>Ga0209988_10002787_pt1 | contig 11547 bp, 10 predicted proteins | sample N075metaG_FD_183115 | JGI IMG/M metagenome (GOLD analysis project Ga0209988, IMG submission 183115) | Deep subsurface microbial communities from Kermadec Trench to uncover new lineages of life (NeLLi) - N075 metaG (SPAdes) (version 2) | ecosystem: Environmental > Aquatic > Marine > Ocean trench... | reverse complement strand
ATCGCGGGCAGGCTGAGGTCAACCGTGAGGGCGGCGACTGCCGTGAGCAGGCCCAGTGTGATAACGAAAGCGGGTTTCATTGCGTGTCGAACTGTCACGTGTCGAGTGGGCGCCCGCCAACGAGTAGCTCGCTTAGCGGATTCACTCCCATCCAGTAGGTGAGGTCGCGTGGGTGGTCAATATCCCAGATTGCGATGTCTGCTCGCTTGCCTGGCTCTAGCGTGCCGCGATCTTCTTCCAGGCCGAGTGCGCGCGCGGCCTCGCGTGTTACGCCTGCGAGACACTCCGCGGGTGTCAGTCCGAACAAGCGACTGCCCAGCGCCATCGCATACGGGATCGAGCACAGCGGCGACGTGCCTGGGTTGCAGTCCGTGGCCAGTGCTATGGGGATACCGTTGGCGCGCAGCGCATCGATCGGCGGCTTTCGGGTTTCAGCCAGGGTCAGAAACGCGCCCGGCAACAGCACGGCCGTCGTCCCCGCCTTCGCCATCGCCCGCACACCCGCCGCAGACGTGTATTCGAGGTGGTCAGCCGACAGGGCATCGAAGTGTGCCGCGAGTTCGGCGCCGCCACCGTCGCTGAGTTGGTCTGCATGTAACTTGACGCGCAAGCCGGCATTGGTCGCAGCACGAAACAGTTTTGCGATTTGCGGTGCGTCGAACGCAATCGACTCACAATAGGCATCAACGGCGTCCGCGAGTTTTCGCTCGGCAACGACGGGCAGCATTTCCTCACAAATCAAACTGATGTAATCGTCGGCTTTGCCCCTGAACTCCGGCGGAATTGTGTGGGCGGCTAACAGCGTCGTTTGAACGCACAATCCCGAGGTCTCCCCAAGATCTCTCGCGATTGCCAGCATCTTCAGTTCATTCCTTACATCGAGTCCGTAGCCGGATTTAATTTCCAGCGTCGCGACACCACTCGCGGCAAGCTGGCGGACTCTGCGCAAGGCGGACTCGTGCAGTTCATCCTTCGCGGCTGCGCGCGTGGCATTGACCGTTGCAAGAATGCCGCCGCCTTGTGCAGCGATTTGCTCGTAGCTGACGCCGGCAAGCCGCTGTTCGTATTCCGCGGCGCGATTGCCGCCGAAAATCAGGTGCGTGTGGCAGTCGATCAGCGCCGGTGTAATCCAGCGATTGTCGAGTGAGCGCGTCTCGCGAGCGTCATGCGCAGGGCGTTCCGACAAGGGTCCCAGCCACGCGATTTTGCCGTCCGCGATTGCCAGAGCGCCGTCCTCTATGACGCCATAGTCCGCCGCAGCGTCTCGCAGCGTCGCGATACGCATGTCGGTCAACAGCAGGTCCCAGTCAGCCATGTCTCAAAAATTTCATAAATTGCTTTAGCGTCATTCCTAGTCTAACCTGTATATACAACCTACGCATGACATCTTATGACCACGATTTTTGCACAAAAAGCCTTGTTACCCGAGGGCTGGGCTGACGACGTCCGCTTGTCGGTGGCCGACGGCTGTATCCGGTCGATCGTCCGTAACGTGCGTCGCGGTGACGACGATATTCTGGCCGAGTGTCTGATCCCGGGTCTTTGCAATTCGCACAGTCATGCATTTCAGCGTGCACTTGCCGGTCGTACCGAGGAGCGTTCGCCCGCGGGGCAGGACAATTTCTGGACCTGGCGCGAACGTATGTACGAACTCGCCGCGAGTATGAGTGCAGAGCGCCTGCGGGCGATCGCGCGGCAGGCCTACGTTGAAATGCTCAGCAGCGGGTATACGAGCGTGGCCGAGTTTCATTATCTGCATCGTGAACCCGGTAGCGATAGCGATGATGATCGCATGTTTGCGGCGATTCGCGATGCTGCGAAGGACAGCGGCATCCGGCTGACCTATGTTCCCGTGCTCTATGAACGTGGAGGCTTTGATCAACTCGAGTTAAGCGCGTCGCAGAAATTGTTTGCCCTCGATCTGGATTGCTTCCTCGAACATCATGCGCGGGTGAGCGCTCAGTCCACGGACCGTATGTCGGTGGGTATTGGTGCGCACAGTATCCGTGCGGTCAGTTCGGCATCGTTGGCGGAAATTGCGGCGGTGGCGAAGTCAGCCGACTGCCCGATGCATCTGCACATCGCAGAGCAGCAGCGCGAAGTAGACCAGTGCCTCGCACACTACGAACGTCGACCCGTGCGCTGGTTGCTTGAGAACTTCGATGTCGATTCGAACTGGTGCCTGGTTCACGCAACTCACATGGATGCGGAGGAAATCGAACAGCTCGCCGCAACGCGTGCTGTGGTCAGCTTATGCCCGAGTACCGAGGCGAACCTGGGTGACGGCTTGTTTCCGCTCAGTGCCTATTTGCAACACAACGGTCGCATAGCGATCGGCTCGGACAGTCACGTTACGCTCAACCCGTTCGAAGAGTTGCGCTGGCTTGAATACGGACAGCGACTGGCGGCGCAGTCGCGAAATATCGCATCGCACCGTGACAGCCACGTTGGGCGCGAACTTTTCGAGCGCGCAGTGGAAGGCGGCGCGGCGGCTTGCGGCCTGGAAAAATCCGGAATAAGAGAAGGCGCGGTTGCGGATCTGGTCACGCTTTACGGTGAGGATCCGATGCTCGTTGGTCACGACGATGCCTCGCGACTCGATGCGCTGGTGTTCTCGGGATATCAGCTGCCGATCGAGTCCGTCATGGTGGCCGGCGAGTGGCTGGTGATGACGGGCGAGCACCGCGCGCGCGAGGATTCCCGCAAAGCCTTTGCAGATGCGGTTCGCAATCTGGGTTCATCCGGGGAGCGCGGATGAACGTACGAACCAAACCCCGCTATCAGCAGCTCAAGGACCAGATCATTCAGCGGATTTCAACGGGCGATTTGCGACCGAATGATCGTGTGCCTTCGGAGAACGAACTCGTCGCAGCACAGAGCGTCTCGCGCATGACAGCAAACCGCGCACTGCGCGAGTTGACGGCTGAAGGCTACGTTAAGCGTATCGCCGGGCGTGGCACGTTTGTCAGTGATTTTCGCTCACAGTCACATGTGCTTGAAGTGCAGAACATTGCGGACGAAATCGCAGGCCGTGGCCATGTGCATTCTTGCAAGGTGTTGCGCCAATCGCGGCAGCGAGCACGTGGTGAGATCGCCAGGGCGTTACACGTTGCACAGGGCGTTGACGTTTTTCATTTACTGCTTGTGCATTTCGAAAATGACGTTCCAATTCAGATCGAAGATCGACACGTAGTCGCGGATTTTGCACCCGAGTGTCTCGAGCAGGATTTCGAACGCGAAACGCCGAGCGCCTATCTGACTTCGATATCACCCTTGCAGGAAGCCGAGCAGGTTGTTCGAGCACAGACACCGAACGCGGGCGTGCGCGAACGCCTGCAGATGGATGCCGACGAGCCATCGCTCGTCGTGATCCGACGTACCTGGTCAAACGGGCGACCCGTAACTTTTGCGCGGCTACACCATCCGGGTAGTCGCTACGAATTGGCGGGGCATTACGCGCCGCCAGGAATTCACAAATCGACATCGGCTGACGTTGTTCAGCTGGAGGCACTGAAACGATGAGCAAAGCGAGAATAATAAAGGCGCCAACGGGTACGACGCTCTCTGCGAAGAGCTGGATGACCGAAGCGCCGCTCAGAATGCTGATGAACAACCTCGACCCGGAGGTCGCGGAGCGACCCGATGACCTGGTCGTCTACGGCGGCATTGGCAAAGCGGCACGGGACTGGAAATCGTTCGACGCGATTGTTGAGTCGCTCAGAAACCTCGAAGACGATGAGACATTGCTCGTGCAATCCGGCAAGCCCGTCGGTGTTTTTCGCACGCATACTGACGCACCGCGTGTCTTGATCGCGAACTCGAACCTCGTTCCGGCTTGGGCGAACTGGGAGCATTTTCGTGAGCTCGATCGCAAGGGTTTGATGATGTACGGTCAAATGACGGCCGGCTCCTGGATCTACATTGGTAGCCAGGGAATTGTGCAGGGCACCTACGAAACATTTGTCGAGATGGGCAGGCAGCATTACGACGGCGACCTGGCGGGCCGCTGGGTGCTGACGGCCGGCCTTGGCGGCATGGGCGGCGCACAGCCGCTGGCCGCCACGATGGCCGGTGCATCGATGCTCGCGATTGAATGCCAGAGCGATCGCATCGATAAGCGTATTGAAATGGGCTACCTGGATGCACGTGCGGATTTGCTCGATGATGCGATGCTGCTAATAAACGATTCAGTCGCAAAGCGCAAGCCTCTGTCGGTTGGGCTGCTTGGCAACGCCGCCGAGATTCTTCCCGAGATGGTAAAGCGCGGCATTCATCCTGACGCCGTCACTGATCAGACGTCGGCGCACGACCCCGCGAATGGCTATTTGCCGATCGGCTGGACCGTCGAGCAATGGCATGAGCAGCGCGAGAGCGACCCGGACAGCGTCGCGGAGGCGGCATCAAAATCGATGGTCGTCCATGTAAAAGCCATGCTGGCCATGCAGCAGGCAGGTGTGCCGACTTTCGATTACGGCAACAACATTCGTCAGGTTGCGCTGGACCACGGCGTCGACAACGCGTTTGATTTCCCGGGTTTTGTGCCGGCCTATGTGCGGCCCTTGTTCTGTCGCGGTATCGGGCCGTTTCGCTGGGTCGCTCTATCCGGTGATCCGGAAGACATCTACAAGACCGACGCGAAGGTTAAGGAGCTCATTCCTGACGATGCGCATTTGCACAATTGGCTGGACCGGGCGCGCGAACAGATTCAGTTTCAGGGGCTGCCGGCACGTATTTGCTGGGTAGGGCTTGGCCAACGAGACCGGCTGGGACTGGCGTTCAACGAGATGGTCAAAAGCGGTGAGCTCAGTGCGCCCGTGGTCATCGGTCGCGATCATCTCGACAGCGGTTCGGTCGCGAGTCCCAATCGCGAAACCGAATCGATGCTCGATGGATCCGACGCGGTTTCAGACTGGCCATTACTAAACGCATTGCTGAGTACCGCGAGTGGTGCGACCTGGGTCTCTATTCATCACGGTGGTGGTGTGGGCATGGGCTACTCTCAGCATGCCGGCCTGGTTATTGTCTGCGATGGCAGCGACGCAGCGGCGCGGCGCATTGAACGTGTTCTCTGGAACGATCCGGGGACCGGCGTCATGCGACACGCGGACGCGGGCTACGAGGAAGCGATTGATTGTGCCCGCGAAAACAAACTCAATTTGCCAATGATTGGCACTGGTAGCGCATCATGAAAATAACAATCGACAATCAACTGGTGACACTGTCCGAGTTACGTCAGGCCTGGCTTGAACCGCTTACGCTGACGCTCGGCCTGGGGGCCAAACGTCGTATTGCAGAATCCAACGAATACATTAACGAGGTTGTCGCAGCCGGATCCAAGGTTTACGGCATCAATACGGGATTCGGCATGCTGGCGAATGTCCGCATCAGTGACGACGAGTTGGGCCAACTGCAGGAAAACCTGGTGCGTTCGCACGCGGCCGGTGTCGGCGAGGATCTCGGCGACGACATCGTGCGCATGATCATGTTCATGAAGATCATAGCGCTTGCGGAAGGATTTTCCGGTGTGCGACTTGAACTCGTCGAGGCGCTTTGTGCTTTGGTCAACAATAATGTTTATCCGCGTATTCCAGCGAAGGGTTCCGTCGGCGCGTCTGGTGATCTCGCGCCGCTTGCACACATGGCTTGCGTGTTAATCGGCGTTGGCGAGGCGCGCGTAAATGGCAAGCTCGTACCCGCGGAGGAGGCGCTTGCTGCGGCAGGCATCAAGCCACTCGCACTCGCGCCCAAAGAGGGCCTGGCCCTGTTAAACGGTACCCAGGTCTCAACGGCGTTGGCGTTGGCCGCGGTGTTTCGCACGGAAAACGTTCTTGCAGCGGCGTTGGTTGCCGGGGCGATGTCGGCCGATGCAATCAAGGGCAGCGATACGCCGTTTGATCGGCGCATACATAGCGTGCGCGGACATGGCGGGCAGATTGCTGTTGCCACGGTGTTGCGAGAACTGATGCGTGACAGCGAAATACGCGCGTCTCATGTTGAATGTGAACGCGTGCAGGATCCGTACTCGATACGCTGTCAGCCGCAGGTCGTCGGTGCGTGTCTCGATGTGCTGCGGCACGTTTGTGCTGTTCTGGAGACCGAGGCTAACGCGGTGACAGATAATCCGCTGGTTTTTGCGGACTCGAACAGTGTTCTGTCGGGCGGCAACTTCCACGCGGAGCCTGTGGCATTTGCGGCGGATTATCTTGCGCTCGCGATTGCTGAGATCGGGGCGATTTCAGAGCGCCGTATCGCGTTATTGATTGATCCAAACATGAGTGGATTGCCGGCCGTGCTGGTAAAAGATGGTGGCCTGAAGAGTGGCTTCATGATGGTGCAGGTTACTGCGGCGGCGCTGGCGTCGGAGAACAAGTCGCTTGCACATCCGGCAAGTGTGGACAGCTTGCCGACGTCATTGAACCAGGAGGACCATGTGAGTATGGCGACCTTCGCGGCACGCCGCTTGCACGACATGCTCGAAAATGTAGAGAACATCGTTGCGATCGAATTACTGGCGGCCACACAGGGCATCGAATTTCACAGACCGATGAAAAGTTCGGCGCCGTTGGAGAAGGCCATCTCCGCAGTGCGCGAGGTATCGCCGCCGTATGAAGACGATCGTGGGCTTTCGGATGATATCGTCCGAGTCGCAACCCTGATCAGAAGCGGTTCATTCTGCGAACACGCAGCATCGGTGCTACCAGCTCAGAATGCATGACTGATACCTGTTCTTTTCATGCGGGATCGACGCCGCTGCTAATCAGCGTGCCGCACGACGGTCGTTTGTTGCTGGAGTCCGTCGAGAGGCGCATGACTGCGGCCGGTAGCGATATACCCGATACCGACTGGCACGTGGCGAAACTGTACGAATTTGTTCGTGAACTCGACGCGTCGATGCTCGTCGCCGATTATTCCCGCTACGTCGTAGATCTCAATAGACCGCCGGACGATGCGGCACTGTATGCGGGGCAGATATCCACGGGAATTTGTCCGAACATGAGTTTCGCCGGCGAGTATCTATACGAGGACATGGGCGTTGTTGCAGCGGAGGATATACGTGAGCGCGTCGATGCCTATTGGCTGCCCTATCATTCCCTCATCGAATCGACGCTGACCGCGCTGCGCGATGAATACGGCTATGCAATATTGTGGGACGCACATTCAATCCCGAGTCTGGTGCCGAGATTGTTTGATGGCGAGTTGCCAGTCTTGAATATCGGGACGAACAATGGTGACAGTTGCTCAGCAAACATCGCGGAGCAGGTGTTCGAGATCGCGACCGCTAGCGACTACAGCGCTGTTATGAACGGCAGATTCAAGGGCGGCTATATAACGCGGCACTACGGCGACCCGCGAAACAACGTGCATGCGATCCAGCTCGAAATCGCACAACGCGCATACATGGATGAGGCGAGTCGCGAATACGATGACGTCAAAGCAGATAAATTGCGCGACACCTTGTCATCAATGCTGGAAGGCTTTCTTGTCGCCACAAAGCGACAGTACGAATGACCCGGGATTCAGCGTAGATTCAGCTCGACGAGCATAAACTTCACACCGAGTATGGGCTATCATGCCCGCAGTTTTTTAATGCCCACTAACCGGGCGACAGGTATAAAACGATGATGACTAAAACACTGCGTTCTTTCTTTATTCTTGCAACGATGACGTTCGCCGCGTCGGCGATCGCCGCGTCGGGCTGGAAAATCGACGAAGAAGCCAACAAGGCCCTTGAGGTTTTTAAGGACGAGATCAGCGGCTCCCAAGTGTTTCTTGACCAGTCGGCAGGCTACCTGATCTTTCCGAAAGTCTACAAAGTGGGCATCGGTATCGGCGTTGAGTCCGGTGAGGGCGCGCTGCGCATCGGTGGCAAAACTGTTGACTACTACCGCACAACAAGCGGCTCGATTGGATTTCAGCTGGGTGCGCAAGCGAAGTCGGTCATCATCGTGTTCATGACAGAGGCATCGCTCAACAAGTTTCGCAACTCAGAGGGTTGGAAGGTTGGCATTGATGGCTCTGTCGCGCTCGTGGATGTGGGCGCGGGCAAAGCGATCGACACAAACAACATCAAGGACCCGGTTGTTGGGTTTATCTTTGGGGCGAAAGGCCTGATGTATAATCTGACGCTTGAAGGCTCGAAAATCTCAAAACTCGACAAGTCCGACTAAGCATCAACTCGCGCTGCGCTTTGTACGTTGCAACGTCCGCAAATCACTTGATCGTATTGGAAGTGTCGCTAATGGCTAGTTCGGGCGCCACTTCATTCACATCAAGGTTGTAGTAAGTCACCAAAGCCCCACAGAAGCCTCAGTGCTGCGGCGGGCCGTAATAGCCGCTCTTGTCGGCCGCTTTCTCACGCAGTTGCTGCGCTCCCTCGATGACGCGTAAGTTAAGACCGTCTCCGCCCGCATCAATGTGTGCGAGCAGCGCGCTACGCATGCGCGGGTCCCAGTATGTCCGCAAATGGTTGCGTAGCCCTTCGCGAGCGCGGTCGGGCGGGTAAGGCGCAAAAAAGTCACCAATCTGATTCGCCATCGTGATCAGGAGCTCCAGATCGATGACGTCACCCGTAACCGCCGGCCGCTCGTCGTCGGTCATCTTCAGACTTCCTCCGCTTCACGTTCTCGGTGCGCAGCGCGTTTGCCGCTCGATTCGGCGTGCTTCGACTTGGTCGACGTGACCTTTGTCACGTCCACCGCTGTAACCTTGTACTCGGGACAGTTCGTGGCCCAGTCGGACAGATCGCTGGTCACGGCATTGGCTTTGGATTCCGCGTGGTGGAATGTTGTATAGATCACGCCTGGATTCATGCGTGCAGATTCCACAACTTTGAGCCGTGTCGAGCCAAAGCGGCTAGTGATCGTGACGCGGTCACCATCGTGCAGGCCGCCTGCTTGCATGTCGGCGAGAGACATTTCCAGGACGTCTTCGTGATGCCACTGCGAATTCGCGGTGCGGCGCGTCTGCGTGCCGACGTTGTACTGACTCAGGATGCGACCTGTAGTCAGGAGCAGAGGATACTGCGCGCTAACCCGCTCGCGCGTCGGAACAAACTCTGTGAGCATGAAGGTCCCGCGACCGTTAGCCCGGGGAAACTGATCCGTGTGCAGCACCTCAGTGCCCTCGGGCGCGTCCGCGTTGACTGGCCACTGCGCCGATCCGATGCGGTCTACCAGCTCGAAACTCGCGCCGGCGTACGCCGGCGTCAGTCGCGCGAGCTCTTCGAGCACCTCGCCGGCATGCGCGTACTCGACGTCGTAGCCCATCGCATTCATCAACTTCACCGTCACTTCCCAGTCCTGATATCCTGCCAGCGGCTCGACGACTTTGCGTACCCGGCCGATTCGCCGCTCGGCGTTCGTAAATGTGCCGTCTTTCTCGAGTGATGAGCTGCCCGGCAGGAAGACATGCGCAAATTTCGACGTTTCGTTGAGGAACAGATCATGAACGATGACGCACTCCATTTTGCGAAACGCTGCGATGATATGGTTCTGGTTCGGATCGGACTGCACCGGGTCTTCGCCCATGATGTACATGCCCTTGAAGTGTCCTGTCAGTGCTGCGTCAAACATGTTCGGCAACCGCAGGCCGGGCTCACTGTCGAGTTCGACGCCCCACTCGGCTTCGAAGCTCTCGCGGGTCGCGTCGTCAGTGACGAAACGGTAGCCGCTGAAGACATGCGGCCAGCTGCCGAGACAACTGCCGCCCTGAACATTGCCCTGGCCGCGCAGCGGGTTCACGCCGACACCTTCACGACCGTACATTCCGCAGGCGAGCCCAAGGTTGCCGAGGCACATGACGCCTGTCGATCCTTGCGAGTGCTCGGTTACGCCGAGGCCATAATAGATGGTGCTTCGCGGCCCGGTTGAGTAAATCCTCGCAGCACGCCGAATATCCTCGGGATCGACGCCAGCTAAGGGCCCGACCTTGTCAGGTGAGTACTCTTCGCTGCCGACCAGTTTGGCCCATTGCTCAAATTCCTGCCATTCGCAACGCGACTTGATGAACTCCGTATCGTGCCTGTTCTCGCGAACGATGACGTGGGCGATGCTATTAAGGATCGCGACGTTGGTGCCGGGCCGTAGCGCCAGGTGGACATCAGCGCGGCAGTGCGGACTGTCGACGGTCTCGGTACGGCGAGGATCGATTACGATGAGCTTCGCGCCCTGGCGGATGCGGCGCTTCATCATCGAGCCGAAAACGGGATGACCTTCGGTGGGATTTGCACCGATCACCATGATGACGTCGGCCTGGAGAATGGAATCGAAATGTTGACTCGCAGCCCCGGTACCCACAGTGGCGGAGAGCCCGAACTGGGTCGGGGAGTGACATATGCGTGCGCAGTTATCGATATTGTTGTTGCCGAGCACGGCGCGCACAAATTTCTGAGTAAGAAAGATCTCCTCGTTCGTACAACGCGAACTCGAGACACCACCGACTGATCTACGGCCGTATTTCCCTTGTATGCGTTTTAGCTCTTTCGCGGCGTGAGCGAATGCTTCGTCCCAGCTGACCTCGCTCCAGGGATCCTCGATGCTGTCGCGTATCATTGGCGTCTTGATTCGATCGGGATGGCACCAGTAGTCATATGCGAAGCGGCCCTTGATACAACTGTGACCGTGGTTGGCCTTGCCTTCCTTCCATGGAGTCATGCGTACGATTTCATTGCCAATCGTCTCCGCTTTGAAACCGCAGCCTACGCCGCAGTAAGCGCAGATCGTAATAGTCTCTCTTTCGGGTTTCCGTGGGTTAGGCACGTTCATACCCTCCTGGGAACAGGCTCTTCTCTACCAGCGCATGACTTGGACACGCCTGAATACAGGCTCCGCAGCTCACGCACTCGGATTCCATGAAAGGCTCGTCCTGGCTCGCCGCAACCTTGGATTCAAAGCTACGACCCTGGATCGTCAATGCGAACGTTCCTTGCACTTCCTCGCAGGCTCTGACACAACGGCTGCAGACAATGCACTTCGCCGGGTCAAACAAGAAATAGGGGTTCGAGTCGTCGACGGGCAGATCGAAGTGATTCCGTCCCTTGCCGTAGCGGTGGTCGTTGATGCCGATTTCCTCGAGCGTGCGATGGAACTCGCTCCAACCGTCGGGAATCTCGGACTCGGGGAAGTCTGACAGATAGAGTTCCATGACACCCTTGCGCAGCTTCGCAAGGCGGTCGGACTGAGTCCGTACGACCATTCCGGGCGCCACGAGCATCGTGCAACTCGCGGGGTAGCCGCGCTGCCCCTCGATCTCGACGAGGCAAACACGGCAGCTACCAAAAGCTTCGAGCATGTCGGTAGCGCAAAGTTTCGGCACGGCGCGGTCCGCCTCCACCGCTGCTAGCATGACTGAGCTACCCTCGGGCACCGTCACCTCCACCCCGTCCACGGTCAGAGTGACCGGCTTACCGTCACGAGGCGGCGTGCCGAAATCTATGCCATCGCGCAGGCCCCTGACTTCATTCCACATGTGATTCCTCCGTGTCCCTTGAGGCCAAAGTCCGCTTGAAGTGGTGAACCTTGTTCATTCGTCTGCTCCTCGCGTCCCGGA
>Ga0209988_10002786_pt1 | contig 11550 bp, 10 predicted proteins | sample N075metaG_FD_183115 | JGI IMG/M metagenome (GOLD analysis project Ga0209988, IMG submission 183115) | Deep subsurface microbial communities from Kermadec Trench to uncover new lineages of life (NeLLi) - N075 metaG (SPAdes) (version 2) | ecosystem: Environmental > Aquatic > Marine > Ocean trench... | reverse complement strand
AATGAATACAGCCTGATGTATCGCCGGCATGATCTTGATCTGGCCGAGCTTTCGCACAACGAACAGGTCGGATTATTACCCTATTCACCCCTTTCATGCGGAATGCTGAGCGGCAAATATCGAGCCGGGAAAAAACCAGCGGGATCGCGAATCACTATTAGCCAGGATTTACACGGACGGGTGAGCGAGCAGGCTAGTGCGGCGACCGACGACTATGTCGAGGTGGCAGAAAAACACGGACTCGATCCTTCCCAGATGGCGCTCGCTTTTTGTCAACAACGCCCGTTTGTCACTTCGACTATTATCGGTGCGACCAACCTTAAACAACTTGAAATCGATATCGGATCCTTCGAAGTTGAACTCAGCGCCGAAGTATTAAAAGATATTCACAGGGTCTATCGCCGCTACCCCGCTCCCATATAAAGGCATCTTAATATTCTGTTAGGCTACCCATCTCGCCTGGAAAGATAAAATCTGCCAAAATAGCCTTCGAATAATTCACTCGAATAGCTTGTCAATATGGATCAAAAGAACATTGTCTCTGAAATGAAGGTGCTGCCCGAAATTGATGTCGAATTCGAGATAAAGCGGCGCATCGGCTTTATCAAGTCGACACTGCAAGCATCGGGCCTCAACCACCTGGTACTGGGAATTAGTGGGGGCGTCGATTCGGGCACCTGTGGGCGTCTCGCCCAACTCGCTGTGGATGAATTAAACAACGAGGGTGACAATTACCGATTTATAGCGGTGCGCCTGCCATACGCCACGCAGGCAGATGAGATCGACGCGCAGATTTCATTACAATTCATCAAACCCAGTATCAGTGTTAGCGTCAATGTGCAACCCGGCACCGATGCCCTTCACCAGTCGACTTTAGATGCACTAGAGCAGCAGGGTGAGCTCCACCAGAGTGAATTAGAGCTTGACTTAGCCAGGGGCAATGTCAAGGCTCGGATGCGCATGATCGCCCAGTACGAAATTGCCGGACTGCTTGGTGGCCTGGTGATAGGCACCGACCATTCGGCAGAAAATGTTACCGGTTTTTATACAAAATATGGCGATGGTGCCTGTGATCTGGTGCCATTGTTTGGCTTAAATAAACGCCAGGTACGCTCCCTGGCCAGTCATCTCGGTGCGCCCGAACAACTGATCAGCAAGCAACCGACTGCAGACCTGGAAACCCTTAGCCCGTCGAAGCCCGACGAGGATGCACTGGGCCTGAGCTATGACCAAATTGATGATTTTCTGGAAGGCAGGTCAATAGACCCTGGCGCGGCGAAGCGAATCATAGAGATATACTGTCGTACCGAGCACAAGCGCCAGGCAATTGCGACTATTTATGGCTAGACAGACCGCCGCTTTCGCAGAAATGACCGTAGTATTATCGAGAACGACGGGCTTAAAAAAGAGCCATAGAGACATCACCCGGCTATAAAACTGCTTCTGCCTGAAGATCGGCATGATACGAAGACCGCACCATTGGACCGCTTGCGACCTGATCGAAACCCAGTGAATATGCAAACTCACCGAGCGCATCGAACTCGTCGGGCGTGACAAATCGCTCGACCGCCAGATGATCGAGGCTTGGTTGCAGGTATTGACCCAGCGTCAGCATATTCACATTGTGGGCGCGCATATCGCGCAACACCTGTTTCACCTCGCTTATCTCCTCCCCCAGGCCCAGCATTAAACCGGATTTGGTAGGTACTTGCGGATACAGTTGCTTGAAATTCTTTAACAGGCTTAGCGACCACTGGTAGTCGGAACCGGGGCGAACTTTTTTGTACAGGCTCGGTACCGATTCAAGGTTATGATTAAACACGTCAGGGGGAGATTTTGCCAAAATTTCCAGTGCGGTATCCATTCGACCCCTGAAGTCCGGCGTCAGGATTTCGATCCGAATATCGGGATTAAGCTGTCGGGTTTGCTCGATACAGTCGATGAAATGCTGGGCGCCACCATCGCGCAGGTCATCCCGGTCGACCGAGGTAATAACCACGTAGCGCAAACCCATCCTGCGGATTGTTTTCGCCAGATTCACGGGTTCCCGCTTATCGAGTGGATTCGGGCGCCCGTGCCCCACATCACAAAACGGGCATCGCCGGGTACAGATATCGCCCATAATCATGAAAGTAGCGGTGCCCTTGGAAAAGCATTCCCCCAGGTTTGGGCAGGATGCCTCTTCGCAGACGGTAAAAAGATTATTTTCCCGCAAGATTGCTTTTAACTGCCGAACGCGATCACCGGTGGGTGCTTTGGCGCGAATCCAGGGCGGCTTGCGCCGCACCGATATTGACCGCACGACTTTTATCGGAATGCGCGCGACCTTGTCAGCTCCCTTAAGCTTTTTGCCCTGAATTACCTGGTACTTGCTATCCACGATTGATATTCCCGATTAATATGCCCGCGAGTTCCTGTCCCGCCTGTTCGAGTTCGATAGTGACGTTCAAATCAGCCATCTGGGTTACTGCCTGCTCCTTCATGCCACAGGGGTTGATGCGCGCAAAAGGATCCATGTCCATATCGATATTGAGACTCATACCATGATAGCAACTTCCCTTTCGAATACGCAATCCAAGCGCAGCTATCTTGGCCTTATTGACGTAGACACCGGGAGCATCTTTGCGTGCAACTGCTTCGACATTATAGCGCGAGAGTAATTCTATTATCGATACTTCTATATGCGTTACCAGTCTACGCACACCCAATCCCAGTCGATTTAGGTCGAGCAGGCAGTACAGCACCAGTTGTCCTGGCCCATGGTAGGTAACCTGTCCGCCTCGATCGATCTGAATTACCGGTATATCGCCAGTGTCGAGTAAATGTTCAGGATTTCCATTTTGTCCCTGGGTAAATACCGGTGCATGTTCGGTAATCCACCATTCGTCGGCGCTCGCCGCATCGCGAGTTTGGGTGAAGATTTTCATTTTTTCCCAGGTTTCCCGGTAATCGGTAAGCCCCAGGTATTTTATTTTAGTGTCTATTTTCGACATAGCCGATAGCGACCCGGATCCGTACCTTGCCATCTATTACAAAGACATCACCACGTGTTCACATTCGTATAAATCCTGGTATATATCTTCCAGTTGCTGTTGATTATAAACCGTGAACGTGACTGTCAGGGCCGTATATTTGCCTCCTTTACTCGCCCGTTTTCGCACCTCGAAATGCTCAGCCTGCGGACATCGAGCCTTGACCAGTCCAAGGACAATATCCTCGAATTGAGCCGTATGATTACCGAACACTTTCAGCGGAAAGCGGCTCGGATATTCGATCAGTTCCAGGCCCGAGGGACGGATTTGATGTTTTTCAATCACCAGGGCTACGTATCAGGTTAAATTTATATTCATGGTAGAGCTGGATGATCTGTTGCCAAACAACCCCGGGGCGACCTTTACCAACCGCATGTTGATTGAGGGTCACGATCGGTAATATTTCGCGGGTTGCCGAACTTAACCAGATCTCATCGGCCTGGTGCAAGTCATCCTCGCTGATATTTTTTTCGCTACAAATAATCTTGTTCTGCTGGCACAGTTCAAGAACGATTTCGCGGGTAATACCACCGAGCATGTGGCGACTTTTTGGCGGTGTGATAACGATATCATCCCTGACGATAAACAGGTTGCTCTGCGAACCTTCAATGGCGAATCCCTCTCGAATCAGAATCGCCTCGTTCGCGCCCTGTTTTCTTGCTTCCTGGTGCAGTAACGCGTTTGGCAACAAATTAATTGTTTTTATATGGCAGTCACTCCAACGCGTATCGTCAAGCGTGACTGCCTTTTCCCCCGCGGTGGCCGAATCCTGCGTTGCATAAACCTGCTCTGTACAGGTTACCAACACATTGGGTTGCATATCGGGGGGCCATGCGTGATCGCGTTTTTCCATCGTGCCACGAGTTATCTGTAAGTAAATCACGCTATCAGCAGACGGGAAATTATGCTCAATTAAAATGGAAAATATTTCAATCCACTGCAGCGTGGTCAGCGGATTTGGGATATCTATTGCATCCAGGCTGTGCTGCAGTCGCGCCAGGTGGCTCTCGCTGCGGAACAGTTTACCCGAATAAACCGGTATGACCTCGTATACGCCGTCTCCGAACATGAATCCACGGTCAAATACAGATATTTTAGCTTTCTTGACGGCAGTATAATTGCCATTTAGATACAGTTTTTCAGGCACCCCATTTCTCTATTTAAACATCAACTTTATACTGTCTAGCGTTTTGATCCACAATCCGCCGTCATCCACCGCATGCGTTGCAACAATACTTTCATTGACAACTATTTTATCGTCCAGTTTGACATTCACCACACCCATCTCCTGGCCCTGCACTACCGGTGCGTTAATTTCACTGTCAATCTCCATCGACGCCTGCAAATCGCGATAGCGGCCACGTGGGATCGTAATGTAGATATCACTCTCGACACCCATCGCAATTTGCTCCTGATCACCATACCAGATGCGAGCGGTTTTCAAGACTTCATTCGCACGATAAAGGCGGTGGGTTTCGAAATAACGATACCCGTAATTTAGCAAAGACAAGCTACTCTGAGTTCGTGACTTGTCTGATTCAGCTCCAATTATCACCGAAATCAGACGCATGTTGTTTCTGATTGCAGACGCTACCAGGCAATAGCCAGCCGTTTCAGTATGGCCTGTCTTGACACCATCTACGGTATTATCGCGCCATAAAAGGCGATTTCGATTGTATTGGCGAATGTTATTAAAGGTATATTCTCTTTCTTTATAGATTCGATAAGTCTGGGGAAATTCCTGGATAACTGCCTGGGTTAAAATCGCAATATCGCGAGCAGTACTGTAGTGCCCTTTAGTTGGCCAGCCAGTCGCATTTTCAAACCGGGTATTGGTCAATCCCAATACCTCTGCCTGATGATTCATATAGCCGGCAAATGCCGATTCCGTGCCGGCAATATGTTCAGCCAACGCAACGCTAGCATCGTTACCCGACTGGATTATTAGTCCTCTCATCAAGTCCCTGACCGTTATCTTTTTTCCGACTTCGACAAACATTTTCGATCCTTTCATGCGCCAGGCTTTTTCGCTGATAGTGACGAGTTCATCGAGTTTAAGGTCACCATCGGCGATCGCCCGATCGACCAGGTAGGCCGTCATTAACTTGGTGATACTTGCGGGCTCTATCCGCTGATCCGGATTCTTTTCAGCCAGTACCTGCCCACTGTCAAAATCCATCAGGAAATAGCTGTCCGCATCTAGCGAGGGCGGATCTGGTATCGGCCTTGGCGTTGCCCATGTGCTAGTGTTGATAAATAACAAAAAGGCAATAATAGTGATTTTGACTAATTTCATCTTATGCAGTAGATATCGTGATCCTAAGTGCCGCGATTGTAGCGGGCGACCCAGGCCGTAACAAGCGCTATTGCAGGGAACATCCAATCAACTAATGTCACTAATTAACGACGATGCGGGCAGTACTAAATCCCTTGCCTTTGAGGCGGCGAATGATCGCATTGGCTTCATCGATGCCGTATAAGGGACCCACCCTCACTCGGAAGAACAACCCTTTATTAGTTGCCAGTTCTGTAATCGATGCTGACCGTTCGTTTGCATCCTGCAAATCACGCAACAGGTTAATAGCGTTAAATTCCTCGCCAAAAGAACCCACCTGGATAAACAACGGGCTATCTTCCGCGGTATTCTCAGCGAGCGGGATAGCTCTTATTACAGATGTGGGTGCCGGTGCTGACGCGCTCTGGCCCGGTACCAGGGTAGTGATCTCAACCCTGGCTGTACCCGCGCCAATAATATCGAGTTTCTGCGCGGCAGCGTAAGATAAATCAATAATGCGCCCGCTGACGAATGGTCCCCGGTCATTGACCTTGACCACCGCCGAGCGGTTGTTAGTCAAATTTCTCACTCGCACATAAACAGGAATTGGCAGTGTTTTATGTGCGGCAGTCATAGCGTACATATTAAATACTTCACCACTCGATGTTTTCCGGCCATGAAATTTTTTGCCATACCAGGAAGCGATGCCTCGCTGTTTAAATCCTCTCGCGTTTCCCATTACATAGTAACGTTTGCCAGCCACTACGTAAGACGAAGGATTGCCACTGGCCGATCGACTGGTTTGCGGAATAGTCGTAGGGATACCACCGGTTTTATCTCCGATTGGCACCCCAAAGGTACAGGCTGACAGGGTCACTACCAGGGTTCCGATAAAAACTAGTTGTTTCAAACTGTTAGCCCTGTTTCATCCTGTCTTTTATCAATAGTGACAACTGGTACACAGCCATTGCATAAAGCTCGCTATGATTATAGCGGGTAATGACATAAAAATTTTGCAGGCCAACCCAGTATTCCGCTCCATTTTTCTGTTGTAGTTTCACCAGGGCTACGGCAGTATCCGGGTCAAGTGCAGTATTTGAGTACAACCCGTTTTGCACCAGGTCAGACCACTTATAGGTAGTTTTGATTCCAGGCTTGAGCAGGTTAATCGAATTGTTATCGAGCGCCGTCAAGGGTCCGGCTACTGCTTCGTTTGCTCGCCAGCCATGTTTGACGAAATAGTTAGCCACGCTGGCAAATATGTCTGGAAAACTGTCAAACAGATTGGCCTGACCATCGCCGTCAAAGTCCACCGCATAACTACGGTAACTCGAGGCAATAAATTGAGGCACGCCCATAGCACCGGCATATGATCCCTTCAAGGCTCTGGGATCGAGGTTTTGCTCTTTCACCAACAATAGAAATTGCTCAAGCTCACGACTAAAAAATGCGCTACGTCTGGGATAGTCGAAAGCCAGGGTCACCAGGCTATCGAATACTGGATCCTTCCCCTTGTAGACTCCATAAAAGGTTTCAACGCCAATAATCGCGAGGATGATTTCTTCGGGGACCCCGGTTTTCAGTCTGACTTCGGCCAACAGTTTCGCGTGTTGACGCCAAAACTTCGCCCCCTGCTCAATTCGCTTATCCTTGATGAATATATGCCGATACTCATGCCAATCCAGTTCTTTTTCGGCGGGTTTATCCAATAACTCGAACAAGTGGCTTTGTTTCTTTACGCCCGAAAACAATGCAATCAGCTCCGGCTCAGTATAATCGCTTTCCCCGGCCAAACGCTCGATAAACTGGTTGACGTCGGCACGATTTTTATAGTCGCCAAGCTTGATTTCGACTGCGTTTACCAGCGTCGAAAATAGCAAGGCCACCCATAGCAAATAATATTTCATCCACTAACCCAAATAACGTTTAGCTGAACGTATCGACATCACTAATCCAAATCCCATCATCAAGGTTACCATTGAAGTACCACCATAACTGATCAGCGGTAGTGGAACACCCACCACCGGCAACATGCCGGTAACCATACCAATATTAACAAACAGGTAAACAAAAAATGTCAGGCTTAGTGCACCTGCCAATAATCGCCCAAAATTTTCTGTCGCATGGGCTGCTATATACAGCCCCCGGTAGATTATTACCAGATAGAGTAATATCAATAAAATACTGCCGAAAAACCCAAATTCCTCGCCAAACACCGAGAATATAAAATCAGTCGAGCGCTCTGGAATAAAATCGAGTTGTGACTGCGTGCCATTGAGCCAGCCCTTGCCATAGACGCCACCCGAACCAATCGCAATTTTTGACTGAATAATATGATAACCGGAGCCCAGCGGATCACTCTCCGGGTTTAACAGAGTCAGGATGCGCTCGCGCTGATAATCGAGCAGCACAAACTTCCAGAGTAAGGGTGCGGTTAATGAAAGCAGAATACTCAGGGCTAAAATCGTTGTCCAGCGCACGCCTGCCAGGAATAATACAAAAAATCCGGCGCTACCAACCAGGATTGCGGTACCCAGATCGGGCTGCCGGGCAATTAACAGGGCAGGAATCATTACCAGAACCACCGATATTACCAATGCCTTCCACCCTACCGGCAAGGTTTGACCAGCCAGATAAGAAGCAACCATCATCGGTACCGCAAGTTTCAGAATTTCGGAGGGTTGAAATCGGATAATGCCGAGATCTAGCCATCGTTGCGCGCCTTTGCCAACCTCTCCATAAAACATTACCGCGAGTAGTAATAAAATTCCTGCCAGGTAAAGCCAGACTGAGATATTCTTCAAGATTCGCATCGGTATGTTGGCGAACGCTACCATTAATAAAAACGCCATAGCCAAACGCGTGATCTGGCGCATCATTAAATCAATATCTGAACCACTCGCGCTGTATAGCAACATCACCCCAAACATTGATAACAGCCCGAGCAACAGGAGCAATACAGGATCGATACGCAGCGCTTCAAGAATACGCTTTGTATAGGAAACATTTTCGTAATCGAAGACCCGATTCACGACTGCCCCAGTAAATAAGCATCCATCACCTTGCGCGCAATCGGCGCAGCGACAGAACCACCATGACTGCCATGTTCGACGATCACCGCTACTGCAATACGCGGATCGTCGGCAGGGGCGAAACTGATAAATAATGCATGATCACGTAGTTTATCACTCACCGTTTCTTCATCGTACTCCTCATCCTGGGCAACACTATATATCTGGGAGGTACCGGTCTTACCCGCGGTAATATACTGCATGCCCCAACTGATTGGGTAGGCTGTACCACGGAGACCATGGACTACGTTCACCATGGAATTCCTGATGTGCTGCCAGTTCAGATCCTTGATCAGCTCATAATTCCCTACCGGGAGGCTTTCTATATTGCGCCGCTCCCCGGAACCGGCAATCTCGATAGCCCTGACAAGATGGGGACGAAAGCGTTTGCCTTTTTTTGATAGCGCGGCGGTTGAATTTGCGAGTTGCAGCGGTGTTACCAGAAATGCGCCCTGCCCTATGCCGGTAATCAAGGTTTCTCCGGGAAACCAGGGCATATTCTGGGTCTCCTTTTTCCATTCTCGGGAGGGTAATAAGCCACTTTTTTCGCCGGTGCTGTCGATGCCGGTCTTGCGCCCAAAACCAAACTGGTCCATGAAGGTCGAAATCTTATCAATCCCCATCCGGTAAGATAAATTGTAGAAATAGACATCGCAGGACTGGGTGATTGCGTCCTTTAAATCTACCGTACCATGGCCCAGCTTTTTCCAATCCCGGTACCTTCGTTCCTCGTTGGGCAACAAAAAATATCCTCCGCAATATATCTTCTGGTTTTTACTGATCGTGCTAGTTTCGAGTCCGGCTAACCCATAAAAAGGTTTGATCGTCGAGCCGGGTGGGTACTGGCCCGACAGGGCTCGATTGAACAATGGCCTGCTGGATGAGTCGCGCAATCTGGCATAGTCTTTGACGCTGATGCCGTTGACGAACAGGTTGGGGTCGAAGGTTGGCATACTCACCAACGCCAGAATTTCGCCATTATTAGGATCGATCGCAACCACCGATCCGGTATTATCGCCAAACGCTTTCTCTGCCACCTTCTGCAAATTCGAATCGATGGTTAAATGCAGGTTGTTACCTGGAATCGGTGGCGTTTCGTCGAGTACACGCAAGGTACGGCCCTTGGCATTCACTTCGACTTTTTGCACGCCTACGGTACCGTGCAATTCGTCCTCATAGAATCTTTCGAGACCGAGTTTGCCGATATGACTGGTACCGGCGTAGTTTGCTTCGTCAACCCGGCTTAGGTCATCCAGATCTATACGGCTCACATAGCCAAGTGCGTGTACACCGAAATCATTGAGCGGATAGTTTCGCGCTAATCGAGCATTGATTTCCACCCCCTTAAATTTATGCAAATTAACAGCCAACCTGGCAACTTCATCATCGTTGAGATTTAATCGCAACGGTATACTTTCAAAAGGTCGACGCCGTTTCGAAGACTGGCGATATCGCTTCAGATCCTGGTCGCTATAGTCGACGTAGTGTTTGAGCCGGGTTAGTGTTTCTTCAATATCGTCAACCTGTTCGCGGATAATTTCGAGCCGGTAGGCCGGCAGATTTTTCGCAATTACCACGCCATTGCGATCAAATATTAGTCCCCTGGCGGGCGGCAGGGCTTTTATCCGTACCCGGTTGCTATCTGACAGCGTGGAGAAATGCTCGTAATCGACCACCTGCAATACGTAGAGCCGCATTAACACGGTAACGATCAACACCAGGACAATCACGGCCGATACGACCAGGCGTCGCCGGATCAGCCGGTATTCCAGGTGATCGTCTTTTAAATGAACTCGTTTGGACATCTACTGCGTGTCAGGGGTTGTGGGGCTGGTTAAACAAATGATATCTGTATTTTTGCGCTCAATGATGGCTACGCGATTAAACCATCGGGTTGTGGCGATGCATAGTGTAACGGTTCATATTTCAGTTGGATAGCATCGATCAGCGTTGAATTCCCCCTTTTTAATGGATTTGCGCAATTTTATGTGTAAAGAGATTTTGAACCCGTGGCAAAAATCGATATGATGCACGAAATTTTTTTAGCTGCGTATCAGGGGCAATTTTTTATTGCTGGAAAATGTCCATTTAAATGGGGAATAGTATGGAATTTAGCACGATGTTACCACCGATCATCGGAGTATTGGGGCTGTTTGCGGCCAAATTTACCTATGAGCTGGTGAAGAAATATCCAGAGGGTGAGGGAAAGGTTATCGAGATTGGGAATCAGATACACCTTGGCGCAATGGTTTTCATGAAACGCGAATACGAGATGCTATCGATATTCGCCGGTATTTTGATTGTATTGCTATATTATTTTCTGGACTGGCAAACTGCTCTTTGTTTTCTGCTGGGCGCCCTGTCATCGGCTACCGCCGGTTATATCGGCATGAACACCGCTACGCGTGCCAATGTGCGCACCACCACCGCGGCGCACAATGAGGGTCCGGCAGAAGCGCTCACGGTCGCCTTCTTCGGTGGCTCGATCATGGGCCTCTCGGTCGCGGCCCTCGGTTTGTTAGGGCTGGGCGTGGTTTATTATATGTTCGCCGATAATCCTGAAACATTGCATGCCATCCATGGATTCGCGATGGGCGCTTCGGTAGTTGCACTGTTCGCACGTGTCGGTGGCGGAATCTTTACCAAGAGCGCAGACATCGGTGCCGACCTGGTAGGAAAAATTGAAGCCGGTATCCCGGAAGATGATCCTCGCAATCCTGGTGTAATCGCAGACAACGTCGGTGACAATGTTGGCGACGTTGCCGGCATGGGATCCGATATCTTTGAATCTTATTGCGGGTCGATGATTGCAACTATTGCGATCGCATCGACTCTAACCGCCGCTGCAATGACCGGTATGGGCAGCCGCGGGGATCTGATGTTCCTGCCACTGGCGCTTGCATCACTGGGATTGCTTTGCTCGATCGCCGGTATTTATATAGTTAAGACGAATTCTGCCAGATCGCCAGAAAAGGCCCTGCGCATGGGTACCATGGGCTCGTCGATATTATTTATTGGCACCGCTTATTTCCTTATATCGCTGCTCGAATTAAGCTCCGGAATCTGGATAGCGGTGGTCTCTGGTGCAGTCGGTGGCATCGTTATTGGCCTGGTGACCGAATATTATACCGCTGGAAAACCAGTTCAGCACATCGCCAAAGCGGGTGAGACC
>Ga0209988_10002785_pt1 | contig 11550 bp, 8 predicted proteins | sample N075metaG_FD_183115 | JGI IMG/M metagenome (GOLD analysis project Ga0209988, IMG submission 183115) | Deep subsurface microbial communities from Kermadec Trench to uncover new lineages of life (NeLLi) - N075 metaG (SPAdes) (version 2) | ecosystem: Environmental > Aquatic > Marine > Ocean trench... | reverse complement strand
TTGGTTCAAAACCATGACCACCAACGAATACATTCGCAGCGTGAAACAACACGCGTGGCCGCGATTCCCCGGCAAATTGTGGCAACGCGATTATTACGAACATATTGTCCGCGATGACGATGAATTGAACCGCAGCCGCGAATACATCATTTACAATCCCGACAATTGGCATGAGGACGAAGACAATCCGGACAATTGGCAATGAACCGGATATAATCACACAATTGTAGGGGTAGGCCTATGTGCCTGCCCGAAAGCCCATCAGGGCGACCACACAGGGTCGCCCCACCAATTCATGGGGAATATAGGTTCCGGCCCAAATAAAAATGGGCAATCGTGCCTTACAGGAAAACCATGACACACTCATACACCGAAGATGCGCTCGTCGAGCAGCCGGCTATCGAATTGTTCGAAAAATTAGGTTGGGAAACCTACAACGGTTTTCGTGAATTCGAACAGGCCGGCGGCAGTCCGCTCGGTCGCGAAACCAAATTCGAAGTGGTGCTGACCGCCCGCTTGCTGCCGGCGCTGAAAAAACTCAATCCCAACCTGCCGCCGGAAGCTTTTGACCTGGCCATCGAAGAGCTCACCCGCGATCGCAGCGCTATGAGCCTGGCCCAGGCCAATCGCGAGGTCTACGACCTGATCAAACAAGGCGTGCGCGTCAAAATAGCCGACCCCGAAGCCGGCGGCGACCGCGCGGAAATCGTGCACCTAATCGATTGGAATCGTCCCAAGCAAAACGACTTTTTTCTGGTGTCGCAATTCTGGGTCACCGGCGAGATGTACACCCGCCGGACCGATCTCATCGGCTTTGTCAACGGTATCCCGCTGGTATTCATCGAACTCAAGGCCGCGCACCGGCGCATCGAGAACGCCTACAAGGATAATTTGCGCGATTACCGCGACACCATTCCACATCTGTTCTGGTATAATCTGTTCATCATTCTCTCCAACGGCAGCCAGAGCAAGATTGGCAGCATCACCGCTGAATGGGAGCACTTCAGTGACTGGAAGAGAATCAACAGCGAGGGTGAAGAGGGGGTAATCTCGCTCGAGACCATGCTGGTCGGCACTTGCGAACCGGTGCGGCTGCTCGACATCGCCGAGAACTTTATGCTGTTCATGGAGGTGCGCGGCGGATTGGCAAAACTGTTGGCGAAGAATCACCAATACCTCGGCGTCAACAATGCGGTAGATGCGCTCCAACAGATTCGCAACCGTCAGGGAAAACTCGGCGTCTTCTGGCACACTCAGGGCAGCGGCAAGAGCGTCTCCATGGTTTTCTTGTCGCAAAAGGTCCTGCGCAAAATACCCGGCAACTGGACGTTTGTGGTGGTCACCGACCGCCAGGAACTGGATGACCAGATTTACAAGAACTTCGCCAACGCCGGCGTGGTGACCGAAAAACGGGCGCAGGCCGGAAGCTCCACTCACCTGCGGCAGTTGCTGAGCGAAGACCACCGGTACGTCTTCACCCTCATCCACAAATTCCGCACCGAACGCGGCCAGGTGCACCCGGTCTGTTCCGAGCGCTCGGACATCATCGTCATCACCGACGAAGCGCACCGCAGCCAGTACGATACCCTGGCGCTCAACATGCGCACCGCCCTGCCGAACGCGTCCTTCATCGCCTTTACGGGTACCCCGCTCATCGTCGGCGAAGAAAAGACGCGCGAGGTTTTCGGCGACTATGTCAGCATTTACAACTTCAAAGAGTCTGTGGACGACGGCGCCACAGTGCCGCTTTACTATGAAAACCGTAAGCCCGATCTGCAGCTCACCAACGAGCACCTGAATGAAGACATGGAACAGCTGCTGGAAGAAGCTGAGCTGGATGAGGAACAGGAGAAGAAGCTGGAGCGTGAGTTTTCCCGCGAGTACCACCTGATCACCCGTGATGACCGGCTGGAGGCCGTTGCCAAAGACATTGTCGAGCATTTCATCGGCCGCGGCTTCCGTGGCAAAGCCATGGTGATCAGCATCGACAAGGCGTCAGCCGTGCGCATGTACGACAAAGTCAAAGGTCATTGGGACCAGCGCGTCAAGCGGTTGCGGTATGAAATGCGCTCGGCAAAAGGCGTGAACCGAGAGCAATTACAGCAAACCCTGGCCTATCTGGAAGAAACTGACATGGCGGTGGTGGTGTCGCAGGCGCAAAATGAAATCGAAGAGATGCGCAAAAAGGGTCTGGACATCGCGCCGCACCGCCGGCGCATGGTCTCGGAAGACCTGGACGAGAAGTTCAAGGACCCGGAAGATCCATTTCGGATGGTCTTCGTCTGTGCTATGTGGATGACCGGGTTTGACGTGCCTTGCTGCTCCACCCTTTACCTGGACAAACCCATGCGCAACCACACCCTTATGCAGACCATCGCCCGCGCCAACCGCGTCTTTCCGGAGAAGGAAAACGGGCTGATCGTGGATTACGTCGGCGTGTTCCGCAACCTGGAAAGAGCGCTGGCCATCTACGGCTCGGGTACCGACGGTGGGCTGGAAGAAGGCGAGCTGCCGGTCAAGGACAAGTCAGAGCTGGTTGCGCAACTCAAAGCTGCCATCACTGAAGCCGAGGCCTTCTGCGACTTGCACAGCATCGACCTTAAGGCAATTGGTGCTGCTACTGGATTTGAAAGGGTCAGTTTACTGGATAACGCAGTCGAAGCCCTGCTCGCAAGTGACGAAAGCAAACGGCAGTATCTGGCCCTGGCCGGACAGGCTGCTACACTGTACCGGGCAGTCCTTCCGGATCCGGCCGCCAACGAGTTGGCGCCGCGCTGTTTGCTGCTCGATGTGTTGGTACGGAAGATTCGCTCTCTTATGCCCGAAGCCGATATTTCACAGGTCATGGCGCATGTTGAAACTTTGCTGGATGAATCCATTGCGACTGAAGGGTACGTCATTCACGATGATAAAGCGGACTGGGGCAAACGCCAACCCGTCGATCTAAGCGAGGTCGACTTTGAGGCCCTCCGGCAGCGCTTCGAAAAGGGACGTAAGTGCATCGAAGCCGAGCGTCTTAAAGGCCTCGTAGCCAAAAAAGTGGAGGAATTGGTCAAATTCAACCGCACGCGCTTGGACTACTACGAAAAATTCAAGCAGTTGATCGAAGACTACAATGCTGGCACCATGAATACGGAGGAGTTTTTCCGGCGTCTGGTCGATTTTGCAAAAAGTCTCGATGAGGAAGAAAGTCGGGCGGTCGCGGAGCAGCTTTCGGAAGAGGAGCTCGCTGTTTTCGACGTCTTGACCAAGCCCGAAATGGAAATGAAACCAGCTCAGATTAAGCAAATCAAAAAGGTGGCCCAAGACTTATTGCGAACGTTGAAGAAAGGCAAACTGGTTCTGGATTGGCGCAAGCGTCAGCAGGCCAGGGCAGCAGTGCGAGTAGCAATAGACGATGTCCTTGACAAAGGGTTGCCTCCTGCTTTTACGCCGGACCTTTATCGGCACAAATGTGATTTGGTCTACCAGCATGTCTATGAGGCATATTTTGGCGGCGGGAAGAGCGTTTATGAATTGGCGGCTTGAGGAGTTGAGTGTTTCTTTTCTAGCAGCAGGAGGTCAAAATTGCCGACCTGGAGTTTGCCTGCCCGGGGCGCAGCACAAGGCCACGCGGCACTAAAATTAGTTGGTTCGAAAAATGAAATCAAGCAAATCTAACCTAAACGATCTCGGCGCCATCTACTTCATACGAAGCCATCGCGCCCGTCATCTAAACATCCGCATCAAGCCGTACAAGGGTGTGCAAGTCTCGGTTCCCAATGGCATGAGTATGTCGGCGGCAGAACGAATCGTTCTGGAAAAGCGCGATTGGATTCTCCGAAATTTGCAGAGAGTTAAGGAGTTTGAAACGGAATCATTGATTTATGACGGAACGCAAACCATTCACACGCGGTGGCACCGCCTTCAAGTTCAACCCGGCCGTTCAGGAAATGTTACCCGCAGAATACGTAATGGCGTGATACTTGTCTGCCACCCGGCAAATATGGAGATCAGCGCCCCTGAAGTTCAAAGCCAAATTCGCAAAGGGCTGATTGAAACCTATCGCAAAGAAGCAAAGGAATTTTTACCGGGCAGGTTGGCAGTCCTCGCTCTGAAACATGGATTTAAATACAACGGCGTTTTTATCAAAAATCATCGCTCCCGGTGGGGTAGCTGCTCGGTCAAAAACAACATCAACCTGAGCCTGCACCTGATGCGGTTATCCGACATGCTCATCGACTATGTGATGCTTCACGAGCTGGTGCATACGGAAGTCAAAAACCACAGTTCGGCTTTCTGGGATCGATTAGCGAAAGTTTGCCCCAATGTGCAGTTATTAAGAAAGGAACTGCGGCGAAAAGCCAAAGAACTCAAACCTTTGCACTAGTGGAGCGTTTTCGAAATAACGTTGTATGTGGGTAAAAGTGTTCTCGTGTTTGGGTGGCTAGCGTATTAGGGTGTTAAGATATCTTGAAATTAGTCAACTTGATAAATACTTTAACACCTGAACACACTAACACTAGTATATTGCCAGGTTGTTTAGGGATCTATCCTCGATAACTCACTTTACTTTTCACGCTCATTCATCACATCAGATTGGACCTTGATTGCATAACTGTGCAGAATGTCGTAGATTTCTTTAACAAACTTTTTTTCCAAACCCAATTCACTGCCAAGTTTGAGTCTGTCTTCAATAACTTCATTCCAGCGTTCAGGTTGCAGCACGGCCATGCCGTGCCGTTTCTTGTGCTGTCCGATCCGTTTGACGACATTGATTCTCCTCGCCAGGGCTTCGAGCAGTTCATAATCGACAGCATTGCTTTCCCGACGCAGGCTGTCCAGCGTCTCATCGCTGAACTTACCAAGGTTGACCCGAATTTCCAGGCTGTTCAGTAGATCCCCTAAGGCAGCAGGTTCTATTTGTTGCTGTGCATCACTCAGGGCGCTGGCGGGATCGGGGTGGGTCTCGATCATGAGCCCATTCATGGTGAGGTCTAAAGCGGTCTGAGAAATCTCTCGCAGGTATTGAGATTCTCCGGCAATATGGCTCGGATCGCAAATGAGAGGAATTTCAGGGATCAGTCTTTTGAGCTCAATCGGGATTTGCCATTTAGGAGAATTGCGATAGTGGGTTTTTTCATGCGTTGTAAAGCCGCGATGAATGGCCCCGAGCCGGCGGATTCCGACGTTGTTAAGCCGTTCTAGAGCGCCGACCCAGAGCTGTAAGTCAGGATTTACAGGATTTTTGACCCAAACCGGCACATCCACACCTCGCAGGGTATCGGCGATTTCCTGAACGGAAAATGGATTTGCCGTTGTGCGTGCGCCAATCCAGAGGACGTCAATTCCAAATTTCAGAGCTTCATAAACATGCCCTTCGTTTGCAACTTCAACGGCCGTCGCCAAGCCGGTCTCCTCCTTAAGGCTCTTGAGCCACTTCAGGCCTTCGACGCCAACACCTTCAAAGCTATTTGGACGGGTTCTCGGCTTCCAGATTCCTGCCCGAAAAACACGCACTTGCGGAATCTTCCGGAGTGCCAATCCAGTTTTCATGATTTGCTCTTCTGTTTCCGCACTGCAAGGACCGGCGATTACAAAAGGACCCTCGCCGCCACCCAGCCAGTCGCCATTAGAGACCAGATTCAATATTGGTTTTTTATCACTCATCTTTTTTCCACTCGGTTGCTAGTAATATTTCTGAACTTGTGCACTTTTTTGCAAGAAATTGGCTTAATGACGCGAAGCGAATGACAATTACTCGTCATTAAGTCATTTGCCTTCGGCGTCATTTCAGACAGCAGCAAAATTCACCCGTGTCAATGACAGCGAATGTTTGAATCACGACAAAGCAGGTCATTTTAAAGATTTGCCGCTTCGCCGCGCTATTTTTTATTGTAGCTACCGGGTTTTGCCCCGGCCTGATACTTGCCCAGTATCTTTAGTTTGGTTGTGACTTTGCCAACCTGTTTTAGAGCAGCAAGAAAGTCGGTATAATTTTGAAAGTTTATGTCCACATGAAACGCATACTCCTCAGGCCGGCCGAGCATCGGAGTTGATTGAATGAGCCCAAGGTTAAGAGAATAGGTAATGAAAATATTTAGAACTTCGGCCAGCGCGCCGATCCGGTCTCTAACATGAAAGGTTAGCGAGGCCTTATTGGGCAATTTCGCCACCTGTTTATCATTTTCTTTTTCAAGAATCAGGAACCGGGTATAATTGGCTCTATTATTCTCGATTGACTCCGCCAGAATGACTAACCCGAATCGTTCGGCAGCCAATCGGCCGGCGATGGCGGCAATACCCTGGAGCTGGTTTGCCGCAATTTCTTTGGCGCTGGCGGCGGTGTCATGAGACTCTATACTGTGAATTTGCGGTTGTGATTCGAGAAACTCGCTGCATTGCTGCAAAGCAATGGGATGGGAGCGGACGCTTGCAATATCTGCGAGCCTCTGACCGGGCAGCGCCAGCAGATGTTGTTGAATCCGGATGTACACTTCGCCGGCAATTTCAATGGGGAATTCTTCGAGCAATCCATAGTTTGGCAAAATGCTGCCCACCAGCGAATTTTCAATGGCCATTAAAGCATAGTCGGATCCGTCCGCGACTAATTCCCTACACTGTTGCCTAAAGGTACGGCATTCCACAAGATCAATGGCAGACCCAAAGTATTCACGAGCCGCCATATCATGAAAGGATGCCTCGGTTCCTTGAATTGCTATTTTTTTATTCATCGTGACATGTTCTTTGAACAAAAAAGGCCCCGACTTTCGTGAGGGCCTGTTTTTTTGATGTATTATTTAAATACAAAATCGCTAAGGCCCCAATAGTGGCCGAGTGAGGAATCCAATAGACAAAAACTGTGTACAGAAACTCAGCTTCATAAGCTGTAAAATTTGAGCCGTATTTTACTAAACCTTACCCTTAATGTCAATAAGATTTTAAAGTTTTACGTTCGCAATTAGTGTCAATCATGATTGAGGGAAACAAGACGTTTGCGTTAAAGCAGGCGGGATAGTTCCGGCAGCCCTATCGGAAAAGCTTCCTGAAGTAACCTGGCAAACGTCAATACCGCCTCCTCTCCCACCGGCTTCCCAACGACCTGCATCCCAACCGGCAGCCCGTTTGAATCGCATCCGCATGGAACCGAGGCAACTGGTAAACCCGCCAAACTAAGCACAAATGTCGGAGCTAGCCAGTCGATGTAGGTTTCCATTTTTTTACCGGCAAGCGTCTCTGGGTAGTTTTGTTCTACCGGGAAGGGCGGCACAGCCATGCAGGGTGTTAACAAGTGATCATACTTGTCGAAAAGGTCACGGAAAATATTCCAGAGTTTAGTCCGGGCTTGCTCGGCGGCGCCCAATTCTTCCGGAGTGACTTTTAAGCCCGCTTTTAAATTGTTTGAAACGTTAATGCCGAATTGGTCGATATTATCCAGATATTTAGCAAAATGCGCAACGAAATTGTAGCCGCGTAATGTCAGGAAAGCTTGGCGAGCAAATGACAGGTCAAGGTCGATCTCTTCAACTTCGACCCCGGCTTGAGAAAGCTCAAAGGCAGCATTGCGGCAGACTATTTCAATATCTTCATCAATGCCGATTCCGGCAACATCCTTACAATAAGCGACTTTCAAACCTTTCGGTATTCCTTTAGAAACAGCGTCAACGAAATCTCTGTCCTGCGTTGGCTGGTAGAGTGGGGATAGAGGACTCTGGCCGCAAACAGCCTGCAACATCAGGGCGACATCCTCCACGGTGCGCGCCATTGGACCCGGGATATGCAAATTATCCCACAGATAGTCAGAAGGATAACCAGGAACCAAACCCGGTGAGGGTCGCAGTCCGACAATTCCGCAAAAAGAAGCCGGAATGCGCAAAGAGCCGCCAAGGTCTGTTCCATCCGATAAGGCAATCATGCCGGTGGCCAGTGCTGCAGCACCACCACCGGTTGAGCCACCCGGACTTAAATCCGGGTTCCACGGGTTCCTTGTTACCCCAAACACATCGTTCCAGGTATGTCCACCGGCAGCAAATTCTGGGGTATTGGTTTTGCCGATAATGATTGCACCGGCGACTTTTAATCTCTGAACAATCAACGCATCTTTGTCTGGAGTATGATGGTTAAACAGTAACGAACCAAAGGTAGTACGCAGGCCTGCAGTCGGGGTCACATCTTTGATGCCGACCGGTAGTCCGAAGAGCAGTCCCGGTTCACCTTTTTGAGATTGCAGTTTTTTGGCATCGTCGAGTGCCCGTTCATTTAAAGTGACGACAGCATTGATTTTTTTGTTGTATTTCTCAATTTGCTGGAGCGAGGCTTCGATGACTTCGACCGGGGAGAGGTCTTTTTTGGCAATAAGATTACGAATCTCGGTTGCGGAACGGCGGATGATTTCTTCGTTTTGAGCCATATCAATTTTGAATTAGGTCGGCAACGATCGCGATCGTTGCCGACCTTCAAACTACCTTCTTTGATTTAAAATTCTCAATGTCTTTCTTCAAGTATCTCAATTCGGCCAAAATTTCCACAGTATGTTCACCCAACATGGGCGCCGGCCGCCGGTAGGTCACAGGGGTGTTGCTAAAATTCATCGGATTGCCGAGCATTTTAAACGCGCCAATCGCAGGATGTTCAAGTTCAATAATCATTCCGCGCGCGAGTAAGTGCTCATCAGATAAACTCTCTTCCGGTTTGTAGATCGGCGCCGCCGGAATGCCTGCAGATTCGAGTTTCTTAAGCCAGTCTTTCGAGTTTTTTTTCTTAAAATGTTCAGCGAGTAAATTCACAAGTTCTTCTCGATGCGCCAACCGGTCAGCATTCGTCTTAAATTTTTTGTCTTCACTCAGTCGCGGAAGGTCGATGGCTGCAACAAAACTTTTCCACAGCCTCTCACTGCCGACCGCCACAATGATCCAGTCATCTGCAGTCGGAAAAGGCTGGTAGGGAACGATGGACGGGTGTGCATTGCCGAGTTTTTTTGGTGATTCTCCGGCAGTTAGGAAATTGCTTGCCAAATTAGAAAGCCAGGTGACTTGCGAATCCAGTAAGGCCGTGTCGATGGCTTGACCCTTTCCGGTTCGTTCTCGCACATAAAGCGCTGAGACGACAGCCAGCGCGGTATAAATTCCAGCGGTAAGATCAGCAATTGGAGTCGGAAAACGAATCGGCGGATGATTCGGCTCACCGGTTACATACATGGTGCCGCTCATACCTTGAGCGATGATATCGTACCCGCCTTTTTCGGCATAAGGTCCGGTATTCCCAAATCCGGTAATACTCGCCCAGATGAGTTTCGGGTTTAATTCAAGACACGTCACTTCATCTAAACCGAGCTTTTTTCGGGAAGACTCACGGGGGATATTGTGCACGAGCACATCTGTCTTTTGCAGAAGCCGACTGAATATTTCGCGGCCTTCTGTGCTGGCTAAGTTCAGCGTCATGCCGCGTTTGTTACGGTTGGTACCGAGAAAATAGGCGCTTTCCCCCCCGACAAATGGCGGCCCCCAGCCGCGTGACTGGTCGCCGCCGTCCGGGCGTTCAATTTTAATGACGTCAGCGCCGAGGTCGCCAAGAAGCTGAGTGCAATAGGGTCCGGCCAGCGCCGTTGTATGATCAATGACTCTGATGCCGGAAAGTGGACCATTTGTGAGAGATTCGTTCATTCCGTATGCTCGTTTATTCGTCTATTGGTTTATTCGTTTAACCCTGTATTTCGGAATTCGAAGTTTGACTTCCAGGTAACCAATAACGATTAACGAATTACACTTCTAAAAACGCGACCGCCCGGCAGAACGCTGCTTCCCCGCCTTTGAATTTCCACGGAAAGACACCGAGGGTCAAACGTTTGTTTTGCAGCTCCGGGGCAGAAATATCGCCGCCAAGATTTTCCACATGCATGCAATGGTGTGGAAAGAGAGCGTTGTGAGTTAACTGATACGCGGAATCCGGAAAAAGTTCTTTCGCCTTTTCTTCGCCAAATTTTTCCGCGCATTTTGCCTGAACTTTGTCGCAGTAGCCGTGCGTGTCTTTCCCTAAAAACCGGCCAATTGGCAGATTCATGGGATGGTCGGTAGAAACTTCATCGACGCCCCAGATGTGGATTTTCTTTTCGAGCAGCCAGGGGACCATGTCCGGATGAGCACCCGGGTGCATGTGAATGTATTTTATCTCGTCAGCTTCCGGGCCAAACTGGGCATATTTGTGCCAACCGGTGTGCAGCAGCAGAATATCGCCCTCCTTAATCTCCACGCGCTTTTCAATCATTTCCGGCGTGTAAACATCCAGCTCGTCGAGCTCGTCCGAAAGATTGACAATCACCCCCGGGCCATATAGCCACTCAATTGGAATTTCATCGATGGTCATGCCGTTGGTGACGAAATGGCGCGGCGCATCTAAATGCGTCCCCATGTGGTTGGAGGTTTGGATATACTGCGCATTCACCCCATGCTCTGCTTTACGTTTTATGTATTTGACTTCGAAAGGCGGGTAGTACGGCCAAAACGGATAGTCTTGATTCAGTGGTTGAGATAAGTCGTAAGGTTTCATTGTTCCTCCGGTTTATTTTATAGAGATTTGATCACGAATTAACATAAATATAGAGGAATAAAAACATTAAATACTTATGTTTCAAGATTAATTCATTTTTTCGGAATATAATTTATTAACTAAGGTCAGTTCGACGTAAGGAATAAAATGAGGATCAAAGACCGAAAACGACCCGTCCAATATCATTCCGGCGGATTGCAGGCAGGAATCTTTTCGTTATTACAGCTAGATTCCGGCTTAAAGATTGCCGGAATGACGGTATATGTAAGTTTTTTGCCCATGATTCTTATATCGAACTCAGGTTAACTAACATTTCTCACTTCGTTTGAGGCTAAATCTCAAGTATTTGTGCTCAAACGTGGACATTGGCTTTGGCAAAGGAGACCGAAGTGCAATAAAGAAAAATGTTATTTTCGACAGCTTTTACTCAGATATTCGATTAAGTCATTATATAATCGTTCAAAATACCGAAACATCTGCACCCGGGTGTCAAGCTGGTAATCGCCCAGCTCAGTGTTTTTTGCTTGCTCCTGCCACATTTCAATACCGATTTCCTGCACTGAGACACTTCGATTAAGCTGTTCTTCAAGAATTGCAGCCATCTCATTTTTATTAAAAACATCGGGGCCGCTCAATTCGTACAACGATCTGCCCGATGGCGAATTCGTCAGGGTGCCTATTCGGACAAATATGGTAAATTCCGCGGACATTCGCAACGGCTTCGTTGACCGATTCCTGACTCAGCATATTTCCAACCACAACTTCTTTAACACCCAGTTGCTTCAGGAGCGCAACCTGATTGTGGCGGAAAACCAGCGCCCGAACTGATTCTCCTTTGGCAACCAAAGCCTGAATAATGGCCAGCCCCGTTTCGCCGGCTACGCCTGTGACTAGTAGAAGGTTTTCGAAATAACGTTGCAATGTGGGTAAAGTGTTTGTGTGCTAATATATTGAAATTAATAAATCCGTAAACACTTTAACACCTGAAGACGCTAACTCTGTATATTGCACTGGAAAGATGTTGTT
>Ga0209988_10002784_pt1 | contig 11551 bp, 6 predicted proteins | sample N075metaG_FD_183115 | JGI IMG/M metagenome (GOLD analysis project Ga0209988, IMG submission 183115) | Deep subsurface microbial communities from Kermadec Trench to uncover new lineages of life (NeLLi) - N075 metaG (SPAdes) (version 2) | ecosystem: Environmental > Aquatic > Marine > Ocean trench... | reverse complement strand
CGGGATCTCGAGCAGATTGATCGAGTTGTAGAGCACGCGCATGACGGTCGCGCCGATCACGACGCCCAGGATCGAGCCCTCGCCGCCGCGCAGGCTGCACCCGCCGAGCACGGCGCCTGCGATCGCGTACAGCTCGTAGAAGTTGCCGTGCATCGCGGGCTGGACCGAGTTGACGTCGAGCGCGAACAGGACGCCGCCGAGGCCCGCGAGCAGCGAGCACAAGACGTATGCCAGCACGACCATCCGGTCCGTGTCGATGCCGCTGTAGCGCGCCGCCTGCTCGTTGCTGCCGAGCGCGAAAAGGTATCGGCCCCAGACGGTCTCGTTCAGGAACACGCTCGCCAGCACGCCGAGCACGATCAGGATCAGGAAGGGCGTCGGAGCGCGGATCTCGGAGACGACGGGCACGTCGAACAACATGGCCGTGGTGCCGAGGACGAGCGTGAGGACCGAGAAGGCGAGCGCGACACCGAGCGGTCGGCCCTGCTCCGCCCCGTGTGCCGTGCCCCGCCGCGCGTAGAGCCGGAACCCGACGAAGACCGTCGCCACGCCGCCCGCGATCGCCGCGAGCGCGGCCATGGTGCACGGCTTGCCCGTCGCGAGCGTCCGCAGGCCCGCGTACCCGTTGCCGAAGCCCTGCGTCTGGTCGTCCGTCAGGTAGCGCGCGTACCCGCGGTAGAAGAGCAGCCCGCACAGGGTCACGACGAACGGCTGCAGGCGGAGCTTCGTGATCAGAAGCCCGTGGATCAGCCCGATTCCGAGCGAAACGGCGATCACGAACGCGAGCGCGGGCGCGACGCCCCAGCCGTGGTGGACGAGCAGCCAGGGCAGGAGGCAGCCCACGAGCCCGACGACCGAGCCGATCGACAGGTCGATGCCGCCCGTGATGATCACGAACGCGACGCCGATCGAGAGCACGCCGAAGAGCGCGCTCCAACGGATGATGTTCTGCAGGTTGTAGGCCGAGAGGAACTGCGGGTTCATCGCCGACGTCAGCGCGCAGATCGCCAGGAGCAGGCCGAAGATGCCCAGGATCTTCTTCATGGCGTCACTCCCACGCGGGCGCTCCCCGTGGCCAGCTGCATCACGGCCTCCTCGGTCAGTTCGTCGTGCGCGAGCTCGCCGGCGATCCCCCCCGCGTGCATGACGAGCGTGCGGTCGGAGAGCGTCAGGACCTCCTCCATCTCGCTCGAGGCGAACAGGATCGCGACGCCGCCTGAGGCGAGCTTGCGCAGGATCGCGTAGATCTCCTGGCGCGCGGCGACATCGATGCCGCGCGTCGGCTCGTCCAGCAGCAGGAGCCGCGGACGCGTCGCCAGCCACTTGGCCAGGACGACCTTCTGCTGGTTGCCGCCCGACAGCACGCCGACGATCTGCTCCGGGCTGGAGGCTCTTATCGATAGGGCGCTCATCATCTCGCGGGCGAGGCCCGCCTCGCCGCGCGCGTCGGCGAATCCGTGCCGGGCGTTCTGCGCGAGCGCTGCGAACCCGATGTTCGCCTGCAGAGCCAGCTCGAGGAAGAGGCCGTGCCGCTGGCGGTCCTCGGGCACGAAGCCGATCCCGGCGCGGATCGAGTCCTGCGGCCGACCGGCGGCGAGCCTCTTCCCAGCGACCCACACCTCGCCCGCGAGCGGCCGGTCGACGCCGAAGATCGCGCACAGGAGCTCCGTCCGCCCGGCGCCGACGAGCCCGGCGATGCCCACGATCTCGCCCCGCTCGACCGCCAGGGACACGGATTCGCCGCTGTGGGCGGCCGTCCGCAAGCCCGCGACGCGCAGCACCGGCTCGCCGCCGCACGCCGTGCTCGCCGAGCGCTCGATCACGACGTCGCGCCCCACCATGAGCCGCACCATCGCATCGCGCGAGATCTCCCCCCGCGCGAGCTCGCCGGAGTTGCGCCCGTCCCGCAGCACGATCACGCGATCGACGAGCGCCTCCACTTCGCCGAGGCGGTGCGAGACGTAGACGATCGAGACGCCCTTCGCGCGAAGTGTCCGGAGCACCGCGAACAGGTGCTCGGACTCCGCGAGCGAGAGGCTCGAGGTCGGCTCGTCGAGGATCAGGATCTTTGCGTCCTGCGACAGCGCCTTGGCGATCTCGACCCCCTGCTGCTGGCCGATCGCGAGCGATCCGACGAGCACGTCCGGCGAGTAGTCCGCGCCGATGCGCGCGAGTGCCGCGCGCGAGCGCTCGCGGATCGCGCGGTGGTCGATGAAACCATGCTTCCGCGGCTCGCACCCCAGGCAGACGTTTGCGCCGGCGGAGAGGTTGTCGGCGAGGCTCAGCTCTTGATGGATCAGCGCGATCCCGAGCTCGCGCGCGTGCCGCGTGGACCCGATGTCGACCGGCTCGCCCCCGAGCTCGATCACACCCGCGTCCGGCGCCACGATGCCCGCGAGGACCTTCATGAGCGTGCTCTTGCCCGCGCCGTTCTCGCCGACGACCGCGAGGATCTCCCCCGGGAAGAGCGTGAGGTCCACGCGGTCGAGTGCCTGCACGCCGGGGAAGCGCTTCCCGACGCCGCGCGCCACGAGGACCGGCCCGGCGCTCACTCGCCCTCTTCGAGGAGCCCCTTCAGCTCGTCCCAGAATGCCTGGCAGTTCGCTTTGCGTACCACGCGCACGGGCACGTTGACGAACCCACTCTCTGGCACGGCGTCCTCGCCGCGCGCGAGCGCCGCCAGGATCCGCATCGACTCGTAGCCGTATCGGTACGGCTGCTGGGTGACCGTGCCGTACACGGTGCCTTCGAGGATGCCGCGCAGCGTCTGCTCGTTCTCGTCGAAGGCGACGACGCGCACAACGCCGAGCTTGTCGGCGGACTTCAGGGCCTCGAGGCACGCCGGGGGGTTGTAGGCGAACAGCCCGACCATACACCCGATGTCGGGGTAGAGCGCGAGCGTGTCCTCGGCGTTCGACTTGGCCCGCGAGCGGTCGAACTGGTCCGTGAGCGTGGCGAGGATCGTGTACGTCTCCCCCACCAGCTTCTCGCCGGCGGGGTCGTCGTGGTCCTTGTCGACGGGCCTGTCGAGCAGCTCGTCGATCACGCCCTGGCGGCGCTGGCGCGCGTTGTCCTGCTCGAGCCGCCCGATGAACAGCATGACGGAGCCGCCTTCGGGCATCGCTTCCTTGACGAGCTTGCCGCACTCGCGCCCGGCCGCGTAGTTGTCCATCCCCACGAAGCACAGCCGGTTCGTCCCGGGCGCGTCGGAGTCCTGCGTGATGACCCGCGTCTTCGCGCACGCCTCGTCGATGAGCTCCGCCTGGTTCACCCCGTCGATCGGGCTGATCGCGATCCCATCGATGCCGAGCGCGAGGAGGTCCTCGACGATGCGCTTCTGGTCGACGATCCCATTGGCCGGCATCTTCACGTCGCAGTCGACGTCGAAGTCGCGCGCGGCGGCCGCGACGCCCGCGGCGGCGATCGTCCAGAACGGATCGATGCCGTTGGTGACGAAGGCGAGGCGCGTGCGATCGCCCGCCTCGCCACCGCCGCAGCCGTGCACCGGGAGCAGGACGAGGAGGGCCGCCAGGAGCGAGCGTGAAGCGTGCATCGGGGAATCTCGGGACGTGGGACGGAGCGCGGGGAGGCAGGTTATCATCCCAGGATGACGATGGGTTCGCCTTCACTCCTGCGGCTCTCCCTGCTCGCCCTCGCGGGAGTGTTCCCATCCGAGGTCCGCGCGACGGGGCCCCAGGACGACGGGCCCGACTCGGCGGGCGACGAGGCCGCGGCGTTCTTCGCGGAGGACGTCTTCCCGGTCCTCGCGGGCGAGTGTTTCCGATGCCATGGCGGCCGGAAACGGATCCGCGGCGGGCTGACGCTCACGAGCCGGGCGGGCGTCCTCGCGGGCGGCGATACGGGCCCCGCGCTGGACCTCGAGTCGCCGCGGGACAGCCGGCTCCTCGCGATGATCAGCTACCGCGACGAGGACCACGAGATGCCCCCGGAGGGCAAGCTCGACGCCGAAGACATCGCGACGCTCACGCGCTGGGTCCAGATGGGCGCGCCCTGGAGCGAAGCGGTCGAGATCGTCGTGGACGATTCCTCCGGTGATGACGGAGATGAGGCGCAGGAGCCCTGGGGCTACGGCCCGCTCGCACGACCGGATGTGCCGGCCGTACGGGATCCGACCTGGGGGCGGAACCCGATCGACGCATTCCTGCTCGCCGCGCTCGAGCGGCGCGGCCTCGAGCCCGCTCCCCCCGCGAACAAGATGTCGCTCGTGCGCCGCGCAACGTACGACCTGACCGGCCTCCCGCCGACGCCCGCGGAGGTCGACGCGTTCCTTGCCGACGCGCGTCCGGTCGCCTACGACGCGCTGATCGAGCGCCTGCTCGCTTCCCCGCACTACGGCGAGAAGTGGGCTCGCCACTGGCTCGACCTCGTGCGCTTTGCTGAGACGAACGGCTTCGAGCGCGACACGGACAAGCCGTTCATCTGGCGCTACCGCGACTACGTGATCGAGGCGTTCAACGCGGACAAGCCCTACGACCAGTTCATTCGCGAGCAACTCGCCGGCGACGAGCTCGACGAGGTGACGCCCGAGACGCTCGTCGCCACCGGTTTCACGCGCCTGATGCAGTGGGACGACGAGCCGGGACAGGGCGTGCTCCAGGCGCGCTACGATACGCTCGACGACCTCGTTTCGACCACGAGCCAGGTGTTCCTCGGCATCACCATGGGCTGCGCGCGCTGCCACGACCACAAGCGGGACGACATCCCGCAGGCGGACTACTACAGCTTCATGGCGTTCTTCCACGGCCTGACCGACATCGAGGTCCGCGGACCGCTGACGGAGATCCCCACCGCGGAGGAGCGGCTCGCGTACGAGCGCGAGGTCGCCGAGCGGGACGTCGAGCGCGCGCGCCTCGAAGCTCGGCTGCGCGGGCTGGAGGCGGATCTTCGCGCACGGCTGCGCGAGTTGGACGCACTCCCGCCGGCGCTGACCGGGCTCGAGGTCCGCGTCTATCGCGGCGCATGGGACAAGCTGCCCGACTTCGACGCGCTCCAGCCCGAGTCGACGAGCGCGCTCCCGGAGGGCTTCTTCGAACGGCCATCCGTGACGCTCGAGGACGCTGTCGGGTTCGTGTTCGAGGGCACGCTCGCGGTCCCCGAAGACGGCGAGTATCGCTTCGTGCTCGAGACCGGGGGCGGCGCGCGGCTCTCGGTCGCGGGTGTCACGGTCGTCGATCAGGACGCCGGCGGCCGGGCGGGCGCACTGCGCGCCGGAACGCTCGCCCTCGCGCGGGGTACCGTGACCGTGCGCCTCGACACCTTCGAGGGCGGGGACAGCCACGGACTGCGCGTGTGGTGGAGCCGCGCGGAGCCGACGAGCTGGCGCTACACGTTCGAGGATCCGGGCCCGGGCTGGACCGCTCCCGAGTTCGACGACTTGGCCTGGGCCGCCGGCCCGGGCGGCTTCGGGACCGCCGAGACGCCGGGCGCCGAGGTCGGGACGGAGTGGTCGGGCGCGGGCGTCTGGCTGCGGCGCGAGTTCTCGTGGGACGCGCGCGATGCGGCGTCGTTCACTTTCGTCGGACATCACGACGGGGAGCTCGAGGTGTGGGTGAATGGAGCGCGCGCGCTCCACCGCGAAGGATTCCTGAAGCGCTACCGGGAGCTCGCGCCGGATGCGGACCTCGCCGGCGTCCTGCGCGAGGGCGCGAACACGCTCGCCGTCCGATGCTCCAATCGCGTGGGCGGACAGTACGTCCACGTGACGCCGGTGCGGCGCGAGGAGCTCGGGCGCGCGCGGCCCGTGGAGCTCGCCTTCGGCCGCATGCCGCTCTCCGTCGAAGCGGCCCTCGGCGTGCGCCGGGACGCGCGCGAGTGGCTCGAGGAGCGCGGCGCCGAGGTGTGGAGCGCCGGGGAGCTCGCCGAGTGGCGGGACCTGCGCGACCGGTTGCAGCGCGCGAAGCAGCGCGAGATCCCGATCCCGCGCGCTTTCACCGCCCGGGAGCACGGCGCGGACGTCCCTGTACTCCACGTGCACGTCCGCGGCAACGCCGCCGTACCCGGCGCGGAGGTCGTGCCCGCGTTCCCGGCGATGCTCGACCCGCCACTCGCCAGAGTCCCGGAGCCCGCGCCGGGCGCGAAGTCCTCGGGCCGCCGGCGCGTGCTCGCCGAGTGGATCGCGAGCTCCGAGAACCCGATGACCGCGCGGGTCATGGCCAATCGACTGTGGCAGTACCACTTCGGGCGCGGGATCGTGCGCACGCCGAACGACTTCGGCGGCCTCGGCGGGGGCTCGACGAACCCTGAGCTGCTCGACTGGCTCGCGGCCGAATTCGTCGAGCGCGGCTGGAGCCTCAAGGCGATGCACCGGCTGATCATGAGCTCGAGCGCGTACCGCATGTCGACGCGTGAGGACCCGCTCGCGCTGGAGATCGATCCCGCCAACGACCTCTGGTGGCGCTTCGACCTGCGCCGGCTCACCGCGGAGGAGCTGCGCGACACGATGATCGCCATGACCGGCCGTCTCAATCCGAAGATGAGCGGGCCGAGCTTCTTCTCGCGGATGCCCGCCGACGCGCTCGCCACGTCGTCGACTCCAGACAGCGTCTGGGGCACCTCGCCTGTCGAAGAGACCATGCGGCGCAGTGTCTACATCAAGGTCAAACGCTCGCTGACGACACCGATCCTCGCGCGGTTCGACGTCGCCGACACGGACTCGAGCTGCGCCGTGCGCTTCGCGACGACGCAGCCGACCCAGGCGCTCACGATGCTGAACGGGGAGTTCGTGCGCGAGATGGCGGCGCTGTTCGCGGACCGGCTGCGCGCGGAAGCCGGCGCCGACCCCACGGATCAAGTGCGGCTCGCGCTGCGCCTCGCGCTCGGCCGCGAGGCGCGCGCGGACGAGGTCGCGAGCCACGCGCGCTTCATCGAAGAGCTGCGCTCCGATACTTCAGACGGGGACGCGGTCGACGCGCTCGCCGATTTCTGCTTGGTGACGCTGAACCTGAACGAGCTCGCCTACGTAGACTGACCAGGGACACGACCATGGACGACCCACACGACGACGGCCGGATCGACCCGCGCCACTCGCACACACGCCGCGCGGTCCTGCGTCACATGGGCGGGGCCCTCGCGGCCGTGCCGCTCGCCGGGGCAGCCTCGGCGGCGGCCTTCATCGACGGCCTCGCGGACCGGGCCGACGGCCGCGGTTTCGTGAACCCGCTCGCCCCGAAGCAGCCGCACTTCACCCCCAGGGCGAAGAGCGTCATCTTCCTCTTCATGTACGGCGGGCCGAGCCAGGTCGACACCTTCGACTACAAGCCGAAGCTGTACGAGCTCGACGGCAAGACGATCCAGGTGAAGACCCGCGGCCGCGGGGGCTCGAAGAACGAGGGCCGCATCGTGGGTCCGAAGTGGAGCTTCCAGCAGCACGGCCAGTGCGGGCACTGGGTCTCCGAGCTCTTCCCGCACCTCGCGAAGCGCGTGGACGACATGACCTTCGTGCACTCGATGTACGCGGACTCGCCCATCCACGGCTCGGCGATGTTCATGATGAACTCGGGCCACCTCTTCAGCGGCAAGCCGTGCCTCGGATCCTGGGTGAACTACGGCCTCGGTTCCGTCAACGAGAACCTCCCGGGCTTCGTCGTGATGCTCGACGAGACCGGGGGGCCGATCTCGGGCGCCAAGAACTGGAGCAGCGGCTACATGCCCGCCTCCTACCAGGGCACGGTCGTGAAGGCGACCGGCACGCCGATCATGGACCTCGGCCTGCCGCCGGGCATGACGCGGAGGCGACTGCGGCGGCTCATCGACCAGATGCAGCGCTGGAACGCCGACCACCTCGCCCGGCACGACGGCAACACCGACCTCGCCGCGCGCATCGCGAGCTACGAGCTCGCCTTCAAGATGATGGACCACGCGCCCGAGGCCCTCGACCTCGAGGGGGAATCGGAGGCGACGAAGGCGCTCTACGGCCTCGACGAGGAGCGCACGGCCGACTTCGGGCGCAAGTGCCTGCTCGCGCGCCGCCTGGTCGAACGCGGCGTGCGCTTCGTCCAGATCTACTCAGGCGGCAACCACAACGACAACAACTGGGACGCGCACGGCGACCTGAAGCTCAACCATGACCGCCACGCCGGCCGCACCGACAAGCCGATCGCGGGCCTCCTCGCGGACCTGAAGCGCACGGGGCTGCTCGAGGAGACGCTGGTCGTCTGGACCGGCGAGTTCGGACGCCAGCCGACCGCGGAGTACGCGAAGGGCACGGGCCGCGACCACAACTCCTACGGCTTCACCCTATGGATGGCCGGCGGCGGCCTGAAGCCCGGGATCAGCGTGGGCGAGACCGACGAGCTCGGCAGCTCCGCCGTCGTCGACCGCTGCCACGTGAAGCACCTGCACGCGACGATCCTGCACCAGCTCGGCTTCGACCCGAACCGCCTCACGTATCGCTTCGGCGGTCTCGACCAACGGCTGGTCGGTGTCGAGGGCGCCGAACCGATCCGACAGATCATCGCCTGAGGGCGACGGGCCGCGGCCGCTACTTCCCGTCGGATTCCGGGACGGACTCGGGCTTCGGCTCCAGCTCGGACAGCGCGCGAACCTTCTCGCTCCACTCGCCGATATTGAGATCCTGCGTGAGGATCACGGCGACCTCCTCCACGATCAGAAGCGCCTCGCGCCGGTGCTCCGCCGACTCGAACGTTCCGACCCGGACGCGGAGACGCGTCGTGCCCTCGACGTGGCGCTCGACCCGAACCCGGTAAGCTTCACCCTCCATCACCCAGGCGGTGGCGTTGCGCGAGACCTGCTCGGGATCCGCATGGCCCAGCCGCCCCATCGCCTCCTCGGCCGCGGCCCACACTTCCTCGAGCTCCGCGCGGAAGTCGCGGGTCTCCTCGTTGCGCTTGTAGCGCACGTAGCCGATCCCCGCGGCGCCAGCGGCCACGGCGAGGCAACCCGACAGGGGCATCAGAGAGAGGACGAGGAGGACGGGCAGGGTGATGCGCATGAGGGTGGGCGAAGCCGGATCCACTTGCGGATACCAGCCCCGCAACCTCTCGGCGTCATTTGCGCCGCGGCTTGACTGAAACTGCCAGTAGACCCCCGGCGCCCCCCGCCGGTCGCTCCGAGGCGTCCTGCGCGAGGCTCGCGAGGAGCTCCATGAACGCCGCCCGGTCGATGGGCTTCGTGGCGAAATCATCGCAGCCCGCAGCGAGGCAGCGCTCGCGCTCCTCGGGCATCGTATGCGCGGTGAGCGCCACGATCAGCCCCGGATAGCCCTGATCGCGGAGCCGGCGCGTGGCATCGTAGCCGTCCAGGACGGGCATCTGCAGGTCCATGAAGACGACGTCGAAAGGCCTGCCCTGTGAAAAGGATTCCATGGCCTTGTCAAAGCCCACCTGGCCATTCTCCGCCTCCTCGACCTCGAGCCCCGCCTTCGTGAGGAGCCGGCAGATCAGGCGCCGGTTGACGGCGACGTCCTCGACCACGAGCGCGCGACCCTCGAAGGTCTGCGACTCCGACTCCGCCCGGGCGGGGAGCGGGGCATCCACGAAGTCGACGCAGCCCTCCACTTCGATGAAGGCTACTCCGTCGAGGTCGCCGGGATCGATCGTGAGGAGGAACCGGCTGCCGGCGCCCTCCTCGCTCTCGCACGTGAGATCGCCGCCGAGCATCCGCGCGAACGCGCGTGAGATCGACAGACCGAGCCCCGTGCCGCCGTACTCACGGGTCGTCGACGTGTCCGCCTGAACGAAGGGCTCGAACACCGAGTCGAGCTTGTCCGGGGCCATCCCGACGCCCGAGTCCCGGATCTCGAAGGCGAGGCGCTGCCCGCCACCGTCCGCCACGGACATCGTGAGCGTCAACTCGATCGCCCCGGACTCCGTGAACTTGACGGCGTTGCCGATCACGTTCAGGAGGATCTGTCGGAGCCGGGTCGGATCGGTCTCGATCATCTCCGGGATGGTTCCCACGCTCTGCACGTGCACCTCGAGCGCCTTCTCGTGCGCCTGCCCCTCCATCATCGCCACGGCTTCGGAGACGATCTTCGTCGGGGAGCACAACGTACGCTCCACCGGCATGCGGCCCGCTTCGATCCGCGAGACGTCGAGGATGTCGTTCATGACAGTGAGCAGGTGCTCGCCGTTGATACAGATGATCTCGAGGTGCCGGCGGAACTCGTCCACGCTCGTCTCCGGGTCCTTGCAGAGCTCCGCGTGCCCGAGGATCGCGGTCATCGGCGTGCGGATCTCGTGGCTCATGTTGGCCAGGAACTCCGACTTGACCCGGCTGGACCGCTCGAGCTCCTCGGTGCGCAGCCGGACCTTCTCCTCGAGGTGATCCCGCGCTGAAACGAGGTCGCCGAAGAGCTTGGTGAGGCTCTCCGTCAGTTGGCGTACTTCCACGGGTCCGTCGGGTACGAGGTGGAACGGCGTGCCTTCCTCCGCCGCCGCGCGGGACTCCCGCGTCAGGGTCTGGACGGGGACGATGAGGCACCGGACCGTCCAGCGCCAAAGCCCGACGATCAGCCCGGCGTAGGCCGCGCCCACGATCCAGGTCGCGAGGCTCAGGCGGCGGCGCCGCGCCTCGACGGTCGACTCGACGTCCGCGATGCCACGCTCGATGTGCGCGCGAACTCGGTCGACGGCGTCGCCGGTATGGGTCACGAGCGCGCGCATCCCGGTCAGGAGCTCCGCGCGCTGCTCCTCGTACCGTGGGTCGGAGGCATTCAGGTTGGCCGCGCACTCGATCCCTTCCAGGGTCAACACGCGGTATTCGTTGACGAGCGTGAGCTCCGCCGCGTAGCGGTACGCGAGCGTGTCCGACGCCACTCGCTCCGACCTCGTCCGGATTCCATCCGCGCGCTTGGCCGCCGCCTCGAGCAGCGCAGGGTCGTCACAGCCGTCCAGGACCATCGTGGTCCACTCGCCGACCGCCCGCCGGAGCTCGTAGATCTCCTGGAGGGTCGCGGAGTGCTCCTGGAGCTCGCGCTGGCGCTCTTCCACGGAGCTGTGCAGCGCGGTGAGCAGCGTCCATGAGAGGACGCCCCCGAGCAGGCAGGCGCCCACGATCGACGCGATGTAGTGGCGGATGCGCAAGGACTTGAAGAGCATGGGCGGCCTGGATATGGAATCCCACGTCTCCTTCGGCCTTGGCTCCGTACCGCCCGTAGCCGATAACCGGATTCGCTCCGCCTTTCAGGGGCGGCCCCGTCGCGCCCGATGGTTACCATTCCGGCCCCTTCGAGGGGACGAGAGCGATGAGCGCGAGCACGGCCCCCGACGCGGCGCAGCGACGACCCCACCTGCGACGCTGGGCGCGGCGCGGCGTGCTCGCGGCGCTCTACGCCGTCTTCCTGATCGCGCTCCTCGAGCTCGCCGCCTTCCTCGGGTTCCGCGTCCTCGCGGGAGAGTTCTACAGCGCGGCCAGAATCACTGAGCAGCAGGAGCAGGGCGCCGCGAACGTCCCGCGGGCGGGCCTGCCGAGCCCGGCCCAGGGGCCTGAATTCCTGCGCAGCGAGGTCGTCCACCCCTACCTCGGCTACCTGCCGATCTTCCGCCCGGGGATCGCGCTGGCCGACGGCCTG
>Ga0209988_10002782_pt1 | contig 11560 bp, 3 predicted proteins | sample N075metaG_FD_183115 | JGI IMG/M metagenome (GOLD analysis project Ga0209988, IMG submission 183115) | Deep subsurface microbial communities from Kermadec Trench to uncover new lineages of life (NeLLi) - N075 metaG (SPAdes) (version 2) | ecosystem: Environmental > Aquatic > Marine > Ocean trench... | reverse complement strand
GCGCGAGCACCGTGATCGCGGTGTCGCGCGTGTTGGACCACTGCCCGCCCCGGCGGTTCTTGATCAGCCAGTTCGTGACCGGTTCAATGAGTTCGTGGTCGGGTGCGATCGCCAGCAGCGCGCGCAACGCGAACGCCGTTGCCTCGACGCCGCCTTCGGACCACCGCCAGAAGATGCCGTCGGAGCCCCAGTGCGCGGTCCCGATGACCGCGGCATGAGAGCGGCGACCGCTGCCGAGCAGGATCGAGGTGTCCGGGGCGTCGTCACGGCGGACACCGTTCTCAAGGTTCCGGACGAGGATCGCGGCCTTCTGCTTGTCGCCGTAGTGGTGCGCGGCCAGGGCCAGCAGCGCTCGTGAGTACGCGTTGAGCCGCGCGCGGTGCTTCCACAGGTTCGCCATCGCCTGCGTCTCGGCCGGAGTCATGTCCGCTTTCGGCGTCAACGCGTCGTGCACCGCCAGCGCGTGCAGCATCCACGCCTGCAGGTCGTGGCTGCGTTCGGCCTCGACGATCTCGAGTTCCAGGAATCGCGCCGCGCGTTCCATGTTGTGCCCGCGCACGTCCACGCCGGCCTGCCGTGCCAGGCTCAGGCCCCACAGGACGTACGCCGTCATGAAGTGGTCGCTTTCGCCGCCCTTCCACCAGCCCCAGCCGCCGTCACCGTGCTGGAAGTCGTAAAGCCGTTCGAGACCCTGGTTGACGATCAGGTCGAGCTTTCGGAGGTTCTTGCGTTTCTCGGCGCCCTTGGGGTGCGTCTTGTCGATAAAGGCCCGTTCGATCCCACCGAAGACCTTACCCAACGCGTCGTCGGCCGAGAGACCGAGGTCACCGAGCGTTCGCGCCGTGATCACGGCCGGCAGGAAGCGGCTCATCGTCTGCTCGGTGCACCCGTAGGGGTAATTCACGAGGTACGGCAGCGCGTCGAGCATCGTGACAGCCATGCTCGACGCGATCGAGACATTGACCACGGTCGTGTCGATCTGGCGCCGCTCGGGGATGTCCAGCGTGAAGGTGACCGCCTCGCCACGCACCTTGCCGCTGCGGGCGAGGAACTTCTCCACGCCGTGTTCGTGGATCGTGTAGGTCTTCTCCATCGCGTCGTGGTGCGCGTCGCTCGACGCAACCAGACGCAACGTGGCAACGCCCGCGCTCTCGATGAACGCCTGCCAGTCGACGCGGGTCTCACCGCGTGCGGGGATCGTGACCGTACTGAGCCCGGCGCCCACCGGCCGGCCGCCCTTGGCGATCGCCGTGAGCTTGATGCCGGTCGCCTCAAGCCTCGGCCGGACCTTCATGGGCTTGTCGGTGTTGTTGTTGAAGAGGCCCGATATCGTCACCGTGTCACCGACCACGAAGAACCGCGGCGCCTGCAAGCGGGCCATCAGCGGTTGCCGCGTCCGCGTGACCGTGTTGCCCATCCCGAAGCGGTTGCCGGTCGTCACTGCACGGGCGGTGGCCTTCCACCGCGTCAGGCTGTCGGCGTACTTGACGCGGACGGTCGCCCGACCAGTCTCGTCGGTCACGATGTCCGGCTTCCAGAAGATCGTCGAGCGGAAATCGCTACGGACCACGACCGACTGCTGCGGTGCGCCCAGGTTCGCCCCGCCCATCGGTGCGGCCGGCGCGGACATGCCCACCTTGTAGTCCGACGACTCCGCGGCCTGCTGCATGGGTGCGTTGGCCATGGCAAGGTCATCCAGATCGCCGCCGCCAAAGCCGCTGCCCCTGCCGGGGGCGCTCCGCTTCCCACCGGCCTTCCGCCTGGCCTCGTTGCGACGCACATCGCCGTCCGCCTGCCACGGGAACTGGATGCTGATAGTGTTGTCATTGCCCTCGACGAGCTTCAGGTAGTGCTTGTAGTTGAACGTGCTGATCGACTGGACGATGTGGGTTGCCTGCCGTCTGTCGTAAAAGAACTGCCGGGGATCGCCCGCATACGGCTGCTGGATGTAGAACACCGACTCGTCCACGAGCGCCAACGCGACCTCGCATGACACGGGGTTGCCGTCCACGTCGCGCGTGATCACGGTCAGGCTGCCCTCGTCGCGGGGTTGGTAGGCGGCTCGATCGGCCACGACCTCGACATCGAGGAACTCGTCGACCGGGGGCACGATGACCTGCTCGCGGTCGGCGTGCATCTGCCCGTCGCTGACCATCAACGCGTTGAGGTAGACGTTCGGGATGTGCTTCTTGAGAATCGGGATCCGGATGAGCTTCACCGACCCCGTCACATGAACCAGCCGGAAGTCGTGCAGGTCGTCGCCCTCGACACTGAACAGCACCCACCGGTCGTTGGTGGGGACGCTGAGCATGATCGCGGCGTCCTGCCCGGCGCGGAAGGTGTCCTTGTCAACGATGATCTCCACGCCGCCGTGGTGATAGCCCAGCTCCGTGGACTTCCGATCCGCCACCCAGACCGTGGTCTGAGCGGTGATCGGGACGCCGGCGTCCTCGCTGCGCCAGCTGACGCGGTAATAGCCTTCTTCACGCGCGCGGAATCCCAGGACGGCCTCGCCCTGGGCGTCGGTGCGGACCGTCTTGGTGAGGATCTCTTCCGACGTGTACCCGCGGAACTTCGGTTGCCACGTCGCGCCGTCGCGGTCCGGTGGCGGCGGGAACACGCGAAGCCGACGCCGGGCCTCCTGCAACGCCCAGCCCCCGACCTCGCGACCGGCGGGGTCGAGCCAGATCTCAACCCAACGCTCGCGGGTCACCTTGACGATGCCGTCCTCGGAAACCGGCGTGTTGTTGGCGTCGATCGTCTTGAAGTTGATCTCGACGGTGTCGCCCGGCCGGTAGAGCTTGTGGTCCGGTGTCGCATACACGTAGTACCGCTGCCGCGTCACGCGCACGGTGTCCTGGCCGAGGATCTCGCGGCGCGACGCGTCGGTGACGCGCGCCTCGATGCGGTACTCGAAATCCTGCCCGCCGCCGGCCGGCGTGTCGAACGAAACCGTCACGCTGCCGTCATCGTCGGTCTTGAGCGTCTCGCGCCTGATGATCGAGCCCGGCCCGCCCCAGGAGCCGTAGCCCGTCGTGTTCTCGTACAGCCACGGGTAATCGCGCGGCGCCGTCCACCGGTGATAGAACGGCTTCTGGTACACGAGCACCTCGACGTTCGCGCCCGCCACGGGGCCGCCGAAGAAATAGCTCGCGTTGATCCTTGCCTCGACGGTCTCACCGAGCGTGAATGCCTTGCTGCGCCCGGCCGCGTCCCGGGCCATGCTCACCGTGACCTCGAACTCTGGCAGCTTGTACTCCTCGATGCGGAACAGCTTGGCCGTGCCGATCCGCTGGCCGCGTTTCTTCGTCCAGAACGTCACCTGGTACTCGCCCAGCGCGAGCGACTCGCCGAGCTGGAGGCTCGTCCAGGCGGTCCCGTACGCGTTGAGCTCGAGGACGCCGTCTTCGAGCTTGCCGCGCGGCCCGTCGATCTGGTAGTACACCCGCTGGTTGCCCGGCGTCGCGTACCCGCTGCCGTCGTTGGTGCGCGCGGTGATCTTCCACTCGACGGTTTCCAGCGGCCGGTACGCCGGGCGATCGGTGGCGGCGTAGATCTTCCATGCTTCACCGCCGTTGAGGCCGCTGAACCCGCCGCCCATCGCGAATGCCTGGCGGCCGTCGATCGCGGCGGTCACGAGGTAGCCGTGGTAAGCCTCGCGCCGGCGCGTGGTCGAATCGACCTCGAACCTGCACAGCCCGTCGTCACCGGCCTGCTGGACCTGGTCGGAGCCGGTGAACACCTTGTTCTTGTACTTGTAGGTCCACAGGCGGAGCCGCGCGTGCGGGACCGGCGAGCCGTCGATCGCGTCGCACGCGTAGGCGATCACCTTGCCCCGCCACGCCTTGAGCACGATCGCGAGGTCGGTGACCAGCACGAGGTCCCGCGCGGTCTTGCCCCCGCCGGTCGCGACCAGCAGGTAGGCACCGACCGGCAACTGCTGATCCACGCGGATGGACATGCGCCCCCACTTGTGTTCGCCGGTGTCCTTCGTGTCATGCCGCCATGCCTTGACCTTCTGGCCGGCGGCGGGGTCGAGGTGCCAGATCCACTCGCGCGGCTGCCGTTGCCGCATCGTGGGATCGACGTCGCGCGTGAGATCGACGCGGTAGAGCGCCAGGTCCACGCCGCCGAGGTTGCGCCACTGCAGGTCGAACTGGACCTCCGAGTTCGGCAGGAAGATGCTGGAGACGGTCGCACTGACCTGCGGCTCGGTGATCTGCTTGATCTGGTTCCGGGCCTGGTCGTAGTAGCGCGTCTGCCCCTTGCGGAACTCCCTGGTGAGGCGGCGGTACAGCTCGACGGCCTTGACGAAGTCGGGCTCCTGCCGCCACTGGCCGTTCTCGGTCCGCGTGACGCGGCCGTTACCGGCCATCCACTGCGCGTAGTTGAACAACGCGTCGTCGTACCATGGGGTCACCGCACCGAGCTGCAGCGCTGCCTCGAACTCGGTCTCGATGCGGCGCCGCTGCGGCCACGAACCACCGTACCGCTTCAGACCCGTGGCCAGCAGGTAGTGGGCTCGGGCGCGGTCCTCGCGGTCGCGCGCGATCGTGCGGGCGTTCTCCAGGACGTTGAGCGGAACGTTGTGGTAGTACCAGTGCTGGTTGTGGCGCCATGGGGGGTCCGCCATACGCCAGACCATGTCCAGGTAGCGGCGTCGTGCGGTTTGCAGGTCGCGGTCACCCGCCCACCAGTCCAACGCCTTCTGGTAGTGCCTCCAGCCCTGGCCCCAGTTCTGCGAATCGCGTCGAACCCACCAGAAGTCGCCGAGCGACTCGTTGGCCTCGGCCCACACGAGATCGCGATCGCCAGGCCGCTGGATCGCCTCGATGAGCGTTTCAAGCCGCCGGCGCGGCTTCTCGAAGACCGTGTTGTCGTGGGTGCCGGAGCCGGCCTGGGCCCGCCACGCGCTGTCGGCCGCGCGGAACTCGACCCAGCGGGCCTCGGCCGGCGGGAGTTGTTGGTCGCCGAGCCGCTCATACTGCTGCCTCGCCCGCGAGAAGGACCCCTCGGCGTAGGAACGCTCGGCGTTGGCGCGGGCCCGCTCGTAGCCATCCGGCAATTCGGCCGGCAGATCGTCCGGCGGGGCAGCCAGCGCGGCGACGACCGAGACACCCAGCATGGTGAAAACCGCCAGAAGACGGACGAGAGCGCGTGATTCGGTCATCGTGGGTGAATCCTTTTATGCATCCCCCGGTGGCCAATGGCCGCAGGGACCGCCGTGGCGAACGGAAAACCGGCTGGGTCACTCCTTTTCGACAAAGCCGGTGCCGCCCGGTCCACGCAAACGGCGAGCCCTGTTATAGGACCTGCGCTGTCATTGGTCATACGGATGCAGCAAATCCCCGCTCATGTAAGAGCGGGGACGAATAACTGTAGGACAGGGGTGGCACGGTTGAGCTCGCGAAGCGAGATCGGCCGTGGAGCGACGCTTGAAGACACGGCCGACGTCGCTTCGCGACGACAACCGTGCCACTCGCTAGTTGTGTGCGCTCAGGCCGCTTGCTGCTGGTCGCCGGTCATCGAACCGCCCATGTCCTGCGACATGGCATGCGAATCGTGCCCGCCGTCGTACTGCGCGCAACCGAAACCGAGGATCGGATAGAAGATGGGGCCAAGGAAAGCCAGCCCCACACCGAACCCGACGCCCTTGCCGAAGTGCTTGGCGATGTCCATGCTCAACACGACGGCAGCAATGATGTTGACGACGGGTACGAACATGAGAATCAGCCACCACGCGGGGCGCTGGGCGATCCTGGTCATCAGGTAGGCGTTGTAAATCGGAACGAGCACGCCCCAGCCCGGCTGGCCGGCCTTCGTGAACACCTTCCAGACGCCCGCGAGAACGGTCAGGCACACGATCAGCATGACGGCCATGAAGATCATGCCGGCGGTGCCGCCCTGGGTCTCCGAGCCGCCGTAGCCCATCGCTAGAGTCAGTTGCAACATTGGTAAAAACCCTCCTTCGGGAACAAAAGGTCCCCAAGGCCATCGTCGCTGCCCGCATGGGACTTGAGCGTGGCTTGGCCCTCGGTGGCTATCACATGCGCTTATCGGGCGTCTCAGGCGAGCAACGCGTCGATGACACGACCGTGGACGTCGGTCAGGCGGAAGTCACGCCCCTGGTGGCGATAGGTCAGACGCTCGTGGTCGATACCGAGGCACCGGAGGATCGTCGCCTGCAGGTCGTGCACGTGCACTGGGTCGCGCACGATGTTGTACGAGTAGTCGTCGGTCTCGCCGTAGGTGAGCCCGGCCTTGACGCCGCCGCCGGCCATCCACAGGCTGAAGCACCGCGGGTGGTGGTCGCGGCCGTAGTTGGTCTCGGTGAGCCGGCCCTGGCAGTAGACCGTGCGGCCGAACTCACCCGCCCAGATGACCAGCGTGTCGTCGAGCAGCCCCCGCTGCTTGAGGTCCAGAACCAGTGCCGCCGTCGCGCGATCGGTGTCCCGGCACTGCAGCCGTATATCGGCGGGCAGGTTCTCGTGCTGATCCCACCCGCGGTGGTAGATCTGGATGAAACGCACGTCGCGTTCGGCGAGGCGGCGCGCCAGCAGGCAGTTGGCGGCGTAGGTGCCCGGTATCCGCGCCTCGGCGCCGTACAACTCAAAGATGCTCTCCGGCTCGGTCGAGACATCCATGAGCTCCGGCACCGAGGTCTGCATCCGGTAGGCCATCTCGTACTGCCGAATGCGGGCGCCGATCTCGGGGTCCCCGACGATGGCGTGCTGCATCTCGTTGAGCGCGGCCAGGCTGTCGAGCATGACGCGGCGCCGTTGCCGATCGATCCCGGCGGGGTTGCCCAGGTACAGGACCGGGTCGGCACCCGAACGGAACTGCACGCCCTGGTGGTCGGCCGGCAGGAAGCCGCTGCCCCACAGACGCGAAAACAGCGGCTGCGAGTCGCGCTGCGAACTGCCCTGGGAGATGAGAACCACGAACGCCGGGAGATTGCTGTTCTCGCTGCCCAGCCCGTAGCTGAGCCATGAACCAAAGCACGGCCGGCCCGGCTGCTGGCTGCCGGTCTGGAAGAACGTGATGCCGGGATCGTGGTTGATCGCCTCGGTGTGCATCGACCGGACGATGCACAACTCGTCGGCGATCCGCGCGGTGTTCGGCAGCAGTTCGCTCATCCATGCACCGCTCTTGCCGTGCTGCGCAAACTTGAACATCGACGCCGCGACCGGGAACGCGTCCTGTCCGGAGGTCATTCCCGTGAGCCGCTGCCCGCTCCGCACCGAGTCCGGCAGCTCGCTGCCGTTCAGATCAGCCAGGCCGGGTTTGTAATCGAACAGGTCCATCTGCGACGGCGCGCCGGACTGGAAGAGATAGATGATCCGTTTGGCCGTCGGCGCGACGTGCGTGGCCCCGAGCGCCGGCCCCTTGCGTTGGTCGAACGCGAGCAACGCCGGGTTCAACAACGACGCAAGCGCCGCCCCGCCGATGCCGCAGCACGTCCGGTTGAAGAACTGGCGGCGATTGATGCCCAGCAGGTGCTCGTGTCGTGGGTCCATAATCCTCCCGATCAGTTCCTGGTCAAGGCCTCATCGAGGTTCAACAACGTCGCCGCGACGATCGTCCACGCGGCGAGCGCCGTCGGGTCGAGCCCTTCGCGGTGGGCGCTTTCGCCGACGCCCAGCAGCGCGCGTACTGCGCCCGGATCGCCGGAATACGCCGCCTGCTGGCTCGCGTAGAGCCCGACGAGCACGTCGACTTCGGCTTCGGTCGGTGCCCGCGACGTCACGATGCGGAAGCCGAGCGCCGCGCGTTGGCGGTCGTCTGCCCCGTCACCAGTCTCATCATGGGCCTCGGTGAGCATCCGCTGCGCGATGAACCGCGCCGCCTCGACGTACGTCGGGTCGTTCAGTACCACGAGCGCCTGAAGCGGCGTATTGGTCCGCGACCGCCGGGCGACGCAGAACTCGCGGCTCGGCGCGTCGAAGATCGCCAGCGCCGGCGGCGGAAGTGTTCTCTTCCAGAACGTGTACATCGTGCGGCGGTACAACGCGTCACCGGAGTCGCGTTGGTAAACGTTGGCCGAGAACGCCCCGAAGTCGCTGCCGATCTGCTTCCAGAGACCGTCGGGCTGGTATGGCTTGACCGGCGGGCCGCCGATCTTCTCGACGAGCAGGCCGCCGGCGCGAAGCGCGGCGTCGCGGATCATCTCGGCGGGCAGACGGAACCGCGGGCCGCGTGCGAGCAGCCGGTTGTCCGGATCGATCGCGCGTTGCGCCGCAGTCGCCGCCGCGGCCTGGCGGTATGTCGCGGACGTCACGATGAGCCTGTGCATCGCCTTGACGTCCCAGCCCGACCGCACGAACTCGCGCGCGAGCCAGTCGAGTAACCGGGGGTGCGTCGGCAGCGAACCGCGCGTGCCGAAATCCTCGGGCGTCTCGACGAGCCCGCGTCCGAAATGCATCTGCCAGTAGCGGTTCACGGCCACCCGCGCCGTGAGCGGGTGGTCCGGGTCGGTCAGCCAGCGCGCCAGCCCCAGCCGCGTGGGCTCCACGTCCGATGTGAAACCGGCCAGCACCGCGGGAACGCCGGGCGCGACCTCGTCGGCCGGCTGGTCGTAACGACCGCGTCGCAGCAGGAACGTCTTGCGCGGCTCGTCCATCTCGTCCATGACCATGACCGTCGGAACACCCGCCATGATCGCCGCGTGCTCGGATCGCTTCGCCGTCAGTTCGGCCAGCACATGCTTCGACTCGGGCGAGTGACGCGAGAGATAGTGGTCGCGCAGCTCCCTGGCCTGGTTGGCGTTGCGTCGGGCTGCTGGACGGCTGAGCATCGTCAGGACGTCCAGGGGTGTATCCAGCGCGTGGTCCTCGCGTCGGTCGAAGTAGAAGGCGTGCTGCCCGCCGTAGTTGGCGATCTTGATCAGCAGATCGTTGACGCCCGCGCGCAACTCGGCCGTCACGATATCCTGATCAGCCGCGGCCGGCCGGGGGCCATCGGTCTCGAAGATCAGTTCGCCGTTCACCCATACTTTCAATGCGTCGTCGGAGCCGAACGACATCGTCATCGACCGCTTGCCGGGCGCGTTGACGACGCGGTACAGGTACGTCGCGGCGTTGTCCATCTCGGCCAGTGCGTGGACGGCACCATCGGAGAACTCGGGGCGAACGCTCCAGCGGAGCGCTCCGCCGTCGCCCCAGGCCGCGTCGAGATCGACGCCGTCGGCGAGGCCCGACTCCGGACCGAACGCGGTCTCGCGCGCCGCGGCCGGGCTGTCGGCCGGAAACGGACCGATCACGTGCCACGCGCCAAGCTCCGAAGGCTGTAACGCTGCATGAATGGTCTCGTCACCGGTCACGGAGATCCGGATCCGCCCGATCGCATGCTGCATGAAATCGGAATCCTGGCCGATCCGCACGCGGAGCACCGTGCCGCCTTCGAAACCGAACGGCTTGCGCGGCACGAAGATCGCGACGCGGTCCTCGCCGAACCGCGCGCCGTTGAGCGCCCAGCCGGTCTCCCGCTTTCCGTCGATCGCGCGGGTGACGTGGAAGCCGAGCTGCGAATGGTCGGCGTGGGCCGCGACGAACTCGACCGGGTGCATGTCGCTCGGGGCCGTGACGGGCGCGACCTCGACTTCGAACTCGCTGAGCACGATGTTCGCGTGAGACGCGCGGCCGGGGCCGCCCATGGGCAGCCGCTCGTCGGCCATGGCCTCGACACGCACCGCCCGTATGACCGGGACGCTCGAGAACGCGATGATCTCGTACACCTCGGCGTCGGGGTGCCTGCCCTGGGCGAACAGCGAGCCGTCTTCCTGTTTGACCAGCTCGGCGCCACCGACGCTCTTGAACGCGAAGGGGTCGAGCACGGTCCACGCGCCCCGCCAGTCGGCCGCGGTCCGCTGCTCCCAGCGGGCCAGCGCGGCGTCCCGGTCGGGGTCCGGCCGGTCGTACTGCTGCTGCAGGGCGGCAATCGCCTGGTCCAGGACATCGAGCCGCTCGGCGTCATCCCTTGTGGGCGTCGCGATGTTCGGCACCGCGTTGCCTTCGAGGCCGTCGCTGCCCCGCTCGGGGATCGTGTTGAAGAACGCCGCGAAGCTGTAGAACTCCTTCTGGGTGATCGGGTCGAACTTGTGGTCGTGGCACCGGGCGCACCCCATCGTCAGGCCCATCCACGCCGTCGACGTCGTGGCGACACGGTCCACGACGTATTCGAGCTGGTACTCCTCCGGGATGATCCCCCCCTCCCAGCTGATCCCGTGGTTGCGGTTGAACCCGGTGGCGATGCGTTGGGCCAGGTCGGGGTCCGGGAGAAGGTCGCCGGCGAGCTGCTCGACCGTGAACCGGTCGAACGAAAGATTACTGTTGTACGCGTCGATCACCCAGTCGCGCCACGGCCACATCGTGCGCTCGTTGTCGTAGTGGTAACCGTTGGTGTCGGCGTACCGCGCGAGGTCGAGCCAGGCCACTGCCATGCGCTCGCCGTACGCCGGCGACGCGAGCAGGCGATCGACGACGTTCTCGTACGCGGTCTCGGACGTGTCGGCGAGGAACGCGTCGATCTCCCGGAGCGTGGGCGGCAGCCCCGTCAGGTCGAAGCTCACGCGGCGAATGAGCGTCTCGGGTTCGGCCTGCGGTGACGGCGCGAGCCCGGCGGTGTCCAATCTGGCCAGCACGAACCGGTCGATGCCGTTGCGCGGCCACGGGTCTTCGGTCTCCGGCGGCTCGACGGGTTGCGGTGTCGCGAACGACCAGTGCGGCTCCCACGCCGCGCCCGACGCGATCCACTTCGCGAGCATCGCCTTCTCGGTAAACGTCAGCGACTTCTTCGACTCCGGCGGCGGCATGCGATAGCCGGGGTCGTCGGAGATGATCCGGCGAATGAGAAGGCTCGCGTCCGGATCGCCCGGCACGATCGGCGTCCGTCCCGGGCGCCCGGTGAACGCGTTGTCGAGCAGGTCCAGCCGCAGGTTCGCCTGGCGGACATTCGAGTCCGGCCCGTGACACGCATAACAGTTGTCGGAGAGGATCGGCCGGATGTCACGGCTGAAGTCGACCGGCTGCGCCGCAGCCGGCGTGGCCAACATCGCGATCACGGCCACCACCTGACGCTTCATGGGAGCAATTATGTCGGATCGGCATCGCCAGTAACAGCCTCGGCGGGCTCGTTGGTCACTTCTTTTTCTTCCCCGCCGCCATCGGCCGGTTCCCGAGGGGGCTCGGCGGGCAGTGCGGCCGCGCCGGCGACCACCTCGAGGCCGGGGCGCAACCGTCGCAATCGCGACGCCCCCGTGGCGGTCACGCCGGTCTGCCCCAGGTAGACCTGCTCCAGGCCGGCCATGCGTGCGATCGCGTCAACGCACGCATCGGTGACGGCCGTCCCGACCAGGTTCAGCCAGATGAGCGCGTCGAGCGTCGAAAGCACCTCGACGCCGGCGTCGGTGATCGCGGTGTGATCCAACCGCACGCGGGCGAGTCGGCCGAATGACAGCAGTTGCTGCACCCCGGCGTCGGTCACCGCGGTCCTCGACAGGTCGAGCCGCGTGAGACACGGTTCAAGACCTCGCAACAGAGCCAGGTCGGTGTCGGTGATCGTC
>Ga0209988_10002779_pt1 | contig 11563 bp, 8 predicted proteins | sample N075metaG_FD_183115 | JGI IMG/M metagenome (GOLD analysis project Ga0209988, IMG submission 183115) | Deep subsurface microbial communities from Kermadec Trench to uncover new lineages of life (NeLLi) - N075 metaG (SPAdes) (version 2) | ecosystem: Environmental > Aquatic > Marine > Ocean trench... | reverse complement strand
CGTGCGCGAGCGCGACATCGCCCGGGCCGTACAAGACGGCCGGCATCTCCGCGTAGCGGGTGAACAAGCGCAGGTCGCTTCCGTAAGAAACCCCGTGCGACACGGGTGCTTTTCCGAGAACTTCCTGGTGACACGTACTCAATTCCTCGAGCAAGGGAGCTTTCGCGTCGGTCTCTCCGGGCTCGAATTGACCTTCGAACCACTCGACGCGGACGGGGTTCTCCTCTAGCCAGTCGTCGCGATCGCTCACTTGTTTCACGACGGTCTCGAAGGCGCGGCGCGCCTCGTCGCAGTCTTCGCCCGGAAAAATCCCGAAGCGTCCTTCGGCAACCAGCTCTTCGGGAACAGTGGAGGGCCAGTTGCCCGCCTGTATCTTCCCGACGCTCAGCGGTGCGACGAGCTGACCGGCTTCGTAGAACGGATGCTCGAAGCTTTCATGTCGTTTTTTTTCGAACGCTTCGAGACCACTGAAGACAGGCCAGAATTTTTCGACGGCCGACACGCCCCACCTGCGCATGGCGCCATGCGCGGCTTTGCCGGGAACGTGAAGCTTGAACGATAGCGCACCGGCTTGCACAGGACACATGTGCAAGCTCGTCGGCTCCGCAATGACGGCGCCGTCGGCGCGATAGCCACGCTCGATCGCGGCGAGCGTCCCGAGCCCTCCCGTCTCTTCACCGATGACGCTCTGGATGAGGATCGGCCGCTTGGGGGTGATACCGAGCTGCATCGCGGCGCGAACCGCGATGCAGCACGCGGCGAGCCCGCCTTTCATGTCGCAAGAGCCGCGGCCGTGAAGTCTGCCTTGATGGATGCGGGCGTCGAAGGGATTGGTGTCCCACCGCTCGCGCTCGCCGGGCGGAACGACGTCGATGTGCCCGTTCAAGATCAGCGCTGCCGTTTCTCGAGGCTCTCCCCATCGCGCGACGAGGTTTTGTCGCTCGACGGGGAGCCCGTCGTCGCAATAGGCGCGGTGCGCCTTGAGCGACGGCTCGACCGTCCAGAGATCGACGTCGAGGCCCCAATCCCGAAAGCGCGCCGCGAGGGTCTCTTGCGCGGCGTCTTCGTCGCCGGTCACGCTCGGTGTGCGAACGAGGTCGAGGGCGAGCTCGTAGAGCTCGTCCCGAAGAGAAGCGAGGCACTCTCGGACGTGAGAAGGGGTCACTCCGTCTATGCTACGGCTTGGCTCACGCTGCGTCCAGGCTATTGCACGTAGCCCAGGCTTCTGAGCCGCTCGAGCTCTTCGGAGTCGAGGGCTTCCATCGACTCGGCGTCACTAGGCAGCGCGTTTGCAAGCGCCCATTCGTGCCAAGCGGCTAGCTGGCTCGCGAGCCGCTCCACGATCTCGGCGTGGTCCGATGCGATGTCGTTCTGGTCGAGCGGATCCTTCGCGTGATCGTAGAGCTCGTATTCGGGAAACCCGTCGGGGCGCTCGAAGTTGTGGATGAGCTTGTAGCCGTCGAGGATGATGCTACGCGCGTCGACCATCTCCTCGTCTCTCTGGTCGGTGCGTCGCGTCCATTCAGTGATCGCCGGTTTAGCCGTCCACCGCTCGCCGCTCGAGGGCATGAGCAAGGCCTTCAAGCTCTCCCCTTGCATCTTCTCAGGGACCGGGAGCCCCACGAGATCCAGGATGGTCGGTACGACGTCGACGATCTCGACGGTGTCCTCGATCACGGTCTCCGCCGCGATCCTGCGTGGCCAGCGCATCACGAGCGGCACATTGGTGAGCTCACCATAGACGTTCTCTTCATGGAAATGCCCGCCATGGTCGAGAAACTCCTCGCCATGGTCGCTCAGGAAAACGACGAGCGTGTCCTCTTCGAGCCCGAGCTCCGATAGCTTTTCTAGGATGCGGCCGATTTCAGCATCCGCGGCCCGGATGGAGCCGTCATACATGTCGAGCTCGTGCTGCACGAAAGCTTCGGCGTCGACGCCCGCTTCCTCGAGCTCGCCGCGAAGCGGCAGGCCCATGCGCTTTTGGAAGTCGCTCTCGATGAACGGCCGTACTTTCTCTACGCGCTCATCGTGGCGCTCCTTTCCGTCCAGAGCACCCCACTTCGTGTCGTAGGGCCGGTACGGCTCGTAAGGGCTGTGCGGGTCGATTGGGTGGAGATAGACGAAAAACGGCACGTCGTGATGGCTCTCGAGCCACGGCAAGAGTCGATCGACGAGGATGCGCGCGCTCTTGCTGCGGCTTTGTCCTTCCGGAACTTTGAGCGAGCCGTTCTCGTGGAGCACTTCGACTCCCTGGTGCAGGTTCGTGCTGCGGCCCGAGAAACCGTTCCCCGAGGCCGCCCAGGTGGCATAGCCCGCGGCGCGGAACGCTTCGGCCATCGTATCCGCCGATGCCGGCAATTTGTGGTACATCTCGTAAATGCCGTTAGACGTTGGGTAGGTCGAAGACAGCATCGAGGGCACCGACACTTTCGTCCAAGCTCCCTGCGCGATCGCGTCTTTGAAGAGCGCGCCGTTCTCGGCGAGGCGCCTGATATGAGGTGCGGTCTCGCGATCGTGGCCGTAAGCGTCGAGACGGTCGCGGCGGAGCGTGTCGAGCAAGATGACGATGACACCCCGGGGGCCGTCTGCGGACTGGACGTTGCGGCGACGCAAGACGGGCGCGCCCCAGAAACCAATGGCGCCGGGTTGTTCGGCCGAAAGACTCAACGTCAACGTTCCTTGGCGGTCCGCGAAAGCGGTGAGTTCGATCGGCACCGCTTCCCAGCGATGCGGCGTCGTGACGGTGTGGGTTAGAAGCAGTTCATCGTCGATCGAAACACGAAACGTGACGGGACTCTCTTCGAGCGTCCCGACCGCCAGATCGAGAAACGCCCTCGAAGGAAAGCTCAGCTCGAAGCTTGCTTCTTCGGGGGCACGTGTAACGATGGTCTCGCGATAGATTTCGGAAAGCCCTTGCCAACCGACGCCCGCCGGGATGTTCGCGAGGTGCTCCTTCCTGAACACGAGTCGCACGGACTCGATCTCGAAATCCGCGCCGCTGACATCGGTTGGGCGCAGCAGGATGTGGCGGATTCCCGAGGAGGGGAAGGAAGCGCGCGGCGCTGAGGCTGCGCTGATCGTGTACGTCTGGACGGCGTCACCCGCAACGATGGGCGATGTGAGCGGCCAAGGAAAGTCATCGGCCCTCTCGACGGCGCGTTCGATCCCCGGGTCCTCGCCGCCCGAGAACGTCACCCAAAGATTGGTCCCCTCGGATATGCGGGCGCGAATGATGACCTCGTGCAGCACATCGGGATCGTCGAGCCCGTGTGTTCTTTCGACGTGGATGACGGGAACGCTCGTGCTCGAGCGGCCGATGAGGCGGCCGTCGCGAAGCGTCAATCCGGTGACCCCGGCGCCAGCGGTAAAGCCGTGCTCCTCGTCCGCGTCGAAGCGCCACTCCGTCGGCTCGGCCGTCGCGGCCGCTTCCACCGTTCCGGTGATCGAAGCGGATGGAAACTCGTCGACGAGCCGAATGACGGTGTTCTCGTTCGTGCTGCCGCAAGACAGCAAAGTCACCACTAGGACTGATTGCAACAATAGGCGCATGAAGGTGGAGTCTAGTGGCGCGAGACCGAGGACGCAACGGCGGCCGGGGGCGTGACGACTGTGCGGGACGCGTGTATCATCACCTGCGCACTCGGACGCCGCAAGTACCATGCTTCTACGTAACGTTAATGTCGCAATCCTGTCGATGTGTTTCATGGGCGGACATGTCGGTGCCTTCGCACAATCTGCACAAACCCTCCCTTCGACGATCCCGCTCTTCCCGCTCCAGGAAGTCATGTTGTTTCCACATGTCCACCGACCCTTGCACATCTTCGAGCCGAGGTATCGCGAGATGCTGGCCGAAGCACTCGAAGGCGATCGCATCATCGGGATGGTGATGTTGCGACCCGGGCACGAGGCGGACTATTTCGGTCGCCCGCCCATCTACTCGATTGGTTGCGCGGGCGTGATCGCGGACGTCGAAGAACTTCCCGACGGTCGCTACAACGTCGTGCTGCACGGAATCAGCAAGTTTCGCGTGAAGAGCGAGGATCAGAGCCGCGCCTATCGATTGGCCGAGGTCGAAGCGATTCCCGAAACGCTGAGCGACGATGACCGCGAGGCCTTGCGCCGGCATCGGCCACGGCTTCTAGAGGCACTGGCCTCGCTCTCACCGGACTCGCCGCCGACTCCGGATGAGCTCCCCGACGAGATGCTGGTCAACATGCTGGCGCAGTACCATAAGATGGAACCTATGAAGCGGCTCGACCTGCTGGAGCGGGACGGTCCACTGCCTCGCGCCGAGGCGCTCATCACGCTCTTACGATCGCAAGGCACAGTCGCGCGAAAGAGAATTGGTGGGCGACGCGTCATCAAGTCATCCGGCGACGACAAGAGGGTCCATTCGCCATGATGGTTTCTTGCCATTAGGTTTCTTCAAATGGCGATGACATCGATGATGTCCTCGAGCGCTTTGAGGTCCGACGGGTTTCGTGTGTATAAGGCGAGCTCGTTTGCCGCGGCCGTCGAGGCGATCAGAAGGTCGGCGAGTCGGCTTCGATGTTTCCTGCCAGAGGCCTTGACCGCCGCGTAAACGCGCCCCGTAGGCCCGTGCCGCGTCGGCATCGAAAGGCAACGGATCCCAGGTGGCCGAAGCCCATTGCAAGTGGTCCTGACGTCGCGCTCGTTCGCTATCGCCTTCGGTGGCGTGTGGTACAGCTGCAATGGCTGACTCGTCGGGCAGCCGATCGGCATCGATCAGGTCATGGTCGATCAAGACAGAGGTGTCGAGAAGGCCGCGACGGACGAACCAGAATCTGGTCCCAGCGCTACCGCTTTGGCTCCCCGAGCGCCTCGAGCAGTACTCGCCCATCGGCATGTGCGAGGGTCACGTGGCTGAGATAAGCGAGCGTCGGGGCGATGTCGGCCGGCGTGGCCTTTTTAAGGTATTGGCCGGGAAGAATGCCGGGGCCCATGAGCAGGATCGGGACCCGCGTGTCGTAGCCGTAGCTGGTACCGTGGCCGGCGGCATTCGTCGACGTCGTCCAATAAGCGCGCAGGACGACCAGCAGGTCGCCGCTACGACCCGGATAGTAGCTGTGCGCGAGCGCTCGCTCGAGGGCGCTGCCAGTGAGGCGGCTACCCGAGATCGTGTCCGCGCGGAAGACCTTCGCGACACCTTCGATCGATCGGATAGCGCTCATGACGTCCTCGAGCGCATCGGGCCGTGCGAGGAGCTGGTCGTAGACCCCGCGCGCGAAGTAGAAATCCTGCTCTTCGAGCTGAGCGACGTGTGGTCCAGGGCCGAGCCACCGACGGGTGGCCTCCTCGGCGGCTGCGACGATGCGATCGGCCGGAATGCGTCCCGCGTCGAGCCGCTGAGTCACGCGGTGCTCGGGAATCGGCATGACGCCATGATCGGCCGTCAACGCGACGACGTAGCTGTCGGTCCCTACCGTCCTATCGAGATGGTCGAGCAGAGTGCCCAAGGTGCGATCCAGCCGGATCAGAACGTCCTGTACCTCGTGGCTGCGCGGACCGAAATGGTGTCCGGTCCAATCAAGGGCCGAGAAGCCGACCGCGAGATAATCCGTCGCCTGACGCTGGCCAAGCTGTAGCGCGTCGATCGCCGCGGCCGCCAGCCGGCCGAGGTAGTCGTTCGAAAACGGGCTCTCCGTCCACTGCTGCCGGAACAGCGGGTCGGCCGAACTGCCCCGGCCGAGGAGGGAATGAGGGAACGACCCCGTCCATCCCTCGAGTGGCCGGCCGGTCGGCGTGTTGCTCTCGAAGAGATAGGCCCCGTTCGGTAGCGTTCGGGCCCACACTGCGCCGAGATCGCGCTCGATCGGATTTGCCTCCAAGAACCGTTCGACGAAGGGAATCGTCGCGTCGGAGTACGCGGTCGAGGTGACCCAAGTGCGCTCCTGCTGCCAGACGACGGCGTTGGCCCGGTGGCCAGCCAGCATGATGGCCACCCTTGGCTTCATCGAGAGGCTGACAACCCGAGCTTCGGTCGCGCCCTGTGCGTACAGCTCATCGCCGAGCGTGGGGACGAGCAAGCTGCCGGGACCCTGAGCAGCCTCGACCGGCGCGCTGTAGCTGAGTAGGTGCCACTCAGCATCGTCGACGCACGCCCGCAAGCGACCCTCGGTGCGGTCATACCAGTTGTTGCCGATGATGCCGTGCGTCTCCGGGAGGCTCCCGGTGGCAATCGTCGCGTGGCCAACGCACGTGTTGGTTTGAAAGTACGGATAGGCCGCCTGCCGAAACCAGGCGCCCTTGTCGACGAGTCGGCGCAGACCCGACGTCCACTGATGCTGAAAGCGTTCAACGTAGTCGGCGCGCATCTGGTCGACGACGACGACAACAACGAGGCTCGGAGGCGAGGCCGGCTGGGCGATCGCCGAGCCAAGGGATCCCACGATGAGCCACGACAGTAAGAGACAGCTGATGCGACGCGTCATGATCCGGCAGCATCAGTCATTTGGGTCGAGGGCGTCAAGTGCCGCGGCTGTCGAGACCCGCTATAGTCTAGCCAGGTATAAACCTGAAAGCCTTTGAACCGCAGAGGCGCAGAGGACGCAGAGGAAAATCCGGGATTTCTTCTTCTCCGCGTGCTCTGCGCCTCTGCGGTGAGATTTTCTTGCTCTAGATCTAAAACGCGAACAAAATCCTCGCTTCTGACGGGTAAGAGCCTAAGCACCAGGCTCTTGGAGGCAGAACCAGAAACAACACGAGGCGCCAGAGCGAGTACGAGGAAAAGCAGTTTAGTTTAGATAAGCCAACCGAGGCCCTGCGCTCGCGCAATCGGCTTCCTGTGAGGAGCTCGACCAGGGTCCTCACTCCCGGCGCCCTGAGCCAACGCGGATCCTAACCTGCTCCCGGAGGCGCTCAGTTCTTTTTCAAATAGTCCAGGATTCCCTTCGCGGCCGCAGCTTGGGACCCCTCGGGCGCAAGGTCGAGATATTTTTCCAGGTGGGGGACCGCGGCATCATTGTCACCTTGGTTCACCAAGATCATTCCGAGCTGGTAGTGTCCGGCTGCATGGTTGGGGTCAGAGCTCAAGAGCTTCTCGAAAGCCTCCCTCGCTTTGGGAAACTCGCCACCATTCATTGCAGCGCCTCCGTAATTGTAAAGCGCTTCTGTCGAGTCCGGTCGAGCCTCGATGGCCTTCGCCAGCGCTTCCATGGTCTCGGGCCAACGGCCCTCAGCGCTATAAATGTCACCGATGGCATCGTAGGCATCGTAGTAATCCGGGCGGACCACGGCGGCCTTGCCAAAGTGCTCGAGGGCTTTGTCGGTCTCTCCCAACTTCCCGTAGACAATGCCCAGGTTGAAGTAAGCCGTTGCCGAGTCCGGTTGGAGCTCGAGAATTTGCTCGAACGCCGCGAGGGCGGCGGGATAGTTCTCGGCCTCGAGCTCGGCGGCCCCCTGGTCGAAGTACTGTTGGTACTCTGCCGCCTCCTCCTCGGATGCTGCCACTCCCGCAGTTCCCGCCACGCTTCTGAGGATCACGTCGATCCGCATTGGAGCGCCGGGTCGGATCTTGAACTCTTCCATGTAGGTTTGGTAGCCTTCCTTCTGGATCGTCAACCGGTACTCGCCCAGGCGAATTCCCATGCGAACGAATGTGCCGTTCGCATCGGATTCAAGGCGCACTTCACGGCTCATGACTCCAAGGGGCTCGAGCAGGACCTCCACACCCGCTAGAGGCTGATTGTTTTCGTCCACGACCGCTCCGCGGAGGCCCCCGTTTTGGGCCCGCGCCTCGAGAGCTACCAAAACCGAACAACAAACAACCAAGTAGCGTAACCGTCGCACCATCGTTTACCTCCCGTTCACCGCACCGCCCTACGGTTGACCCCCGAGCGATTCCAGCCGCTCCTTGACCGCGTCTTGATCGGGATCGAGACCAAGGGAGCGCTCGAAGACCTCCTTCGCTTTGGTCGCGTCGCCGAGTATTTGACGGCAGTCCCCAAGTGCGTTGAGAAGCGTGGTAGGGGGAGGCCGGAGCGCCATGGCCCGCTCGAGATAACCTCGGGCTTTTTCGTAGCTTCGTTTGAAATAAAAGCCAAAGCCCAGACCCGACACCACTTCGAACTGATTCGGATACCGGCTCTCCATCGCAATCAGAATCTCCAAGCTCCTATCCACTTCGCCCAACCTCAGAAAGACGGTCGCGAGTTGCCAGTGAGCCATGGGCAGGTCGGGGTTGTTGGCGGCGGCGGCTTCTTGGAGGAGCTTCCTGGCGCGCTCCCACTCGCCGAGCGCGAGGTACTGCTCGCCCTTTTCGAGCGCCAGAATACCAGGGACGGCCGCGTTGAATCCGCGACGTCCGATAGGATACGGGCCGGGCGGCGGAGCTTTCGGAACCACCACGTCGCATGCCGTGCCCATTCTCGACAATCTTGAACCGCCGAACCGCCGAAAGTGCAGATATGCGCCCGAAGCGATTCGTGCAACAATGCCACGGAGGGCGTATCGTGACGAAGACGGGCGCGCATATGTGGCGGGTTTTAGAGGTCCGAGACGAGCTGGACCGAAGCTACTCGGACGTCTTGCCCCCCGACGTCGTGGCGGTTCTGGAGGCGCTGGCGCCTCTCGACGGACCGCGCAAAGCCATCATGGATGCGCGGATCGCGCGTCGGGCCGCTCGGGCGCGGAACCGGGAGCGCATCGAGTTCCTGGACCCCGAATCCACCATTCCCGGCACGAAAATCAGCGTGCAGGACGCTCGGGCCGGAAACTTCGAGGGCAGCGTGATCCCGGACTGCTTGCGGCGGCAGTGGATCCAGGGAACGGGGCCGGGAGCGAGGCCTCATGCACCGCTCGAAAAGAGCCTCCGCAACGTCGCCTACGCTCTTCTGTCGGGCGCCGACGGCTGGATGTTCGACGGGGAAGACGCGTTGGGGCAAGTCACGACCATGTCGCTCGACAACCAGCGCAATCTCAAGCTCGCGCTCGCGCGGGACGAAGTGTTCCTGCGGGTCGCCGAGGGCGTGGCCAGCGAGATGAACCAATGGGGCCAGAGCTTCTTTGGAAAGCGCCTCGTCGACGACTGGAGAACGCGACTGGATTTCACGACGGTCATCTTCCGGCCCCGTGGCCTGCATCTGGACGACCGGCATATTCGATGCGCCGATGGGACGGGCTTTGCCGCTTCCATCGTCGACACAACACTCTTCGTCGTCAACAACTACGAACGCCTGCTCGGCACCGGGGCATCCATCGTTCTGTATCTGCCCAAGATCCAGACGGCGGAAGAGGCCGCGTTTTGGAACGACCTGCTCGACTCCATGGAGAACCATTTGGGACTTCAGGGCGGCACGATCAAGGTCTACATCCTCGTGGAGCAGTTAGAGGCTTGCTTCCAACTGCTGGAGATCCGGGCGGCGCTCGGACGGCATTTCGTGGGCTACAACACGGGCCGGTGGGATTACATCAACAGTGTCTCGGATACGATGGCATGGGATCCCGCGTTCATCGATCCCAACATCGACGCCATTACGATGACTTACGGCTACATGCGGAACTACGAGGATCGCGTTCGCCGTGCCGCCAGCACGGAGGACCGCAACGGCCGTTCGGCGCTCTGGCAGGGCGGGATGGAGCCCAACATCCCCGTCGGCTCGGAGAGCGGCGTCGCAGCCAGCATGAGCAAGGCGGTGGCCGGTGCGGAGCGCGAGCAGCGCGAGGGTGCGAGCGGGAAATGGGTTGCCCATTGGAAGATGGTCCCTATCGTACGGCCGGTCTGGGAAAAAAAGGGCGAAGAGAACCAGCTCGGCCGGAAGTTTCCTCCTCTCACCCACACGCCTGACGACGCCGAGGGGTTGCACCTGCTCGAGCCGGCGCCGCGAACCATCCGGGGTGCCCGAGATCTTCTGAGCGTGGCCCTGCAATACGGCAATGCCTTCGGACAGGGCCTCCAGGCCGCCGCTCTCAAGCCCGCCTGATTTCTTCGGCAACGAGGACATCCTCTACCTGATGGAGGACATGGCCACAGGCGAGATACGATTGAGCATCTTGTGGGAGTGGTTGCATAAAGGGGCTGAGCTAACAGAGGACGATAGCGCCGCCGGAGAGCCGCGACGCACGGTGCTCACTGCGGAAGTGTTCCGGCAGTTGCTGGCGGAGGAGTACGAGAAGCTCCTGAGCGCGAGCGACAAGGACGTGCACGACGACTCCAAGACGACGTCGCTTCCAATCGCCCGAGAGATCGTCGAGACCTACGTGCTCGAGGAGACCAAGGCCCCGTGGTACATCGACCTTCTGAACGTGAACATCGACAACTACGATCTGGAAACGGCCCGAAAGCGCATCCAGCACTACATCGACACTTTCCGCAAGGACGGGACTCGGATCACCGAGAATCTGAGTTTCGCTCGGTCGCGCTGACGCCAGAAGCTACTGGGGACACCCACATCCTGTCCGGGTAACGTGATGGACGAACCAGATTGCGTCCTCGATACTGGAAACGCTGTTGCATCCTAGCAGGCCCACTCGGCTCCTGCTCTTCGTCGCCCTTCCCGTCTACCTTCTGGCTTTCGCCATCCTCCGTCCCGATCGCGACGCCGAGATGATGGCGCTCTCGGGTAATCATCCGGGCGCTTCGGGCGTTCTCGACGACGCGCCTCTCGGCTAGGCTATGGCACAGTTGCCGCGAGAGCTTTGGTTCCGCCCCGAGCCCGAGCGAGATCGCCTGTTGCGCGATCGAGCGTTCTGGCTCGAGCATCCGCGCGAGGCCGCTATCCTTTAGTGTAAAGAAGCTCCTCTATCTCTGGACCTGGCGTCCGGGTGTCGGCTCTACGCGAGAAGCTGGACCGTCCTCTATCTGGGGATTTGGATCCTCGCGCTTCCCGCGACGCTTGCCGGCGCTTGGTTGGCGAGACACAACGCGTCTTCCGAGGGCCCGCTTCTGTTTCTGGGCACGTGGGCGTTCTTGTCGCTCGTCTATGCGGTCTTTGCTATCAACATGCGTTTTCGGTTCGAATCGGAGCCTCTTCTCGTTTCGTATATGGTCATGGCGATAGCGGCCATTGTCGCGAGAGCGCCGAGCCACGTAGAATCCACCTCGAGGTGGATTGTGGCCAAAGCGACCAAGAAGACCAAGACCGTCAAGAAGAAAAAGGCCAAAGCTAGCGCCGCGCGCAAACGGCTGACGCCGAGCAAAGAGAAGCGGGGACCCGCCGGCACGGACGTGCTCTTGAGCATCGACGACCCGGCGCTCGCGAGCCTCTCGGAGCGCGTTCGTGAAGTTGGGGGCACGCCGATAGGCGCCTACCGTGAGCCGTTCTCCGGAAAGCCGCTCCTCCTGGCCGTCATCCCGTACCATGCGGTCGAGCCGACGCCGTTCCAGCGAGACCTCTCGCCGACGCACACGAAGCGTCTCGCACAAAAAATCGAAGAAGCGGGTGTTTTTCTCGACCCGCTCATCGTCGTGCAAGCGCCTGATGGACGGCTTTGGACACCGAACGGCCGCCACCGACATGCAGCAGCCAAAGTGCTCGGGCTCCAAACGGTGACGGCGCTCATCTCTCCCGACGAAGAGCTCGCGTTCAAGATCCTGGCGCTCAAT
>Ga0209988_10002778_pt1 | contig 11565 bp, 10 predicted proteins | sample N075metaG_FD_183115 | JGI IMG/M metagenome (GOLD analysis project Ga0209988, IMG submission 183115) | Deep subsurface microbial communities from Kermadec Trench to uncover new lineages of life (NeLLi) - N075 metaG (SPAdes) (version 2) | ecosystem: Environmental > Aquatic > Marine > Ocean trench... | reverse complement strand
AGTTTCCGCCGAACCAGTAGCCGCCTCGATGACCGTCGGGGGTAGCCTCGGACGTTCCCATGCAGATTCGACGAGCGCGTCGACGCGCTTGGCCAAGGCTGCGTGCATGACATTCCCTTCGCCGCGATCAGTAGGCGGCGGGCGCCTTGTGCTGCGATCCCATTGCAACCCGTCGAGCACTCACGAGTCCAACGCTGACGGGGCGCTTTGCGCTTTCCTGCGGTGAAACTTCCTCAACAGGCCCCGATGGCGACGGTGGCCATCGCCGGACCTTGACCATTCCTTCTCGATCGAGAAGAATGCTGGGCCTTGCGCGAGTACAGCGAACCGATGAGGAGCGACCCGTGACAAATTTCTCGAAACCCTTCTGGATGCTCTTGCTCGTCGGTCTGGCGTTGTCGACCAGCCTGGCTTGCCAGACCGGGCCGAAGATCGAGACCGAGGTGAAGGAGTGGCCCGGCGGCGTGGTCGTTGTGCAGACGGTCCGGATGCAGGCCACGGTCGTCGCCATCGACGCCACCAACCGCACCTTGAGGTTGCAGCCCAGGCGGGGCGATCCGAAGACCTTCCGCGTCGGCGAGGGGGCGGTGAACTTCCAGCAAGTGCGCGTGGGTGACGAGATCCACGCCACCGTGATCGAGGAGACCGCCGTGACTCTGGTCCCGGGAGGAACGCCTCCGGGCGTCGGCGCGGCGGCCGCCGTGGCTCTCGCGCCGGAAGGGGCCATGCCAGGGGTGGTGATGGTCAACACTGTGGAGGCCGTCGCGACGGTGGTCTCCATCGACGGCCACGAGCACACGCTGACCCTGGAGTTCCTGGACGGTCACACCCAGGAGGTCCACGTCGGGAAGCACCGGGACCTTTCCAAGGTGGGTCTGGGCGACTCGGTCCGGGTCCAGATCACCGAGGCCGTCGCCATCTCGGTCGAGAGGCCCTAGCAATGTCATTGGGAGGGGACATGAAGCTACGCTCGTCGATCCTCGGCGCTCTCACTCTGTGTCTACCGGTGCTGCTGCCTGCCTGTTCCGACGAAGCCCCCCGCCAGCAGGTCGGCGCGATCTCTCCGCCGGACACCTCCCCGCTATTGGGTTGCATGAGCGTGGCAAAGTAGCTCCGAACTTCCCGCGAGAGTTGTCATATCGTACGTCATCGGACGTGGAGCCCCGCTTCTTCTTCCTATCTCTTCTTCCTATCCCCATCTCGGCTGATTCGTCACGTTGCTCTCCTATGAAGCAGGGTGGGTGGCAGGGGCCGCCGTACGCCCTTGCATTTCGATGTCCCGGCCACGGGTGTTGTCCATCCAATCGAGGACCCGTGCCTCGAGGAAGTCGTAGAACGGATTGTGCCTCAAACGCAGCAGCCAGTCGGCAGGAAATCTCAGCAGACCGCGCTCACCTTGAAGGTCGATCTGCCCGAGGTAGAGAGCACCGTCGGGCGCCGACCCGCGTCGACCGTAGAGCGGATCGTCCGGTGGGAACGGCAACGCAATGTGCGATAGCGAGATCACACCGCTGGGCCAGGCGAGGTTCAGCGACTTGGTCGATGCCTGAGCCGAGAGCGGAGCCTTCCGTCGACTGACCACGCGGGTGCTCTCGGCGCTCTCGTTGTGGATCAGGGTGAGACTGAACGGCAGCGCGTCGTCGTCCATGAGCCGGGCGGTGAGCGGTCCCGGGTCGGAGACCAGGATCGTCGATTTGACATGGGTGCGATTGATGTCGAAGAGCACGAGCTCGTGTCGGCCAGGGGCCAGGTGCTCGAGCAGGTTGTCGACGACGGCATCCGTCGAGACGGTCGCGTCCACGGTCGACAGAAACACGAGGGTCGGGGGGAAATTTTCGATGGGGCCCGATGCGGCGCGGGTTTCGATGCGCCCCGCCACGGAGATCGTCAGACGCCGAACCTGGGCCCCGGCGTTGCTGGTAAAGGAGTTGTACTTGAACGGATCGAACTCGGGCAGGATCTGGGTCCAGGCGAGCCTCTCGAGGCCGGGCAGAGCGGCCAGGCGAACCTTCCACTCGACGAGTACCGCCGCGGGTGTGATGCCAATCGCCGGGGAAATCAACACCAGGCTGGCGGGCGCCGGCGAAGCGGCTCCCTCCAGCGCGTCGAGAGCGTAGTTCAGCGCCAGGGGTGCTCCGGTGGAGTAGCCGATGATGTGGATCGGCCCCCGCCCCACCCTTGATGCGAGGTGCTCCATGCCCAGCCGGACCGCCGCGGCCATGTCCTCCCAGCTGACCCTCTTGAGTCCCGAAGGTGCGGTGCCGTGACCGGGAAGGCGCAGGCCGACGACCTGGTAATCCTGCTGGTTTAGAGCCTGACCCAAAGCCCGAAAGGTGTAGGGCGAGTCGGACATGCCGTGGAGCAGCAGTACGCCACCGGCGGGGGCTTCGGAGTGGAGCTCGAAGCTGCGGTTCCAGTCGGGCCTTCGGCGTTTCGGATCGGACAAGCTGCCCGTGCTGTAGCGCACGAGTGCGAAGTCGGGCCCGGTGCCCGTCTTTGCGTAAATCTGCTCCTCGAGCTGCTCGAACAACCGATCTTCCAGCCGCTTGTAGTCGTCGAAAGTCCGGATCTCGTCCGCTCTTTCCGCGCTGAACTCGGCCGTCAGATCTTCGGTGTGCCAGTGCTCCAGCGGGGGCCCGCTGCGCACCCAGTAGACGTAGATCGCGAACACACCCACGATGAAACCGAGCACTGCGATTGCGAGATACCCGCCCAGGCGAACGACGATGGCGGCGACGCGTCTCATACGGATGCCCGGTGCTTCCGCACTACTCGACGTCGTCGCGCAGCCACGGACGCTCCTCCAGCCGATCGATGCTCTGGCGGGGATCGATGAGCTCGAGGAACTCCTCCTGGCTCGCGGGTGCCATCTGCGTCTCCCAGGCCTCGCCGCGGAGCACCCTTCCGTAGCCCAGCTCGAAGAGGCGTTCCATCTCGTCTGGGTCGAACTCGAGCGGGTTCGGCGAGAGATCAAACTCGGGTGGAATGAAGCTGATGTGGAAATCCGCACCACTGCCGAGCGCCGTCACCCACAGACGGTAGACGCTCCCAAGCGTGACCTTGCGCATCAGCGAGACCACGGTGGCGCCCGTCATCGCGAGGATGCTCCCGCTCACGGGGTTGTACTCGGTCCGGGAGTAGAGCTCGCCGTTGTACAACAGGTACACCTCGGCGTGAACGTCCGAGTCCTGGAGACCGAGTTCCTCCAGCGCATCACCGAACTCGTCCACGAAGTCGTAGAAGAAGACGGTCTCGCGCGCTCCCCCGTCGACGTGCATCTGGTAGTAGGTCTGGTCGCCGTGCTCTACGGGGATATAGACCGGCGGAAACTTGATGGGGAAGGAGGCCGACGCAAGGATGACGTCTCGATAACGCTGCAGCTTGTCCGGGCGGTCGCTGTCGGCGATGGCGCCCATCTCCCAGACTACGAAGGCATTCGCATCCAGGTTCGTGGTCCCGACGAACAGGCGCCTTCCGAGCCGGTGCTGGTGCGCGACGAGTTCAAGGGTCTCCTCGTCGATCGTGCGCTCGAGTAGCTCGCGAAGCGGCGTCGAGTCGAAAACCGAGTCTGAGAACAGCATCTCCAAGCGTCCGCGCGGCCGGAAGATCTCGTCGTTGCTGACCTGCGTGTAGACCCGCAGCGCGTCGTCGTAGTCGGAGCCGAGGAACGCGGAAGTCGCCATCAGCGCGCCGGTGGAGATGCCGGTGACGACCTCGAACTCGGGTCGGTCGCCGCGCTTGGTCCAGCCACTGAGGACTCCGGCGCCATAAGCCCCACGCGAGCCGCCTCCCGAGAGGGCGAGGATCTGGTACGGAAGACGCGCCCCCGGGCTACCGGAGCGGAGATCGCTGAGGCGCTGCCGGATCGAGCGCACAAGCGTCGCCTGGAACTCGTCCCGTCCCTTCTGGTCCCAGGACTCGACCGGCACCGCACCCCAGGGAAGCTCGTAGGTCGACCCAGCGGGCGGGGGCGGAGGCCGCTCGTCGCTGCAGGCCGCGAGGCAAGAAACGGTGATGAGCGCCAAGACCCCGATCGCACGTCTCGCTTTCATACCACCGACTCGGCCACCACGAGAGTGACTATATCACGTAGCGTCAGCGATCGAGTCGGCCGCTATCCTTCAGTCGAAGAACTCGATCCCCCCGGATTTCATGTCGCACAGTGCCCCGGCGATCTTAATCTGACCCTGCTCTTCCATCTACCTTTAGGATCGGACTGCGCTCACGAATGTCGTCCATAGTGAGTTCGATGTTCATCTTCGTCACCAGACTCACGAATTCCGGGTTCCCGCTGGTCCGATCGCCCTTCTAGTCGAAAAGCGAGTTCTCGTCGGGCTTCAGGGCCTCCTGCTCCTGCCGGGTCAGGACGCGATCGGCAAGGGGAGCGTTGCTCTGGGCGAGCGTCGTACCCGCCGTCACGAGGAAACCCAGCATGCCCCATCTCGACATTGATCGTTCTCCTTCTCCCCGTCATCGATTCACGGCTGCTACAATGCCGCCGGACGATTTCCTTGGCATCTTCAGATCACTGAGGGCGCGCTGTCCATATCACCGGTGAGGCCGGTTTGCACAGGTTGGTAGCGGGGGGGCGGAGAGTACCGGGAGGAGACTGCTGCGGGCGTTTGCGATCGTCATCGTCATCGCGCTCTCGTTCTGGGCCGCTGGTTCGGTGGGTCTGCGATTCGCCGGCGGTGCCTTCACCCACGAGCCCTCGGAGATGGCCGAAGGCCTGGGCTCGGAGGCGCGGCGCTTGTTGGAGGCCGCCTTCGAGGATGTGCCGCCGAAGGCCCTGCTCGATCATCATGTCCACGTCATGGGTCTAGGGACGGGCGGGACAGGCACCTGGGTGCATCCGAAGATGCTGAGCTGGACCGACCCCCTCTCGCGCGTCAAAGCGCTCGCCTATCTGAGTGGCTCCAACGTGACCGAGCCGGAGCGCGCCGACGAGCAGTACGTCGCGCGTCTCCTGAATCTCGCACACGGCTTACGCGGCGGCCGGCTGCTGCTACTGGCCTTCGACTATCGCCATGACGAGGATGGAAAACCCGATCTCGAACACAGCGAGTTCTACACACCCAACGCCTACGTGTACGATCTCGCGCGCAAGGCTCCTGCCGTGTTCGCCCCGGCGATATCCGTTCATCCCCATCGAAGGGACGCCACCGCGGCGCTGCACAGATGGGCCGACCGGGGCATTCGTTTCGTCAAGTGGCTACCGAACGCCATGGGGATCGACGCCAGCAGCGCGCGCCACGACGACTACTACCGAGTGATGGTCGAGCGAAGGATGGTGCTCCTCACACACGTGGGCGAGGAGCAGGCCGTCGAGGCCGAGGAGGACCAGAGGCTCGGGAACCCTCTCCTCTTCCGCCGGCCACTCGACGCGGGCGTGACCGTTGTCATGGCACATTGTGCAAGTCTCGGCAGGAACGAGGACCTCGACCATCCTGGCGAGGATGCGTCGAACTTCGAGCTCTTCCTCAGGCTCATGGACGAGCCCCGCTACGAGGGGCGTTTGTATGGAGAGATCTCGGCCATGACACAGGTGAACCGGCTTCCGGACCCCCTGATCGAGCTGCTGGAGCGCTCTGATCTCCATCATCGACTCGTGAACGGCAGCGACTATCCGCTGCCCGCGATCAACATCGTGATCCAGACCCGTGCCCTCGTGCGGCACGGCCTGCTGACTGCCGCCGAGCGTGAAGCGCTGAACGAGATCTACGAATACAATCCGTTGGTCTTCGACTACGTGGTCAAACGCACGATCCGCAGTCCCGAGGGCGGCGTCCGATTTCCGGCGAGCGTCTTCACCGGCGCGGATCTCGGCCCCGCGCTCCTCTCTGTGTCGGTTCCGGGAAACGCGTCCTCCCTCGAGTCAGATCGCAGGTAACTCGTACCGGAGGATGACCCGGAAGTCTGTACCGTGCTGCGGGGCCGACTGTACGTCGATCCACGAGGCGCGCAGCCGCAGCCAGAGACTCTCGATCAGTCCCCTTCCCAGGCGGTAGTCGGCCGTGAAGTCGATCGTGCGCGCGTCTCCGCGCACGCCCGCCACCACCCCGTCCCAGCTCTGGGCGAAGTTCACGATCGTCGTCAGACCCTCGATGCCGAGCCCCGAGAAGTCGTAGGAGAGGCTGACCAGCAGCGCCTTCTCATCAGCCTGAGTGAAGGTCCGCTGCATCAGGTTGATGTAGGCGGGGTTCGAGCCATAGGGGCTTTCGATCCGATGGTCCTCATCGGTGATGGAGAAGGCCAGGCGCAGAACGGCACGCCGCCAACTCGCCGACGTGCGCAGGCCGACGTTCCAGGTGTCGAAGTCAAGACCCTCGATGAGCTCGTCGCCCACGGTTTGCTGGTGCGTGAACTGCGCGTCGAGGCGAAGACCCACGGCATCGGGCAGTGACAGATCGTAGTGGGTCTCGGCGTAGACCGTGGCGAGGACATCGGGTACGACAAACCCGGAGGCGCCGACGCTGAAATCCTCGCTCACGTCCCATAGCAAGTTTCCGAAGGCCGCTCCGCGCGCCTGCGAAACGCCCACCTGGTTGGAGAGCGGATCGAAGTCGTCGTCATCGCGGGGCTTGAATTTCCACGCGTAGCCCGCCGTGAAGCGCAGCGGACCCTTCTCCTTGGCGAGCTTGGCCGCCTCGAAGGTATTGGGAATCATGCGATTGTCCTGCCGGTTGAGGTATGGGAGATCGAGGTACTGGCGGAAACCGGTCAGCACGAAGTCGCGATAGCGGAGCTTGCCGTTCGCGACGCCCAGGACGCCGAAACCCTTCTGATCGGGCTCCTCGAGCAGGCGCGTTCCCGCCCGATCGGCTGGAGCAACGATCGGTTGCGCCGTGAAGGCCTCGAGCTCGGCGGCGAAGAAGTCCTCGAGCCAACCGGAGCGGTAATAGAGGGAGCCCCCCATGGCCCAGGCCTCGCTGAGGAGACCGCTGGCGCGGTCCTGTCGGAGATAGTAGGTGCGGGAGCGAAGATAGAGCTTCGTATCGGCGAGGAAGGGTGGCAACGACTGCATTCGTCGGCTGATCCAGGGAAACAGGGAGCGTCGAATCTCCGGCTCCGGATAGGCCCGATCGATGGCAGCCTCGATCTCATAGATCGAGCTCGGCGGCGGTGCATCCTCGAGCTCCCGCTCCTGGGCGATGGCAGACGGCGCTGTGAGAAGCGTCAGTGCGAGTGCGCACACGACCTCGTAAGCGATTATCGTCCTGTGAGTGCTGATGGCGAGGAGCCCATGTTCGAGTTCTCGGCCGGCTCCGGAAATATTATCGGAACTGAGGCCTGATCTAAAACGGGAAGAAGATCGGGATGACCAGTAGCGAGGTCGCCCAGGTGAGTACGAGGAGCGGGAGGCCCACCTTCACGAAATCGAGGAAGCCGTAGTTCCCGGGCGCGACCACCAGGGTCACCACCGGCGTCGAGACCGGCGTCACGAAGGCCGCCGAGGCCGCGATCGCCACTGTCATGGCGAGCGGATACGGCGACACGTCGAGCACCACGGCCGTCTGCAGGGCGATGGGGGCTACGAGGACCGCCGTGGCAGTGTTCGAGAGCACCAGCCCGAGGCCGGCCGTGAGGACGAAGAACACGGTCATGATGAAGTAGGGCCCCGAATAGCCAAGGCCCTCCACGAGCACCTCGACGATCAGGTCCACCCCTCCCGTACTCTCGAGGGCGTCGGCGACCGGGAGCATGCCCGCGATCAGTACCAGGCTGCTCCAGGAGATGGCGCCGTAGCCGTCCTCCATGCTGAGACAGCCGGTAAAGACCGCTGCCAGCGCTGCCAGCAGGACGGCCGCCACCACTGGCATCACGTCCAGGGCGGCGAGCAGCACCATCCCCAAAAGGATCAGCAGCGCGATCGGCGCGCGGCGGCGGGCGGGGGCCACCTCGTCCAGCTCCTCGGGCAAGGTCAACACCACGAAGTCGCGGGTGTCGCTCCGGAGCCGCGCGATCGAGTGCCAGCTCCCCACGACCAGGAGCGAGTCACCCACTTCGAGCGGCTCGTCGGCGAAGGCCGGCACGATGGCGCCGCGACGGCGCAGACCCAGGACGTGCAGCCCGTGGTTGGAGCGGAACTCGGATCCCCGCAGCGTCTGACTTTCGAGCCTCGACTCGGGGGGCACCAGCACGACCGCCAGGCCGAGCTCGGTCTTCCAGAGCTCCCGGTCCTCGTGCCCGATCGCGAGTTGATCGAGGCGCTCCGCGGCGGTGAGCGCGTCCGCGTCGGCGGGCTCGGCCGCCACGCAGAGCACGTCGCCCTCGTGGATCTCCGCATCGGCGCCGGGAGACGGCAGAAGCTCCCGCCCTCCGCGGCGCCCGGATCGTTCGATCCCGAACACCCGGGCATGGAAGCGCGTGCCGATCTCCGCCTCGGCGAGCGTGCGGCCGGTCAGCGGCGAGCGGTTCGTGACGCGCAAGCGATGAGCGATGCGCTCGAGCCCGAAGCCGACCCCGAGGTCCTCGAGCGAGTGCGCCTCGCTCTTCGCGGGCGCGACGCCGCTCCCCGGCAGCAGGTGGCGCCCCACGAGCCACATGTAGGCCACCGTCACCGCCAGCACTGCGAGACCAATGGGCGTGAAGCTGAAGAAGCCGAATGGCTCGAGGCCCTTGGCCTCGAGCTCGGCACTCACGACGAGGTTCGGAGTGGTGGCGATGAGCGTCATCATGCCGCTCACAAGCGCAGCGAAGGAGAGCGGCATGAGCAGGCGATTGGCGTTGAGGTCGGTCTTCGCGGAGATCGTGAGCACGACGGGAATGAAGATCGCCACCACGGCGGTCGAGCTCATCACGCTCCCGAGCGCTGCGGCGGAGAGCATCAGCAGCACCAGCAGGCGCGTCTCACTCGCCCCCCCCACGCGCATGAGCCAGCGGCCAATCGCGTTGGAGACGCCGGTGCGGGTCAGCATCTCTCCCACCACGAGCAGCCCGGCCACGAGAATCACGACCGGATCACCGAAGCCCGCGAGCGCCTCCCGCGGCGTGAGCACACCGCTCAGCATCAGGGCCATCACGACCAGCAGCGCCGTCACGTCGAGGCGCAAACGTCCCCACGCGAAGAGGATCCCCGCGACCCCGAGTATGCCGAAGACGATGGCGGCGTCTGAGCTCATCTGGGAAACAGAAACTGCAGCGTGAAGCGAAGCGACCAGTCGGGGCCGACGTTGCTGGGATTCTCGACGTTGTAGAAAGCCGCCAGCGACGCGTTGATCGGTGGTAGCGAGCCCACCCGAAAGACGCGCCCGACCCCGCCACCGAACGGCACCGTCCAGGTGTCGTCGCTGCTGTTCTTCCAGTTCGCCGTGATGATCGGGGAGCTGGTCAGATACCAGCCCCTGGGCAGGTTGTAGTTCACGAAGTACTGCCAGGTGAACAAATCAACGTCGCTGTCGCCCGTGAACGACCAGACCTGGCTGAACAACGATCCGACGACCCATCGCCCGGGCATCGCCAGGAACACGGCACTGGGACCCGCACCCAGCTCGCCGGCTCCGAGCTGCTTGTCCGTGGCCGTGGGCAGCAGTATCGCCGGCCCCGCGCCCCAGAGCACCTTGCCCCCGATCCATAGGCTCCTGTCCGTCGGAGAAACGAAGGCACTGAACAGTGTGTCCCCCAGACCCGTCTCACGGTCCTGCCCGGGGCGCAAGGAGGGCTGCGATACGATCGGCAGGATCGTCCGCGTGATCAGCAGCCACTCCTCGTTCAGGTCAATGGGAATGACGGGCTGGATGTTCAGGACGTTCTGTGTTCTCTCCCTCGGGCCGAACTCGAAGTTCGTATTGTTCTGGAAGGGCAGGCTGATCAGGTCCGCGATCGGATTCTGCACGGCCCTGGCCAGCTCCGCGGCCTCGTCCTCTCCGGGGTCGACATGGCCATCGCCAAGATAGCCGGGCCCGTCGGCCTCTACTTCTTCTGCCGAGGAAGCCATCGGCACGATCATCTGGAAGAGGACGACCGACAGCATGCACATGACAAGCACGCGAAACGTCTCAAGTGTGTCGTTCATCATCCATCATCTCGGGTCTGGTTGCTCGCAAGAGAAGTAGGAAAAAGTGTCTGTTGCACCGGAAGGCAAGGCCCGGCTGGCGTCAGCCACGACGGTGAAGTCTGGCCAGAGAATGCGGGAGAACGGCATGGCCGCAAGTCTACTGTCTGCCACACTATCGAGTCGAGGTCGAAGGCGCCCCGGAAGATCCGGGGAGCGGGACGGCGACGGAATGCGGAGCACGCTGGCGTAGAGCACCGGCGCCAGGTTGGCCGTCACGATCGCTTGGCCGGCGGCCGCGTTGCCGCCGCCCCCGGCGCACCCGGTCAGTGACTCACTGGACGATGATGCAAGACAGTGATTGCTTTGCCGGGGATTCGGGAGCCCCCGGCGGATTGGACACCACCGCATACAGGTCGGACACATCCAGACTGATGAAGTCTGTCTGGCACGTCCACGCGGAATCCGCACGGGGGTCCGCTTGGCGCTGAGGATTGTTGGTGCAGATTGCGTAGCCGTTTCTCCGAGTCACATCCTTGCCACCCAGATAGACCGGGCTTGCGCTGGCCTGCCAGCAGCGAATCGAGATGTAACTCTTGTCGCCGGTCGGAGGCTCCACCCGGGCTGCCGTGGTGGTCACGGAATGGTCGAAGCTACGTGCCGAGCGGGTCTCCGCCCAGGCAGTCGTCGTTAGCGATGCCATGACAGCCAAGACGATGAAGAGGCGGCTCATTGCGGTGCTCCGTTTCGCTGCACCGGTAACGGCGCGGCACTGTGGAAGGAACCGAAACCAGAGGCTGGAAGATCCGTGGGGCGGGCCCTCTCAGAATCGAACCAGGGTCGGCCGATCCTCCCAGCCCATTCTAGAAGAATCGTAGGTCCTCGGCATTCTCGGTCCGTAGGGCGGTGGTAGTATGCCAGAGACTCGGCGGGAACGACGGTAACCATTTGTGTCATGGTGAATCCACACCGCGAAGAGCCCGGTAGAGCCGGAATCCGGACTTACGACGCGTCTATACTCTGCCGCCGCGAGCGAGGTGAAACACCGACGTGGACGCGGAGCGCCGAGTCCACGTCCAAGGCGTCGTCAGGGGGACCAACCTGCATACACATGGTTCTCCATCGCGATCAATCCCCTACTGCACACGCTCAATCTCCTTCGGCCGCGACGGTCAGCCATCAAAAGTACCACTTGAGCAACATCAACCAACCGGCCAACAGCACCAGCGAAACCGCCAGATGAGGCCACATCACCGCCAGGAAACCGCGTTCCTTGATCTGCTTTTGCTTCTCGACGTAGGCCTGTCTTTCAGATTCCTGCAAGCGGATGAGCCAGGTGTCTCCAGCGATCACGACTCCGTCGCTCTCGGTATGGAGAAAAACCGTGGCCCGTGATGTTGCCAGGAAGTAGACGAGATAAAGGATCCCCCCGAACAGCGGGAAGAAGAACAAGACGATCAAGAAGAGCCACCAGTTGAAGGGCCGTCGCCCCACCAGCGATGCCGTCGTCTCGGTTGTCGTGAGGGGCTCCCACCCACACTCAACGAGTTCATGAACTCGCTGGCCCAGTG
>Ga0209988_10002777_pt1 | contig 11565 bp, 10 predicted proteins | sample N075metaG_FD_183115 | JGI IMG/M metagenome (GOLD analysis project Ga0209988, IMG submission 183115) | Deep subsurface microbial communities from Kermadec Trench to uncover new lineages of life (NeLLi) - N075 metaG (SPAdes) (version 2) | ecosystem: Environmental > Aquatic > Marine > Ocean trench... | reverse complement strand
AGGAGAAACTGGACGAGTACCAGGGAAATTTTGAACGCTCCGCGGTGGAGCTGGTCAAGGACTGGCGGACAGATCGCGCTTTCAGGCATCTGGAGGCCCTGCTGGTGGTGGCCGATGAGAAACGTGTCTTCATCCTCTCCGGAAACGGAGATCTCATCGAGCCCGACGACGGCATCGCCACCATCGGGTCCGGCGGCCCCATGGCCCTGGCCGCGGCCCGGGCCCTGGTGGCCCACACCAGCCTGGAACCCGGCCAGGTGGCCCGCGAGTCCCTGCTCATCGCCGCCGGAATCGACATCTATACAAACGCCGAGATCACTCTCGAGGAGCTGGACGCGTGGTCTACTACATGACAGGAGAAGTTGCGGCCCCGCAGGCCGAGCGTGACCTGACGCCCAAGGTCATCGTCGCCGAGCTGGATCGCTACATCGTGGGCCAGGGAAAGGCCAAGCGCGCCGTGGCCATCGCCCTGCGCAATCGCATGCGCCGGATGAAACTTGAGCCGGAGATGGCGGAGGAGGTCGCTCCGAAGAACATCATCATGATGGGCAGGACCGGTGTGGGAAAAACCGAGATTGCCCGGCGCCTGGCACGGCTCACCGGCTCGCCCTTCATCAAGGTCGAGGCCAGCAAGTATACCGAGGTCGGCTATGTGGGACGTGATGTGGAGTCCATGATCCGGGATCTGACCGATATCGCCATCGAGATGGTTCGCAAGGAGCAACGGGCTGCGGTGCATGAGCGCGCCACGGCGGCCGTGGAGGAGCGCCTGCTGGATCTCCTGCTTCCCCGGCCCCCCAGGCGGGTGCCCACGGGGGATGCCATCCGCGACCGGGAGGCTGATGAACGCCTGCGGCATTACGAGGAGAGCCGGGCCAAGCTGAATGCTGAACTCAAGGGCGGTCGCATGGAGAAGCGCACGGTGGAACTGGAAGTTCCCGATACAACATCTCCCAGTTTTCAGATCCTGGGCTCCGCCGGCGAGGAGATGAGCATCAATATGGGCGAGATGATGCCCGGATTGTTCAAGGGGCGCCGCAAGCAGCGCAAGATGCGCCTTGGCGAGGCACGGGAGATCCTGGCCCGGGAGGAGGAGGATCGTCTCATTGACGGCGATGATCTCGCCCGGGAGGCCATCAGCCGGGTGCAGGAGTCCGGGATCATCTTCCTGGACGAGATCGACAAGATCGCGGGCAGGGAATCTTCAGGCCCTGATGTCAGTCGGGAAGGGGTGCAGCGGGACATCCTGCCCATCGTGGAAGGAACCTCGGTCAAGACCAAGTACGGCATGGTGCGGACCGAGCACATTCTGTTCATCGCCGCCGGCGCGTTTCATGTGAGCAAGCCGTCGGATCTGATTCCCGAACTGCAGGGCCGGTTCCCCATCCGGGTGGAGCTGGATCCCCTCACCAAGGCGGATTTCGTCCGTATCCTCACCGAGCCGGAGAATGCGCTGACCCGCCAATACCAGGCGCTCATGGCCACGGAAGGCGTGGAATTGACCTTCACCGAGGATGGTGTGGATGCCATCGCCGAGATCTCAGCCCTGGTGAATGAGCGCACCGAGGATATCGGTGCCCGCCGGCTGCACACCGTCCTGGAAAGGGTTCTGGATGAGATCTCATTCGAAGGGCAGGAGTTGAAGGACCGGCGGCCCGTGGTGGATGGTGACTACGTGCGCCGAATGGTGCAGGATATCGCCGAGGACGAGGACCTTTCCAAGTACATCCTTTGAGGTGGCGCGTCCTGATTCTGGTCCTTCTGGTGGGTGGCGTCGCCGGTTGCGGCAAGAAGGGGCCGCCCCGTCCGCCGCTGCCATCCTTCCCGGCGGAGCCGGCGGCGGGGCAGGGGCGCCAGGTTGGTGACATGCTGGAAGTGATGCTCACCCTGCCGGTGCAGCGCCGGGATGGAAGGGAGATCAGGGACTTCCGCGGCATGAAAATCTATCGCCGGGTCGCGCGGGTGCCTGAAGAAGGGGCTGCGCCGGTGGCAGTCTCCCGGTCGCCGGCGGCCAGGGAACAGGATCCGGTGAAGGTTGTGAGCGGCCCTGAGCTGTCGGACCTGGTTCCAGGGGGGACCTTCTGGCTGCGGGAAACGGTGGCCAGTGCTCTTGGCGATCCTGATCCGTCTGCCCGCTACCGTCTGACCTACACGGCCCGCTATCTGCTGAAGGGCGGTGGCTGGTCGCCGCCGACCCGGCCGGTGACCCTGCTGTCCGGTGCCGAGGTGCCGCCACCTGAGGGTCTGAGAGCCGTCACCCTGAACGAAGGCATCGAGGTGTCGTGGACGGTGGCTGGAGACGGCCTGGCCACAGCCATCTATCGACGGGACCCGGGCGGCGAATTTCCCTTCCAGCCCATGAGCGTGGTGCCGCCCGGCCAGGTCTCCTTCACGGACCCCACCGTCGCGACGGGGAGAACCTATCTCTATGGGGTCCGTGCCTCCTGGCAGGATGAGCCGGGCGCGCCCATGAGCGCCATGGCGGGGCCGGTGACAATTCTCATGGAGGATCATTTTCCACCTGCCCCACCGGAGGGTCTCCAGGCTCTGGCCCGTCCCGGCGGCGTGGACCTGTTCTGGCTCGCCGGCCATGAGGTGGATCTGGCAGGGTACCGGGTGTGGCGGCGGGCGCCGGCAGGTGACTGGATGCTCCTGACGCCCGTCCCGATTGCAGGGACTTCCTTTTCCGATGAGGATGTGCGGCCCGGGGAACAGGTTGAGTATGGCGTGAGTGCCGTGGACCAGAATGAGCCGCCCAACGAAAGCCCGCGCGGCGCGCCGGTCACGGCGGAGCTTCCCGTGGCGCCGCCACCGCCGGAGGAGAGGCCATGACCTCTCGCGCCGCGGGCCTCGCGTTCGAGAAGGTGTGCGGCGGCGGCAACGACTTCATCCTGGTGGATAGCCGGAACCTGTCCATGGCCCCGCAGCCGGCGGATCTGGCGCGGGATCTCTGTCGCCGTGCTCTTTCCATCGGCGCGGACGGATTGGTCTGGATCCGATCATCCACCAGGGCCGACCTGGCGGTGGACTATTTCAACGCCGATGGGTCGCGGGCGTTCTGTGGCAACGGCATCCTGTGTGCCGCGCGCTGGGCCCATGAGCGGGCAGGATTCCCCGCGGTGCTGCGCCTTGAAACCGATCAGGGTGTTCTGGATGCCCGGGTGAGGGGCGCGCAGGTGCAGCTTGCCGTGCCCGCGCCACAGGCGCCGCGGGACGGCCTCTCGCTGGCAGCGGCGGGACTGCCGGGCAAGGGCATTGCCATCAACACCGGTTGCCCGCATCTGGTGGTCCTCATGGACCGCCTGCCCGATGATCCGCAGTTCGCTGCGGCTGCTCCCATCCTGCGGCATCACCCGGATCTTGCGCCGGGAGGGGCCAATGTGGATTTCGTGGAAGTGGCCGACCCCCACAGGTTGAGGGTGCGGACGTTCGAGCGGGGGATTGAAGGTGAAACCCTCGCCAGCGGCACGGGCTGCCTGGCCGCGGCTCTGGCGGCGGCGTCACGTTCGCTGGCTGCCTCGCCGGTGGCCTGCCAGGTGCGCGGCGGCACAACTCTGAAGGTGCGCTTCACCCGGACGGCCCAGGGATTCAAGGATGTCTCCCTGGCGGGAGAGGCGCGCTTCATCGCCGGCGGTACGGTGGGGGTCGACGCCGTCTAAGGCGCCGCCCCACCGCCGGTTGCGCTCAGGAATGCGCCCAGCCGGGTGGCGCCGGCAGACTCCGTTCCTCGATCATGACCTTCTCGATGATGGCCGGATTTCCGGGCAGCGGATTGTCCCTGGGCCCCATGGAGCCTCTCTCATCCCGTGGCAGGTTGACGATCTTGTCCGCCACGTCCATCCCCTCCACCACCATGCCGAAGGCGGAGTACTTGCCGTCCAGGCCGGAGTTACTGCCGACCATGATGAAAAACTGCGAGCGGGCACTATCGGGACTGTTGCTCCGCGCCATGGACAGGATCCCGCGCCGGTGGGGAAGGCGGGAGAACTCCGCCTTGACGCCGGGACCGGAGCCGCCGATACCGTCATTGTGCCGGTCGTCGTCTCGGGTGTTGGGATCGCCGGCCTGGATCATGAATCCGGGGATGACACGGTGGAACTTGACGCCGTCGTAATCACCGTTGGCGGCCAGGGTCAGGAAATTCTTCACATGGTTGGGGGCCACATCGGGGAAGAAGCGCAGGACGATGTCGCCCATGTTGGTCTTGAGAATGGCCACCTTCTCGGTGGTGCCTGCTTGAGCGTCCTCACCGTCCTGGGCCGGAACCGGTCCTGCGGCCAGGAGCAGAAGCGCGGCGCCCAGAGCAGCCATGGGGCGGGTGACTACGAAACGTCGGATGATCGGACTGCGCATGAACACTCCTTCCATTGGGTTATGGGGAAGAGGATACCGCCTCCCGCCTGTGGGCGGAAGACGGGATCCGGGACGGGCTTGCTGCAAAGGGCGGGAAGAACCAGCCGGGGAGTGGATCAGGTGCCTGAAACTCCCAGCAGAGCGGGGTCGCCCTGGGCCAGGGTCCTGACCAGTTCGTCGTCGAAACAGATAATGGCCTGGGAGCCGAAGCGCTCCAGGTAACTCTGCCGGGAGAGCTGGATGGGCTCTTTCAGGCGGGCCAGGAGGTCCCCTTTTTTCTGCCCTGCCTTCACCTGGGCCTCGTTATACAGGACGATTTCCGAGACCAGAAGACGGGCGAACCGCTGGGCATCCTCATCGATGAGGGACTCGGGCTGGAGGTCCGGGATGTCGGCTGCAACAGGGTCTGCTGCCGGATCGGGCAGATCCGTCAGGGCCACCGTGGCACCGGCATCGAACGTGGGCGGCGCCGGTTCATCCGCGGGCAGGGTTTCCTCCCCGCCCGATGTCACCACCTGGGTGGCCGCTGGATCCACAGCCTCTGAGGAAGGGGCCAAAGAGGGCTCTTCCGGAATGTCCGACAGGGGTTCTGGCTCCGTGGTCTGGGCCGCGAGGGCGCTGTCAGGGTCATCAGCCTGAAGCTCCGGTGGGGCGGTGTCCGGATTCGATGCGCCGGCGGTTGTGGTCTCATCCTGGGAGGCCGTGGGTGTGGGTCGCCGCAGCCGCTCGAGGTACATGCCGGCCACTGAAGTGAGGATCTCTATGGACTCGGGATAGATGCCACTGGCCTCGGTGCTTTCACCTGAGTCGGCATAGAGAATCGCCACCGTCTGGCCGCCGACCACGACCGGGGACAGGCAGACCTGCTGGGCTTCACTCCCGGCCAGCCACTGGGCCAGACATGTTCCGGCCAGAGAGGAGCCGTGGAGGTGCATGGTTTCCTGCCGTTCGAGGGCAGCGCACAGAGGGTCGCCTTCCGGAGGGGAGACTCTGACCTGATCGAACGGAATCATCTCATGGGTGAAGGCCCGGGCCTCGAAGCCGACGCAGGATTCTCCCCTGACCAGGAAAAGAGCGGCACGCGCGGCCTGATGCCCGGCTGCTTCCAGCAGGCGATAGGCCATTTCGCGTTGATTCCCGGCAGCGTGAATGGTGTCCACGGAGCGCTTCAACTGAGCCAGAGCTTCGGCGTGGTCACTTCCATCGGCGGCCTCCGCAGGCGAGCTCGCGGGCACGGAGAGATCGTCGATGAGGCGGCGAAAGTCCGCCCGCAGATTGGAGACATGGCTCTCGATGAGTTGCTCGAGGCGGAGATCGAGTTCTTCGTTGATGTCAGTGGCTTCCACGATGTTCCTCCGATGGCAGGGTCGAATATAGGTTCGGGAAGCCAGTTCGGCAAAATGTCACTGAGGCGCCACACGACTGTTGTGAAAACGCAACACTCTCCGGATGTGAGGGTCGGGACGGGGCCACGCGCCGGTTCTCTGATGTGCATCTAATGAACTGATTCAAAATAACTTATGTCGTTCGTCCCGGCGCGACCATGATCCTGGAGCATCTGGCATGGGTCCTGCTTAAAACGGAGTCGTATGAACTTTCTGACGACCATTGCCGGCCCGGGTACCCTTGAAGGGATAGGGCTGCACAGCGGGGTCCCGGTGACCATGACCCTGCGGCCGGCAGCGCCGGGCACGGGCATTGTCTTCGTGAGGACCGATCTGGGGGACGCTGAAGTGCCCGCCGTCATCGGGAATCTGGCCCGGACGTCTTATGCAACCACCCTTGAGTCCGATGGCGTGGCCGTGGCCACGGTGGAACATGTTCTGTCGGCGGTGGTGGGTATGGGCATCGACGATCTGCGGGTTGAACTGGACGCCGGCGAAGTACCGATCCTGGATGGCAGTGCCGCCCCCGTGGTGCGCCTGCTGGAACAAGTCGGCCTCGACCGGTCGGAGGTGCCGCGCCAGGTGATGCGCATCCGGCAGCCGGTCACCATACGGGAAGGCGACAAATCCATCAGCATTGCCCCCGGTCGCGGACTCAGAGTGCGCTACTCCATCTCTTTTGACCATCCGGCCATCGGTGATTCCAGGCGCCAGTTCCTTCTCCGTGGGCGGAACTATATCCGGGAAATTGCCCCGGCACGCACGTTCTGCCGCCTGGCGGAGGTCGAGGCCTTACGCGAGGCGGGGCTCGCCCGGGGCGGCAGCCTGGAGAATGCTCTGGTGGTGGACGGGGAGGGCCTCATGAACGGGCCCCTGCGCTATCGGGATGAGTTCGTGCGCCACAAGATCCTGGATCTCCTTGGTGACCTGGCTCTTCTCGGAGTGCCGGTAGAGGGAGTCATCCGGGCCAGACGGGCCGGGCATGCCCTCCATACCCGCCTGGTCCAGGAACTCATGGCCAAGCCCTCGGCCTGGAGCCTGGTCCCGGCGACAGCGGTCGCCCGGCCGTCTCTCGAGCCGGTTGCTGTCTCGGCCTGAATTCCCCCCTTGGAACAGGTAGAATCGCCCTCCGAACGGGAGAGGCCGCATGCCGGGATTGGGGTGGAGACAGGGTCGGACAGGGATGGGCTTGCTATGTGTCCTGCTGGCAGCCGCGACAGTAGCCACCGCCGCCCAGCCTGACGACAGCCCACGGGTTCGCCTCCTGGAGGTTCTCGACCGGGGCTATGAGCTCACCGTCTCATTTCGCGTCGAAAATGCCTTCGACGAGCGGATCGCCAGCAAGCTGGAAGCAGGGCTGGAGATCCGCTTCCGCCACCAGGTGGAAGTTCGCCGTCGCCGCACCTGGTGGTTCGAGCGCAATCTCGCTCAGAAGAAAGTGGTCACCATGGCGATCCGGAATACCCTGACAGGTCTCTTCACCCTCAACCGTATCGTGGACGGCGGTATCGTGGAGACTCAAACCACCTCTGAGATGGAAGAAGTGCGGGACTTTCTCTCCCAGGTGGACAATCTGACCATCCCACTGCCGGCGGGGCTGCCCCGGGACCGGCGCACCGAGGTGCGTGTGCGGGCGGTCCTGGAAACCCGATTTTTTCTGTTTTTCCCGTATCCATTTGATACCGACTGGGTGACCCGGCCCCTGACCTCTCCGATTGAGCAACCCGCAGCGCCCGTCCTGGAGCCGCCTGCAGGTGAGAAGCCCCGGGGGCCCTCGGCCGGGAGTGGTGGTGCCGGTTAGGTTCAGGCTGCGGGGTGAGCGGGTGCTGGTGCTGGCGCTGGTGACGCTCGTCCTGTTTCTTTCGGCCCTGTACGCGGTTATACAGAAGACAGAAGAATTCTCGCCCCGCTTCTTCACCAATACCGTCCTGCTCACCGTTCTGGGCTTCCTCAACGCCATCCTGCTGCTGGCCCTGCTCTATATCCTCTTCCGGGCTTTGATCCGGCTGGTGGCCGAGCGTCGGCGGGGAACCCTTGGTTCCCAGTTCAAAACGAAGCTGGTGGTGATCTTTCTGGGTCTGACCTTGATCCCCTCCATTCTGCTGCTGGTGGCCTCCGGCAAGCTGATCGAACACTCCATCAAGAAGTGGTTCTCCCCGGCAGTGGACGAGATGGTCGAGGTCGGTCAGGATATTCTCGATGCTTCCTCCCAGCGCTACCGGGAGGAAGCTTTCCATTTTGCTCGCCAGGTGGCTGAGGGCCTCGCCGCTGACCGGCTCCTGTCGCCATCGCGGCGGCGGCGCCTGCGCCCGGCCATGGAGTCGCGCCTGCGCGAATTCCATCTGGATCTCATCGTTGTTCATGCCGGCGGGGAGGCCTCCATCACCGTGGTGCGCTCACGCATGTCCCTGTCCACGGTGGATGCTCTGCCGTGGGATCTGGTGGCCCGCGCTCAGGGCGGGAAACCGGCAGAACGTGCCGACGAAGTGGCCGGCGGTGGGATGGTGGTGCGGGCGGCAGTGGCGGTGCCCGACAGCGGCGAACCTCCGGCGGTGGTTTCCGTGGGTTATCTTGTCCCCGAGCACCTGGTGGCCCTCAACCGGCGCCTGGCCCGTTCAGCGGAGAACTACCTGCAGACCAAGGCCTTGAAGAGTCCCATCCAGCGCTCCTATTACCTGGTCCTGAGCCTGGTGACGGTCCTGGTCCTGTTTGCCAGTGTCTGGGTCAGCCTGGTCCTGGCACGGCGCATCACCGTTCCCATTCAGGTCCTGGCCGAAGGGACCCGTGAGGTTGCTGCCGGCAACCTGGACTTCCACCTGGACGTGGATACCGACGACGAGTTCGGCATTCTGGTGGACTCCTTCAATCGCATGACCAGCGATCTGCGCACGGCCAAGGAGGGTGAACAGCGGTCTCTGGAAGCCCTCACCGCGGGAAATCGGGAACTGGCCGAGCGGCGACGCTACATGGAGACCCTGCTGGAGAACATCAGCCCAGGTGTGGTTTCCATCGATGGTGAAGGGCGGGTCACCATCATCAACCGATCCGCCTGCACCATCCTGGATATCCATGCGCAGGACAAGGTGATGGGCTTGAGGATCGACGAGGTCCTGGCCCGTCCCGAGCACCGGGAACTGCGCGACGTCATCTCCGAGGCGCGCCATGGGAGCCACGGCACCCGCCAGCGCCAGGTGACCCTGCATGCCGAAGGCAGGGCTCGGACCGTCAGCGCCATCCTGTCGCCCCTGCCCCGGGTGGCCCAGGACGCGCCGGGACTCATCGTGGTCCTGGAGGATGTGACCGACCTTCTGCGTGCCGAAAAGATTGCCGCCTGGCAGGAAGTGGCTCGCCGCCTGGCCCACGAGATCAAGAACCCTCTCACTCCCATCCAACTCTCCGCCCAGCGGATTGCCAAGAAGTTCCGCCAGGGGGACGCCGACCTGGAACGGGTGGTGGAGGAGGGGACCGAGGTCATCCTCAGTGAAGTGCGGGGGGTCAAGCGACTGCTGGATGAATTCTCGCGTTTCGCCCGGCTGCCGGCGGTGCAACCGGTTCCGGTGGATCTCCACCAGGTGATCGACCAGGCCATCGCGTTGTATGACGGGCTGCATCCCCATGTCACGTTCACCCGGGACTATCATGATCCCCAGCAGGCCATGGAACTGGATCCCGAACAGATGAAACGGGTCTGCGTGAATCTGTTCGACAACGCCATCGAGGCCATGGAGGGCCGGGGGACCATCTCGGTGCGGACTTCCCATCTGGCTGAGAGCCACACGCTCCGCATGGAGATCAGTGATGACGGACCGGGCATACCCGAGGGCGATCGGGAGCGGATGTTCCTGCCGTATTTTTCCACCAAGCGCAGGGGAACCGGCCTGGGTCTGGCCATTGTCAATCGCATCATCGCCGACCACCATGGCTCGGTTCACGTCGAGATGAATGAACCCCATGGCAGCCGCGTTGTCATCGACCTGCCCACGGTGGCCTGAGGAGTGTCTCCGGTGCACAAGTCGCTGATTCTGGTGGTGGATGATGAGGCCGGCGTGCGCCGGGCTCTGACCGAGATCCTCACCGACGAGGGATTCCAGGTGGCCGTCGCCGCCCATGGTGACGAAGCCCTGGCCATGGTGAAGAAGCAGCCACCGCAGGTGGTGCTTCTGGATGTCTGGATGCCTGGCCGCGATGGGCTGGAAGTGCTGCCGGAGATCCGCCGCCAGGCGCCGGGGGCGGCGGTCATCATGATTTCAGGGCACGGCACCGTGGAGACCGCGGTGAAGGCGACCAAGCTGGGTGCTTTCGATTTCGTGGAGAAACCTTTCTCTCTCGAGAAGATCATCGTGACGGTACGCAATGCCATCCGCCAGAGAGAACTGGAGGAGAAGGCCCGTCTGCTGACCGAGCAACTGGTGGGCGACGAGGAGATCGTCGGCAACTCCACACCGGTCCGGGAACTGCGCGCCCAGATTCTCCGGGCGGCGCCGTCCAGCGCGCGGGTTCTCATCTTTGGTGAGAACGGCACCGGCAAAGAGCTGGTGGCACGCATGATCCACCGCCATTCATTGCGCCGCGACGAGGCTTTTGTGGAAGTCAACTGCGCCGCCATACCCGAGGAACTCATCGAGTCGGAGCTGTTCGGGCACACGAGAGGCGCTTTCACCGGTGCGTCGGAGGCCAAGCAGGGAAAGTTCGCCCTGGCCCATGAGGGCACCCTCCTCCTGGACGAGGTTGCCGACATGAGTATGAAGGTCCAGGCCAAGGTGTTGCGGGTGCTGCAGGAACAGACCTTCGAACGGGTGGGTGGCACCGAGACCCGGAAGGTGGATGTGCGTGTCCTGGCCGCCACCAACAAGAACCTGGAGGAAGAGATCGTCGCCGGGCGGTTCAGAGAAGATCTCTACTTCCGTCTGAACGTGATCCCCATCCAGGTGCCGCCCCTCCGGGAGCGGGGAGAGGACGTCCTTCTTCTGGCCCGGCACTTCTCCGGGCAGTTCGCGCGCCAGTATGGCGAGGTGGCCAAGACGTTCACCCCTGCCGCCCAGGATGCCCTGCGTTCCCATGGGTGGCCGGGGAATGTCCGCGAGCTGCGCAACATGATGGAACGCCTGGCCATCCTGGTGGAGAGCACGAGCGTGGATCTGGCCGACCTGCCGGCGGTGGTCCGGGGCGGAGAGGGTGGGCGGAGTCTCCTGGGCAACGATTTCCCCAGTCTCAAGCTGGGTCGAGAGGCGTTCGAGCGTAAGTTCATCATCAAGAAGATCCGCGAGGCCAACGGCAACATCACCCGGGCCGCAGAGTTACTGGGCCTGGACCGCACCAGCCTTTATCGCAAGATGAAGCAGTACGGCATCCGGCCGGAAACGGCTAAGGCTTGATCCCACGACCGGCACGCACCACCAGGGACCCATGATCTCATCATGAAACCTCCTCGGAATCGAATCCACCGGTGGATGGATCCTGGCCAGGGCGCAGGTCCAGATGGCCACCAGGGAGAGTAAGGCTCACAGGGTGGCCTCTCATGGTTGCCGTCCCCGTTTCGCCTGCATAATCAGCCCGGCCAGCAGCCATGCCAGTCCCATGCCGGCCCAGATGAGGCCGATCACCAGGTTACGACCCAGGGGCCCGGCGGTGAAGGCCGTATAGAGGTAGAGGGCGCCTGCCGCCACGCCCATGAGCCCGATGAGCAGGTGGAACCACCTGGGGCGCGGTCGCCGGGATGGTCCGGCCGGGGGACGATCTGTCATGAGCGCCTCCCGTGTCAGTTCCCGGCGAGCATCTCACCGGTGGTCAGGTAGTGGTTCAGGGCTGCCTCCCACTCTTCCATGAA
>Ga0209988_10002775_pt1 | contig 11570 bp, 13 predicted proteins | sample N075metaG_FD_183115 | JGI IMG/M metagenome (GOLD analysis project Ga0209988, IMG submission 183115) | Deep subsurface microbial communities from Kermadec Trench to uncover new lineages of life (NeLLi) - N075 metaG (SPAdes) (version 2) | ecosystem: Environmental > Aquatic > Marine > Ocean trench... | reverse complement strand
CGAGAGCATTGCTTGATGCAGTGCCGGTGCCAGATCCGGTCGTTTCGGTAAGAGTGGCACCACTCAAGGGCGAGGTTGGGTCGCTGCTTTCGCCGCCCTCCGGGTGTGTGTTTCATCCACGCTGTGACTATGCGAAGGACGTTTGCACTGAGCGGGTTCCTGAATCGCGCGACGTCGACGGATCGCGGGTTGCCTGTCACCGTGCCGAGGAGATAGAACTGTAATTGTCAGGGCGCGATGGGTTACGACACCCCGAAAATCGACAGCATCGAAAATGCCGGCACCTTTGATTCATCAGTTGTTGCTATTCCGCAGCGATACCTGTCGGCGGGAAAGCCAACAACGCAAGAATAGTTTTTATAAGATGGCGGCCCCGGCTAGCCAAGAAGCCGCCGTCCTCCAAGTCAGGTGGAGCTGGTCTCTGGTCCGGCTTCCGCCGCCTCATCTTCAACAGCTTGCTCGACGATATCTACCGCCGCGTCGCCAAGCATGCCGAGCATCGCGATGGACCAGCCCGAAAAGATCAGTCGAATGCCAACCAGCATGCCGACCGCGTACGCACCTGATGCGGGCCACTGCCGCCACAGAAGAACCGCTAGCACAACACTGGCGACACCGCTGACGATCATCCATCCCCAGCCGGGCTGGGGCCGGCCACGGACGCCGGAAAAGATCGCGAACAGGCCATCAACGACAAAGTAAGCCATTAGTAACCCGGTCAATCCAAACATGCTGCGTAGTGGCGTGACGAACATCGCGATACCGAAAAGTATCGTGATGCCACCGAACAGAAACTGCAGCAAGCCTTTACCGAATGAACCGGCCTTAAATGCGTACACCGTCATTGCAATTCCAGCCGCCGTGATAGCGACGGCGACAAGACTGGTAACCGCGACGCCCGAGATAAATGGCGCCATCATTGCCAGGATGCCCAGCAGCACGACGGCGAAACCCCATCCCGTGCCAATGCGCGATGGTGCACGTGCTATATCAGATAAATCACTCATTTTTTATTCTCCTTTTGCTTCAGATTTCACCAGGTGCCCATCAACTGACAGGATCACAGCGATCCAGCGCAGTCCCTTGAATTGGGCACAGACGATGCCTGTCATGACCATTATCGGCACTGCCAGGAACATGCCGGCCACGCCCCAGACAAGGCCCCAGAAAGACAATGCCAGCAGTATCATGAAAGAACTCAGGTTCAATGACCTGCCCATGTAAGACGGCTCGATGACGTTCCCAAATGTAAATTGCGTAATCCCCAGGCCGGCAGCCACCATTAAAAACGGCGTGATGGTGTCGAACTGTACCAGCGTCAATAATGAGGGGAAGACGGCGGCTATAATTGAGCCGATCGTTGGTATGAAATTTAGAAAAAATATAAGTAGCGCCCAGACTGCGGCGAAGTCGACGCCGACGAGAGCCAATATTGCGTAGCTCACTGTAGCCGTCGCCAGGCTGATAACGGTCTTCATGCCGATGTATCGTTGCACCGACGCAGTTACGTCGCTTGCAAGGTTGCTGACGCGCTCAGCCTTAACTGCGTCTCTGCTCAAATGCCGAATTTTCTCGGGCAAGACGTGCTCCTCGGCCAGCAGGAAGCCGACGTAAATCGCGATAAGCATCACATCGGACATCAAGGCTGTCACAGAGTCGCCGATCGAGGTCAGTATTGCGGCCATGTCGAGCTGGCCCAGTAAGCTCTCCGTCGTCGGCAATTCCTCGACATGCAGAATTTCCTTCAGCCCCGTGAAAAGCACGGCAAAATTGGCTTGATAGACTGGAATTGCCGCGGCCAGCTCGTCGGATTGACTCGTTATCAGCGCGATCGAGGAATACGTTGCAATGCCAATAACCAGGATGGCGAACACGTTTGCCAACCAGTTCGGAACCTGCATTGTTTCAGGCGCAGCCCGAATCAATTGCGATTTAATCGCACCGAGCAAGACCCAGATAAAGACGGCGATTGCGAGTGGCACGAGCAGCGCCTCGCCGAGCACCAGTAACGCCACCGTGATCGCTGCGATCGCGCCCCAGGCCGCGAGCCGGATGGGATCAAATTCGAATGCAGGCGATGGCATCTATGCGACCTGAGCGGTTGCCTACTTCTTCTTGAGCAAATCGATCAGGAGCGGCAATACCGGTCCCAGGGCGCCCATTGCCCCGCCGCCGCTGAATGACGAAATGCCTGACTTCAGTTGCTTGATGCCGGCCCCGACTGACGCGATCTCGTCACTGATTTCCTGGATGTCCTTGGACACTTCGTCGGCGGCCATTTCGCGGATTTCGCGAACCATCTCCTCCGACGGCCCTGGCTTGGCTTGCCGCCTGAGAAGATACGGCACTACGGCCAGCGCAAGATTGGCTCCGGCCAGAATGAACGCCGCCCTTGAATCTATTTCTGATTCCGTCAGCGTGAAAAACAAACCCATGTTGACGAAAATCAGGGCAACGAGGATACATCCTAGCGAGATTGCAGCCAGTAACGCCTTGTTGGATTGACGTTCGGCGTCGGCTTTAAACAATGTAACTTCTGCTCGCGCGAGGATGCGCAGCTTAACGATCAGTTCATTCATCATGTCATCCTCAGCGCATCAGGCGGCCCATCAGAATGCCGAGCGAAAATACCGTCAGGCACGTAATCGTTGGCAAATCGCGAATTTCCGCCTGCAACAGGTCGCCAAGCTCCTCGAGTTGCGTTTTTTGCTCTTCCGGCAGTTCCGCTTCAGTTGCCGCGGCCAGCGCCTGCGGTGCCTCCGCGCTGGCAGGTTGCGGCTCGTCGGATTTGGCGGCGGCCTCCCTGCGCGCATCTGACAACGCAGCGACATCCGCACGCAGCTTCTCGAGCTCGCGCGCCGTTTCGTCTTTGCTCATTATCAGTCCTGCGATTCCTGCTGGACTCGCGCCGCCGCTTCTTCAACGCTGCTTCGAAGCGTCGCCAATGCCTCTGACGCGCCCGCGTGCAGGGTGGTCCAACTGTCCTCGGCCGCGGCTGAAACCTTCGCGTATTCTTCACGGGCGACACCGAATTGTTCATTGAGTGCCACCATGCCCGGGTCGACATCCGCCGCCGCAACCTTGTCCCCCAAAACCGATTCCATGCGGATGAGCGAGATATTCACTTTCATGACGTCCAGTTGTGTCTGCTGAATAGATTCTGAGATGACACGGACGTGACTCTCCAAAGCGTCAATTCTTGCGTCTTGTTCTTTGTCGTTTCCAAAAAGCCCCATGATTAGTTTCCCCTATAACTGAAATGATTACATCGGTTATTATTTGTAAGCCCTCGTTCCAAAGACATTATTATTCGTCTTGGTGGGTTCGACGGTTATGTTTGGATTGGGTCGAACCCTGTGGAATTGGACTAAATCGACCATATCACATATCGTGATGCTGGCCTGATTCCAACAAGCAAAAACAATAGCCTGCGATATTAACGTTCTGTCACATCGCGGCGTGAAAATTGCTTTTTCACAAAAAGAATTAATGATAGGAGCGATTCCATGATTATGATTCGATTTGCACAAAAATTGCTATTCATCTGCCTGCTTTCTGCCGCCGGCGGCGCGCTGGCACAGGACAAGCCAAACATGCTCATTATCTGGGGTGACGATATTGGCCAGTCCAATATCAGCGCCTACACGTTTGGTCTGATGGGGTACCGAACGCCGAATATCGACCGCATCGCCAAAGAAGGCATGATGTTCACCGACTACTACGGCGAGCAGAGTTGCACGGCCGGTCGCTCCTCATACATTACGGGACAAAGTGTCTATCGGACCGGGCTGTCGAAGGTTGGGCTGCCAGGTGCTGATCTTGGCATGCAGATAGAGGATCCGAACATCCCCGGCCTGCTCAAAGCCTACGGATACGTCACGGGACAGTTTGGCAAGAATCATTTCGGCGATCAGGACAGGCATTTGCCAACGAACCATGGCTTCGATGAGTTCCTTGGCAATCTCTATCACCTGAATGCTGAGGAAGAGCCGGAGAACGAGGACTATCCGGACCCTAAATTGTATCCAGACTTTGCGAAGAGATTCGGTCCACGTGGTGTCATTCACTCGTATGCAGGTGGAAAGATCGAAGACACCGGACCGCTGACCAAGAAACGCATGGAAACGATCGACGATGAGACTGTTGCCGCAGCCATCAGATTTATCAAGAAGGCAAACGCCGACGGCAAGCCTTTTTACGTCTGGTGGAATGGCACGCGCATGCACTTCCGTACCCATGTCAAAGAGGAGTTGCGCGGAATATCCGGCCAGGATGAATACGGTGACGGCATGGTCGAGCACGACATGCACGTCGGCCAGTTGCTGGGTCTTCTGGACGATCTCGGCATTGCCGAGAACACGATCGTGCACTATTCGACCGACAATGGTCCGCACATGAACACATGGCCGGACGCGGCATCGTCGCCGTTCTTCGGCGAAAAGAACACCAACTGGGAAGGTGGCTGGAGAGTCCCATCAATAGTCCGTTGGCCCGGCAAAATCGAAGCCGGCAGCGTGTCCAACGAAATCATGCACCACATGGACTGGATGCCGACGCTGCTCGCCGCAGCCGGTGCACACAACATAAAGGAGCGGCTGAAGATAAGGCGGCGTTCGTTCCATCGGTCGCAGTTACAAGGTGCATCTCGACGGCTACAACTTCTTGCCGCATTTGACCGGCAAAGAGGAGAGTGGACCGCGTCACGAGATCTTCTACTTCGCGGACACTGGTGAATTGACTGCCTTGCGCTATAACGACTGGAAATTGATCTTCCTGGAGCAGGAGAGGCCGGACACGCTGAGAGCATGGATAGAGCCCTGGACGGCGTTGCGCGTGCCATTGATCACGAACCTTCGGCGCGATCCTTATGAGCGCGCGCATGTCACGTCCAATACCTACTACGACTGGATGATCGACCGAGTATTCCTTTTGGTTCCCGCGCAGGTTTATGTTGGCAACTTCCTTAAAACATTCATTGAGTTTCCGCCACGCCAGAAGCCGGCGAGCTTCAGCATCGACCAGGTGATGGAGAAGATATTGGAGGCTGGCGGATCGAAATAGCAGCTCTTTCGAGTTACAAGCGACGTTTGGGCCACCGCAACAAACAGGTTGCTGGCGGCCCTTGTTGTTGTCATAAATGTAGGTGAGACACGATGACCAAGAAGTATCTTTTTGTGACAGGAGTTCTTTGCGCAGCGCTGGTTGGCTGCGCATCATCCCCGGACCCACTTGAAGTAAGTGATGTAGAAGTAATTGAAGCCACCGTGATGGCTGTCGATGCGGAGGCCCGATTCTTGGTTCTGCGCGGCCCGGCCGGCAATGATGTGGCGCTTCGCGTAGGTCCTGAAGTGCGCAATTTGGCGCAAGTCGACGTCGGCGACGTGCTGCGTGTCAGCTATTACACGGGATTCGTCTTTTCTATGGCGGAGCCTGGCGCCGCAGGTGCAGACGCCGAAATCGTGGCAGGCCGTGCCGGGGAAGGTAATCGTCCCGGTGCAATGGTTGGCGTAACGACACGCCAGACAGTCGAAATTCTCTCCGTTGCAGCGGACGGCACAGCCGTCAGCTTTCGTGACGCCGATGGGTTAATTCAATCCATTGATGTCCCGCGCGAAGAAGGTCAGGCCTTTGCGCGCAAATTGAAGCAGGGCGACTTGGTGGATATTCAATATACCGAAGCTATCGCAATTGGAGTGGAATCTACTGAGTCAAGCAACTGACCGTGTATTGACAGCCCCCGGGGTATCTACGATGCAAGCATTGACAACATTCTTCGCTGCCGCAGTCGTAATTGCTACAAGTTCATGTGTGCCGGCCAACCCGCCTGATTCGAGGCCCGGCATTGGCAGTGTGGCGCACAGTCCCCCGAAACTCGTACTGCAAATAACCGTCGACCAATTACGCGGCGACTTGCCGACGAGATACTACGATCGACTTGGTGATGGTGGCTTCCGCTACCTTCTCGAAAACGGGGTGGTGTACCGCAATGCGCACCATGGGCATGCAAATACAGAAACGATTGTCGGTCATGCAACGCTAGCAACCGGAGCGCACCCGTCTGGTCACGGCATGGTTGGCAATCTCTGGTTCGATCGAGAAAGCGGCTATACAACGTATAACGTTGAGGACAACAACTATCGCTTACTGACCGTTGGTGCTGATGTTGACGTTAAAACCGAGATTGATCCGAGTCAGCGGGCCGCACGCAGCGAAGGTCGGTCGCCTGCCGCTATGCTCGTTTCGACCTTCTCTGACGAGCTGCGCAGCAATACGGGCGGCAAATCCAGGGTCATCGGTGTCTCGGTCAAAGATCGCGGTGCTATTTCCATGGCAGGCCACTCCGGCACCGCCTATTGGTTCTCCAAGGCCAGTGGCGAGTTTGTCACCAGCACATATTACATGGATCGCTACCCGGGCTGGGTGACCGAATTCAACGCGGGCAAACCTGCCCAGCAATTCGCGAACACAAGCTGGAATCTCTTGCATGACAAGGACAGCTACCTGTTTGGCGACACCGACGATCGTGCGTGGGAAACCGATGTGGCCGGGTTTGGCCGCGTATTTCCCCATTCGTATGGCGATGGCACCAGCCGATACTTCACGACCTGGCTGACGCTAAGCCCGGCTGGCGATCGGCTTGTACTCGCCTTCGCGAAACAAGCGCTGGTTAACGAGCAGCTCGGGGCAGACGAGGTCACCGACTACTTGAGCGTCAGCTTTTCCTCGACCGATTACGTTGGACATGTGTTTGGCCCATCGAGCTTGGAAGGTGAAGACAATATTTTGCAGGTTGACCGCACCATTGCAGAGCTGCTCGCTTTCGTGGATCAACAAGTAGGACTCGACAACACGCTGATTGTGCTATCAGCCGACCACGGCGGCCCGGATGCGCCGGGATATCTGCATTTGCTGAATATTCCGGCCGGTTACGTGGATCCGGGCAGTTGGGACAAAGACGCGGCGATAAATCGAATCAAGGAACAATTCGGCATTGACGGAAATTTGATCGAAACGTACTCCCACCCGTACTTGTATTTCAGCGCGAACGTCAAAAATGACAATCGCATCGATCAGGAAGCATTGGAAGCTGCGGTGGTTGAAGAACTGTCAAAATTCAAGGGTGTGTCTCTTGCCGTTTCAAGCGCCGCGCTACGCCGCGGCAACTTGCCTGATACGCACCTGTATCGCTCCGTCGTCAATAACTTTCATGCTAAGCGCTCCGGGGATGTATTCATTGTATTCGAACCGAATTGGTTCATTAACGATTATGACGGGCTAACCGTGGCAGCTACGCATGGTTCGCCCTGGCAATACGATACATACGTACCGATGGTGTTCGCGGGTGCGGGCTTGCAGGCTATAACAGTGGATAGGAAGGTGTACACGGTTGACATCGCACCGACTCTATCCGCTTTTGTCGGAATCAGAGCGCCTTCGGGTTCTGTCGGTGTTCCGCTGCAAGAGGTAGTCGCAAACGCCAGGCCTTGATCGTACATAAAGACAACTAGAGACAAGGATTTGATACTCATGAAAGTCATTCCAAGAACACTTGTTTGCTTGCTTGCCTTTCTAGTGAGCGGGTCCGTTATCGCGCAAAAGTCGGCCGGCGAGCATCTCGATGATTCGACGACGACGGCCCGCGTCAAGATGGCGCTGATTGAGGAATCGATGTCCGATGCATCGGCCATCAATGTGGAAACGTCCAAGGGAATCGTGCAGCTGGCTGGGTTCGTTGGCTCCGAAAAGACAAAGAGGACGGCGGGTGAGATCGCCAGGGGAGTTGATGGCGTTCAATCCGTGAGTAACAGATTGAGAGTAATGACAGAGAAACGTTCAGCTGGCCGAGCGCTGGATGACTCGATCTTGGCAGCGAAGGTGAAGCTCAAGTTAGTGGAGAGTAAGAAAACCAGTGGTGGCAAGATCAACGTGGAGGTCCGCGCGGGCGCTGTTGAACTAAGCGGCTTCGTTAGTTCCTATGAAGAAAGAGACGCAGCGGTTGAGCTGGTGTCTGGGATAGATGGCGTCAAGGACGTTTTCAACTCCATCGATATCACCCAGTAATCACTGTTGCTCAACGATCAGTAACAATATCGGGGAAAAACCATGGATGCTAGTAACCTGCTAAAGCCTGTCGCAATGATCGGTGGCTTCATTCGCCTGCTCGGTGTCGGGCTCCTCGTTCTGGGTGCAATTGCAATATGGGCGCCCGAGGCAACCGGCATGACAGTCAGCGTGATCGTGGGCATCGTTCTGATTCTTGGCGGCATTGTCCGCACTGCATTTGCCTGGATCGCTACGGGTTGGGGCTCCCTTTTTCTGCGCGTAGCGGTCGGTATTCTGACGATCATTGCAGGCGGGTACATGATCATGCAGCCGGACGTGGGCTCGCAGGCGTTGGCCGTGGTGTTGGTGTTCTACCTGTTCGCGGATGGGATCACCTCGCTGATCTTCGCCACGCGATTGCCGCCTGCGGTTGGCGGCGCCTGGATGATGCTGGGAGCTATTGCCAGCCTGGTGATTGGCGTGTTGATGTGGATGCAGTGGCCCGCAGCCGGTGAACTGGCCGTGGGCATTCTTATCGGCATCAAGTTGATTCTCGACGGCGTAACGCTGATTGGCGTTGGCTCAGTTGCAAGGGCGGCCGCAGATTGATACAGCTGCATATCATGACTAAACGATTAGCAGTCGGAGGATAATGGCATGTCGCAAAAAACTGTTTTCGTTCTCCACCGCAAGTCCGCAAATGAAGAGTATATAAAGAACGCCGTCAGGACCGTACGCAAGGAAGGCCATGACTTTCGTGTGCTGGTTCCCTTCAACAAGAAGGAGAAGCCGCGAGTGGTACTCGAGGCCCTCGAGAGTGGCGCTGATCGCATCATCGCGGGCGGTGGTGACGGGACAATCAACGCGGTCGCGGATGCGTTAATACGCGCCGGAGACCAGTATTCAGACGTTACGCTCGGAATCTGCCCGTTAGGAACGGCAAATGATTTCGCTCGAGGGTTGGGACTCCCGACTGGCGATCACGCGGAATGCCTGAGAATTGCATGTACGCGAGACGGGCGAAGCATCGATGTTGGTGTCCTGAACGGGCGACATTTTATTAACGTGGCAAGCCTGGGATTTGGCGCTGAAATCACGGCAACAACGCCAATCAAATTGAAAAAAGCGCTTGGCGGTGGTGCCTATACATTAATGGGTTTTATAAAGGCAATGGACCTGACGCCTTACCCCGGGCAGCTTCTTGTCCCGGACGAGGAGCCTGTCACAGGCAGCATGTTGTTCATGGCCGTTGGCAACAATCATTTCGCGGGTGGTGGCTTTGACGTAGCTCCGCATGCAAAGCTCGACGATGGCTTGCTCGATTTAACCGCCATTACCGTCGATCGCGGCATTAACCTTGCGGGCTTGCGCGACGAGCTTGACAACCCGATGAATCCCGACAACAAGCACGTCGTTTACAGACAGCTCTCGGAGTTCATCATCAAGTCTGACCGAAGACTCCACTGCAATCTCGATGGAGAACCGATTCACAAGAAGAAATTCCGTTTTAGCGTATTACCCAAACAACTTAGAGTTGCGTATTGATCTTTAGGAATTCGTCTAGTTCGAATCGCACGTAATATTTTCTATGACGTCCAAACCACACATATTCGATGCTATTTATTTTCGCGTGCAAAAATTTGCGGTGCGCTTCTCTCGACGGCCGGTGATCGGAGCACTAACTCGTGCCGCGCTTAGGAGCCAACGAAATAAGGACAAGGATATGGCAGCGAGTATTGCGTACTACTCGTTCTTGTCGTTGTTTCCGATGATCCTGGGCTTGTTTGCCATAGCCGGGCAGTTGATCAAAGCCAAAGACGCACAACAACTGTTGACCGATTACTTCGTGGATCTGTTTCCAATCAGTTCGGAGGTTGTGGTGCGCAACATTGAATCGCTAGTCCAGCTTAGCGGTGCAATAGGGGCTATTAGCGTCATTCTCTTGATGTGGTCGGCAAAGCAAATGGTCTCCGCAATTCGTCGCAGCATCAACAATGCGTTGGGTTTTTCGCGGCCGTTTGCCAACTACCTTAGCCCATTGAGGGACTTCGGATTGACGCTCAGTATTGCGGTCATTGTCTTTCTTACGTTAGCTATAACTCCTCTCATTGAGGTGTTGGGCGAATTCCAATTTGGTATTTTTGGTGACCAATGGAATACATTTTTTAAAGTTCTCTCCAGTCGCATCGCGAGATTTCTCGCCAGTGCGGTATTGATTGCAGCTGTCTACATACTAGTACCGTTCAGGCGATTAACGCTGCGGGAGATCCTTCCCGGAGTTCTGTTGGCCACGTCTGCCATAGAGCTGGGTAAAGAGTTGTTTTCGATTTACTTCACTCGGATATCACCCTTGCAGCCCGTCTATGGCTCGGTGTCAACCGTCATCGCAACGCTCATCTGGTTGTATTTTTCGGCAAGAGTCATTCTGTATGGCAGCGAATTGATTGCAGTGCTTCGTATCACGCCGGACCCGGTATTGAGTTCTGGCGAAGACCCCCACTTACATGTCGGTTCGGGACGGAAATCCACTGGTGGTGCCGAATAACGAGAGATGATCGTACAGCAATCGCATTATGTAAATGGCGCACGTACTACGTCATGGTTTGCGCTGTGACGCCGGCCACGGTAAATGTCTTTGGAGCGCGGATAATACAGACTATTGCAGACCAATCCGTACGCGCGTTAGACAGTATCTTTAGATGATCAAATTGCCAGATGGAATAGTTACGGTGCATCTCAGCGGTGAACGTTACCGAGGGGCCTACTACTTTCGTGGAGACGAGTTGGTGGTAACGGCCTACGGGCTTCGAGCATCTTCGGCGAATTTGGCCATCCTCGAGGGCGAACGCGGCAAAGCAGCGCTCAATCTTGCCAAGCTAGTGTTGATTGATATGGTGCGGGAGGCTATGGATGTGCATTTCATCGACCCAGGCCTGTCGTTGCAAGGATCAACGACGCGACTCTGTTTTTGATCGATATCCGGATCTGTGAACGGCGCAATTGGCGTGCGAAGTTTCTTAAAATGCGCCTAATGGAATCGGTATTGGTACGCCGTTAACCGTCAACATACCTTTCTTATAGAGCGCCTCCAGCTCGTAAACGTCACCGTTCTGTTTCAGGTAACCCATGCCGATGATAGCGTCGGCGGCTTGTGGGTTCATCTGCAAGGCAAAATCGACCAGCCCCTGCGGCACCGTGATATTCGCGGATGCGACGACGCCAAGCAGCAATGACGTCCACTCGAAGCTTGCGCGATCCGTCTGCGGGACTTCGAAAATGATTTTCGACGTAACCGTACCCATAGGCAGTTCAACATCGAGCTGATCGAAGCGCACCTTAAAACCGGCGGCGAAGAGGTCCTTGAAATCTTCTCCGGCAAGCATTATCTCTTGTGCTGGATCGGCGGAAGCAGACATCGAATCGAGGCGTTGTGTTAGAACGCCAAGTGCTACGGCGTCGGCACCGGCAAGGACTATGTTTGCCGTGACTGACACATCGCCAAGCCCGGGAATGGCCTGCCCGGTTAT
>Ga0209988_10002773_pt1 | contig 11576 bp, 16 predicted proteins | sample N075metaG_FD_183115 | JGI IMG/M metagenome (GOLD analysis project Ga0209988, IMG submission 183115) | Deep subsurface microbial communities from Kermadec Trench to uncover new lineages of life (NeLLi) - N075 metaG (SPAdes) (version 2) | ecosystem: Environmental > Aquatic > Marine > Ocean trench... | reverse complement strand
TATTAGAATTACAATCTAAAGCAAAAAATTATTTGGAAAATTATTACTTTGTACAAGAAATAGATACTATGTCATCATTATATTCAAATGATCCAAATAGAATAAAAAACATGAGATTAAAAATTCTTGAAGCATTTCAAGATAAGAGACTAATTGATAAAATGGACGAATTAATTGAAAAACTATAGCGAATGTCTAGAAAAGAAAAAAAATGTATATTATGTGGATGTAAAGATCATCGATTAATTGGATGTGCTAAACATTGGGCAAAAAAATGTGGTTGTTACAAATCGCAGTAAAATTTATTTAAATTTGACTATTTTTACTTAGGACCGGATCTTTCATGGAAATTTAAACAACATTTGCATTCTTTTTTAATGCATTCTTGTTCTGTATAATGACCACATATTCCACATTCACAACTTTTAGTCATTTCTTAATACTCACTTTATTTACAATAAAAGTAATACCGCAATTTTTTATGATTTTCGGGTCAATTGCTTCTATTTTGATTTCTTTCTAGTACCTTTCTTTGGGTTGGTCTCTAATTCCTTTTCTATCTCTTTTGCTTTATTGTCTACTGCCTGGATTATTTCTTGGATGAGTCCATCCAGATCACTATCTTCGGCCTTAGGTTCCACCGTACCTGCAATTTCATTAATAGTGGTTGAAATCTCAGCACTCACGTCCTCAAAACTCTCAGGATCCTCATATGCGGCATTATAGAGGTTTTTTAGATTATTTACATGACCAATTACCTGGTCTGTTATTATAATTCTGTATTCGGTTCCGTTAACATCTACATGTTTTGCACTCATAATTCTGAATTCAAATTTTGATGCTTAAATGTTTTTAGTTATGAAACTAGTTTAGATGCTTGTTTTTGATAAATTAAAAAACAATATAATCTAGGCAATGCGCATCGCTTATCAATCTGGTATGATATGATGCTACTACGAACCCATTTTTGATATCATTTGTATCAACCCATCTGTTGGTGGAGGAGTAATGGCTCCTTTCTTGAAGTTCTCGTTCTATCTCTTCGATATCAAACTCTGCTTCTTCTACCTCTTGGTTGGTAAGATGTTTAATAGTGATTAGAATTTTATTAATTTTGACACGATCTTCAAATTTCCAACTAGAAGGATTTTTTTCGTCAGAAACCTCTAATACTTTGATCTTCATTTGTTTATTTCCAGTACAATCATAACTTATCAAGATTCGTTCATCCGTAAATTCTTCAAAACTTATTCGTGAGTTTCCACTATCTGTTTCCTCAGACACCAAATCTACTATCGATTCAATCTTGGGGAGTTCCGTTTCTGATGAATTTTTTTCTTCGGACATAATATTCATGACCTAATTATCCTTAAAAAATGATCTGATACAAATTTTAAAGTTTAGGCACTATTTCTGAATTTTGTTTTAAATGGCATGTTGTAATCTTCTAAATTAATCTCTTTTCTTTCTCCATTAATTTGTGCAAACACTTTACCCTCATATGTGCAGGCACAACTAGTAATACAAATAGTTGTATCCCATACCTTGTAAAACTCCCTTAATTCTCTACTTTCATAAATTCCCAAACCTATTCTTTTTTTTGAAAGAAATTTAAAGGCAAGAATTACCTTTCTTTTCTTGTAAATATCAAACGTATCAATCCATTTTAAGCATCTTTCAATCTGATCACTTGGAACCGGAAGTAAGTTTGTAGTTCCTGATTTGGCTTCAATTGTAAAAATCGTACTTTCTTGTGTATTTACGGCTAAAACATCAGGAAGTGCAGTGCTTGGAGAGCCCAGTCTAAACGCATTCCAATTTTTGGCTGAATTAAATCGTTTAACTATGGTATCTTCCCAGTGGTATCCTCTTTGTCTTCGTGTGTGAGCCGCCCTTCTATGATTATTTGATTTCTCTTTTTTTTTATTTTTTAAAAATGATATTGTTCTAAGTTCAGATTTCATAAAATTATTTGGACTTTCCGGGATATAGAAAAGAGGGTAATTATGACATTACCTTATACTGTATCTTTTTTACATTATTTTGAATATTTGTCTTTAAAAATAATAAAAAACAAAGGTAAATTATTTATGATTTGTTATCAGTTACGATAATTGTTGTAGTTTCAACGTTCTGAAATATTGGATCTTTGACCAAAAACTTGAAACCACTAATTTTTTTTACATATTTGATTATTCTAAAACCCTCATTTTGAGAAAATAATTCTCATTAACAATTCCGCAATCAACAATGTATATCTGCCCAGCAATTTTTGGCTCGCCAGAAACAATTTCTCCCATTATTTTTATTGACTTTTCAAATTCTGCAACACAAAAATAGGTTTCCTTTTGTTTGGAAAATTCAATTATTTTACCCTTACGTGAACATTTTCTCCAAGAATTTTCATTTAAACATTGATTACAAAATTCTGATGGTGGCCATACTATTATTTTACAATGAATGCATTCCGATATTAGAAAATTACCTTTTTTTAACTCTGATTCGAAATTCAATTTTCTAAAACCAATACCGTCGACGAAGTTGCAGCTGCGGACATGTTGTGAATTAGACCAACGTTTGCATTATCAACTTGTCTTTTACCTGCTTTTGATTGAAGTTGCTGCGTAATTTCTATAGTTTGAGCAATTCCGGTTGCACCTAACGGGTGTCCTGAACCAATAAGACCACCACGAGGATTGATTTTGGAATTTTCTGTCAAATACGCCTCTTTTACCATTTTCATCCCTTCCCCTAATTTGGTAAAACCAATTGAATCTAATGCCATAGGTTCACAAACGGAAAAAGCATCATGTACTTCCACTACATCAATATTGTTTGGATTTTGTTTTGACATTTGAAAAGCACTTAATGCTGCTTGTTTTGTTGATTCCATAGTGTGAAATGCTAGATTTTTTGTAAAACTTGCGGATGTTGTTTTTTGTCCAATACCTGTAATCCAAATTGGGTCATCAGTAAATTTTTTGTAAATATTTTCAGATGCTAATAAGATTGATGCCCCACCGGTACATGGTCTAGAACAATCCAGTAATCTTAAATCATCTGTTAATTTTTTAGAGTTTAAAACATCGTTAACTGACACTGAAATTTGTGAAAATGCGTTTGGATTATTTTTAGATTGTTTGTGATTTTTTACAGACACTAAAGCAATATCTTCATCAGTAATAGAATATTTCCTCTTATATGATTTTGAAAATATAGATGCCCAAAAAATCGGGTGTTTAAATTGTCCTCTTAATTTGTCCCATTCTAATATTTGACCTGGACTATCGTATTTTTCGGCACCTGAAATTAAAACCAATTCTGCTAATCCAGAAACAATGTAAGAATATGCTGCAACGATTGAATTTGTTCCTGAATTACATAAGCTTTCAACCGAATGTGCTATTTTTGGTTGAATTCCCATCATTTCAGATAAAATCGCGGAAAGATATTTTGAATTATTATTTGTAGAAACTAAAACTGCATCAATATCTTTTTGGTTCAAATTGGAAGTAGAGTCAAACAAATTCTTCGTAGCGTTTATCAAAACAGATTCAATTTTAAAATCATCTTTAGAAAATTTTGTAAGCCCATATCCTACTATTGCAACTTTGGACATTATTTTTCCTCAAAAAATGTATTTGAAAGTAGTCTAAAGGAATCAATTACATTCCCTATGGGATTAAATTGAATAATGGGAAGATCCACTCCTGTCTTCTTGATTTTTTCCAGTTGTTTAATACAAGTTTCAGGATCTCCTGCTATAGTTAAAGAATTTAACATTTTATCAGTTACTAGCTCATAATTTGAGCTAAATCCAGACTTTTTAAATTCCTCAAAAATATTTTTTGTTTCACTTTCAAATCCATTTTTAGCTAAAAATTCTCGATAAATTGTTCCAACAGACACATAAAATGCCAGGGTTTTTTTACATTGGTTTATTGCAATTTCTGAGTCATGACAAACACATGTGATTATTTGACATGTCACATTGATTTTTCTTTTTGATTGCATTGTTTGTATTGTTTTTTTCATTTCATCTATTGGTCGTAAATAAAAAATCACACCGTCTGCAATCTTCCAAGTTAGTTCTACCATTTTTTTATTTACAGCTGCAAGATAAATTGGAATTTTTTCTCTAGGTGGTTTGATTAACAAAGTGAAATTTTTCAATTCGAAAAATTTTCCAGAATAATTAACAGGGTTTCCTGATAAAATTATTTTTATAATCTCGACATATTCCTTCATTCTTAAAATTGGGTTTTTAAATTCATATCCATGAAAATCTTCAACTATAGAAGTACTACTTACTCCTAAACCTAATATCAAACGACCATTTGAAATTATGTCCACAGTAGCTGACCCCATTGCAATGGATGCAGGGCTACGTGAAAAAATATTGATAATGGATGATCCTATCTTTGGTTTTGAGGCTTTTTGTGCTATCATGGTCAACATTGAAAAATTTTCCATACCCCAAGTTTCTGGAATCCAAATTGTGTCTACCGAAGTTTTTGATAAAATTTGGGAGCAATCTAAAACTTGATTTACTGATAAAAGTGAGCCTAAACTACATGCGATTCTCATAGAATTTTTATTATAATTGGATATTCTAGTGTTTCTTTTAAAGTGATATTTTTACCTAAATCTCCTTCAGGGAATATGTTGTAGATAAAGGTGGTTTAACTCTTTTAGCATTTTGTAAAATATCATTGAGGTTCAATATTATGATAAAAATTTTTGATTAAAATCAATGAATTTACAAATACTCGTAAAAAATCCTGACCGTCCAAGCACCTTTTGGATTAATGCTACAAAATATACTGCATCAGGCAAAGAAGATGAAAAATTTGTAAGCGAAATTGCCTACATGATGGTCACATTGCACAGAACAGGCGCATAAAAAATCTCACTTTTATTTTATTATTTTATGTACTTCCAACGAACATTCTTCCCAATCTTTGAATGAATCTACAGAATACCATTTTGTATTTCTAAATTTTATAATGTTCAATAGTCCTTTTTTTGCATAAACAGGAAAAACCGTCTTTTCGATGTCTCCTTTTTTTGGTAAGTCATTTAGAATTTCTCTTTCAAAGTGATAAATTCCAGCATTCATCCATACGTCTGAAATTTCTTTCTTTTCTCTAAATCTGGTAACTTTATCATCTTTTGTTTCCATAATTCCAAATTTTGTTCTTAATTCGATTGCAGCTATTGCATTTGGTTTTTTCAATAATTTTTTCAGATCAATATCCGTAATTGTATCTCCGTTTATCACAAAAAATGATTCATCTTTGATTAACTTTCCAGCTTGCTTTATTGCTCCTCCTGTTCCTAAAGGAGTTTTTTCAATTGAAAATCTAATTTTAATACCAAAATTATCTTTCATAGAAAGAAAATGCTGTATCATTTCCGTCTTGTAGCCCGTACAAACTATTATATCGTCGACTCCAAATTTTTTTAAATATTTTATTTGCCAATCAATTATTGGAACATTGTTCAAAGGAACTAAAGGTTTTGGAACATAATCTGTTATTGGTCTAAGTCGCTTACCTCTGCCCCCAGCTAAGATAATTGCTTTCACTTTCCTTTTTGTATTATTTATGCCATTATAACCTTAATCCGTCCGATTCTATTTCCTAAGATCCGTTCTAGTTTTTTTCCGTCAAATAGTAATGAAGTTCAGTATAGCATTCTTTACAATATTCTTCATCATCAGTATGGTCACATTCATACACTTTTGAAACATTATTGTTGCATTTTTTGCAAATGGGCATTTATGCTACCTTTGTTTCTGATTTTTTTATCTTTATTGCTCCTAGGGCAACGATAATTGCTCCAACAGCACTCAAACCTCCACCCTCTCCTATCATCCTTGCGGTGTTTTCTGATTCAACTGAACTAGATAGAAAAATTACACCGCCCAAAATAATTAAAATTCCAGTAATTATCAGCAATATTCCTAAACTTTTGAAAGGAGGTTTCTTTGAGATAAAAAATGCGACAAATGATAAGATAATTGGTGGAAATCCTAATCCTAATCCACGTGTCATTGCATCAAAAGGCAAAAAGCCATCTCCAGCCCCACCTCCCCCTACAAGAGTATCTATCCCATAAATTACCAAAAGTATTATCGAAATTACTGAAAGCACATGAGGGAGTGAAACCATGGTTCGCTTTCTTTAGAATTTACTAATAAACTTATAATGCTTCACATGTTGTTTTGTAATTCTTAGTTCAAAGCAATAATTCTGACTTTGTCTTTAAGGAGAACTAACTTTTTTAATAGATCCTTTATCGTTTCGCCTTCCTCTGCTACCAAATTAATGTGCCCTAATTTTCTCAAGGGTTTTGAAATTTTTTTACCGTACATTTTTAGATATACATTTTGTTCTGAAATTTTTATTGGTTTGTATTCCCCTTCAAAATCTTTTGAGCCTAGAACATTAAACATCACAGTTGGGTGTATTAGTTTTACACTTCCTAATTCTAAACCTAAGATAGCCCTTAGATGCTGTTCAAATTGTGTTGTTTCACTTGATTGTAATGTATGGTGACCAGAATTATGGACTCTTGGTGCTATCTCATTAATTAAAACTTTATCGTCGACGGTTACAAACATTTCAATTCCAAAAACTCCTGCACCTTTGAGAACTGTCATTGTGGTTTGTGCTATTTTTTCAGCTTGATTAGATATTTCCTTTGTGACTCTTGCTGGTGCTATTGTCTCACGTAAAATATTATTTTCATGAATGTTTTCAACTAACGGATACGTTTTGATTTGACCTTTTGTGTTTCTTGCAGCAATTACTGACACCTCAGTTTTAAACTGGACAAATTTTTCAAGCATTAGATTTTTTACTTTAAAATAATCAAATGCTTTTTGAACATCTTTAGACGAATTTATTTTAAGATTTCCTCTTCCATCATATGCATCACGTCGTACTTTTAACAAAGCTGGATATCCAAATTTGGTTAATCCGTATTGCAAATCCTCAATAGATGTTATCTGAATAAATTCCGTAACAGGGATTTTATTCTCATAAAGAAATGTTTTTTGTAAGAATTTATCCTGTATGGTTTTCAAAGTTTCGGGGGAAGGATTTATTTCCGCTTTATCTTCTACTGATTTTAAAATATCGCTGTTTCCTGATTCAATTTCATAGGTAATTATGTCTGATTTTTCTGCTAACTCTTGTATTGATTTTTCATCCTTAAAATCGGCAATAATTTGTTCTGCTCCAACTTTAAACGCAGGGCAATTTTCAGTTGGATCTAGCACTATAATTTTTTTTATGTGTTCAGGCATTTTTTTTGCGGCCTCTGTCATCATCATACCAAGTTGCCCTCCTCCAATTATGCCCAAAATTTTTCTCATCAAAGAACCGTCAATTCAGGATTAAAAATATCTAATGTTATTTTGTGTGTCTTTGCCGTCCATTTTTTATTCGTTATAGATAATAACTGATCTTGTTTTTAGATAAACATGAGTTATTCTAGAAAACCTTTAGTGGGAATTATTATGGGTTCTAGTTCTGATAGTAGAATTATGAAAGACTCAGCTGAGATTCTTGATCAATTTAAAGTCAAACATGAGGACCAAATTGTTTCAGCTCATAGAACTCCAACTAGACTATCAGAATACGCGGAGCATGCAGAAAAGATGGGGTTCAAAGTAATTATTGCAGGAGCTGGAGGTGCTGCACATTTACCTGGAATGATAGCTTCACATACCTTAATACCGGTTATTGGAGTCCCAATTCTTGTTTACAATGACAAGGAAGCAAAAAAAACTGGGAATTCAAAATTTTCTGCCTTTGGTGGTTTAGATTCGTTGCTATCTATTTCAGAAATGCCAACTGGATCCCCGGTTGTGACAGTTGGCGTAAATAAATCAGGCAATGCAGGAATCTATGCTACAAAAATTTTAGCAAACGAATTTCCAGAACTGAAAAGGAAATTAAAAACCCACAAAACTCTTCAACATGAATCAGTTCTAAAAGAATCGGAAGAACTAAAAAAACAAGGTCTTTCTAAATTTGTCAAAAAAAAATTCAAGTAAGTAAATTGAACTGAATATTCTTTTTTTGTAAAGCTTGTATTAGTTTATCTGCTTGTTCTTTTCCTTCAATTTCCAAACTTAAGGTAACGGATGCCGAACCCGCATTGATATTTGAGCTTAATCTATCATGAACTACTTCCACTATATTGGCATTAGCAGAACTAATTTCGTCTACTATCGCCTTAAAAGCGCCGGGTCTATCAGGTAACAAAACTGAAATTTTCAAAAGCCTTCCCATTGCTACGAGTCCCTTGTCTACAATTTGACCAAGTAAGTACATGTCTATGTTACCACCTGCCAAAATTGAAACGACTTTTTTTCCAGGAGAAGGTTTATGAGAAATTAGGTAGGCCAAGCCCACAGCACCTGCTGGTTCTATTACTATTTTCATTCGTTCCATTAACAAGAACATTGCTTTGGTTATTTCTGAATCGTCTACCAATACAATATCATCAATTAATTCTTTAATTATTGGAAATGTAATTTTCCCTGGAACTTTAACAGATATTCCATCTGCAATAGTTCTGGTTCCTTTTACACTTGTAATTGATCCTTTTTTCCAAGATTCATACATTGATGGAAAGGATCTTGATTGAATACCAATTACTTTTACATTGGGATGTGTGGTTTTAATTGCAATTAGAACACCAGCTACCAATCCTCCACCGCCTATTGGAACATAAACTTCTTCAACGTCTGGCAGCTGCTCTAAAATTTCCAACCCTATAACTCCTTGACCGGAGATAACTTCAGGATCATCAAAAGCGTGAATGAGAATTGCTCCAGTTTCTTCTGCAATTTCTTTAGCTTTATTGTAGGCATCCTCATAATTAGTCCCCTCTAAAATTACTTTCACCCCATACCGCTTAGTTGCAGCCACCTTGGCTGGAGATGCGTTTTTTGGCATTACAACAGTACATGATATTTTTTCAGTCTTTGCAGCAAAAGCGACTCCTTGTGCATGATTACCCGCAGAAGCCGCAATGACTCCTTTTTGTTTTTCATCGGAGGTTAATGATTGAATTTTATAATACGCTCCTCTTATTTTGAAGGCTCCAGTTTTTTGTTGAAATTCAGATTTGAGATAAACTTTAGATCCGCTTAACAAGCTAAAAGTTGGAGAATAAATCAGCGGTGTTTTCCTAATTTTTTCACTTTTCATAGAATTTGCTTTTACTATATCATCATACGTTGGATTCATCGGAAATTTTCCTATTTTGCCGATATATTTGATTTCTTCCATTGAAAAATTACATTTTTAATCAAATTTTATGAATGAATTGAGAAATCAGGAACGCCTAGCCTGAAAACTGCTCGGAATTACCTTGACAGATAGTTTTTGATATACTCGCCTTTAAATTGAATAAATATTTGAAAGAATAATTCATTCAATCTCCATACATTTTAAAACTTCATCTATTCGACTTTCAAGTTTCTCTCTTGTCGATTCTGATATTTTTCGTGGATCAAATAATCCTTCCTTAATACCACCTCGAACAAATTCTATGTCAAAAGTGCACAAACAACCTTCTTCTCCCGTAATCAATTTTTTATCATCGATTAAAACTGGACTGGTCTGATATGTTTCAATCAGTAAATTATCTAATTCTTTCACCAATTGAGTTTTTCTTTTAGATAATTCCTGAAAATCTACATCAGATTTTTCTTCTATACCATTGAAAATTTGCTCTCTTAATTCATTGTTTTCAAAAAATATTTCAAATAATTTTTGGTGATCAAAATCCTTGTAGCCCATCTCTTTTAATTTTTCTAAAACAATCTGATCACTATCATCTGATCTTTGCAATTCTTTATTTTTTGTTTCATCAATAATTTTTGCTAATTCTTTTTGAGATTCAATAACCCTTTGGTCAGTTTTATAAAATAACAATATGTGATATTGTAATGAAAAATGGCTAGAAATTAGGTAATTGCCTTCTTTGATCTCAAATTTTATAAAAATTCTTCTAAGATCCTCATTGTTTGTAATTGAAATTTCTTGAATTGTCCAGTCCTTTAAATTTTTATTAAAATTCTCATAGTAACTTCGAACAGATTCAGGATCAAAAGTTTTTTGTTCAGTTATTGTTGCATCTCCAAGCATTACCTGTATTGTTACAGGGTTTGTAACTCTCTGTATTTTTTCAAGAAATAATTTTTGGATCTTTTCATTTTTTATATTTAAATTCTGAATGAAATCATTTGATGTTCTATTACCAAGCCGCACAAAAATATCGAATTTTTGTAGTCCTTAAACCTTACACACTGAAAATCCTTTTAACTCGAAAATCTACCGTGCTATGTATGGAAGATGATGAAATTACTTGTAATATCTGTTATTCAAAAATTATAGTATATTTTCACAATAAATACGCTGGAAACCGTGGTAAATGCCCTAATTGTGGTATTGATTTCCCATTAGAATAGGTTCAAAAGTATCTAATAATTAAAAAAAAAGATGTCTTCAGATAATTCTGTTCCTGAAAAAAAATCTTCGGATGTAATTGATATGCTTCTTGGGGTAAAAGGGGAAAAAGTGCTGGATTCCGAAACGATGATTATGGAAACTCAAAAACGAGTTTGGGGTGCTTTAAAAAAAGGGTATGAATATACAGGAATTACTGATGATTCTGAAAAATTTCTAAGAGAAAATGTGTTTAAAAAAATTAACATCGTTGTATTATACGTAGATTTAGTTGGCTCCACCACTATGACTCTTGAATTACCTGCTGAAAAATTTGCAACAATAATTAGCTCTTTTTCTCAAGAGATGGCATCGGTAATACGTCAGCACAATGGATTTGTACTAAAATTTGTAGGAGATGCTGTAATTGGTTATTTTCATGCAACAGAGAACACGTTGTTAGCGTCAGACAATGCAGTTGGCTGTGCAAAATCAATGATTAACGTAATAGAAAAAGGAATCAATCCAATTTTAAATCAATATGATTATCCTGATTTAATGGTAAAAATTGGAGTAGATTATGGGCAGAGCATTATTGTAAGATACGGATCAAATGAAAAAACTTCACATGTGGATTTAATGGGACCTGTAATGAATATTGCTTCAAAAATTCAATCGATAGCAGAACCAAATCAAATTCTTATTGGTCAAGATGTTTATGAAAGAATACATCCTACAACCCAAATAAAATTCAAAGAAATAATTTGGGAGAAAAACGAATGGAAGTATCGTTCTAGGTTAACTGGAGAAATTTACAAAGTTTATGAATACGATGGATAGGAAATGTACCTATTTTATACTTGAAAGAGTCATTGTATATCATGTCTAGGCAGACAACAAAGATTGAGGATTTAGAAAGTCAGAAAAGTTTTCAGCTTTTTTTCATTTAACTGGTCTCCAAATATTGTCCTTTTGACGGATGTTATTCTTGCAGATAATCCCAATCCACATTGATGTCAGGGTTGCTCTCATACCCTTTGACTATGCCTAAAATTTTATTTTTTAATTTTAATTCAAGTTGATTTACAGCGTTTAATTCTCCTTGCA
>Ga0209988_10002772_pt1 | contig 11578 bp, 9 predicted proteins | sample N075metaG_FD_183115 | JGI IMG/M metagenome (GOLD analysis project Ga0209988, IMG submission 183115) | Deep subsurface microbial communities from Kermadec Trench to uncover new lineages of life (NeLLi) - N075 metaG (SPAdes) (version 2) | ecosystem: Environmental > Aquatic > Marine > Ocean trench... | reverse complement strand
TAAAACTTATTATTACTCCGCCGTGGTGGCAAACCGGTTGGGCTTATGTATTGTACTTTTTAATTATAGTCGGAGTTGTTTACTCAATTCATTTATTTCAGCACGCACGTTTGGTAAAACGGGAAAAGCAGAAAGCACAAATAAGAGAAGCTGAACTCCGCGCACAAACAGCCGAAGCACAGGCAAGAGCTATCAAGGCAGAGAATGAACGAAAAACCCATGAGCTCGAAGAGGCACGTAAACTTCAGTTATCAATGCTGCCAAAGGAACTTCCCGAAGTTTCAAATCTTGATATTGCAGTTCATATGCAAACTGCTACTGAAGTGGGTGGCGATTATTATGATTTTTATAAAGATGGAGATGAGTCTCTTACAATTGTCGTTGGCGATGCTACCGGGCACGGACTTAAAGCCGGTACTATGGTCTCGATTATAAAAGGATTGTTTATTTCAAATGCAACTGACACAGATACGAAAACATTTTTTGAAAAATGTACGCAAACTATTAAGCAATTTCATCTTGGAAATTTGTATATGGCATTATCATTCGTAAAAATTGAGAAAAATGAACTCTTTGCTTCCATTGCAGGAATGCCTCCAATATATATTTACAGAAACGAAACCAAAACTGTTGACCAAATTTTACTCAAAGGGATGCCACTGGGAGCTTTTGATAATTTTGAATATCAGAATGCAAAAGTAAAACTTAACGAGGGTGATACCATTTTATTATTTAGCGACGGATTGGCAGAATTATTTAACGATAAAAAAGAAATGTACGATTATGACAGGATCAAATCTACTTTTAAAAAAATTGGTCATAAAAGTTCTCAATTAATTATTGATGACCTGGTTGAAGAAGTGGATAAATGGCGAAATGGTAATTCGCCTAATGATGATGTAACTTTGGTAGTGTTAAAAGTTAAAAATTCTAATTAAATTTTTTTAAGATCTTTCAGTATAATTGATGAAACGATCGCCAAAATGTTTTATGAAAAACTCATCAACCATCTAACAAAATGAAAAGTTTTATGAAGGACTAATTAGCCTTCCAAAAAATGATCACTCCAATATTGTTGAAAATAGTCTTATAATCTGTATTAGCAGCTAATATCAAATACTAAGCGTAATATTTCAATTTGTTGGAAAGCAACATTTTGCTATATTTATAGTCAGTTTATTCGTGACAGAAATTATATGTTTGATAATAATTCCAATTTATTTCATTAATTATTTTAGGAGATGCAATGTTTAAATCAATTTTTGCACTATTAGCGTTTTCATTGTTAATTTTTACTGCCTCACTAAATGCGCAGGATGAAATGTCCGCTGATCAAAAAGCATGGATGGAATACATGACCCCAGGTCCTATGCATGAAATGATGGCAGAAAGCGTTGGGGAATGGAATACAAAAAGTACTTTTTGGATGAATCCTGAAGGAGAACTAATGGAGAGCGAAGGAACTGCTAAATTTGAAATGATACTTGGCGGCAGGTACTTAAAATCAACTCACACTGGGCCAATGATGGGAATGCAATTTGAGGGAATATTCCTGCAAGGATATGATAATGCTACAGGCGAATTTACAGCTACTTGGATTGACAATATGGGTACGGGAATTTCCGTTTCTAAAGGGACATATGATGAAGGTACAAAAACCCTAAACTTTACAGGTACAATGATTGACCCTATGAGCGGAAAAGAGGTGCACTACAGACAAACTATTAAGCTAATTGATTATAATCATCAGGTGATTGAAATGTTTATACAGGAAGAAGGTAAGGAATTCAATAATATGATAATCGAACTTACAAAAAAATAATAGTTGATGCGGGATATGATTCCGCATCTTTTATATTGCTTAAGTTGACCGTTGCTATAGAAAACCGTTAAAACGGTTATTATACTTGATTTTTTCGCATTAACCCACGACTTAAGTCGTGGGTTAATACACAAAACCTTATTTTTTTTAACCGTATCTCCTAAGGAGTCCCTTGGACAACGGTTTTTCATAAATCAGTTTTTAAGCGGTCAATTTGAGTTATATTATTTATAGAATGAACCAAATAAATATCAATTCTAAGTATAACTTCTTTCCCGTAACAAAACAGAGATGGAAAGACTTCGAAAAACTATTTGGTGAAAAAGGTGCCTGTGCCGGCTGCTGGTGTATGTACTGGAGATTGAAACAATCTGTTTTAGATGCACAAAAGGGAAACGGTAATAAGCGAGCAATGAAGAAGATAATTTTTTCTGATAATATTCCTGGCATAATTGCTTATCATAATAATGAACCTGTTGGATGGTGTTCAGTTGCACAAAGAAAAGATTTTCCCAGATTAGCTAATTCGAGGGTTCTAAAACCGGTTGATGAAAAACCTGTATGGTCTGTTGTATGTTTTTTTATAAATAGGAATTATCGTAAAAAGGGATTGAGTGTTGCACTGTTAGAGGCAGTTAAGAAATTTGTAAAATTGAATGGCGGAAAAATACTGGAAGGCTATCCAATTGAACCGAAAAAGGATAAAATGCCGGATGCATTTGCGTGGACGGGTATATCTGGTGCTTTTCTAAAATCGGGATTTGAAGAGGTGGCACGGCGTTCTGAAACCAGACCAATTATGAGGTTTTATTTAAAGTAACCGTTCTCTCCTTAGCTCTAAAAATTCATTTCAACAAAATCATCTTCCTTGAAAGAGAAAATGCCCCGGAAATAAGAGTATAAAAATAAATTCCACTTGATAAATTAGCAGCGCTGAAATCTACAACGTAACTACCGGCAGGTAGATTTTCGTCTAAAAGCGTTGCGATCTCATTTCCGATAATATTGTAAACTTTTAATGTAACGTACTCCCCAATATTTTGAGTTGGAATTGTAAACTTAATTTTTGTACCTGGATTAAATGGGTTTGGATAATTTTGATCCAGTGAAAATTCTGTCGGCAATTTACCTTCCTCTTGCACATCAGATACACCATCAAAAGTAACGTAAGCAGTATCAATACGAAATCCTGTAGAATATAATCGCACAAATCGTAATTCATTATCTCCATTAACCCACCATTCAGAAGGAGAAATAAATGTAAAACTTTTCGTTTGATTATCACCGTTAGCCTGTGTTGCATCCGGAAATAGCTTAAATGGTCCGTTCCCGTTTATGAAAGCCTGTCCTTCAGGAGGATCATTTCCGCCATGATCCGGATCATATGCAGTAATATGAAAATTAAATAATTCCGGTACATTTCCAGGTATTGTTAAATTGAGCGTTACTTTTTTTTCTGATTCCGGTGTACCGAAAAGATCTACAGGAAATCCTGACCCAGGATTATCAATCAATTCGTAATCAGCAGAATTACTGTTTGGAGAAATTACATTCCCCGCCAGATCTGTAACATTATTAGCTGTTACGCTATACTGCTGATTTAAATTATGTACAGATGTAGTTAAAGTTACGTTTCTATTATTATTATTTAGCACCGCACTTATAACAATAATACCGTTATTGATATTGTAATTACTTCCATTCTGTGCTGATTGAGAATCTAAAGCCTCCGAGAAATAAAGTGTAACCTGGGTTGGATTGATTGCTACAGCACTCTGCAATTCCGGAGGAGTTACATCTATCGTTGGAACGATCTGTGCGAATATTTTATCCCACCCAACAATCGCTACTGAACGATCATCATTTAATACAGCAAAAATTCCTAATGGGTAATCCGGTAATGGATAAGGATATGAAGCAATCCCATCGGTATTTGAAACTCCTGAAATATTTAATTTTCCTAAATGTTCCCACGTAATCCTATCGTAAAATTCAAAATCTGTTTTGTCTAACCTTTGATCGGACACGACAATAAATCCTTCTCCATTATCAACCGGATTATTTAGCGGGCAATTGTATACAATGATACCTTCGGCATCAGCATCAAAATCATTACTACCAAATATATTCGAACCATTATTGGTATAGGGTGTTCCATCCGGATTGTAAACATAAATACCGGTTTTGTTATTTTCATCCGGTATATATAATCTTTGATAGTAATTATCGGGTGCCATTGTTTCCAGACCTTTTGTGGGAGAAAATTGATTAATATAATCTCCCGTTACAGCATTGTGAATATAAACGGGATAATCTGCAGAAACATATATATTCTTATTTCCGTTTGTAAGTTTAAGTATCGCAAGATTTGGTTCTGAATGAAAATTTACCCCGGACTTGTTGAAATTCATAATGAAATTCAAATCCGGTAAAGAGAAAACTGAGACAGTACTGGAAGGATTTCCTATTGCTACATAAAGCAGATCTGATTCCTGATCTACGAATAATCCATTTACCTGGCTGTTATTAAAAGTTGAATGTGTAAGCGGAGTTTTCTCATTTCCCATAAAAGGGAACTTCCAAACTTCAACTAATTGATTCCCTTTTGCAGATACAAACATTAACAACTCAGAACTGTCTGGTGCTTTCCAAAACTCAATGGTATCGATGTTTTGCCCGGCACCATTTACTTCAATATCAGGATCAACTGAAATTGTTCCGAATTGTGGTATTTGGCACTCCGGCATTGTTTGAGAGAGTGCTGAATTTCCAATAAAAAGTACTACAAACGCCAAAAGTGGAAAATACAGCGACAGATTTTTCATAATAAATTTACAAATAGTGTTATTAGTATAGATTTTCAAAATATCCCCAGTTATTTAAAAATATGTGTGAATATAAAAGACAAGAACTATTCCACTTTGGAATGAGTTATTTTTTTCAAATAGGAAATCTTTAATTAGTATCTTTTAAAGGAGAATTTTTAATTAATAATTAATGTTACGCAAAACACCTATAACAGAAAAAAGATCCCGATTTGTCATTCCCGCTGCCTGTCCCTATTGATCGGGAAAAGTGGGGAATCCTTTTTTTGTTTATTTTTTCATAGTGGATACCCGCTATCGAGAGCATGAAATGCAGTTTTACGATTTTGTATAACTTCAGTTAATAAAAAACCTCTGTAAAAATTGAACTGGAATCGGCATAATTTTAGATGAAACTATAGACGATTTGTGAATAATTATATTATCGGAGAAAATAATAATGGGCAGTGAAAAATTTACTAAAAAGATACTGTGTATCGGTGCTGGTTACGTTGGAGGACCAACAATGGCGATGATAGCTGCAAAATGTCCTCAGTATAAAGTTACGGTTGTAGACATTAACAAAGAGAAAATATCTGCATGGCAATCTGATGAACTTCCGATATTTGAACCCGGTTTATTAGATGTTGTTAAACAAGCGCGTGGTAGGAATTTATTCTTCTCTACCGAACTAGAAAAAAATATTGAAGAATCGGAAATAATTTTTGTATCTGTAAATACACCTACTAAAACTTTTGGAGAAGGAGCAGGAAAAAGTGCAGACCTTCAGTATTGGGAAAAATGTGCAAGAGATATTAGGGAAGCATCTAAATCTGATAAGATTATTGTGGAGAAGAGCACACTCCCGGTAAAAACTGCAATTGCGATGGAGAGAATTTTAAGTGTAAATGAAAAAGGATTACATTTTGAGGTTGTTTCGAATCCCGAATTCCTTGCTGAGGGAACTGCTATCCGGGATCTTGAAAATCCTGACCGTGTTTTAATTGGCTCTAAAGAAACTGAAAGCGGATTAAAAGCAAGAGAAAGTATTGTTGAAATTTTCGCCAACTGGATTCCTCGCAATAGATTGATCACAAGCAATTTGATGAGTGCTGAATTATCTAAACTTGTTGCAAATTCATTTCTCGCACAAAGAATATCATCGATCAACAGTATCTCAGCCCTTTGCGAAAAAGTTGATGCGAATGTTACGGAAGTAGCGAAGGTTCTTGGCATGGATTCGAGGATTGGAAATAAATTTTTAAATGCAAGTGTTGGATACGGAGGTTCATGTTTTAAAAAAGATATACTTAATCTAGTTTACTTGTGTGAAACTTTTGGTTTACATGAAGTTGCCGCTTATTGGGAAAGCGTTGTTAAGATGAATGATTACCAGCAGAACAGATTTGTACAAACAATTAACCAGGCATTGTTTAATACTGTTGCAAATAAACGAATTGCTTTATTCGGATTTGCATTTAAAGCTAATACAAGTGATACACGAGAATCTCCTGCATTTTATGTAACAAAAAAATTAATGGAAGAGAAAGCGCACGTGGTTATTTCTGATCCGAAAGCTTTAAACAATGCTAAGATCGATTTGAAAAACTATGATAGTATAATAGAATATGAAGAAGATCCTTACAAAGCCGCAGATAAAGCTCATGCAATTGCCGTTTTAACAGAATGGAATTTATATAAAGAATTAGATTATGAGAAAATCTATAAAAAAATGGAGAGACCTGCTTTTATTTTTGACGGCAGAAATATATTGGATCATCAAAAACTATTTGAGATTGGATTTAATGTTTATCCTTTAGGCAAACCACATCTCATACATTTTAAAGATGTATAAATTAATGTAAAACGGAGTTGCGATTTTTGAATTAGGAAACTATTGACTAATATTATTAGCTTATTAAGTCATAAGCCTCATCATCTCCTGCACTGCTTCTTTAATACCGACAAACACAGCTTTTGCTATTATTGCATGACCAATGCTGATCTCATCGATATCGGGAACTGCCTTAAATATTTTTATATTCTGATAATTAATTCCATGCCCGGCATTTACACCCAGCCCTAATTTCTTAGCATGAATTACAGCTGCCCTAATCCTTTCCAACTCATCAAATTGTTCATCCTCGCTGCGGGCATTTGCAAATACACCGGTATGAATCTCAATAAAATCTGCATCGATTTCTGCAGCGTTGTTAATAACATTAATGTCGGGTTCAATAAATAAAGAAACTTCTATTTCGGCATTGTGTAATTCGAATATTGTATCCTTTAATAAAGATATATTATCAATCACATTCAAACCGCCTTCGGTAGTAAGCTCTTGTCTTTTTTCAGGCACAAGAGTAGCCAATTCAGGACCAACATCGCACGCAATTTTGATTATCTCTTCATCGGCTGCCATTTCTAAATCAAGTTTCGTTTTCACTAATTCTCTCAACAGCCTTACATCGCGTTCTTTAATATGCCTTCTGTCTTCCCTAAGATGCACAACAATACCATCAACACCGGCTTCTTCGGCAATTAATGCCACACTAACCGGATCGGGTTGATCTTCGCCACGTGCATTCCTGATAGTAGCTATATGATCAACATTTAATGAAAATCTCATTTCCCTAATCCTTAAAACATTTCTTTAATTAAATTAATAATCGAACTAAAACCAAGACCATAGTCAGTTGCCCGAAATCTTAGAGTGCAAATTAAATCAATTGAAAACATAATTCCTACATGGACAACAAAGCCGTAAAGAATTGATCTTGTTCTGAATGCCAATATTCCCAAAACTATCCCGCCCAAAATTGCACTAAAAGTTTCAGCCATTGGTTTGCCGTTATGCAAAATAACAAATGGGATCATCTGAATGAGCACTGCATAATATCCAAACTTCTCTTCCAAACCGAATAACATAAATCCCCTCCAGATGAATTCCCAGGCAAATAAATAAATTAAAATCCCAACTTCGTAAATAAAAAATTTACTCCACACCTCCCGTAACGAAAGTAGATGAGGGTACTTTGCAGTAAAAGAGGGGGATGCCGATACAATCCAAATAAGTGGAAGCATTATTAAAAAGAATAGTATAGATAATTTTAATCCAACCCGCCAATCACCTAGTTTAAGTCCAAAGGCAGTTAATTTTTCTTTTAAGAAATACTTTATTACTATAATAGGTAGAATAAAAAAAGTAATGAAGTCTGTTATAAACCAGAATAAATACTCAAACAGATAAATATCCGGTTCAAACTGATAGAAAGGCAAAATATTAACACGAAAGAACTTGCGTGAAGAAAAATACCAAGAGATAGTTTGCAGAACTGCAACAGAAAGAAAAATCCAAACAACTTTTTTATCAAGTGTTCGAATAATTTCTCCCAGGTTTTTTAGTTCTTTTTTAATACTTAGTTTATTATCAGCCATTCTCCCACTAAATCAAATTATATATCTAAAATTTAAATATAAACTAATTGAAACTTTTGAAAAATTAATTCTTAAGTATTTTACTAAACTTGCCTCGGATTACCAGGAACCGGGTCCATTTCAAAATCTTATGTTATATCTGAAAATATATTCAATATAACAAATAAAATACATCCCGCATTTTAGAACTAACTTATAGAAGATTTTTATTCTTCAGAAAAGCGATGAATATTAATATTGACATAAATTGCTCTAATTGTTATATTAGCACTCACTTTTTAAGAGTGCTAACAATTTATTAAAAATAATAGGAGTAAACATTATGAGTGACTTAAATCTTAAGCCATTAGCTGACAGGATTGTTGTTAAAGCTATGGATGCTGAAGAGACTACAAAGGGTGGAATAATCCTGCCGGATACAGCACAGGAAAAACCGGTCGAAGGAACAATAGTTGCTGCCGGACCTGGCAAAAAAACCGATGATGGTACAATTATAAAACCGGAAGTAAACGTTGGTGACAAAGTGTTATACGGAAAATACAGCGGAACCGAGGTTACTGTTAACGGTGAAGAATACTTGATAATGCGTGAGAGCGACATTTTTGCAATCGTTAAATAATTTAATTATAAAGAATAAAACTGAGGTAAAATAATGGCTAAATTAATTGAATATGATAGCACAGCACGCAACGGAATAAAATCCGGTGTTGATAAACTTGCTGATGCTGTTAAAGTTACACTTGGACCAAAAGGAAGAAATGTAATACTTGAAAAAAAATTCGGTGCACCGACAGTTACGAAAGATGGTGTAACCGTAGCAAAAGAAATAGAATTAGATGATCCCGTTGAAAACATGGGCGCTCAGATGGTTCGCGAAGTAGCTTCAAAAACCAGTGATGTTGCCGGTGATGGAACAACAACTGCTACCGTTCTTGCGCAGGCAATTTACAGAGAAGGTTTAAAAAACGTTACTGCAGGTGCAAACCCAATGGACCTTAAAAGAGGTATAGACCTTGCAACTATTGAAGTGGTTAAATATTTGAAATCAATCAGCAAAGATGTTGATGGAAGAAACGATATTGCTCAGGTTGGTTCTATATCAGCAAATAATGATCTATCCATAGGTGAACTGATTGCAGATGCAATGGATAAAGTTGGAAAAGATGGTGTGATCACTGTTGAAGATGCAAAAGGCACTGAGACTGCTTTGGATATTGTTGAAGGAATGCAGTTTGATAGAGGATATCTTTCACCTTATTTTGTAACTGATACTGAAGCAATGGAAACTATTCTTGAAGATCCGATGATATTGATTCACGACAAGAAAATCTCGGCTATGAAAGATCTGCTTGGTATTCTTGAAAAAGTAGCTCAGCAGGGAAAATCTCTATTAATAATTACAGAAGATCTTGAGGGCGAAGCATTAGCTACGCTTGTTGTTAACAAAATACGCGGTACACTAAAGGTTGCAGCAGTCAAAGCTCCGGGTTTCGGCGACAGAAGAAAAGCAATGCTTGAAGATATTGCCGTTCTTACTGCAGGTACAGTTATTTCTGAAGAACGAGGCTTTAAACTTGAAAATGCAACGATATCTTATTTAGGTACTGCTAAAAAAATTGTGATTGATAAAGATAATACTACAATAATTGAAGGTGCAGGCAAAACAGATGATATAAAGAAAAAAATTAATGAAATAAAAGCCCAGATAGAAAAGACTACATCTGATTACGATAAAGAAAAACTTCAGGAAAGATTAGCAAAACTTTCCGGTGGTGTTGCGGTACTAAAAATTGGTGCTTCCACCGAGATTGAGATGAAAGAGAAGAAAGCCAGAGTTGAAGATGCATTACATGCAACCAGAGCCGCTGTTGAAGAAGGCCTGGTAGCTGGCGGCGGTGTTGCTTTTGTTAGAGCAATAGAAATACTGAATAAGCTGAAAGGTGAAAACCCGGATCAAACTACTGGAATAAAAATAATTCAGAAAGCTCTTGAAGAGCCGTTGAGACAAATAGTTAACAATGCCGGCCTTGAAGGTTCTGTAGTGCTGCAGAAAGTACTGGAAGGTAAGGATGACTTTGGTTTTAATGCTGCAACTGAAAAGTATGAAAACCTTATTAAAGCAGGCATTATAGATCCTACCAAGGTTACAAGAACAGCTTTGGAAAATGCTGCTTCTGTTTCTTCACTCTTAATTACAACTGAAGCTGTTGTATTTGAGAAAAAAGAAAATGCACCGGTTATGCCACCTATGCCAGGCGGCGGAATGGGTGATATGGGCGGAATGTATTAATAAAACCCATATTTATTTAGATATGCCAGATCTCAAAGATCTGGCATATCTATTTTAAAGAAGGCGGGAATTATTTTCCGCCTTTTTTATTTTAAATTTATATCGCCGCCTGTTTGTCCGGAGGGCAGGTTTACATTGGAATGTCACAATACCCAGAAAATTTGAGACCACCTCTACCCAGGAAATTAATTCTTTCTGGTTCAATTAGCAATTATAAAAAGAGAGGCTTATATATATTACTTCTTTAAATCTTCTTTTCTGGTTTCAATACTAATCGTATCAATTAATTTATTCTGCTCAACTACAACAGCCGAAAGTTTATTCCCCGTAAATGCAGATGTATCAATATAAAGCGCTTTGCTTTTTTCATCATATTTTACATCGTGCTGTATTGTGTGGCCAACAATTTGAAGTTTACCTAAATTAAGCAGCATATCCCGATTCCATATTACACCATGCTGGCTGTTCAGTTCATCATTTAACAATTCATTTAGCTCGGCTGGTGTATTAAGTATATCTGTTTTAAATATTTTTTTATAATAACTGGATATACCTGCGTGTGATATAAAGCAATCCTCAAGATCCAAAAAAAGAGGTGCCTTAATAATAAAGGATAAATGATCCCTGACAATATCCATATGATCACTATAAGAATCCATAGTTGTTTCAGAACCGTTGTATATCCAGGCTTTGGCAATTGGATGAGATGGTTTTATAAAAAAGTAGTAAAACATTAGATCGTGATTGCCGGCGGTAAATACAATCTTTTTCTCTTTTATAAATTCAACAACTTCAAAACTAAATTTCCCTCTATCCACCAGATCGCCGACAGAGTATATTGGCACACCAGGAAACCTAGTATTGATTTCTTCAAAAAGTAATTTTAGAGTATTATAACAACCGTGGATATCCCCAATTACAGCAACCATATTAATTAAGATTAAATGATGTAAGTTTCTTTTGATTTGCTAATTTTCATGTACCTAATCTTTTTTGTTATTAAAACTACCTAATGCACATTAGATATTCAACAAGTTATATACATATAATAGTATTGAATTTTTTCCTCGGATAAGGTTGAGAGATGAGAATGAAAAACTTATGCTTTCAGCTAAACATAAGTTTAACAATAAACAAAGCACCAAGAATTCCTGCAACATCTGCTAAAAGACCAACAACAACAGCGTGGCGTGTTTTTCGAATACTAACCGCACCAAAATAAAC
>Ga0209988_10002770_pt1 | contig 11587 bp, 9 predicted proteins | sample N075metaG_FD_183115 | JGI IMG/M metagenome (GOLD analysis project Ga0209988, IMG submission 183115) | Deep subsurface microbial communities from Kermadec Trench to uncover new lineages of life (NeLLi) - N075 metaG (SPAdes) (version 2) | ecosystem: Environmental > Aquatic > Marine > Ocean trench... | reverse complement strand
ATCCATCTCTCAAAAATTAGTACCTCGGACACATACGGTTTTAATTCTAAAAAGGAAGCAAAAGTAAGGCTAAAAGATAATATTAAAAAAATGGTTGAACTTCAGTTAAAACTTTATGCGCAGGATAAGTATGCGATGTTAATTATATTTCAGGCTATGGACGCTGCCGGAAAGGACGGAACGATTAAGCATGTAATGAGTGGATTAAATCCACAAGGCACCCAGGTTTATAGTTTTAAGCAGCCATCAAAAACAGAATTAGATCATGGATACTTATGGCGGATAAACAAGGCTCTGCCTGAAAAAGGAAGAATAGGAATCTTTAACCGTTCACATTACGAGGATGTTTTGGTTGTACGTGTGCACGATCTTATCAGCGATCAAAAAATACCACTTAAATTTAGAAACAAAAATATCTGGAAGCAGAGGTTTCAGCAGATAAATAATTTTGAAAAATATCTTTATGAAAACGGAATTATTATACTCAAATTCTTCTTACATATTTCAAAAGACGAACAGAAAAAGAGATTTTTAAAGCGAATAGATGATCCTGCAAAAAACTGGAAATTTTCAGAAGATGATATTAAAGTAAGAGCTTATTGGGAGAATTATCAAAAGGCATATCAGGAAGCAATTTCAGAAACAAGTAAAATTTATGCACCATGGTTCATTATTCCGGCAGATAAAAAATGGTTTACAAGATTGGTCGTATCTGAAATAATCGTTTATGAAATGGAAAAACTGGAACCTGATTATCCAAAATTAACCGGCGAGCAATTAAATAAATTAAGAAAAGCGAAAGAATTGTTGTTGGATGATAAGAAATAAACTGATATATTAAAGTCCCTCACCCTAAGTCTCCCGTTATTCCCTTTCTCTTTTTAAAGGGAGAGGGTGGGAGACATTTTACCGATAAGAAAAACTGTTCCTTAATTATATTAAATCGTTAATGCGTTCCGGTGGTCGTGCTAATATTACTTTAACACCTTTCCTTACAATCGGTCTTTCAATCAAATCCGGATATTTCAACATCAGATTTAATATTTGAGTTTCAGAATAATTTTTATTCTTTATATCAAGCTCTTTGTAAATTTTATCTTTCTTTCTCATTAATTCAGATGGTTTCATTTTCATTTTTTTTAGTAAATCGTTTAGCAATGATTTAGTAAAGGCGGTTTCGTAGTATTTCACTATTTCAAAATCCAATCTCTTTTCTGTTAAAGCTTTAACGGCTTTTCTGCTGGTACTGCAGGATGGCTTATGATACACTATTATTTTTGGCATCTTAATTCTCTTTTTTTAATTAAAGCTATAATGTTATATATCTAATATTAAAAAAATAACCGATTTATTTTATTCACTTAAAGTTAGGTATTCTTTTTTCTGTGATTCAATTTTCCTATATTACTTATTAATACATTACCTGTTATGGAAACATATAATCACATTTTAAATACAATTAAAAGCAAAGGGGCAGCATATCTTGTTTTGCTTGATCCCGATAAGTTATCATTTGAGAAATCAGAATCATTTCTAAAACATTGCGCAAGTGCTGGTGTTGATGGTTTTCTAATAGGCGGCAGTTTGATGCTGAGTGGTAATTTTGAAATGATGATTGAAAAAGTAAAAGCCAATACAAATCTTCCGGCAATTATTTTTCCGGGAAGCATCGATCAGATTTCTCCAAGTGCAGATGCAATTCTTTTCCTCTCAGTTGTTAGCGGAAGAAATGCGGATCATTTAATTGGCAGGCATGTGATAGCGTCTCCATTGATTAAGCGATCAGGAATCGAGGTCATTTCTACAGCATATACTTTAATCGAATCGGGTATAACATCAACTGCCGTATATATGAGCGGTAGTATGCCGCTGCCGCGAAATAAACCGGAGATAGCTGCAGCTACTGCTTTGGCTGCCGAATATTTAGGTATGAAACTGATCTACCTTGAAGCCGGTTCAGGTGCTGATCAGCCTGTTCCTGATGAAATGATCAAGGCTGTTGCTGATGTTTGCACTGTTCCGGTAATTGTTGGCGGCGGGATCAGATCGCCTTTTGTTGCCAGGGAGAAAGTGGATAGCGGGGCAAATATTATTGTGACCGGAAATTATTTTGAGGATGAAAATAACTGGGATATGATACAGGATTTTGCAAACGCTGTACATTTTAAGGATCCGATAGAAGTTTAAAACATATATAATCTTTCTTAAATCATAGTAAGTTAATCGGTATCCGAAATTCCCCTTAAATTTTTATAACCTATTAGCTATTTGAAAATATTAAAATAATATTAGTTAATGAACAAAGAAAAATTTATAACTGAGTCGCTTAAAGATAGCTCTGAAACAAAGCTGAAGATTGAGCAGAAATGTAAAGATGATATTCTAAAAGCTGTAAACACACTTAGCGAAGCCTTCCGTAATGGAAACAAACTTCTACTTTGCGGTAACGGCGGCAGTGCTGCTGATTGCCAGCATATTGCCACTGAGTTGATGATCAGGTTAAGTCATAATATTCAAAGACCTGCGCTTCCGGCAATTGCGTTAACTACAGATGCTTCAAATCTAACTGCTGGTGGAAATGATATTGGCTTTGAAAATATATTTGCCAGAAACGTTGAAGGGCTTGGGAATAAAGGCGATGCACTAATTGTAATTTCAACAAGTGGTAATTCTGGTAATGTGATTAAGGCAGCAGAAACAGCACGTTCAAAGGGGATGAAAGTGATTGGGTTTTTGGGCGGTGATGGCGGCAGGTTAAAATCACTTGTCGATCTACCGATAATTATTCCTTCTTCCAATGTGCAAAGGATACAGGAAGGACATATTACTGTTGCTCATATAATTTGTGAGCTTGTTGAAAATGAACTTTATGGTAGTAAATAAATTCCAAATAAAAATCTGCCCCAGCGGATCAAAAAACAAATAAGCATCAAGCTCCAAAGATAAAGACACAAATTATTTCATTTGAAATTTGATAATTAAATTTTGTTTGTTTTTTCTTGATTGAAGATTGGATTTTTAAAGTTTAGTACCCATCCAGAATATTTTATCTCCAACTAATATGTTGTATTTATCTGCAAATCCACCTGCCACCTCAACAACATAAAGTGAAGGTGCAGTTGAAGGATAACTTTGTGCGGAAAGGATTTTTGTATTTTTATGAATTGTAACTATTTCTTTATTCTTGTTTACAAATATCATATCCAATGAAATTAATGTATTCCGCATCCAAAACGCTTGCATTCGTTCGACAGAGAAAATAAAAAGCATTCCTTCATTTTCATTTATAGAAATCCGGCTCATCAACCCAAGTTGTCTTTCATAATCATTATCTGCAATTTCAAGATTGATTTTAATTTTAGTATTTCCCAAACTATCTGTAAAAGTAAGTTCGCCTTCTTTTTTAAAAGTATAATATTTCACTTCGGGCTCGTTGTTTTTAATAAAATTATTATAGATAAAAAATGCAGCAACTATAATTATCACAGCCATCGTTCCTGCTTTTGATGCAGTAAGTTTAGTCTTCTTTTTTGATTTAATTTCTTTTTTAGAAGTTGATTTTGATTTTTTCTTTTGAGCCATTTCAAAAATCCGTAATTTATAATCAACAAATATAACTAATCAGCATAAACTATATGAGTAAATCCCGATCAATAATTATTGAACGCGCATCAATCGAGCTGGGCGATTCACAAAACAAGATGATAGCCAGCGGTTGGGGAGAGGATGCACTAAATAATACGGTAGTAGAAAAAATTACTTACATATCAGACGAGTTAAAAGTTAAGGGCTATATTGCTTATCCCCTGGATATAACTAATAAATATCCCTGTGTAATATGGAACAGAGGTGGGATAGGAGACCGTGGTGCAATAGATCCTTTTACCGCAAAAGGAGTTTTTGGACAGATTGCAAGTTGGGGTTATGTGGTTTTTACTTCGCAGTACAGAGGTAATGACGGCGGCGAAGGTAAAGATGAATTTGGCGGCAGCGATTTGAATGATGTGCTTAATTTAATTCCTTTGGCAGATGAATTTGATTTTACCGATATAGAAAAATGGGCAATTGAAGGATGGAGCCGAGGTGGAATGATGACATACCTGGCATTAACAAAAAACCATAATCCTGCCTATCCGGCAGGCGGGTTTAAGTGTGCAATTGTAACAGGAGGAATTGCCAATCTTAGATGTAATTCTGATGAGAGTCCGTTTATGCGAAGATTGTATGAGGCAACAATGGGTACTTATTCTGATGATGATTTTAATCAGAAATGTAAATCACGCTCAATTGTAAACTTTCCGGAAAAGCTATCTAAAAATACTCCGATGCTCATCCTGCACGGAACGGATGATAACAGAGTATTACCACACGATTCGCTTGATCTTTCGTATAAGCTCTTAAAGTATAAGATTCCCTTCCGTTTAGTAATGCTTGAAGGCGGAGATCATTTTATGCGTAAGCATCGGAAAGAAGTTGATGATATGAGACGGAAGTGGTATGAGAAATATTTGCAGTAGAGACACATCGGGAGGTGTCTTTAAAATATTAAACACAATGTTATTATGGCTTTTACCGTGGCCATCTCTTCTGAAAATCCGGAATCTCTTTTCTTAAGTACACTAAAGCCCAACCCTGTTTTTAAATGTAGATGAGGAACTAGGGTTGCATTAATAATTTCTGAGAATATTACAATTTATAATGAGCTTTTCCACAGCAATTTTTAGTTTTTGTTGAAGTGATTTTCATCAATCACTTTTCCTTGTATCTAATCTGTTAATCAATTAATTTGCGCATTCTAATTTTACTTAAATCCAACCGGAATGTATTATTTTCGACAGTTATTAGTTGGATCCCCCGGTATTTTGAATAACCGATTGCAGTATATCTTTGATTTTTTTTAAGGAATTATTTATGAGTAACGATTTTAAACACGAGCCCGAAATTGAAGAAATAGAAACAAGTGAATGGCTTCATTCTTTAGATTATGTTTTGGAACATAGTGGACCCGAAAGAGTTGTTGAACTTTTACAACAATTACAGATCCGTGCACATAAAGCGGGGGTAACTATTCCTTTCTCGGCTAATACACCTTATATAAATACTATACCCAGAGAGAAGCAGCCACCCTTCCCCGGTAATAGAGAAATTGAAAGAAGAATAAAGAGCATAATACGCTGGAACGCTATGGCAATGGTTGTTAAAGCAAATAAAGTGGAAAGTGGAATCGGCGGACATATATCAACATATGCAAGTGCGGCTACTCTTTATGAGGTTGGTTTTAATCATTTCTTCAGAGGTAAAAATGGTGGCTATGAAGGAGATCAAATTTATTTTCAGGGACATGCTTCGCCCGGAATTTATGCAAGAGCTTTTCTTGAAGGGAGACTAACAAAAGAACAGCTTGAAAATTTTCGCAGAGAATTACTGCCAACCAAGGGTCTTTCATCATATCCACACCCATGGCTTATGCCGGATTTCTGGGAATTCCCAACAGTATCAATGGGACTCGGACCTATTATGGCAATCTATCAGGCAAGATTTAACCAATATTTGGAAGACAGAGGATTAAAAGAACCCGGCGGCAAAGTTTGGGCTTTCCTTGGTGATGGTGAAACTGATGAACCCGAAGCACTTGGTGCAATTACTTTGGCATCAAGAGAAGAATTGGACAATCTTATTTTTGTAATAAACTGTAACCTTCAAAGATTAGATGGACCTGTTAGAGGAAATGGAAAAATAATTCAGGAACTTGAAGCGATCTTCCGTGGTGCCGGATGGAATGTTATAAAAGTAGTTTGGGGCGATAGCTGGGATCAATTACTGGCTAATGATAAAGATGGTAAACTTGTTAAACGTATGGGTGAAGTTGTTGACGGACAGTATCAAAAGTATACCGTTGAAGGAGGTGCATATATCCGCGAGCATTTTTTCGGAGATAATGAGGATCTTCTTAACATGGTTGAAAATATGACCGATGAGCAATTGAGTAAAATGCGCCGCGGAGGACACGATCCCGAAAAAGTTTATACGGCTTATAATGCTGCAGTTAACCATAAGGGATCACCGACGGTTATACTTGCCAAGACAATTAAAGGTTATGGTTTGGGCGAAAGCGGTGAGGGGAAAAATATAACTCATCAACAGAAGAAATTAAATGAAGAAGAGATGAAAGAATTCCGAAGCAGGTTTGGTATTCCAATTTCGGATGAGCAGATAGCAAAGATGCCTTTCTACAAACCTAATGAGAATGATGCCGAGATGAAATATCTTAAAGAAAGAAGGGAAGCATTAGGTGGATTTGTGCCATTACGAAAAACAGATATTCGTCCTATCAAAACACCACCCGAATCTATCTTTGAAGAATTTTATGAAGGAACAGATGGCAGGGAAGTTTCAACGACTATGGTGTTTGTAAGAATCCTTACCAAGTTGCTAAAAGATAAAGAAATCGGCAAGTACATTGTTCCTATTGTTCCCGATGAAGCAAGAACATTCGGGATGGAAGCACTCTTCCGTCAGGTAGGAATCTATGCGCATAGCGGGCAGCTTTACGAACCCGTTGATGCTGACAGTCTTCTTTATTATAAAGAAGCAAAAAACGGGCAGATACTTGAAGAAGGTATTACCGAAGCAGGATCAATGTCATCCTTTATTGCTGCGGGAACCGCTTATCTTACGCATGGAATTAATATGATACCATTCTTTATTTATTATTCGATGTTTGGATTACAGCGTGTTGGCGACCTTGTTTGGGCTGCGGCAGATATGGGAGCAAAGGGTTTTATGCTTGGTGGAACTGCCGGCAGAACAACACTTAACGGTGAAGGTTTACAGCATCAGGATGGTAACAGCCACATACTTGCTTATCCTGTGCCAAATCTTTGTGCTTACGACCCCGCATTCGCATACGAGATTGCGATAATTATTCGCGATGGAATTAAACGTATGTATGAAGACCAGGAAAAAGTATTTTATTACATAACTTTAATGAACGAAAATTATCCGATGCCGCCAATGCCTGAAGGGGTTAAGGATGGTATTCTTAAAGGGATATATAAATTTAAAGCTTCATCAAAAAAGAATTCGAAATTAAAAGCAATCCTTTTTGGAAGCGGCACAATTATGAATGAAGTACTAAAAGCACAGGAAATTCTTGAACAGGATTACCGGGTTGCTGCCGATGTTTACAGCGTAACTAGTTATAAAGAAATTAGAAGAGATGCACTCGATGTTGAAAGATGGAATATGCTTAATCCAACCAAGAAACAAAAAGAATCGTACATAACCGAATTGTTTAAAAACAACGATGGTGTTTTTGTAGCCACATCTGATTATTTAAAAGCACTACCCGATACAATTTCAAAATGGCTTCCGAAACCACTTGCATCCTTGGGAACAGACGGCTTTGGCAGAAGTGCATCTAGAGCAGCATTACGAGACTTCTTTGAAGTTGATGCTAAACATATAACCTTTGCTGCTTTAGGTGAATTAGCTAAAGAGGGAAAAATAAAAAACACTACGCTTGATAAAGCAAAAAAAGAATTGGCAATAAATCCCGATAAACTTAATCCTCTTTATTCATAGATATTATGATAAGTATTAAAACTAATTAGGAAAATAATGGCGAAAGAATTTAAACTACCTGAATTAGGTGAAAATATAGAATCGGCTGATGTGATTGGAGTATTGGTAAAGGTGGGTGATAAATTAGAGAAGGATCAATCGATTATTGAGATTGAAACAGATAAAGCAACCGTCGAAGTTCCTTCTACGATTGTAGGAATAGTATCAGAAGTGATGGTTAAGGTGGGTGATATTGTTCAGGTTGGACAAACGTTAATTAAAGTGGATGAGGCAGGAAAAACATCTGACGAAACTCCGGATAAAAAAACAGTCGTAGAGGAAAAGAAAGACAATTCAATAATAGATCAACAGATCGAAGAAATAAAAGAGAAAAAAAGTTCCTCGAAAAAACCTTCCGGCAAAAAAGAAATTGTTGAGTTAAAAGTTCCCGATCTTGGCGAAAACATTGAATCGGCAGATGTAATAGCGGTGCTTGTAAAGCCAGGCGATATGCTTAAAATTGATCAGGGTATAATTGAGATAGAAACGGATAAAGCCACCCTCGAAGTTCCTTCTACAATTGAAGGAAAAGTAATTGATGTAATAATGAAAGAGGGTGATAAGGCAAAGGTTGATGATGTGATTCTGATAGTTGAAATAAGTTTGGAAACACCCGTTAAAAAAGTTCCCGAAGAATCAGGTTCAGAAGTAAAATCTTTGCGTAAAACCAAAGTTGAAAAACCGGAATTCACCGAAAGTTATAAAGGTAAAGTAAGTGTACTAAAGCCCAGTGAGATTGATAAACAGCCGCCTATTAGTAAAGGTTCTGCTCCGGCGGCACCATCTGTTAGAAGAATTGCACGCGAAATTGGTGTTGATATAAATGAAGTTAAAGGCACTGGCCCGGGTGGAAGAATTTCAATGGATGATGTAAAAGCACATTCAAAGAAACTGCACTTAGAAAGAAAAGCTGGTGCCGGGTTTGGAATTAAGCAGAAATCCTTACCGGATTTTACAATTTACGGTGCAGTAGAAAAAGTTGAGATGACAAAAATTAGAAAGGTGACTGCTGATCATTTAAGTTATGCATGGGCAACAATTCCGCACGTCACACAATTCGATAAGGCTGATATTACTCAACTTGAAAAAGCAAGAAAAGAATATAACTCAAAATTGGAGCAAGGAAAAAGTAAACTTACAGTTACTGCTATTTTGTTGAAGATAATGGCGTCTGCCATTAAAGAATTTCCGCAGTTTAACAGTAGTATCAATATGGAAACAAAGGAAATCATTTACAAAAAGTACTTTAATGTTGGAATAGCTGTTGATACTGAGCGAGGATTGATGGTTCCAGTAATTAAAGATGTGGATAAAAAAAACATTAATAACCTTTCAATTGAAATGGGGGAACTCGCTCAAAAAGCTCGTAATAAAAAAATCTCGCTTGAAGAATTACAGGGTGGCTGTATTACAATTACTAATCTTGGTGGAATCGGCGGAACATCATTCACGCCTGTTATAAACTCACCGGAGGTTGCAATATTGGGCGTGTCGCACGGAAGTTATGAACCGATATATAATGGTTATGGAGTTTTTGAACCAAGATTGATGCTGCCGTTATCATTATCTTATGATCACAGAATTATTGATGGCGCCGATGCAGTTAGATTTTTAAAATGGGTTATAGAAGCGCTGGAAAAACCTTTAAAGTTATTAATTGATGGTTAATTAGTTGAATTGTTTTATTGCTGAATTACTAAATTGTTGAGTTCAGCAAAATAAATAATTAGAAATAAAGAAAAAAATTAAATGTCCGAAAAAATAAATTTAGTTGTAATTGGCGGAGGTCCCGGCGGATACGCTGCGGCATTCCTCGCCGCTGATCTTGGAATGAACGTTACACTTGTTGATCTTGAAAAAAATCCGGGAGGTGTTTGTCTTTACACAGGCTGTATCCCTTCTAAAGCATTACTGCACGTTGCAAAATTAATTAGCGAAGCTGAAGAAGCAAAAAACTGGGGCATCGAATTTTCAAAACCGAAAATTGATCTTGATAAGTTAAGAGAGTGGAAAACCGGTGTAGTAAATAAACTTACTGGTGGATTGGGGATTTTATCTAAACAAAGAAATATAAATTTCATCCGGGGTAAAGCAAGTTTTATAAATTCGTTGGCTGTTAAAATCGAAAAAATTGAAGGCAGGACAGAAGAATTAAAATTCGATAAAGCAATTATAGCGACCGGTTCGCGCATAGCAACAATACCATCATTAGATATTAAAAGTAAAAGATTCCTCAACTCAAAAACGGCGCTCGATCTCCCTGCAATTCCAAAGAGTCTGCTTGTAATTGGCGGCGGATACATTGGTCTGGAACTTGGTTCGGTTTATAATGCACTCGGAAGTAAAGTATCTGTTGTAGAAATGCTTGATGGATTACTGCCCGGCGCAGATAGAGATTTGGTCTCCCATCTGTCAAAACGAATTAAAAGTAGTTTTGAAGAGGTTATGCTCAAATCGAGAGTGACTAAGATAAAAGAAGTTAATGAAGGAATTATGGTAAACATTGAAGATAAAGATGGTAAGATTTCTGAAAAAACTTTTGAATATGTACTTATGTCAATTGGAAGGAAACCCGATACTTCTGGTCTTGGATTAGAGAACACAAAAGTAAATGTAAGCGAAAGAGGCTGGATAAAAGTTAATGAACAATTAAGGACTGATGATCCGAATATTTATGCTATTGGTGATATAGTTGGCGAACCAATGTTAGCTCATAAGGCATCACACGAAGGCAGAGTTGCGGTTGAGGTAATAGCTGGCGAAAAGGTTGCATTCGAACCAAAAGCAATTCCCGCTGTGGTATTCACCGATCCTGAAATTGCCTGGGCAGGATTGACTGAAATAGAAGCGAAAGAACAAAGTATTAAAGTTAATGTCTCAAAATTTCCCTGGGCTGCTTCGGGTAGGGCAACTACTTTGGATAGATTTGACGGTGTGACAAAAATTATATCGGAGCCGTACACAGATAGAATATTGGGGGTTGGCATTTGCGGGCCTGGTGCCGGAGAACTAATTGCCGAAGGAGTATTAGCCATAGAGATGGCTGCTAATCTTACTGATCTTAAATTAACGATACATCCCCATCCAACCTTATCGGAAACTGTTATGGAAGCTGCGGAAGTATTTTTTGGACAAAGTACACATATTTACAGACCCAAAAGGAATAAATCATAATTTAGTATCCTCAGCGTCACGGAATTATCTCCCGGCGGATTTATACTTTTTACAAACGCTTTTTTTGTTTGATAAAACTTTTACTTTTCAATAATTTGCTTGTCAATTTTGTAGATATTTAATATTGTTAATGAAATAATAAGAGAAAAAGTTTATGACTAAACCGCAGATTTGGATAGCTTCTTTTTTAGCACTCTTTATTTTACTATTCATTCTTGAAAGAGTTACCAAAGAGGAAGAAAAGTTTATGCCCACCCCAACAGAAAATCTGACAAACCAACCTTCGAAAGAAAATTTTTCAGCACAAGAATTAATCACAATGTTTGGTTGTACCAATTGTCATGGTGTTGATCTTGAAGGGACCAAACTGGGACCTGGACTTAAAGATATTAGTAAAAATTTTGGCAGAGGAGAGTTGATAACATACCTGCGTAATCCCGGTTCATTTATGGGATCAGAACGTTTTCAAAAGTATAGAGAACAATATCCTGGTGTGATAATGCCCAATTTTGGAAATAGAGATGTTAAGGATCTGGGGAAAATTGCAGATTATTTACTGGAACAGTAACTTAAGTGTACCAATCGCGGATGTCTCAAAAGCATTAAAATCTTGTCTTTCCCGTGGAAAGGGGAATGTAAATGTTTTAAAATATAAAATATTCCCACTTTCCCCGATAAATCGGGACAGGCTGTGGGGATAACATTTCCATAATTATTACTTTTAAGACAGTCTCTAATTTTAAAGGAAAATATATTTCTATTTATTATGCAACGGTTATATCTTTTGATA
>Ga0209988_10002768_pt1 | contig 11588 bp, 9 predicted proteins | sample N075metaG_FD_183115 | JGI IMG/M metagenome (GOLD analysis project Ga0209988, IMG submission 183115) | Deep subsurface microbial communities from Kermadec Trench to uncover new lineages of life (NeLLi) - N075 metaG (SPAdes) (version 2) | ecosystem: Environmental > Aquatic > Marine > Ocean trench... | reverse complement strand
CATGGCACCGCTATAAGCCGCATAGCCGGAAGTTTTCAGCTCATCCAGTGTTTGCAACATCTCTTCTACCCCCAGCATGGCGGCCCGGGCGTCGCGCAGTGCGTCCGCGCGCACCTGCTGCAAATAGCCTTGCACATCGTTGCTGTCCACCGATTCCGCAAATGCGAACCGCACCAGCAATTCATACTCGAATCGAAATTCTGATTCACGTTGCGCTAACAACCATTCGGAGAGAGCCCTGCGCCCCAGGTCGGTGATGCTGTATACGGTGCGCTTACGGGCGCCATTTTGTTCCTGGTGCGATACTACGAAAGCCCTCTTTTCCAACAGTTTTGGCTCGCTATACAAATGGCTTTCCGCGCGCGGCCACACCGCCCGCAGGATGCTGTTGCGCATGTACTGGGTCAACTCATAAGCTGACCAGGGGCGGCGGCGCAACAAGCCCAACACGGCGTAGGAGGTGGTGGTCAGTTTCGGAAGGCGTGGGTTGGTCATAAGTTAATTTGTGCCCTGAGGCTGTTCAGCGCTGACGTTTCTGCAGCAAAAACACCGCGCTCGGTTATCAGGGCTGTTACCAGCTCCGCAGGAGTGATATCGAAAGCGGGATTATAAGCACGAGAGGAGCCATTACCCAACAATACTTCCTGCGCGGCGCGCTCCTCAATGGGAATATCCGCACCGGATGCGCTGTCCCAGTCAAATGTCGACAAGGGTAAGGCAACGTAAAAGGGCAGCCCATTGGCCCGCGCCGCCAGCGCCTTGAGGTAGGTACCGACTTTGTTACAAACATCGCCGTTGGCCGCGGTTCTGTCGCTACCTACCAGGCAACAGTCCACCTTGCCCTGCTGCATGAGATGGCCAGCCGCATTGTCCACTATCACCGTATGATTAATACCCGCCTGCTGCAATTCCCAGGCGGTGAGATTAATACCCTGATTGCGCGGTCGCGTTTCACTAACCCAGACATGAATGGACAAACCAGCCTGCTGGGCCAGGTAGATCGGGGCCAGCGCCGTGCCCCACTCCAGCGCCGCCAGCCAGCCAGCATTGCAGTGCGTCATCACCTGGACTTCGGCGCCGTTTTTGGCCGCCGCAAGCTCCCTGAGCAACAGCAGGCCGTGTTCGCCAATAGCCCTGCAATTGGCAACATCTTCATCGGCTATGCTGGCAGCCTCCGCCAGCGCCCGCCCGGCGCGTTCTGAAGGGTCGCAATCTACCACCGCGGCCCGCACGCGTTGTAAGGCCCAGGCCAGGTTGATCGCCGTTGGCCGCGCCGCGTTCAGCTCCGCGCTGGCGCGATGCAGATTTTCAAGTGAGGGGTCTTGTCGCAGGGCAAGTGCCAACCCGTAAGCGGCGGTAATACCGATCAGCGGCGCTCCGCGCACCTGCATGTGCGAGATGGCAAATGAAAACTCACCCAGCTCACGCAAGCTTGCCCACTCCAGCACCTGGGGCAGTTTACGCTGGTCTATTACCTGCACACAGGCATCCTGCGCACTGTAGTGGAGACTGCGGTCGCCCATCGCTAGTTACCTGTCGCCAACTGATCCGCATGGGTTTCTGCCTGCCATTCAAATACATTCATCTCAATAAATATGAAGGCAAACAGCCACAAAAAGGCATCCCAGAAATCCAGGAAACTACCCTCCAGCCACCAGTAGACCGCAGCGCCAAACAATGCGCTGTACAACACCAGCTTGATGGCCTTGTTAATCGCCACCAGGTGATCTGAATACTCACCGCGCAGTTGCAGGCGTACATCGAACTCAAGTACCACTACCACCAACAGCCAGGCGGCCGCATTGAGCACGTCCGTCCAGGCCAACCATTGTGCACCGCGCAATGTCTCCGTTTCGGCGACGATGCTGAAGCGGCCTACCTGCCATAGTTCACCGCTGACCGCGCAGTTCTGTGGGCTCAGGTCCAGGTAATCATCAATACCTATCAGTAGTGACCAATTGGAGCCCAGCAGCGCGCAGGCACTATCGACATCGATAGCTTCAAGCTGATAGAGCGTCTGCAGCTCGATGAGGTAACCGTAAAACGCGTAGACGATGAACAGGTAGCAACAAGCCCTGATGCCGTGCAGCGACCACTTGACCCAGCCGGTGATCTTTTCGTCCGGCAGTACCGAAGTCTCCAGCTCAAATAGCAGCAGCAAAATGACCCAGGCAGCGGTATCTATAGTCGCTGAAAACGCCTGGATAATATCTCCCGCCTCGAAGCCATGGGTAAAGGTGTGCTCAAGTGCGAGCATCTCGTCGTCCAGGAACAGGTAAATATTCACCGCCAACAGGGAGTAGGTCAGGTACTTTACGGCGGTAAACCAGTGGGGAGTTTGAATAATCATTTCAGGGCGCCGCAAATACCGTGCGGCCTTCAAACAGGGTCAGTAATACGCGTGTTTCTCCGATTTCCTGGGCGCGTCCATCGGCTGCCAGCGCCAACAAATCACGATCAACCAGGATGACATCCGCGCGCTTGCCCACCTCCAGCGACCCGGTGGAGTCCTCGTGACCGAACAGGCGGGCGCCATTAATCGTATAAGCATCCAGGGCGCTGCGAATATCAATGGCCGCGGCAGCATTCATCACCCGGCCATCTTCCCCAGCCCGCGTAACCGCCTGCTGGATATTCACGAAGGGGCGCGGCTCACGCGTATCAACCGGGGCATCACTGCCCGCCGCGAGGCGGGCGCCCAGCGATTGTAGTTGCCTGGCCGGGTAAACATTCTGCATGTAGTAAGAGCCGGGATCATACAAGCCGGCAACCCCATCAACCCGGTTCACAAAGGGGTTCACCGTCAGGTCGTAGAGGGGATCTATGGTCATCCAGGCATAGGTGAATACCAGGTAGAGCTGGTGATCTGCGATGCGTCGATAGTCAGCCGGGGCTACCAATTGAATATGCGCCAGGCTGTGACGCGCTTTTGACTTGCCGTTCTCCCGTGCGGCCCGGTCAAAACCATCCAGCGCCGTACGCACGGCGCGGTCACCGATCACATGCGCATGAATATTAAAACCGGCCTGGTCCGCCGCCGCCATGTATTCGAGTATGAAGTCACGCGGATTCTCCAGCACACCCCGGCTGATACGACACTGGGCAGGGTAAAAACCCTGTTGTGCGTGGAATGCCGCCGCTCTATCGGCAGCCGTATAGGCCTCCTCATTGGCCCTGACTTGCTGGCACGCTTCACTCTCAACATCCACGTAACCGACTACCTGTGCCGCGCCCTGCTCCAGGTCGATCGCAAATATAGGCTGCTGGTAGGGATTGAGGAGTGCCGCGTTAGGCAGCGTCGGTGGATTGTTGAGAGGGTTGCCCTCGATAACACCATCGACAAATATCTTGACGGTATTGGCGCGGATATACGGTTGTCCACTGAACTCCTCGCGGGCGCGTTCCAGCTCCGCAATCATCGCCGGCACGTCAATATCACCATCGGCATTTTCATAATCGGCCACATTTTGAAACAGGGCGGCCGACAGCTTGAAAGTCATCTGTCCGGACTCTGCCAGACCCCGATAGAACTGCAGGGATTCAAGCGGTGTGGCGGCATCCTGGATTGAGGTAATTCCGTTCTCGGCCAGCTTGGTCGCAATGGCCGGCATCAGCTCGGCGCTCAAGCCCTCTAGAATCATGTGCTTGGGCGGGTTTACCAGCTCTCGGGCGGTTTCGTGTAGCTCACCGTTGGGCTCGCCGCGCGCATCGAGGCCTATAGTATCCCGATAGTCAGCAAAATCCGTAATAACGGTGGCGGCTGTAATGCCCACCCTGTCGCCACTGGCATTGACGGCCTGCGCCAGGGCCAGGGAGTTAACCGCGCCGTGGTGTCCATCATTACCCCACAGCAACACCGGGTTGTTGGGCGCGCCGGCATCGAGTGCCTGGCGCAGCGTCTGCAGTTCTCCAACCGGCTGGTTGCCGTTCGAAAAACTCCATTGGGCCACCGCCATCCACTCGCCGGGTGCTGGCGCATGGGTTTCAATGCAGCGGGCCACAGCGGCCGAGATCTGTGCCAAATCCAGTTCTTCGCTGCGCAGATCACAACCTTCTATATCGACAATGCCGCCGGGGTGGAGGTGCATATCGTGTAACCCCGGCAGTAGCATTCTTCCATCCAGGTCAGTCACCGCCGTATCGTCGCCAATAAGTTTTCTGGCACCGGCATCGGCGCCGACATAGATAATTCTTCCATCGCCAACCGCCAGTGCAGTCACCACTTCCTGCCCGGCATTGGCGGTATAAACCACCCCGTTAAAGAAAACCCGATCGGCCTTAACTGCTGCGGCGTCTGGCTCTTTGTTCGCACATGCGGTCAGTAGCGCCAGTGCTACCAGAATCATTGTTCTTTTTATAAGGGTCATGATCTCTCTACTCGTGTTAGACATTCAATAGCAAGTGCTCGCGCTCCCAACTGGTAACCACCTGGTTAAACTCCTCGAACTCATTCAGTTTAACCGCGGCATAGGCCTGCAAAAACAAATCCCCAAAAATCTCTACCAGTTCAGGAGTACTGCGCAAATTGCGCAGGCCCTCTTCCAGTGTTCGGGCAACTTCTACCGCCTCTTCATTGGCGGTGCCCCTATGCGGCTCAGACGCCGTCAAACCCAGTTTCATGCCCAGGTAACCGCTGGCCAGAGTAGCAGCAATCGCCAGGTAGGGATTGCTATCTGCACCCGGAAACCGGTTTTCTACCCGGGTGGCAGCGGCGTTGCTGTGTGGCACACGAAAGGCCGTAGTGCGGTTATCGTAACCCCAGTTGAGATTAATGGGCGCAGAAATATCCGGCGCCAGGCGACGGTAGGAGTTTACATTGGGGGCGTACAGGCTGATCAAATCGGGAGTGAATCGCTGCAGGCCGGCAATATAACTGTGCAGCGCGGCGCTGTGTTGACCCTCGGCATCGACAAAGATATTGCTGCCGTCGTCTGTTCTCACAATGCTCTGGTGAATGTGCATGGCACTGCCCGGCTCTTTCTCCATCGGTTTGGCCATAAACGTCGCGTACATGCCGTGTCTGTGTGCGGTCTCGCGCACCGTGCGCTTGAATACAAACACCTGGTCGGCCAGGTTGAGGGCATCGCCGTGGAGAAAGTTGATCTCCATTTGCGCCGCGCCGTTCTCGTGTATCAGGACGTCCACATCCAGGCACTGGGCCCGGGCATAGCCATACATGTCTTCAACAAAGCCTTCAAACTCCGCAACCGCATCTATGCTGTAGGACTGGCGCGAAGTTTCCGCGCGTCCGGAGCGACCCGTGGGCGGTGCCAACTCGTCATTGGCATCGATATTCTTCTTGACCAGGTAGAACTCCATCTCTGGCGCAACAACCGGTTGCCAACCCTCGGCCTCGTACAAATCCAGCACCCGGCGCAGCACGTTGCGCGTGGACAGCGGGTGAGGCTTGTCATCCATGGTGTAGCAATCGTGAATGATCTGGGCGGTGGGCTTACGGGCCCAGGGCACAACGCGCAAGGTGTTTGCATCCGGCTTGAGCACCATATCCGCATCGGTGGGCTCAACAAAATCCCAGTGCTGTTTGCTGTACTCCCCGGTAACAGTCTGCACAAGTATGCTCTCTGGCAAGCGGGGAAAACCCTGCTGCAGGAACTGCGCGACGGGTATGAACTTGCCACGCGCCGCTCCACCCAGGTCGGGCACCAGCACCTCAACCTCGGATATTGATTTCTCTTTTAACCACTCACTAATGGCGTCCATAACGGCCTCATATTGCGGAAAGTATTGATTATGACAAAAACCCGAAGTATTATTCAACTTTTATTCCGAACAATTATTCGACTTATTATTATGACAGCACCACAGCACGCAGATTCATGGTATGCCGACAGCGCTAATCTGGAGCTCACATTTCCACGCCTGGGGGACCATATTGAGGTCGATGTGTGCATTATTGGCGGTGGTTATACCGGCCTGTCTTCCGCCATACACCTGCGCGACAAGGGTTATTCGGTCGCCCTGCTGGAAGCCGAGAAAGTCGGCTGGGGAGCCTCTGGTCGCAATGGTGGTCACTGCGGCACCGGCCAACGCGCTGACCAGGAGGAACTGGAGGCGCTGGTTGGCAAGGACCATGCGCGCCAACTGTGGCAGTTGGGCCTGGAGGGAGTAGATACTGTCTGCGAGCTGATTAAGCGTTTTGATATTGACTGCGAGCTCAAACAGGGTGATTTACACACCGCCGTCAAACCCTCCCACGCCGTCGCGCTGCGAGCGCACGTGGAAAAACTGCAGCAGGATTACGACTATCCGCATATCCGCTACGTTGAAAAAGACGAACTGGAGACCATGACCAGCTCACGGCGCTACCTGGCCGGAGCCCTGGACAGTGCCGGCCGGCACTTACACCCCCTTAACTACGCACTGGGACTGGCCCAGGCCGCCCACAGCGCTGGTACGAAAATCTTCGACGACTCCAGGGCGCTCAGCTATACCGAAGGGGACAAGGCAGAAGTTATCACCAGCGAGGGCCGCGTTACCGCCAGCTTCCTGATCCTCGCCTGCAATGGCTACCTGGAGAAGCTGTCGCCCAAGGCGGCTGGCAAGATTATGCCCATTAATAATTATATGCTGGCAACTGAGCCACTCAGCGAAGAGTTGGCCCGCTCCTTGATCAGGGACGATGTGGCCATGTCTGACAGCCTGTTCGTGATCAACTACTGGAAAATGTCCGCCGATAACCGCCTGCTGTTTGGTGGCGGAGAATCCTACACCCGTAAGTTCCCCGCTGACTTAAAGGGCTTTGTGCGCAAACGCATGTTACAGACCTATCCTGAACTGGAACGGACCCAGATCGACTACGCCTGGGGCGGAACCCTGGCCATTACCATGAACCGCATGCCGGCCTTCGGGCGCCTGCGTCACAATACCTTCTACGCACAGGGTTATTCGGGGCACGGCGTGCCTATCGCCACCCTGGCTGGGAAATTACTGGCCGAAGCCGTCGCCGGCACCGCTGAACGCTTTGATATCATGGCCAGCGTACCCACCCCCACCTTCCCCGGCGGAACGCTGCTGCGCTGGCCGGGACTGGTACTGGCCATGGGCTGGTATGCCATGCTGGACAGGTTGTAGGAAGTACTATGGTCGACACGCGCCCTCAAGCCCGCAAACAGAAACTACTTGGCAGTCGCACGCCGGTGCAACAGCGATCGCGCCAGAGACGCGAGGAAATACTGCTAATCACTGGCGCCCTGCTGGAACGGGTTGGGTTTGATGACCTCACTACCATCCTGATTGCACGCGAGCTCAAAATATCAGTGGGTTCGCTCTATCACTACTTCCCCAATAAGCAGGCCATCCTTTACGCGATGGCAGAACACTGGCTACAAGAATACAGCCTGGCGCTGGATGACATCGCCAGCGCAGACCTGGAGAGTCTTGAGCTGCCGGCCTTTTCCAAACTGGCCGTCAGCCGCTTGTTACAGGTTTACCGCGAGCAAAAGGGTATATTACCGCTGGTGCAGGCCATGTGCGCTGTGCCAGAACTGTATGAACTGGATGCAGCGCACGATGAAATGGTGATTACCCGCATGGCTGAGATGTTCAGGCGCATTGGCTTGCAACAGGGAAAATCAGAACTGCAACGCCGTGGCCGACTGTGGCTGGAGATGACTCACGCGCTATTGCTGAGCATCTGCGAGCAGCCCACCGCACGCGCCAGGCGCAGCTTGACCGACCTGGTGGCACTGAGTAATACCCTGTTGTCGTAGGGTCCAGGCGTCCCCGACGATTTATTCGACCGAATGCTGCCGTTGGCCAAATGAATTCGTCCCTGCGGAAATTGGTCAGTGTGAGATCATTCGAATAGTTATCGTAACCGACAGATATTTGTCCATTATTAGCCTACCTAAATAATATTTACCTTCCTATAAACCCGCTCGGCAGTCGCACTAGCTATCAAAGCTGATCGTTTTGATGCTTTCTGCTGAAGATCAGCAGGTAATCTTCAAACCAAAATATTCTATTACGACGACGACTAGTGGGGCTGCTGAGCACTCCATATTTGACCAAATCATTCACTAATGATGCAGCCGTATTGGTAGTGGTGCCTAATAACTCTTCCACATTCTTAATACTCGTTATCGGCTGCTGATAGAGATGAGACATGAGGGTTTGAACATTTCCTTGTCTACGGGCACTAAAATGCGGCAGCACCTCCCGCTCTACTTTTTCCTTCAGCGCAATAATGTCTCGAAATACCTGGATAGAGTTTTGTGCCGTCTCAAGCACGCCATACAAAAAAAATATCAGCCATTGCCTCATATTGCCTGACTCACGCACAGCCATTAAATGGTCGACATACTGTGTTTTGTTTCGCTCAAAGTAGTCAGATAGATAGAGGGCCGGCTTATGCAGCAAACCAAAGCTCGCCAGGTATAATGCAATCATCAGCCGACCCAATCTCCCATTGCCATCCAGAAATGGATGGATGGTCTCAAACTGGTAGTGCGCTATTGCAATTTTGATTAAATGAGGTGTTTTGAACTCTTCATTGTGAAGGAACTTCTCAAGATCACTCATCAGCGCAACAACCTCATCCTGATGGGGCGGAATGAAGACGGCATTTCTTAGGCTTACGCCTATCCAGTTCTGGCTTGTTCGAAATTCCCCTGCCAGTTTTCCTTCGCCTCTCGCCCCTTGCATGAGCCTATGATGCGTACTTTTAAGCAAGCGGCTTGACAAGGGCAACGTCTCTAACTGATCAATTGCCTGGTTAATTGCCTGAATGTAGTTTTGCACCTCCACCCAGTCATCTCGCTTCTCGGGCTCGATATCCTGCTCTTCAAGCAACGCGTCCTCCATGTTTGTACGAGTACCCTCGATCCGACTGGACTGAGTCGCTTCCTTCATTATGTGCATTCGGATAAAGAAATCTACATTGGGTATGAGTTGAGAAAATGCGTTTAGTTCTCCCAGTGCTCTATCCGCCTCACTGAGTAACTGCTGTACTTCTGCATCTGAAAATTCCCAGGCATGATCAATTTCCGCCGGCTGAAAGCTTTTATATTTATACTGCTGCCTGTAATAACCGGCCTGGTAATCTTCAATATCCATCTTGCGTCAACTTCAGCCTCAGTTTTTGATACAACGAATATCCAATGTCAGAAAGATAGCCATCTAGACATATAATGTCAAATTAACCCTAGTTTTCTCATATAAGAATGATGTTATATCAAAACGGACTTCTGGTAACTTTTTAGTTGTCCAAAGAACTTTTCTTTTAGCCATGAATCACTTCTCAAATCGGAAATTCGAGTGGAGGGCACAATATTATTAAAAAGGTTGCCAAGTGGTCGATATACGAAAAGTCACTCAAAAAAGCCCCGTAATCCGGGGCCTTCAAGTCATACCAGGCTACTGCTGGAGAAGAATTTGGTCGGTGTGAGAGGAATTGAACCTCCGACCCCTTCGTCCCGAACGAAGTGCGCTACCAGGCTGCGCTACACACCGAGGATTTGAGAGGGGCGTTACTATAACAAAGCTCTGGCGTTAGTAAACCCCGGCCAGACGGGCCAGATACAGACTCAGCACACTGAGGCCACTGACCACGGCCACTAGCACCATAAACAGGCGCAGAGGCCGAAATGGCTTGCGCTCAACGGAATTAACTCCCTGGCTGAGGAATGCATCTACCCTGGCCTGGTCTTCTGCGGATAATCTGGGCTCATCTGTCATGAGCCCATTTTGCACGTCCGCCGGCATAATTAAAAGGCGAACAGCGCCTCTTCCATCTCCATCAGGTTGTCTGACCCGGACAACATGGATTCCTTGTGCATCAGGGTACGCGGTAACAAGCGTTCAAAATAGAACCTTGCAGTGTGCACCTTGGCCTCATAGAACTCCTTCTCATCGGTGCCTGCAGCCAGTTTTTCCTGTGCCAGGGCTGCCATTTGGGCCCAAAAATAAGCCAACGTGACATAGCCGCTGTACATCAGGTAATCCACCGCCGCCGCGCCCGCCTCGTCAGGGTTCTGCATGGCAGCCTCACCGATTTTCATGGTCAACTCGCCCCATTCCTGGTTGCAGCGGGCCAGCGGCTCGACAAATTCCTTGACGTCGTTGTCGGCGTGGTCCTTGCAGAACTGGTCTATCTGCTTGGTAAAGCCCATCAATAGCTTGCCGCCACTGCCCAGCACTTTACGGCCGATCAAATCCAATGCCTGGATACCGGTGGTACCTTCGTAGAGCGTGGCGATACGGGCATCGCGCACGATCTGCTCCATGCCCCATTCGCGAATAAAGCCGTGGCCCCCATAGATTTGCATGCCCAGGTTGGCCGATTCCAAACCGGTCTCGGTAATGAAGGCCTTGGCAATCGGTGTTAATAGCGCCATTAAATCTGATGCTTCCTGCTGGCGCTCACCTTCGCCGGCCGCTTCGATGTCTGCCAGCTGAGAGAGGTAATAGATAAAGGCCCGGCTGCCCTCGGCGAAGGCCTTTTGCGTCAACAGCATGCGCCGTACATCCGGGTGCACAATAATGGGGTCGGCGGGACCGGCGGGGTTTTTCGGGCCGGTGATGCTGCGCATGGCGAGGCGCTCCCGCGCGTATTTCAGGCCGCCCTGAAAGGACAACTCGCCATGCGCCAGGCCCTGCACCGCCGTGCCGAGACGGGCTGTATTCATAAAGGTGAACATGTAGTTCAGGCCTTTGTTCTCGGCGCCAATCAGGTAGCCCTTGGCGCCTTCAAAATTCATCACACAGGTGGCGGAGGCCTTGATGCCCATTTTTTTCTCAATGGAGCCACAGTGCACAGCGTTGCGCTCACCGAGGCTGCCGTCTTCGTTGACCAGAAATTTTGGCACGATAAACAGCGAGATACCCTTGGTACCGGGGGGTGCATCCGGCAGGCGTGCCAATACGATGTGGATAATGTTGTCCACCATGTCGTGCTCACCGGCAGAGATAAAAATCTTGGTGCCGGTGATGGCGTAACTGCCATCGGCCTGAGGCTCGGCTTTGGTACGCAGCAAACTGAGGTCGCTACCGCACTGGGACTCGGTCAGACACATGGTGCCGGTCCATTCGCCGCGCACCAGCTTGGCCAGGTAAGTGTGCTTTTGGGCGTCAGAACCGTGCTCGTCGATGGTGCGTACGGCGCCGTGACTGAGGCCGGGATACATGGCCCAGGACCAGTTGGCGGTTCCGGTCAGTTCACTGAGAATTATGCCAACCAGCCCGGGCATGCCCTGACCGCCAGATTCGGCGGAATGAGATAATCCCGGCCAGCCATTTTCAACATATTGCGTATAGGCCTCGCGAAAGCCCTGCGGCGTGGTCACTCCCTCGGGACTCCAGTGACATCCCTCCTCGTCACCGCTCTGGTTGAGTGGCGCGAGCACCTCCTCGCAAAATTTTGCAGCCTCACCGATGATCGTGTTGAGCATGTCTGCAGTGGCATCTTCATAGCCCGGCAGGCTCTGGTAAAGCCCTTCCGAGTCCAGCAATTCGTTCATGACAAAGCGTATATCACGCTGTGGTACCTTGTAATCAGGCATGTTTACCTCGTTGTGCATTGTATGTGTGCAGTGCTTACATAGTCCTCGTAAAATGCCCAAATGTCAACC
>Ga0209988_10002766_pt1 | contig 11592 bp, 8 predicted proteins | sample N075metaG_FD_183115 | JGI IMG/M metagenome (GOLD analysis project Ga0209988, IMG submission 183115) | Deep subsurface microbial communities from Kermadec Trench to uncover new lineages of life (NeLLi) - N075 metaG (SPAdes) (version 2) | ecosystem: Environmental > Aquatic > Marine > Ocean trench... | reverse complement strand
CTATGCTCCTGGTCAAGCTCGAGGACACCGCAGGCGAGTCCATCGAAAGTGGTCAGGTCGAGGTGCTCTATTCCTCCGGTAAGCGCATCGGTCCGTTCCCGATCTCGCGTGCCGCGGGGACGCGAATCCGTTCGCTGCGGCCCGGCCCGGTCGTGATCATCGCACGCAGCGTCGGTTACGAGGAAGGCCGCGCTTCCGAGTCGGAATTGCTGGCCGGCGAAGAAATCGTTGCAATCGTGCGGCTGGAGCCTGCCGAGGACCCTTAGCGCGACAACTTGAACTCGCGCCGCCGGGGCAGGATGCGTATCGGGTGATCGGCATCGCTGACGTCCAGCAGCCCCATTCCCGCGATGTCCACAGCGATCCACAACCACGTACCGTCGAAATCCGTGCGGCCGATCGGAGCCGTACGGTGCACGCGTAGCCTCGAACGCTCCTGCGGGGGCCCCTCGCCGGTGGCATCGAACAACTGGATCGCCGAGCCCAGGTTCGACACGGCGACGAGCGTTTCGCTGCACGCGAGGTGCTGCGCGGACCGCACCGGCGGCAAGAACATGAGCGGCCGCACCGATGCCAGCGGTTCGTAGACCGCAGTTCCCTCCCGTCCCGCGGCGACGAACAACCGATCCTCGATCCAGCACACGTCGCGCGCGGGGAATCGAAGGTCGAGCCGTTTCAACTCCCTGGGATTGTCCGGGCGGCTCAGACTGAACACGCGCACGCCGCTGTGTCCCTCGGCGATCGCCAGAAGTTCCCCGTGGACGGCCACCGCGCGCAAATCGCCGCTCGTCGAGATGCGCGCGACCACGCGCGGATCGTCGAGTGCGGAGAGATCGACGACCAACAAACCGTTGACGCCATCGGCGAGGAAGACATACGCGCCGGTACGCGCGAGGTTCTTGACCTTACCGTCGGTGTCGAGCCGTGCTTGTTCCACGGGCGCTTCCGGGTCGCTGATGTCCACGATCACCAGGCCACGCGTGCCCACGGCCAGGAACGCGTGGGAACCCTCCACGATGATATCGCTCACGGCGGCCGGAAGCGGTAACCAACTCAGGTCGATCGGACGCGCCGGGTCGGAAACGTCGCGGATCACCAGGCCGCCGGTCTGGCCGATATAGGCGAGCCCATCACGGGCCACGATGGCCCGGACCCGCGTGACCGCCGTGGATTCGCCGTCGTCGTTGCCGCGGCCGGTCTGTGCGTCCGTCGATCCGCCGGCGACCCCGTGGAGCAGGACGGCCAGGAGTACGGCGAGGATCCTCATGCCGCGAGTCTACAACCCCTGCGGGCGCAAGCGCCGCCGGGCGGGGTAGGGGAAGACGTCCACCACCTCGCCGGCGCGATGGCGTTCTTGCAGATCCTTCCAGAAGCCGACCCGGAACAGATCGCCATGGTGCGTCTCAAACGAGCTGCGCAGCGCCTTGGGTAAGCCGAGGAAACGGCGGAATTCCTCGGGAAAGATGTCATTGGCGCCGACGCCGAACCAGGGCTCCGCCGAAAACTCGTCCTCGTCGTGGCGCGTGGGCGGCAGTTCGCGAAAACGGCAGTCCGACAACCGGCACAACTCGTCGTAGTCGTAGAAGACGACCCGTCCGTGGCGGGTCACACCGAAATTCTTGAGCAAGAAATCCCCCGGAAAGACATTCGCCGCGGCGAGTTCCTTGATCGCGCGCCCGTAGTCCAGCAGGGCGCGGCGCCCCGATTCGCGATCGGCATTGCGGAGGTACAGGTTGAGCGGGGTGACGCGGCGCTCGGTGTAAAGGTGCCGAAAGGTGAGCGTCTCGCCGTCGTCCTCGACGGTGGAGCCGCACTCGGCGAGTAGTTCCTCGAGCAATTCGGGCGAAAAACGATCGCGGCGGAACCGCAGTTGCTCGAACTCCTGCGCGTCGACCAGGCGCCCCACGCGGTCGTGGCGGAACACCAGTTCGTAGCGTTCGCGGACCTGCTTGCGGGTCACCCTTTTCGGGTAAGCGAAACGGTCGCGGATCACCTTGAAGATCAGGTCGTACCCCGCCAACCCGAACACCAGCATCACCATGCCCTTGTCGACCGCGGCGGACTCGAAGCGGTCCTCGCTTCGTTCGAGATGCGCGGCCAGCGCGCGGAACTGTTCGGCCTTGCCGTGTTTGTGAAAACCCAACGAGATGTACAGTTCCGCCAGAGGTTTCAGCGGCATGATCGAGCGCAGGAACGCGATCATCTGGCGCGGTTGCTCCGTGAGTACCTGGAAGTAGGACCGGGCGAAGCTGAACAGGACGCTGACGTCGTTCTCGTCCATCAGGACCGCGTCGATCTCGATGCCGCGGTCGCCGTGCGTCAACGCCAGCACGAAGGGATTCCAATCGCCGCAGGTGACCAACCGGCCCACGATGTAGCAGCCCTTGTTGCGGCAGAACACCGAGCGCAGCGTTTGGACACGTTCAAGCGGCGCCCGACCGGGCTGATGGCGCAGCCAGTTGTCGATCTGAAGCCCGGCCAACGCAGCGTCGCCTTCCGGCTGGGCGTACGGCGCGCCGAGATCGTAGTGGGCCAGCACGGCCCGGACCAGTTCCGTCGCCGAACCCGTGACCGGGTGTTCGTAGAGCAGCGCGCGGTCGATCACTTCCGGTAGGACCGTGACCGCATCGACGAATTCGGTTGCGGCATCGACTCCGGTCGTATCGAACACACGGCGCGTGACGGAGTTGAAGAACGTTCGCGCCAACTCGGGATTCGCGTCGCTCGCTGCGAGTGCGGCGTAGGATTCCCTGGTCCTCGTCCATCGATCGCGGTCGGGTGGGTGGTCGCCGTGCTTCGAGAGCGTCGCCGCGATTGTACCGACCGCCTGGGCGTAGAGATCGAGCCGTTGCGCGGCCTGCCGCTGCAACCCGTGCCAGTCCCGCTCGGCAAAGCGGCCCGGCGCTTCACCGGTCAGCGCGAGGAACGCCTTCTCGTGGACGCGGAACGCGTCGTGGATCCGTTGCGCGGTGTGTTCGGCGTTGGACACGGTTCGAGCCTATGCGGTGATTTCGATCGTCCGTTTGCACTTGGCGCACGAGATCCTGCCGGTTCTCAGTGCGGGGCTGATCTGATGGGCCCGGCCGCAGGCGCATTCGAACGAGTCCCAGCCTTTGCCTTTCCGCCGGTAGGTCAGGGTCCCGGGCGCTTCATTTTCCTTCACGGCTTGTTTCTCGCCGGCCCTGGGGATCGCGTGGCGCGTCCCGCATTTCGGACAACCGACTTCCCTGTGCCGCGATCCCGCGGGCACCTTGATCCGCACACCACAGGCGCACGGGATCAGCAGCAGCCCGGCGAAGCGGTCGAGCAGGTCGGTCGCGACTCGCGCGCGATCGACCGCAGCGCTCTTGGGGTCGGACTCGACGGTGGCCTTGCGCAGCGCCACGCTTTCGCTCGAGTCCGTCACCGACGCGGGCAGGCAACCCGCATCGTTGATCTTGCGGAAAGCGTTTTCGTAATCCTGCCAGCCTGCACCGCCGCTCATCGCTTCCAGCACCGCAATGCGTGTCTTGGTCGGAGGATGGGTGGACAGCAGGCTGCCCCCGCCGCCGGACAACTGCAGCGGGTTGACGATGTACATCGGTGCCAGCGCGCGCGCGGTTGATTCTCGGGCCTTCTTCGCGTGACCCTGGACCGATCCCGAGATCTTGCGCAGCGCTGAGGCGAGCCCGAGCGGGTAGCGCGTGAAACGCGCCGCCGATGCGTCGGCGAGATACTCGCGCTTGCGCGAGACGGCGTAGTACAGCAGGTTGGCAAACAACGGGGCGAGGACGGCCATCACCAGTGCGAGGATCATGAAGATCGCCTGGCCGTCGCCGCGGCCCGAGCCGCGCCGCCGGCCCCCGCCGAACCACAACGATCGCACGAACACATCGGAGATGATGACAATCGCCCCGACCATGACGGTCGCGGTGGTGAGGAAGCGGATGTCGTAGTTCTTGATGTGTGCGATCTCGTGGGCGATCACGCCCTGGAGCTCGTCGCGGTTCAGCCGGCGCAACAGACCCGTCGTCACCGCGACGGCCGACTTCTCGGGCTTGCGCCCCGTCGCAAAGGCATTCGGCAGGTCGTTGTCGATCACGTGAATCGACGGCATCGTGCCGAGCCCCGACGCGATGGTCATTTCCTCGACGACGTTCCAGAGCACCGGCGCGTCCTCTTTTTTGATCCGGCGCGCGCGCGCGCTCATCAGGATCAACTTGTCGCCGCTGGTCAGCGAAACGATCAGCAGAAGCAGCCACAGCATCAACGCCCCGACCGCGCCGGCGGCAGCGCCCTCCAGGCCGCCCATCCAGGTGGCGCCGACCAGCGCCCCGAGGACGACGAGCAGCATGGCCATCGCGACGACGATCGCGCGTGATCGCCGGATGTTGCTCTGAATCGCTTCCCACATGGATAATCGGAGAGCGGCGTTTAGAAGCTAACCTTGGGAACGTCGCGTTCGCTTTCCTCGCTCAATTCGAAGAACGATTCCGGCTTGAAGTTGAACATGCCGGCGAGGACACTGGCCGGGAAGACCTCGGTCTTCGTGTTGTAGGTCATCACGGAATCGTTGTAGTGCTGGCGCGAGAAACCGATGCGGTTTTCGGTCGACGACAGTTCTTCCTGGAGGCCGAGGAAGTTCTGGTTCGCTTTGAGGTCCGGGTATTGCTCGACCACGACCATCAGACGGCCGAGCGCCCCGGACAATTCACCTTCCGCCTTGCCTTGCGCGCCGACGCCCTCGGCGGAGACCGCCTTGGTGCGGGCCTCGGTCACGGCCTGCAGCGTGCCCGACTCGTGCGCAGCGTAACCCTTGACCGTTTCGACCAGGTTGGGGATCAGATCGTGGCGGCGTTTGAGCTGGACATCGATCTGCGACCACGCGTTCTTGACCTGGTTTCGTAGCCGGACGAGACCGTTGTAAAGGCCGATCGCCCATCCGAACAGGACGACGACGAAACCGACCAGACCCAGCAGGATAACGGTTGCAAGCATGGGAGACTCCTTTGGGGGTTCAATCTCGAGATCCGGGAACCGATAGAGAGTCTTGGAACAGGCGGCCGAAGTAGCGCGCCACCTCGCCTTCGTCGTCGGAATCGCCCGCGTGACCGCGAACGATCGTTTCGAGCTCGCCCCGATCAAACCACAAGCCATGCCCCTTGGGACAGCGGTCCAACTCGACGGACGGGTCGGTTCCGACGTCCAGCTTGCGTAATTTTCGCGAGCACCTGGGGCAACGCCGTTTCGTCGCTGCGCCGGACACGGCGGCGTCGAGAGCGGCCGCCAGCGGACCCGGACTCGCGCCGGACAACTCGGTGATCTGTTCGAGTTCTCCGCCGTCGAGCCAGGTCCCCGAGCACGGCAGGCAGTGGTCGATCTCCACTCCATCGAGCTCGTAGGCCAGCATCGGTGTTCGGCAAACGGGGCACACGTCGAACCTTCCTAACCGCGACGCCTTATTCTATTCACTCTTCAGACGATAACAGTCTTTTACCGGGTGCATCGGACGATTGAGCCACAGCGGGCGTCGCAGCCCGCCGGGTCCCGGGGCGGGGACCGTGCGGGCGAGCCACTCCCGGTACACGGTGTCTGCGGCGGCCGTGTCGACGAACACGTCGGCGTAGCGGTCTTCGTCGTGGGCGGCCTCCACCACCACCTTTTGATGCCAGCAATGCATGCCGCTGACCGGGTCGGGTTGGACGGGGAAGGTCAAGTTCTGGTTCACACCGACCTCGTTCCACCACAGCCGTTTCGTGTCGGAATCGCTACTCTCGAACGCACGCAGCCCTTCCTTCTGCCGGAACAGGAAACTGCGTTTCCCGCGCGTGATGTCGACCAGGGACGTCGACAGCTTGTCGCCACCGTCGTCACGGTGCATGCGCCAGCGCCCGGTGTGATGCGAGCACGCAACGATGCCGGGGTGGATTCCCTCGGTGATCCACACGCGGGGGATGAACCACCCGATCGCGGTGCGAACGCGTGCCAACTCGCCGTTGGCCAGCCCGATGCGCTCGGCGTCTGAGGGGTGCACCCACAGCGGGTTGGTATGGGAGATCTCCTGGAGCCACTTGGCGTCCCCCGAACGCGTGTGGATCAGCGTGGGCAGGCGGAAGGTGGGTAGCAGGACCATCTCGCGGCGGCCGGCATCCAGCTCGCGCCAGTGAACGTGCGAACGAATGTAGCCGGGCATGGCTTCGCCGGGATGGCCCCAGTCGCGCAATGTTTTCGAAAAGATCTCGAGCCGGCCGCTCGGCGTAGGGAATCCCACGCGACCGTTGGTCGTCGCACCCGCGTCCTTGGCGAGCGACGCGCCTTCTTTCTCGTAGCGCTCCTGACCCCCGTAGGGCACCGCAAAGGCGCCGAAGCGACGCATGTACTCGAGCGGACTGAGCCCGGATTCCTTGGCCGCCTCGGGCAGTCCCGGGACGCTGTGGTCGAAGATGTCGGCGTAGTACTCGTCGAGAGAGCGTGGCGTGCCGGGGTTCTGCCGGGATTCGAACCAGCGCCGGATGCCGAGGCTCCCGTCGGGATCGATACGGAACGCAAGGGCGATCCAGAACTCGGCCTCTTCCCAGACCTCACCGGGATTCGTGCCCAGCGTGCTCTCGACCGGCTTCCCCGACTCGAGGCGCTGAAACTCGCGTCCCACGGGTTGGCGGAAACCGATCCAGGTGCCGGCATGGGTCTCCTGGCTCATCAGGTCATGCCGTTCGGGGCCGAGGCCCATCGGCAGGACCCAGTCGGCCCACTGCGCGGTCTCCGACCACGTCGGCGTGAGCGCGACGTGGCAGCCGATCCGGTCCTCGTCCTCGAGCATCTCGATCCACGAACAGCCGTCGGGGTTGGTCCAGACCGGGTTGTACACGCGGGTGAAGTAGACGTCGAGCTTCTTGTCCTGCTGCCGCAACAGGTGCGGCAACAAGAAACTCATCTCGTAGTGCGCGAGCGGGTATTCCCGCGGCCAGATCAATTCGTTCCAGCGCTCGATCGCCGGCGGTTCGTCGGACGGTTTGGGGACGAACTTGTCCCAGCTGTTCGGGTTGACGCCGCCGGGCCGGCCGATGCTGCCGGTGAGCACGTGGAGCAGCATCAAGGCGCGCGCGATTTGCCACCCGCCGAGGTTGCCGCTTGCCGCGTTACGCCACAAATGACTGGCGAACCGGCCTTTGGCGGCGGCGATCTCGTCGGCCAGCGTCTCGACCGTCTCGACGGGGATACGGCACTCCTCCGCGACGAATTCCGGTGTGAAGGTCGCGTACCGTTCCGTCAGCCACGCAACAAAGCGCTCGAACGTGCCGCCACCGCGCGGATCGAACTCCTCGAGCGCTTCGCGCCAGTTCGTCCAGCGCTCCATGAACCCGGCGTCGAAGCGACCCGTTTCCAGCAGCCGCCGGGCGATCCCGAGCAACAGCGCGGCCTCGCTGCCCGGCCAGGTGGAGATCCAGTGATTCGCGTGGGTCGAGGTGTTGGACAGGCGCGTATCGATCACGGCGATACGCGCCCCATCCGTCTTCGCATCGATGATCCGCTGCGCATGCGGGTTGAAGTAGTGACCTGTTTCGAGGTGCGCCGACAGCAGCAGGATGAACTTGGCCTGCGAGAAGTCCGGCGAAGGCCGGTCGGCGCCGAACCACAGCGCATACCCCAAGCGCGCGGACGCGCTGCAGACGTTGGTGTGGGTGTTGAGGCCGTCGATGCCCCAGGCGGTCAGCATGCGCGGCACGAAATGGTCGTCACCGGGGCGGCCGACGTGGTACATGACCTCGTCGTGGCGATTCTCGCGAAACGCCTTTGCGATCCGGCCACCGATCTCGTCCAACGCTTCGTCCCAGGTCGCCTTCCGGTAGCGCCCCGACCCGCGCGGTCCGACGCGGCGCAATGGAGTCAGGATCCGCTCGGGCGATTGCACTTGATTGATCGTCGCCGGACCCTTGGCGCAGGTCCGGCCGCGGCTGCCCGGATGCACCGGGTTCCCTTCAAATTTTCGGACTTCGCCGGTTTCCTTGTCGACGAAGGCGAGCAACCCGCAGGCGGATTCGCAGTTGAAACAGATCGTCGGGATGCAACGGTAGTGCTTTTCGACGCGGCGTGGCCACGCACGTGGGTCGAGTTCGACCCAATCGTCCCAGTGTTCGGGGTCCGGTCCTATCGAGAGGTCCCACGGCGATTGTCTCGAGTCCGGTTTACCCAACGCCCACCCCCGTCAGCTGATCGAAAGGGCTTGCCCGGCGCGGATCAACGTGTCCTGTTCGAGCGCCAGCATGGCCAGGGAAAGCACGGCCGCAACACCCCACACCAGCGGTTGGCCGGGGATCGCGAACAACAGGATCGCGAGGGCCGCCGCGATCTTCGTGAGTTTGTGCCGCGTCGCGAAGGGGCCGGCCACGACCAACCGGTAGGCCCGAGCGTATTCCTCCTCGCGCTTCGCGGGCGCCATCCTGGGCGCGGCCCACTGCAGCACGAGCTGCGCGGCGCAGAAGGCCACCGCCAGCGCTCGCAGAACGCCCAGCCTGGCCTGACCCGCGTCACCCGTCGCGAGCACCAGCAGGATCCACGCCGCGGATCCCGCCAGCGCCGCGTGGATTGCGAGTTCGAGCGCGAGCCCGCGTCGCATCCACAGCACGCGCCCTTTGGCCTGGCCGAACAACCATGCGGTGTAGATCGCGGTGGCCAACGCCGCCAGCGCGGTCGTCGCCGCGAGCAGGGCCGAGAGCCAGCCACCGGGCCGCAGGCCCAGCAGATCGATGGCCAACCATGCGGAGAGCAACGCGGCGTAGCCCATCAGCACGACCGACCCGCGCGTCAACCACGAGTCCCAGTTGGCATGACGCAGGATGAAGAGGAAACGCTCCGGGCGTTTCAGGTCGGCGACGAGCAACACCGTGGTGACGGTGAGGAACCCGAGCGCCAGCGCGAGTCCCAGCCTCCACAGCCGGGGCGCGCCGCCCGAGCCGATCGTCGGGAGGAACCAGAGCCCCGCGAGGAACAACCCCGCCGAAACCGATTTCGTCCACAGGTAGGCCGAAACCATGCCGCCCCACAGCGGCGGGTGCTCGACGTCGTAGACCGTGCGTGACGAGGCTTGTTCCTCGGCGGCCGCGAAGGCGTGCGCGTCGAGTTGGATCCCGGGGATCTGATTGGCCCACAGGAAGCCTGTCCCGGCCTGCGTCTCGAGCGGGTTGAGCCCGGCAGAGTCGGTCTCGATGTACAGCACGTTGGGTCCGGTCCCGGCCTCGGTCTTGCGCGCGCTCAGCTCGCCGGTCTTGCGGAGCTGCGAGACACGGCTGTTCGGGTCGTCGAAATCGCCGGGGATGATCGCTTCGGTGGGGCACACGACGGCGCAGGCGGGCGCCAACCCGATCTCGGTCCGGTGCGCGCAGAAGTGGCACTTTTCCGCCGTGCCGCTTTCGTCATTGAGGTAGAGAGCGTCGTAGGGGCACCCTTGCATGCAACTCTTGCAACCGATGCAACGGTCGGGGTCGACATCGATGATCCCGTCCGCTCGCTTCTCGAGGGCGTGGACGGGGCAGATCGTCACGCACGGTGCGTCGGTGCATTGGTTGCAACGCAACACGGCAAACGATCGCCGCACCTCGGGGAACTTTCCGCTCTCGGTGTACTTGACCCACGTGCGGAAGTTGCCGACGGGGACGTCATTTTCCGCTTTGCAGGCGACCGTGCAGGCGTGGCAGCCGATACACTTGGAATGGTCGATGACGAAACCGAGTTGCAAGGATTGGCTCCCGAGGCGGGCGTTGATTCTAGCATGGCTGTGGCAGAATCATCGGGTGATGGCCCATTCCATGGCGCGTTTCATCCTCATGGGTGCCGCGCTCGCCGCCCTCGTCGCGTGCTTCGCGCGCGGACCCCTGTCCACGCTCCTGGGCGTCCTGGCAGCGGCTCTGTTTCCACCTGCGTTGCTGTTGCTCGCCGAGCGCAGGGCGCCGGCGTTTCCGGTCTGGATCGGCCTGCTGGCCCTATCCCTCGTCTCCGGGTTGTTGATCGCGGTGTTCTGGCGTGGCTCGCCGGTGTTCGTCGGACTGCCGTTGGCGACCTGGTTGACGTGGTTGCTTCTCGGTGGGATGCCGTTCTTCCTGATCGTGTTCGGACTGGTCGTTCGAAAGCCGGCAGCCTGATGGAGCGCGCGGCCAACACCGAGATCTGGATCGCGGTGGGCGGGTACCTGCTCGCCCTGTTGGCGATCGGTCTGTGGGCCTGGCGGCGCACGCGCAACGAGCGGGACTTCTTCATCGCGGGTCAACGGGCGGGACTGTGGGCCATCGCGTTGGGTACGATGGCGGCGTCGTTTTCGAGTTTCGTGTTCCTCGGCGGACCGGGACTGATGATGCGTGCCGGACTCGGAGCGCTGTTCATCATTCTGCCGGTCGGTTTCACCGCGGGACTCCTGTGCCGCGTCGTCGGGGGTCGTCTGCGGCAGTTGTCCGGTGCGGGAGTGATGACCGTTCCGGGGGCGCTCGACGCGCGTTTCCCGGGCGGCGCGGTGCGCGGCCTGTCCGCCGTCGCGATCCTGCTTGGCGCGGTCGCCTACCTCGGACTGCAATTGCAGGGCATCGCGATCGTTCTGCGCGCAGTACTCGGCGTATCCCACCCGGACCTGGCGCTGGGAATCGGCCTGATCGTCGTGCTCGGTTACAGCATGACCGGAGGGATGGTTGCCGGTCTGTACACGGACGTGCTTCAGGGGGCATTGATGGCGATTGCCGCCGTCGTGGTGTTCGGGCGGGCGTTGCAGGTGGGCGGCGGTTGGAGTGCGATCACACAATCGCTCGCGGGGACCGGCGACGGCACGTTCCTCGAACCGACGGGAACGCTGCCCGCGATCACGGTGCTGAGTTTTTTTCTCGTGTTCGGAGTCGGCGTGCTCGGTCAACCCCATCTGCTGCACAAGTTTTACATGATCCGCGACCCGCGGCAGCTGCGCTATTTTCCGTTGGTGTTCGGCGCAAGCCAGGTCGTTTGCCTGTTGCTCTGGTTGGGGATCGGCCTCGTCGTTCCGGCGCTCGTCGCTCAGGGCCGGCTGGATCCCTTGCCGAACCCCGATTTCGCGACCCCGGTATTCCTCGTGGAGTACTTGCCCGGCGCCGTCGCCGGGTTGCTCGTGGCTGCGATCCTGGCGGCGGTGATGTCCACCGCCGACTCGTTCCTCAACATCGGCGCAGCCGCTCTGGTCCACGATCTTCCGCGCGCGTTCAACCGGCCACTCGAGAACGAGCTCCGCTGGGCTCGTTGGGCGGTGCCTGTGATCGCGCTTGCCGCCCTGCTGTTTTCTCGCCTGTATGCAGACCTGATCGCGCTCGTAGGAACCTTCGCCTTTGGCGCGTTCGCCGCGGCGTTGGCCCCGGCGTTGGCCGTCGGGTTATGGTGGCGGCGCGTGACCGCAACGGCCGCCGTTGCCTCGATCATGACCGGACTCGTCGTTTGCACGGTGCTCGAGTTCCTGGCCAAGCAAACCTGGTTCGACGGACTTCCCCGGCCCCCGCTGAACCCGGGCGCATTACCATCCGCGGTGGCCCTCGCCGCATCGTTCGTCGTACTGCTCGCCGTCACATGGGCCAGCCCTGACCGCCCTGACCCTGACCCTGACCCGGG
>Ga0209988_10002765_pt1 | contig 11598 bp, 8 predicted proteins | sample N075metaG_FD_183115 | JGI IMG/M metagenome (GOLD analysis project Ga0209988, IMG submission 183115) | Deep subsurface microbial communities from Kermadec Trench to uncover new lineages of life (NeLLi) - N075 metaG (SPAdes) (version 2) | ecosystem: Environmental > Aquatic > Marine > Ocean trench... | reverse complement strand
GCATTTTGGGTTAGATCAATTATCTCAGCAATATTTTCACCAATAGAATTATAAATTGTTAAATTCACATTACTTTGGATCGGTATAGAATATCTTATAGTAGTTGATGGATTAAACGGGTTCGGATAATTTTGCTCGAGTCTATAATCGATAGCGATTTCTTCTATTTGTTCAACACTCACAGGAATATAAACTACAGAAAAGTTATTATCACTCATATCCGCCAAGGATCCATTTTGAAGACTTGTAACAAGTATTTTATAGTCCGTCCCTGAAGGAATACTATCTTGAAGGGTCCATTTATACCCACCTGTAACAGAGAATAAAGCATTGATTACAACACTATAAAAAGTATCATTCTTATACAGAGCTATTTTAACACTGTCCAGCAGGTTATGATCCCATTTTATTGTAAGGGAGCTATCGGTTTGCCAAACTTCACCACCATTGGGAAAAGTTAAGCTTAAAAAGGACGCAGCCGAATTAAAACTCCATACCCCAGACCAATCACCCCAGCCTGCCAAATTTTTAGAGCGAACCCGCCAGTAGTACTGTTGATCTGATAATAGTGTAACTAATGTATCATAGGGATCAGTCAAAGAAGAATCATCAACCTCAGTTAGGTTGAAATTTGCTTCTGTTGAAACCTGCAGCCAAAACTTGTTGGCAAATCCTTGCGGAGACCATTCAAAAGCTAACAGAAAATCCTGATTTACAATCTGATTATCTCCCGGAGAAACTAATTGAGGCGCAGTAGGAATTACAGTTAGATCAGGATAGGTAAAAATAAATTCACCAAGATGACCAACAGAACTTACCATGAGTTCATTTGTTCCAGCGTTGTAAGTGGTTGAGAGAGATAAAAAAGTACCGCTTCCAATGGACGTTCTACTATAAATTGTAATGTTATCAGGGTCAGCAATAAAAGGCAGGTGATCCAATTGGAAATAAACATCAACATTTAATGAATTTATTCCAAAAGCTTCTGCAGAAATTCTATGTGGATAGATTTCGGGGGCTCTTCCTGTAAACTGTGTATTTTCCGGTCCATACTCATAGTTTTTTACAGTAACAGAGTTATAAAGTGTTGTTTCAATTAAATTAAACTTAATTCTTGTGGCTGTTGTATCACCGGGGTCATTAAATACATATGTATTGCTTTGAAATACTTCATTGATGGTAACTGATGCTGCCGGCAAACCACTTGCCCATGGAAAACGGAAAGCTCTGTAGGATGCCAGTTCAGGAGGGAAAAACATCTCAAAAGCTATGGAGCCATCAGGGTGTATTTCGGTAAGAACAGGACCGCCAGAAGCACTAACCGTACCCCAGCCGATTAAAGTATTACCATTAGCTAATCTTTGAACTGAGCCCATTGCGAATGCATAATTATCTCTATTTTGATCATATTCCCAGACGAGAGTTGCAGTTTTAGTAACTTCATTAAGTTTATATTCTATACCCCTTGAGTACGGCGGATTGTGAAAATCACCATTATCAAAAAGTGTTATATTTCCATTATCTATTCTTCTTATATCATGCGGCTGTGCAAAATAAGTGGGTGCATTTTCCAAGTGTTCATCAATGAATTCGAACTCATTTTGTTTGCCGCCAAGTCTCCAAATAATTTCACCTGTCTGCCGGCTTATTTTCGTAACCTCTGAAAGATGTCTTCCGATAAACAATAGATTTCCATCCTCGTCCAATTCAACTGCATTTAAATGCATATAATCTATTTGTGATGCCAGTAGATCCGCGTACGTATCAGTAACCGGGATGTAATCCCAGCTTCTCCACTGGAACACAACATTTTTATCTGCATCAAGTTCCTGAATTATTCCGCCAATGACGATGGCATTTGGATCACCACCAGGAACAATTTCACTCATATCAAATGGCTGCGGATCATATATCATTAATAAATAGTGTCCGTTAGGCATAATCAAAAATTCATGCAAATCAGCTTGATAGCCATTACCTGCTTGAACTGAATCGATTATCGTTAGTGATGTGTCCATAATTTTGAACTGCCCATAACTATAGCCCTGAAGAAATTGAAATACTTCAGAGTAACTTATTAACCCGTTTTGCTGAACCTTAAAATCAAATCCGGCTATTGGTGCCATTCGTTTATATTTTATTGGATTACCTGCATTATCGAGTATCATTAAAAAGAAGCCATCAGTGTTGGTTCCTCCAAATCTTACATTTGATATAAAAATGTTACCCGGTGCCGGATTATTTACTGTGCCTATTCTAATTTCAGGAAAGTCCGTAGGAATGGTATCAAGAACTGAAGTATTCGTTTGATTCCGTGGTAAATATAAGTCCTCCATAGTAATACCCATGCCAAGTCTCTCAACAGGATCCATTCTTATTGGTTCTTGAAGAGGAGTAATAGAAAAACTGTATGAGACCGGATTAATTAATTTACCAGAAATAGTTTTGATTCCACTATTTAATGTAACCGTTACCGTTTCACCCGGAGCAAACAAATCATTAGGGCTAAACAAAATTGTTTTCCTATCATCGGATAATATAAATTCCCCATAGTGAAAACCGCTTTGTGAACCTATTACTTTTATCAGATTATCTTTAGTCAGAGTTGATTGATCAATATAATTTTTATGACCGAAAATAATATTTGTTTCCCGTGAAAGAAGTTTTGAACCCGGGAGTGGTGATAGATATTGAAAGGTCGACTCTTCCTGAGCTTCAATGTTGGTTGAGAGTAATAGTATTGTAAATAATACTGATAGTTGTTTGATTAATTTCACTTGCTGCTCCCGAACTTTTTCAAAATTTTAGATATAAATGGAATTTGTTATGCGAGGAAATATTATCATTAATAATATAATTACCCGGAATATTCATAATGTTTTATGAAAATTAGTCATAGAAACAAGACAAATCAAATATGAAAATATATACCTTAACACTTTGTTAAATTATCTGAATTCAACAAAAAAAATTTACAATTGGGTTTGCATTTAAGAAGATTAGACAACTTCCCTGTGAATTAGCAACTGATCCTTAGCACAAATCATGTTAATAGTAAAATTTATACTTAGAATTTAAGGGATATTATTATTTAATCTTTAATTGATTTATTAATATTTTTTAATCAATGATTACTAATTATTAATTGTGGGTATGCACTGCAGTTACGTTAAATTGTATTTGCTTGAAGCTCATTCTTTGCAATTGGCTCCATTGCAACAGCTTGCTGTATCAATCTATAAAACTACATTCCTCGGTATTTAGATGTCCTTCTATTGAATCGGAATGTATATTCATCCAAGTAATATGATAAGTATAGGAAACAACACTAAGAAATCCCATTACGTAATTCAAGTGCATACCCACATTATTAATAATACAGGGGTCATAAATGAATGAAGATATTCTCGATTCCTTAAGGGAAGGATTAATTACGATTGATAAAGATTGAAAATCACTTTCTTTAATCGTGCCGCCGAACTATTAAAATAATTATATCCAGAAAGTTGCTATTCTTTAGTTCTAATGGGTGCGATTGTGCACCCATTTTTTATGCCTTTTAACCACTTAAAAGCAATTAATTATGTAACAATTACCGACGACAATTTTGTGTAAATATTTTTACCATTATATTAAGTGATTAACAATATATCTAACGACATTGTGGGTGGCACTAAACTTGAAAATTACAATTAACTGTATAGAATAAAACTAATTAAGGAGAACATCAAACTATGGGAATAACAGAAATTGTTGTAATTGTATTTCTTCTAATGCTAGGCTACCTGGCATACAATAATTCAAAAAAAGTTTCAAAGGAACTTGAGAAATTTAATGCAAGAAAATAGCGATTAAAATGGGATAGGAACTAAAGTTTGTTGTTGTGAATTTAATCAGTCTTTATTTTTCTTTTTCAATTATCTCGCAGTCCTTTCCCCTCCCTATAATAACCATATCACAAATATCAACAAACAAACCAGCCTTTACTTTTTCAGCCAGATTTTCTATAAAAAATTTTACGGTTGAGCCGGTACCAAGACCAACAATCATTCCACTTTCAATAAATTCAACGGCTTTATCTGCAGCAGCTTTCTTTTCAATGACTAAATCAAGATTTATTTTTTGCATATCTCAAGATTAAAATTCTGAATTTGACTATATAAAATCGGGTTTCTTTTTACACTAAACAAATACCTGTTGCTTTTCTAAAATCCGATATAGAAACAAAATTAATGGTTTTTAACAAATATTTGAGCAAGGTTATTTCTCATTTTAGATTTAACTCAATATTTATAGGTTTTAATTTTATAAAATTAATTTTCAGTGGATTAATTGTTTTTAGTTTGTATGTTTTCACAAAGTTATCCCTGAAGAGTTAGTTTAACTTCTGAAAAATTGTTTTTGATCTGTTAATTAATGTTAATTAAACTGGCAAGGGTGCATAACGTAGTCTGTAATAAGCGCTCTGAAAGAGTTGTACGTTTTTAAGCGGGGCTCATATTTGTATTATCATATATCTTGTGTGAAATACTACTTTACCTGCTAATTTTAATAATTGATATCTCAGCGCCTTTACTGTCTTGGTGTGATATTCTTCCGGCAAACTGATTGTCTTTATCTCCTGCGGATAATTGTTTCGACATCTTTTTATAAATTCTAATAATCCGCTCTGTGGTGATTGGTTAGCTTCCCTAAATTCACTCCCCACCACCATAGCGTTTTCTGAAATTATACCAGGCACTGGTTGATATCCATATATTCCCTTGTATGTCTTTTTTGAATCTGCTTTTTCTGCTTCTATTATTGTTGCATCTATATCAAGTATCTCTCCTTGTTTGGGCATAGCACTAAATATTAGTCCCGTTATTTCTAACAGAATCTTCTCAGTTTCTTTCCCCCTCCATATCTTCTTAACCAATCTCCTATGGCATCACTGCTTGGGAGCTTCATCTCTTTTATCATTTCCTGATATGCCTGGTCATTCATAAGATGATTTACATCTTCTAAATGTACAGCCCCATCTAAAAACATATAGACTAATGTCATTATATAATCGCTGGCTTTTATTGCTCTGTTACTCCTTGGTTTCGGAAACTTTTTATCTGTTGCTTCTCTTATTTTTAGCCGCTTTACTATTTGTTCTATTAATGGTAAGCCTATAGGATTGCTTAATTCTTTCATTACTTCGTGTTATCTTTATCGGTTTTATGCCTTTTAACATCGATTGTTCTCCGGTTTTATTCGCCTATATGGTGATTTTTGCTTCTATATCGGATTTTAGATTTAACAATAAATTAAACATCCATTCAGCGTATAATATTTTACTTACTGGGTAGAAGGTTCTACTCATAGGTTGTAAAGATGTTACCCCGGTTGAAGATAAAAAACATACTGTACTATCCTATTTGCTTTCATAAAACTTTCCAAATCCTTTTAACCCTGAAACGACTATCAATTTTAGTCGTCCGGAAAAAGAAAGAATAGAGATAAACAATGTTTGGGTTTAATAAATTAACGTGGAAAAGTTCGTAACACTCATTTCAATTTTGCAAAGTCTTCCCTGTATAAAAAAACAAAAGCAAAAAACTAATTTTTAAACTTGACATTTAAATAAATAAATAATTAACTTCCCTTTCAATTATTTGATAATTAAAAATATTCAATATGAAATTAACAAACACCATAATCGACATCATTAACCTGCTCATTATTCAATGATGACGGAATGGTATTAGAATTTTATCAGCCATTCCTATTAAGAATGGCTTTTTTATTTTATAGGCAAACTGAATTTTGAAAAACTTAAATGTAAATATCGTTATTCTCATTCAAATTATTATCGGGATACTATTACCCAAATATAAAAAGTGAGAATAGCGTAAAATAATTATAATCATAAAGCTCTTCTCACTCACGAGAAGGGCTTTTTTTATATTCCTCAAATTGAATAATTACAAAAATGGAATTAAATAAATACAGCAGATCAGTTACTCAAGATGATTCTCAACCTGGATCACAGGCAATGCTTTACGCTTTAGGATTAAATGAAACCGATCTTAAAAAACCATTCATTGGCATTGCAAGCACAGGCTTTGATGGCAACCCGTGTAATATGCATTTAAATGCTCTTGCTCAACACGTAAAACAAGGTGTTATCGATTCGGGATTAGTCGGGCTGGTATTTCATACGATTGGCGTTAGTGACGGGATTTCAATGGGTACTCCCGGAATGCGTTATTCTTTACCATCAAGAGATTTAATTGCTGATTCCATTGAAACAGTTGTACAAGCCCATAGCTACGATGGTCTTATCTCTGTTGTTGGATGTGATAAGAATATGCCTGGAGCACTGATTGCTATGTGCCGTTTAAACAGACCATCAATTTTGATTTATGGCGGCACCATTGCATCCGGAAATTACAAAAACAAAAAACTTGATATAGTATCAGCATTTGAAGCGTGGGGTGAAAAAGTAGCTGGAAAAATTGATGAGCATGAATTTAAAAATATTATACGCAATGCCTGTCCAGGCCAAGGTGCGTGTGGTGGAATGTATACAGCAAATACTATGGCATCAGCTATTGAAGCATTAGGCATGAGTTTACCGTTCAGTTCTTCCACACCAGCAGTTGTTTCCGGCAAAGAGGAGGAGTGTGTGTCTTCAGGAAAAGCTATTTTGAACATTTTAGAACAAAACCTGACCCCGGGTAAAATCCTTAACAAAAAATCCTTTGAAAACGCAATTACTTTAGTAATAGTACTCGGAGGATCAACGAATGCTGTATTGCATCTGCTGGCTATTGCAGATGCAGCTAATATTGAGTTAGACCTTGAGGATTTTCAACGGATTAGCGATAAAACTCCATTTCTTGCAGACATGAAGCCCAGCGGGAAATATTTGATGGAAGATTTACACAAAATTGGCGGTATCCCTGCTGTAATGAAATATCTTTTGGAAAATGACATGCTTCATGGGGATTGCAAAACTGTGACCGGCAAAACAGTTGAAGAAAATTTAAAAGATGTCCCATCGCTCAAAGATGGTCAGGATGTTATTGCTTCCATTCAAGACCCAATTAAAAAAACCGGACATATACAGATTCTGTATGGAAATCTTGCTGAACAAGGCGCCGTAGCAAAAATTACCGGAAAGGAAGGATTAATATTCCGTGGACCGGCTATTGTATTTAATTCTGAATACGAGGCAAATGATGCTATTAGTGCCCGAAAAATTAAAAAAGGTGATGTAATAGTCATACGTTACGAAGGACCAAAAGGAGGTCCGGGAATGGCTGAAATGTTGAAACCAACTGCTGCAATTATGGGTTGCGGTTTGGGAAAGGATGTGGCACTTATAACCGATGGGAGATTCTCGGGTGGAACACATGGTTTTGTTGTAGGTCATATCTCGCCTGAAGCACAAAAAGGAGGAATGCTTGCCCTGGTGCAGGATAGTGATATGATAACTATCGACACGAAAAATAATTTAATCGAATTAGAAATTTCAGAAGCAGAAAAAGATGAAAGAAGAAAAAAATGGCAGGAGCCAGCATTAAAAGTGAAACGTGGTGTGTTGTATCGTTACGCTATTTCGGTATCGTCAGCATCACTGGGATGTATAACTGATAAAAATAAAATTTAATAATATTTCAGGAGCATAGCCTATGAAAGAGGCTGTAATATCAAAAGCAGTATTGTCAGACAACTCAGAGGATTCTAATTTTACTGAAACTGATAAAGATATAGGTATTAGAATAACAGGTTCTGAAGCCGTGGTTAAATCCCTTCTTGCTGAAGGAGTTAATACAATATTTGGTTATCCCGGTGGAGCCATAATGCCGGTGTATGATGAACTTTATAAGTATCAGGATCAATTGCATCATGTACTAACCAGACACGAGCAAGGAGCTGTACATGCAGCGCAGGGTTACGCACGTGTTTCAGGAAAAGTAGGTGTGTGTATAGCTACTTCGGGACCAGGCGCTACAAATCTTATAACAGGAATAGCAGATGCTTATATAGATTCAACACCAATTGTTTGTATTACTGGACAAGTAGGAAGTCATCTGCTGGGTACAGATGCTTTTCAAGAGACTGATGTTATTGGTATTACAATGCCCATAACAAAATGGAATATACAGATAACACAATCTGAAGATATTCCTGTGGTATTTGCAAAAGCTTTTTACATTGCAAAAAGTGGTCGTCCAGGACCCGTTTTAATTGACATTACTAAAGATGCTCAATTTAACGAATTGGATTTTGAATATAAAAAATGTACAAATATCCGCAGCTATATTCCAATTCCTGTAATGAAAATGAGCAGGATTGAAGAAGCAGCAAAAATTATTAATAATGCGGAGAAACCTTTTGTTTTATTTGGTCAGGGTGTTATCCTGGGAAAAGCAGAGGAAGAATTTAAGCAGTTTATTGAAAAGGGTGGATTACCTGCTGCCTGGACTATACTTGGATTGTCTGCTCTGGAATCCAGCCATCCATTAAATATGGGTATGTTAGGAATGCATGGTAATTATGCTCCGAATAAATTAACTAATGAATGTGATGTTCTTATTGCTGTTGGTATGCGTTTCGATGATCGGGTAACGGGTGATGTTTCTCGCTATGCAAAGCAGGCAAAAATAATCCACATAGATATAGATAAAGCAGAAATTAATAAAATTGTAAAAGCCACAATCGGAATCCATGCGGATGTAAAGGACGCACTGCCGATGCTTACAAATCTTATCGATAAAAAAACGCATACAAAGTGGATAGAGGAATTTTACAAGCTGCAACAAATTGAAGATGAGAAAATTATTCAAAATGATATTTTTCCAACTCAGGGAGAAATAACAATGGGAGAAGTTATTCACATTATCTCTGAGAAAACTGAAGGAAATGCAGTTATAGTTTCAGATGTGGGTCAACATCAAATGATTACCTGTCGTTATACAAAATTCAAACAGAGTAAGAGCAATATAACCTCCGGTGGGCTTGGTACAATGGGATTCGGGCTTCCTGCCGCATATGGGGCTAAATTAGCTGCCCCAGACCGCACCGTTGTTGCAATTATTGGCGATGGTGGTTTCCAAATGACAATACAGGAACTTGGGACAATTTTACAAACAAAGGTAAATCTTAAAATTGTTGTCTTAAATAATAATTTCCTGGGTATGGTAAGACAATGGCAGGAAATGTTTTTTGATAAGAGATATGCTTTTACAGTTATGGATAATCCGGATTTTGTTGCGATTGGGCATGGTTACGGAATTAAAAGCAAAAAGATTGAAACCAGAGATGATCTTAGTATGGATATTCAAGAAATGCTGGACTATGATGGGGCTTATTTGCTGGAAGTAATTGTCGGCAAGGAAGACAATGTTTTCCCAATGATACCCACTGGTTCATCAGTGGCAGAAATTAGATTAGATTAATTATTATTTGGAGAAATTATGAAAGAACAATTTACGATATCAGTATTTACGGAAAATCGTATCGGGATATTAAGTCATATCTCAATTATTTTTACCAGGCGACATATAAACATTGAGAGTATAACGGCATCAAAAACTGAAGCGCAAGATATATATCGCTACACTATTGTTGTAACGGAAACAAGAGATATGGTTAGAAAAGTTGTGAGGCAGATCGAAAAACAAATTGAAGTTTTCCAGGCTTACTATCACACATTAGATGAAATAATTTACCAGGAAATTGCCCTTTACAAGCTGCCAATTAAAGTTATAAAAAAAGGAGCAGAACTAGAGAAAATCATGCGCCAGCATCATGCACGAATTTTATCCGTTGAAGAAGAATTTCTAATTGTTGAAAAAAGCGGGCACAAAGAAGAGACACAAGAATTACTCGAACAACTTGAACCATTTGGCGTTATCGAGTTTGTTCGTTCAGGAAGAGTAGCAATCATAAAATCGATGTGGCGGTTTAATGAATCTTTGCATGAAATGGAAAAACACAAACAGGAAACTCTTGTTTGAATATAAAATTTTTAAAATTAAATACTGACAAAAATAGAGTAAAAAGAAATCTATTATGAAATCATTTTATGTTCTTAATGAAATAAATTTTAAAACCAATAAAGGAAAATAGAAGATATGTCTGTAATTAACTTTGGCGGTGTAGAAGAAAATGTAGTTACCCGCAATGAGTTTTCTTTAGAGATGGCTCTTGATGTATTAAAGGATGAAACGATAGCGGTAATAGGATACGGTGTCCAGGGTCCCGGACAATCATTAAATTTAAAGGACAATGGCTTCAATGTTATTGTCGGTCAGCGGAAGGATTCAAAAACATGGAATAAAGCAGTCAGAGATGGTTGGATACCCGGTGATACTTTATTTGAAATAGAAGACGCAGTTGAAAAAGGTACTATAATTGAGTATCTCCTTTCAGACGCTGGACAGATATCACAATGGGCAAAAGTAAAAAAACATTTAAAACCTGGTAATGCTTTGTATTTCTCACATGGTTTTGGAATAACCTATCAAGAGCAGACAGGTATTATTCCACCAAAAGATATAGATGTTATTCTTGTAGCACCAAAAGGTTCCGGTACATCATTGCGCTCATTGTTTTTAGAAGGCAAGGGACTAAATTCGAGTTTTGCCATATATCAGGATGCAACAGGCAGGGCAAAGGACCGCGTTAGTGCGCTGGGTATTGGAATTGGCTCCGGGTACTTATTCGAAACAGATTTTAAACGTGAAGTATATTCTGATCTTACTGGTGAGAGAGGAATCTTAATCGGTGCGCTTGCCGGTTTGTTTGAAGCACAATACAATGTTTTACGAAAAAACGGACATTCCCCATCTGAAGCATTTAATGAAACAGTTGAAGAGTTAACGCAAAGCCTGATGCCTTTTGTTGCTGAGAAGGGAATGGACTGGATGCTGGCGAATGTATCGACTACAGCTCAACGAGGTGCATTAGATTGGCGCCATAAATTCCGTGATGCTGTATCACCTGTTTTTGATGAACTTTATGATAGCGTTGCCAATGGAAATGAAGCAAAAATTGTTATTGAAGCCGGACGAAAACCTGATTACCGGGAAAAATTAGAATTAGAATTAAAAGAAATGAGAGAATCAGAGATATGGCAGGTAGGAGAACAGGTAAGAAAATTACGTCCTTAGTAATCATTTTAATTGAAATAATTATTTGAATGGACACTGTATAATTTATTAACTACTTGTTTGAAGATAGAAATATAGACTTTATGAGTTTGTTAAAATAGATACTAAATAAATTTTATGAAAACGGAGATTGGAATATGCCACAAAAAATAATCTTACTTCCCGGCGATGGAATCGGACCAGAAGTAACGGAGGCGGCAGTAAGTGTATTAACGTATGTTGCTAATAAATTTAATGTGGAAATCAGTACTAAAGAGAAATTGTTCGGTGGTGTATCATACGATAAATTCGGCACCCCGCTTACCCAGGAAACTTTGCAATCTTGTTATGATTCTGATGCTGTTCTTCTTGGTGCAGTTGGCGGTTATAAATGGGAATCTCTGCCACATCATTTAAAGCCGGAAGCTGCACTATTAAAACTTAGAAAATCTTTGGGATTATTTACTAA
>Ga0209988_10002764_pt1 | contig 11601 bp, 15 predicted proteins | sample N075metaG_FD_183115 | JGI IMG/M metagenome (GOLD analysis project Ga0209988, IMG submission 183115) | Deep subsurface microbial communities from Kermadec Trench to uncover new lineages of life (NeLLi) - N075 metaG (SPAdes) (version 2) | ecosystem: Environmental > Aquatic > Marine > Ocean trench... | reverse complement strand
TGCCTGGACGTCGAATCTGCGAAACGCTTATACGAAGCGTCACCCGATGCTGTCATTCTCGATGTTCGTGAAGCCGATAGCGCGGCCGAATCCAAGCTCAACGATTCCATCAATATCTCGCGTGGTTTGATCGAAATGAAGGTCCCGGGTCAATTTCCTAATCCTGACACCGTCATCCTGACCCACTGCGGCGGTGGCGGTCGCGCCACGCTCGCAGCCCTGACCCTGCAACAGATGGGCTATCAGAACGTCTACGCAATTACCGCCAAATACGAAGACATAAAAGCAAGTTTTGACTAAACGGCATCGAAAGGGATAATCGCGAATAATATAACCTGCGGACCAGTTATTCGGTTATTTTCCATGGGCCACGAACTGGTCCGGGCTTTTAGGCGTTATGACTACTCTGGTTGCGGGAGTATCTACCAGGACTAAATGTGATTTGCTACCGGTAGTAACATAGGCCCTGAAAATTCCATACTTTTTATTCCAGAATATTCCTGTGCCTGCAAACAGCCCCCCATTTTCCCATAAGCGAATTCCGAACGACGGTTTATCGTTATAAACAAATGAGCATCCTAGTACTCCTTCAATGAGATATCTTTGGATGCAGAGCGTCCCAAATCGGGCCAAGGCACCAACAGTAGGCGCTTTAGGCGAGGCGCAGTCCGCAGGGAATGGCATGTCCTTTACAAGGACTGCACCAAAAGTAGGCGCGTTAGCGACGCGGCATTGGCCGATTTGGGGCGTTCCCTCCGGGCCAGCCAGGAAGCGGTTATCTGCGTTGTTGTGCTCCCTTGAATGAGCTACGGCTAGTCCTGCGGTCGCACGCCTAGCAGCTAACCGCTTCCTGACTAGCTGCATCCTAAGATATCTCATTGAAGGAGTACTGACAGGGCCAAATGTTTTATTGCCAATAGGCGTGATAATTAATAGTTGGTCCCTTTTATCTCATAGGCAACTGGTGCAGACAAATAGCAAAGGACAACAACTACCGCTAACACAGTTCCGGCCCATAATAGCCTGGGCTCGTAAACAGCCCCGATAAACATTCCAATTGTCATCAGCAGTACCAGGAGCGTTATAATTTTTATCGATAATGAAGTCGGTGCTACATTTTGTTTCATTCAGATATCACTCAAGAATTAATATGCCGACTAACCGGCAAGCGTATACGAGGCCGAATGATTAACTGTTGGAACTATCCTGCATAACACTCATTCAGGATCGACTTACAGTAGGCAAGCCATCCTTCTGCGCTAAAGGCCATTGGCCTGACACTCCATACCTGGTCCATCGCCTGAGCAACTGTCATAGCACGCTCATTAAGCAGGTAATAAGCCATTAGCAATCCCGTCCTATCTTTACCCGATCGACAGTGGATAAGCACTTTCCCCGTGGCCAGATGTTTTTTAACAAATTCCAGTGCCCTGGGTAAATTTGTAAGGCAAATTTCTCTATCACCAGGTCTTGGCGGTGCATTCCCAGACAGAGGAATACAAGCGTATGCTAAACCTGATTTTTCAATTTCGTCCACATGGCATAGCTCACCATTGTTGACCGAAATAATCGCCGAAAACCCTACTCTGGCAAATTCGGCTGGTACCCATAGATTTTTGTTTGGCCCGGTCCTACCGGCTACCTTTCCTGTTTCCAGCCAAAATATGTGACGCAAAAATAGCTCCCCGTGTGTACGAAGGAATATTGATAACACCAGTACTAATATTATATAGTCGAGCGAGGTCCATTGAACTAATAAAAATTTATCCGTTCTAAGGCCCACATTTAAACTGGCGTGAACATAAAAAATGAAATTATACAGACAGGGTATTTTATTACTGCTTGGCACAATTATATTGTTATTCAATACCCAGGCATGGTCGGTAGATCCTGTTTTCAACCAACGTGGTATCGCTATCAAAGGCTATGATCCTGTTGCCTACTTTACCGACGATAAGCCGATAAAAGGTGATCCCGACTATGTCCATCAGTGGATGGGGGCAAGCTGGCAATTTGCCAGCGAATCCAATTTAGAATCTTTTGTTAACAACCCTGAAAAATATGCGCCGCAGTATGGTGGCTACTGCGCTTATGCTGCCAGCAGTGGTTATATTGCCTCGACAGATCCGAATGCCTGGACTATTTACAACGATAAGTTGTACTTGAATTATTCTACATCTATTAGAAAACGCTGGTCGAAAAATAAGGACGGGCATATTACTAGCGCCGACAAGAATTGGCCAGGACTCAAACGGGGTTAACTAAATCGTTAGTACTCCTGCAATGAGGTCACTCGTGAGAAGGAGTACCAGTCAATATAGTGACGGTTCGCCGTCTGGCCGGATGCCAAAGCGTTTGTAGCCCCACTGGTATTGCGCCGGGCATTGGCGCACACATTGCTCGACACCCTGGTTGAGCGCTGTAACCGAAATCCGCAGATCCGGGTCTGAAATTTGCGCCGGCGCGGCGCTAAAATGAAAGTCGTAACCGGCACCTCCCGGTAGCCGTTCGGTCCAGGCAAACAACACCTTGCAGTCGGTTTTTTGCGCCAGTTTGGAAAGCAGCACCATGGTTAACGCCTCGATACCGAAAAAAGGTGCAAACTGACCTATGCCCGCTTTCGCCTGCTGATCAGGCAGGATGCCAACCAGTTGACCTCTGCGGATTGCCTGAAACGCCTGACGCACGCCCTTGCCATCGGCCGGAATCAATTTCACCCCAGTTCGCTCACGACCGCGTATTATCACCTGCTCTACACCCGGGTCCTCGGGTCTCTTGTACATAATGACGGTTTCAATCTGCGTGGGCAGGTATTGACCCATCAGTTCCCAGCTGCCGAGATGGGGTGCCGCAAGCAACACGCCCTGGCCTGCTGCACAGGCTTGTTCGAAAAGATCCCTTCCATGTATGTTCCGGATCAGACCAAATAATCGCTCCGGTTTTCGATACCAGAACCAGCCAATCTCAAGAAAAGTCTGAGCCATTGATCGCATACAGTCCCGCGCCAAAATTTCCCGGCGCCCGGGCTCAAGTTCTGGGAAACACAATTCGATATTACGCCTGGCCAGGCGCAATCTGCGATTGGGGATGCGATAAAGCAGGCTGCCAAGTGCCGCCCCCGCAGCCAATACCAGGCGCAGCGGTAAGAAGCTGACCAGGCGTAGGAAGCAGGTCAGTAATACTCCTTGAACTGTCATTCGTTGTTATTGCTCGAGTCCACGAGGCTGACTACCTTCACCTTCCTCCTGTAGCGGTGCTGTTCGAACCGCATAACCCTATTCACACACAAACCCCAATCTCTGGCCCATCGTCACCATGTCACTCTTTGTTCAATTGCAATATCATACCTTAAAATCACTTTCGCCTATATCGGTCAACACCTGCCCCTGGAGGCCTTGAGGCTATCAGATCCCGGTTCGCGATCTTTAGATTTACTTGACCTGGTCAATCGATAATTCTATTTTCGGCGGAGGATTACTGCTGTCGATTCCCCCGGACTCGACGAACAGGTCCCCGGGCTGCGCGACCGGATTTCCACTGATGGAAACACGCGCACCGACGATTACCCGCGCAAAAGTTGACAGTTTCATTGTCTGAATCATCGCATCGCTGTCGCTAAGGATGACATCGGTCGGCAGGTCCTGCACTGTCAGGCGTTTTACTGCAAGCGGCATTGGGGGTCCATCCATGGCCTTGGCATAGACAAAAACCGAATCCCCGGGTGCCGCAAGATGGCGTAAATTTTCTGCCAGGCTAATTGACAGATTCAGAATCCCCACGACAGAGACCGATGCACTTAATTGCGGATCTCGCTGCTCAAGTAATCCAATCAATTCACGCACTTCGGTGCTCGACTCAGGATCGTTCTGAATCAGTGGCATGAGTTGTGACCATAAAACATGTGCGCCCTTGTAGTCCTGGCGCTGCTCGGCTGCCAGCCCGGCGAGCCACAGTCCGGTAGAATCCTGCGGTGAAATTTCTAAACCACGCCTGACCAATTCCTCCGGTTCGCCCTGCATGACACCGTCGTTTTGCATCGCCAGTGCATCAGCCAGCGAAAACATAACCCCTGGCTCTTCGCCGACCAGGTCGTAAGTGCGTTGGTATGCGGTAATCGCCTTGTCAAACATCTGTCGGGCCATATAGGTTTTACCGAGTACGAACCAGCCCTCGGCATCCTCGGGATTATTGCGCAGGCGTTGCTTGATTAAATCCTCTATTTCTTCAACGCTGAGGTCAGTTAGCTGATTTTGAACCTGCGTATCAACCGGCACCTGTGCAAGCGCCGGATTCTTAATCACGCCATATTCACCAAGCTGAAAATAAAGTCCGAAGCTCAATATCGGAATTGCCACTGCTAATAGCCATACCACCCACCTTCCCTGTTGGTGTGTATCAGAGGCTTCGATGTTTTCCAGATCCAGCGCCAACGCGGTCTGCAGATCAAGCAATGTATTGTCGTATTCCTCCTGGTTCAGCTCGCCCTGCGCCAATTGAGAATCGAGATCATTTTTTTTATCCCTGGCGATGTCAATATTCTGCTTCTGCCGATCATCAGCCTGATCGGTTACCTGGACTCTTAATATGGGGGGCAATAAAATGAGCAGAGCCAGCAGTAGCAGGCCAATCGCCGCAATCCAGAAGATCATAGTTAGTCCCGATTATCCGAGAGTAATTGGCGTGCGCGTCGCAGCGCATCAGCATTAGGCGGCACTAAATTTTGTTTCTTGCGTATCGCTCGAATAACCAGCCATAACACCAGAACCAGCATTACAAACGGCCCGAACCATAACAACAATGTATCTCTTTTCAGACGCGGCCGGTACAACACAAAATCTCCATAGCGATCGACCATATACTGCGCGACCTGATCGGGAGTTTTCCCCTGGGCTAGCAGTTCGTAGGTTTGTCTGCGCAAATCTTTTGCCAGGTCGGCATTCGATCCGGCGAGATTCTGATTTTGACAGACCAGGCAACGCAGTTCACGGACCAGCCTGTAGTAGTCGGCTTCCATTTGGGTCGATTCGAATTCATAGGATTCGATCGCAGCCTGCAGGGGCGGGGTAAATAACAGAAAGCACAAAAGGCATGGCCTCAACATAATGGTAGCTTTCAACTCAATAATTCGCGCAGCAGAGGGACAATTTCACTATCCAGTGTCCCCTGGTTTATCGGGCCGATAATTTTGTGTTTGATAAAACCCCGTTTATCAACGATAAAAGTTTCCGGCACACCATAAACTCCCCAATCGATACCGATTCGCCCATCGGTATCCATCAGGCTTGCGCTATAGGGATCACCCCACTGTTGCAACCAGCCTTTCGCATCTACAGATCTATCCTTGTAGTTCAAGCCAATTACTTTAACCAATTCCATTTGCGCAAGGCGCGTGACGAATTCATGCTCGGCACGACAGGCGACACACCAGGATGCCCATACATTCAACACCCATACCTCACCCAGCAAATCCTTGTTTGAGATCTGCTGTTGCGGTGCGTGAAGCCTGGCCAGTGAAAAAGCGGGTGCCGGCTTATCGATCAGCGGCGAAGGCACCTTCTTTGGATCGAGACCCAAACCGTAAGCTATCGATCAGCGGCGAAGGCACCTTCTTTGGATCGAGACCCAAACCGTAAGCAAGCAGGCCCACCATCAAGATAAAAATAGTCAGTGGAAGCTTGAAGCGCATCAGCCCGGCTTCCCAACCGCGCTAATTGGTGCTTTCACGGTCGATCTCGATCTTTGATGATAGCGGCGGTCCGAGGCAGCGAATAAGCCGCCCAATGCCATGATAATTGCGCCCAGCCAAATCCAGCGGATAAAAGGCTTGTAATAGATGCGGATTGCCCAACTGCCCTTGTCATCCAGAGGCTCGCCCAGGGCGATAAACAAATCCCGTGTTAACCCGGCATCGATAGCAGCCTCGGTCATCGACGATTGTCGCACCGGATAATTTCGCTTCTCCGGCAGCAGCTCAACCCGGAAACTGCCGTCATCCGACGTCACCTCGAAGCTGCCGCGCGTCGCTATATAGTTGTCGACCTTGTAATCGCGCACGCCATTGAATACAAACTGGTATCCGGCGACCGAGTAAACATCGCCCGGCGCCATGCGCAGATCCTTTTCCTGGTTATACAAACTGGTCAGGGTAATGCCGATAATGAATACCGCAATACCGATATGACCGAAAATCATGCCGTAAAAACCTGAGGGTGTTGCGCGCAGCGTGGACCAAAATACCCGATTCCTGAAACGTTCCCATAATGCCATTATTACACTGCTGACAATCCATATCGACATGAGCAAGCCGATAAACCCCAACCACAGCCATTCGGGTAATCCGAGGCTGACTAAAATCGAGATGATTAGCGCAGCTATTAAGGGTAGGCGTAACCTGGAAAATAGACCTCGCCCGGTATCGCTTTTCCACCGAATTAACATACCGACACCGATGAGAATAGCCAGGGGTGCGGTCAGGCTCAAAAATACCAGGTTGAAATACGGGGGCCCTATCGAGATTTTTCCGCCCATCGCATCGATTGCAATTGGATACAGGGTACCAAGCAATATCGCCGCCGCTGCAACCGTCAGGAAGATATTGTTTAACAACAACGCCATTTCACGCGAGAGCAATTGTGTCTGTGCGGCACTTTTTAACATCGGAGCGCGCCACGCAAAGAGTATTAACGAACCACCAATCACGAGACCGAGAAAAGCAAGAATGAACACCCCGCGTTCCGGATCACTGGCAAATGCATGTACCGAAGTCAGGACCCCGGATCTCACCAGAAAAGTTCCGAGCAGGCTCAACGAAAAAGCAAAAATTGCCAGCAGGGCGGTCCAGGCCTTGAAGGTGCCGCGTTTTTCGGTTATCGCCAGCGAATGCATCAGCGCTGTACCGACCAGCCAGGGCATGAACGAGGCATTTTCTACCGGATCCCAAAACCACCAACCACCCCAGCCCAACTCGTAATAGGCCCACCAGCTGCCGAGCGCGATGCCGAGGGTTAAAAACAACCAGGCCACATTGGTCCAGGGACGCGACCAACGGGCCCAGGCCGAGTCGACCGACCCGGATAACAGTGCTGCAATCGAAAATGCGAAGGCCACCGAAAAACCGACGTAGCCGATATACAACATCGGTGGATGTATCGCGAGTCCGATATCCTGTAGTAATGGATTCAGATCGCTGCCTTCAGCAATTGCTGGAAACAAACGATCGAATGGATTCGACGTCAGCAGGATAAACAATAAAAACCCGACACTCACCAGGCCCATGACACCTAAAACACGCGCCCGCATCGCATTCGGTACATTCGCGCTGAATAGTGCCACTGCCGCACTCCAGATCGATAAGATTAGCGACCACAGCAGCAATGAACCTTCGTGTGAGCCCCAGACACCGGAAATCAGGTAAACCAGCGGTAACTGGGTATTAGAATTTTTCGCCACATAGAGCACCGAAAAATCGTGATCGAGAAACGCCCATGTCAGGCAGGCATAGGCGATTGCGACGAACAGAAATTGTCCCAGTGCTGCGGGTTTGGCGATCGCCACCCAGCGCTGTATTCCGATAGTAGCACCTGCAAGCGGCAACACTGACTGCACGATAGCAATGCACAGGGCAATAATGAGTGCAAAATGACCAATTTCGGGGATCATCGATTAATAATTCTCGCTGGTTTTGGTCATCGCCTCGGCTATTTCAGGCGGCATGTAATTCTCGTCATGTTTGGCGAGTACCTGTTGTGCAACAAATGCACCGTCTTCCCCCAGTTTACCATTGGCGATTATGCCCTGGCCTTCACGAAACAGGTCGGGCAGGATGCCGGTATAGCGTACGGTAATATTACTAGTATTGTCGGTCAGGTCGAATTGAACCGTCAGCCCGTTTCCCGGTCGACTGACGCTGCCGTTGACGACCATGCCACCGATGCGAAACAGCCGATCCCGCGGAGCCTTGCCCTTTGCAACTTCGCTCGGGGTGAAGAAAAACATGATTGCCGTTGACGACCATGCCACCGATGCGAAACAGCCGATCCCGCGGAGCCTTGCCCCTGGCAACTTCGCTCGGGGTGAAGAAAAACATGATGTTTTCATCTAGTGATTTGAGCGCGAAACCAACACCAATCGCAATGCCAGTGACCATTAACACAATGAGTGCCAGTCTTTTTTTACGTGCCGGTGTCATGCTATACGCTTCTGCCCTTGTTACGTCGTTTCAATTGTCCTAACAGCTGCCTGTGCGCTCGTCTGGGCAAATACCAGTTCAGCCATAAAACTATCGCCGCGAGGACATACGAAGGCCAGACATAAATAGCATATCCACCCATATTAAAAAATTCCATAAAACTATCGCCGCGAGGACATACGAAGGCCAGACATAAATAGCATATCCACCCATATTAAAAAATTCTGACAAGTTCATTTTGCAATAAGTTCCTCAACCCACTTACTATTTCGTTCGCGCTGCAATAGCTCGGCCCGGCAACTTTGAAACAATGCCAGCAGGTAATACACCTGAAATGCGAGGGCCATTAACAGCAACGGTATTAACATGCTCCAGTGAATCGATGGTTTATCGAATTTGGTTACCGTTGCGCCCTGATGCAGCGAATTCCACCATTCAACAGAATAATGAATTATCGGAATATTCACCATCCCCACAATGGCCAGGATAGCAATCGCACGCGTTGCGACGCGCTTGTCTTCAATTGCACCATGCAGACCAATCACGCCGAGGTATAAAAATAACAAAATTAATTCCGAAGTCAGGCGCGCGTCCCAAACCCACCAGGTTCCCCACATTGGTTTTCCCCACAGTGATCCGGTCGCGAGTGCCAGAAAAGTAAAGCTCGCACCTATTGGGGCGCTGCTGATCAGTACTATTTCGGCAATTTTCATTCGCCATACCAGAATGACCACGCCACAGGCAGCCATCACCATGTAAATAAACAAAGACATCCAGGCCGATGGCACATGGATAAATATAATGCGATAACTATCACCCTGCTGGTAATCGGGCGGCGCGAGGACTAGCCCACCATAGACGCCAGCAACCAACAATAGTAAGAATATTGTGCCTAGCCAGGGCAGCCAGTTGCCCGCAATGCGGTAGAAATGCGGTGGCGAACCTAATTTATGAAACCACAAAAACATATTCCTAACTCATACTGATTTTAAGCGCCGCGGCGGCCGCGACTGGTGAAAGGGAAAGGGCTAGAAACAAAAAAGCCAATAACATATAGATTTGGGCTGAAACATCAAGACCACCCGCCGCGGCTTCGATCGCGCTGGCAGCGAAGATCAATACAGGCACGTATAAAGGCAGTACCAGGATCGACAGGATTATACCACCTTTTGGCAGCCCCACGGTTAGTGCCACACCGATCGAACCCACCAGGCTAAGTACCGGGGTGCCGATCAAAATGGTCAAAAATAATACACCCTGCGCCTGCTGCGGCATGCCGAGCATTTCGGCCAGAATTGGGGAAATTATCAATAGCGGAAAACCGGTGACGAGCCAGTGAGCACAGACCTTGGCCAATACCAGTAACGGCATTGGATGCGCACTCATCAATAATTGATCCAGGGAACCGTCATCAAAATCGGAACGAAAAATACTCTCCAGCGATAGCATCGCGGCGAGTAGAGCGGCGACCCAGATGATGCCTGGTGCGATGCGTGCGAGCAATTCCGGCACCGCGCCAATCGCCAACGGAAACAATGTGACGACCATGATGAAAAATAACAGTGGATTGGCAAATTCGGCGCGATTGCGAAATGCCAGGGTCAGATCCCGACGCAACAGGTAAATAAATGCCTGGCTTAACGACAATCGAGTCATTGCGATAGATCCAGTCGCTGGATATCGGCGTTAACCATTCCAATGTCATGGTGCGAGGTCATCACGATAACCCCCTGCTCGGCCAAATGCTGCTCGAACATGCGCTCGAAGCCTGCCATGCTATTCTTGTCGAGCGAGGTAAACGGTTCGTCCAGAATCCACAACTGTGATTCAGTCACGATCAGCCGCGACAGGGCAAGCCGACGTTTTTGTCCAGCCGAGAGATTGCTCACCAGGGTATCGCCATAGCGATAAAGACCGAACCGGTCGAGCGCGTCGTCGAGTTCCACACCAGAGGGTTTGCCCATTGCCTGCACCAGGCGCAAATTTTCCAGGCAACTTAGCTCACGCTTAACGCCGTCATGGTGACCGACATAGCTGACCTGCTCGGTATAGTCGGCCGCAAGCTGATCGATAGGTTTACCCTGCCACAATACTTCGCCCTCGTCAGCCAATTTCAAGCCGGTTAAAATACGCAACAAACTGGTTTTGCCACTGCCATTGGCTCCCTCCACCAACAACATTTGCCCAGCTGCAAGCAATAAATTAAGATGCTCGAATAGCACCCGGTCATCGCGAATACAGGCAAGATTATCGATCTGGAGCAAATTGGTGTCGGACATGAAGATAACTAAGGAACCTCTGATTAATTCTGGGTGAATCGGGTTGTGATTCAAAATGATCAAGTTCAAGGCGTGGAACGCAAGCAATAGCAGGGCTATTGCTAAGTTTCACAACACGGGAATTGGTCATTTTGGGCACAACGGTTTCATTCATGAATTGATCAGAGGTTCCTTAAGACAAAAGTGCATGCAGGCTAGCCAAAAACCCGGAGAAATACAATCGGTAGGATCGGGCAGAATCGAGAAAAGCACGTTTAAGCCTCTTTTCTATCTGGATAACCCCCATCTACAAACAATCCTGTCGAATATCATGCATCCGCCTTTTCCGGCGGTAAAAAAACAGCGTCTGGAGCTCGAAGACGGCGATTTTCTCGATTTGCTGTGGAGCAAAACACGCGCCCCTCAAACACTGTTGATCCTGCACGGACTCGAAGGTTCGATTCATTCGGCCTACGCAAAGCGGATCCTGAACTACTGTAATCAACAGCGGATTGCCGCCGTGTTGATGCATTTTCGGGGTTGTGGCGGCGAACCGAATCGACTGCTGCGTGGTTATCACTCGGGTGAAACAGACGATTTACGGCGCGTGATCGAACATCTCAAATCTGGCGGTATCAGCGATATTGCGCTACTCGGTTATTCACTCGGCGGCAATGCAACGCTAAAGTATATGGGTGAGGCTAAAACCGATGCGGCGATTCGCTGTGCCATCGCTGTTTCGGTTCCGATGAGACTCGATATCTGCGCCGATACGATGAACCTGGGGTTTGCCAGAATTTACCAACGCACATTGCTGGATCGCCTGATCAAAAAAATGAATCTCAAGCGCGACCTGATGGACAGGCATGATCGGCAGTTCCCTGAACCTTGCAATATGCATAACTTCCGTGACTTCGACGATGCCTTCACCGCTCCGATTCATGGGTTCGATAGCGCCGAGGATTATTACCAGAGATGTAGTGCGAAACAGTTTCTACGCGATATCGACAAACCCACGTTGATCATACAATCGCAAGACGATCCGTTTATGAATCCCGGGGTGTTACCAGCGAAAGAGGAACTATCCAACCATGTGACCCTGGAGTTATCCGCACGGGGCGGCCACGTGGGATTTATTGGTGGCAGACTATGGCC
>Ga0209988_10002762_pt1 | contig 11604 bp, 4 predicted proteins | sample N075metaG_FD_183115 | JGI IMG/M metagenome (GOLD analysis project Ga0209988, IMG submission 183115) | Deep subsurface microbial communities from Kermadec Trench to uncover new lineages of life (NeLLi) - N075 metaG (SPAdes) (version 2) | ecosystem: Environmental > Aquatic > Marine > Ocean trench... | reverse complement strand
CGGGCTGTCTTCCATGCCTTGGAGAATACCGCGACGACGTGTCAGGTCACCCATCACATCGCCCATGTAATCTTCGGGCGTCACCACTTCGACCTTCATCATGGGTTCCAGCAGAACCGGATCAGCGATCAGCGCCGCGTTCCGAAAAGCCATGGAACCGGCAATCTTGAATGCCATCTCAGACGAATCGACCTCATGATAGGAACCGTCGTACAGGGTTACCTTGGCATCGACCACGGGATAGCCCGCAATCACACCACTGGTCATCTGTTCCTGGATACCCTTGTTGACCGCATTGATGTATTCACGCGGCACCACACCGCCAACAATAGCGTTGTCGAACTCGTAACCCTCACCTTTCCCTGCCGGCTCCAACCGGATTTTGACGTGGCCATACTGGCCGCGGCCACCAGTCTGGCGCACAAATTTGCCCTCAGCCGAGACACTTTTGCGGATCGTCTCACGGTAAGCCACCTGCGGACGCCCCACATTGGCCTCCACTTTGAATTCACGCTTCATGCGCTCGACGATGATGTCGAGATGCAACTCGCCCATACCGGAAATGATGGTCTGCCCGGATTCCTCGTCCGTATGAACACGAAATGACGGATCTTCATGGGCCAACTTGGAGAGTGCTATTCCCATTTTTTCCTGGTCACCCTTGGTCCTGGGTTCAACCGCCACCGAGATCACAGGATCGGGAAAATCGATACGCTCCAGCATGATGATGTTGTGCAGGTCACATAGGGTGTCACCGGTTGCGACATCCTTTAATCCCACAGCCGCGGCAATGTCACCGGCTCGAACTTCTTTGATGTCCTCACGCGTATTAGCGTGCATCTGCAGGATACGCCCAACCCGCTCTTTCTTGCCTCTGACCGCGTTGTAAACTGTATCACCGGAATGCAGAACGCCGGAATAAACCCGGAAAAAGGTCAGCGTGCCGACATAGGGGTCGGTAGCAATCTTGAATGCCAGTGCGGCAAATGGCTCATCGTCTGAACTCTTTCGCTCGCCTTGCGTATCATCTTCATGGGTCCCCGTGATGGCTGGAACATCCAGCGGAGATGGCATCAGGTTGACAATTGCGTCGAGCAGAGCTTGTACACCCTTGTTCTTGAACGCGCTGCCGCAAAGACAAGGAACAAGATCATTGGCCACTGTACCCATACGCAGGCCTTCGATAATCTGTGCTTCACTTAACTCGCCACCTTCGAGGTAAGTGTCCATCAGCTCTTCAGAACCATCGGCGGCCGCCTCAACCATGAATTCACGAGCAGACTCTGCTGCGCCTTGAAGCTCTGCAGGTATATCACGCGTCTCGTAATTCATGCCCTGGTTTTCATTATCCCAGTAAATTGCTCTCATTCGAACCAGGTCGATAATCCCCTGAAAACTTTCCTCGGCTCCGATTGGCAGCTGGACGGGAACGGTACGCGCACCCAGGCGTTCTCCAATCTGATGGACAACGCGTTCGAAATTCGCACCGGTGCGATCCATTTTGTTGACGAACGCAACACGCGGGACGTTGTAATGCGTAGCCTGGCGCCAAACGGTTTCGGACTGGGGCTGAACACCAGCGACCGCGCAGAACACGGCAACGGCCCCGTCAAGCACACGCAAGGAGCGCTCTACCTCAATGGTGAAATCGACGTGGCCTGGCGTGTCGATGATATTGATCCGGTGTTCCGCGAACTGCTGGTCCATGCCACTCCAGAAACAGGTGGTAGCAGCAGAGGTAATCGTAATACCACGCTCTTGTTCCTGCTCCATCCAGTCCATGGTGGCATTGCCGTCATGGACCTCACCGATCTTGTGCGAAACACCGGTGTAGAACAGGATACGTTCGGTGGTAGTCGTCTTACCAGCATCAATATGCGCCATGATGCCGATGTTGCGATACCGTTCAATGGGCGTACTACGGGCCACTTTCTATACCTCGATAAATTCTGAATCAAACCGCCGGCTAAAATTACCAGCGCCAAGGCTACCAACGATAATGGGCGAATGCCTTGTTGGCTTCAGCCATTCTGTGTGTGTCTTCACGCTTCTTAACCGCCGATCCACGTTGCTCAACTGCGTCCAACAATTCACCCGCCAACCGGCCGGGCATATTCTGTTCGCCTCGCTTGCGTGCAGCATCGATGATCCAACGCATAGCCAGGGTCTGGCGACGTTTGGGACGCACTTCCACCGGCACCTGGTAGGTTGCGCCACCCACACGGCGGGACTTTACTTCCACCATCGGGCTTACGTTCTCCAATGCCTTTTCAACCAGTTCCACCGGTTCAGCACTCTTGTTCTTGTCACTGATGGTTTCGATGGCTCCGTAGACAATCCTTTCGGCTACGGATTTCTTACCACTCACCATCACCATGTTGATGAAGCGCGTTATCATTTCACTGCCAAACTTGGGATCGGGCAGAATTTCTCTGGAGAAATTAGTATGTTTTCTGGACATTTCTCTTGCCGTAATTTAAGGGTCAGTGAAAATCAGTTTTTAGGCCGTTTGGTGCCGTACTTGGAACGGCCTTGCCGGCGATCACTTACGCCCGCCGTATCAAGGCTGCCACGAATGGTGTGATAGCGAACACCGGGCAAGTCTTTTACTCGGCCACCCCTGATCAACACCACGCTATGTTCCTGCAAATTATGACCCTCTCCGCCGATATAACTGGTTACCTCAAAGCCATTCGTCAGGCGTACACGCGCCACCTTGCGCAATGCAGAATTCGGTTTCTTTGGCGTGGTTGTGTAAACACGTGTACAAACGCCTCGTTTCTGCGGACAACCTTCCAGTGCTGGCACGTTGGTTTTGTAAGGTTTGTCTTTGCGCGGCTTACGTACGAGTTGGTTGATCGTCGTCATATAGTTCCCTGTTTCAAAATATTCATCTCCGGTTTTTCGGCCCGTTAAACAAAATTGCGCGCGGAAAACTCCCGCTCACCGAAAGAGCACAAACACAAACGCCGTCTGCTGATAATGCCAAACGCCCAACCCCGTAGTTTATTGCCCGGGATTGGGCGCCGTTGAGTCCGGCCCACGCGCCGGCGACATCGGCTTTCCGTAACGGTCTTTTTACCGCACGGCCCTCCTTCGGGAGGGGTTCTTTGTCTTAGCCGACCGATTATGACAGGGTTCATTCCCCCTGACAATACCCAGAGCTAAGTTTTTCTTACAGGAACTCCTTTACAGGAACCCGCTCGTACATGGGCTCCTGCAAAACTTACCGGCTCTTTTCGGTCTCACTATCCAGGTTGGCAAATTCTTCGGCAGCAATGGCCGAAGCGAGAGCCGCCAGGTCAATTCCAGGCTCTTCTTCCACCTTGCGTTTGCGTGCCTTGTGGTAAGCCATACCGGTACCGGCTGGAATCAGACGACCGACAATCACATTTTCCTTGAGACCCCGCAAATGATCCGTCGTGCCGCGCACCGCGGCTTCGGTTAGCACCCTGGTGGTTTCCTGGAAGGACGCTGCCGAGATGAAAGACTCTGTGGCCAGAGATGCTTTAGTGATGCCCAGCAGGATCCTCTGGTACTGGGCCGGCCGGCCACCCTCTTTTTCGACCGCTGAATTTTCCTCCTTCAAGCGGAATACATCGAGCTGTTCACCGCGCAGTAACTTGGTATCGCCAGGATCCTGGACTTCAACTTTGCGCAGCATCTGGCGAACGATGGCCTCGATATGCTTGTCGTTTATTCTCACACCCTGCAAGCGATAGACATCCTGGATTTCTTTCACCAGATAATCATCCAGTGCTTCCACACCGAGCAGACGGAGAATGTCATGCGGGTTCGGCTCGCCAATGACAATGGTTTCACCTTTTTCTACCCGTTCACCCTCGAAGACGATCACATGACGCCATTTGGGAATCAATTCTTCGTAATGTTCACCATCATCTTGCGTGATAACCAGGCGCTGCTTGCCCTTGGTGTCCTTGCCAAAGCTGATAATGCCGGAAACTTCCGCCAGGATGGAGGATTCTTTCGGCTTGCGTGCCTCGAACAAATCGGCAACCCGGGGCAAACCACCGGTGATGTCTCGTGTCTTTGATGACTCCTGGGGAATGCGCGCCAGCACGTCACCGACCTTTACTTTCTGACCGTCCTGCATCTGCACGATGGACCCGGCTTGCAGGAAGTAGTGTGCCGGAATTTCCGTTCCGGCGAGGAACAGTTCCTTGCCCCTCTTGTTAACCAGGCTGATCATCGGACGTAAATCCTTGCCTTCGCTGCCACGCTGCTTGGGATCCGTCACGACCAGACTGGTCAGGCCGGTGACGTCATCCACCACCTCGTTGACCGTCATGCCGTCGATGATTTCGTGAAATCTCACGCTACCGGCTACTTCGGTCACGATCGGGTGTGTATGCGGATCCCAGTTCGCTGTCACGTCGCCGGCTTTGACGGCTTTTCCATCGCGTACCGAGATGATCGCACCATATGGCACCTTGTAACGCTCACGCTCCCGGCCATGCTCATCGATAACCGACAACTCACCGGATCTCGAAACTGCGACCAATTTCTTGTCGGCGTTTATCACAGTTTTCATATTGTGCAGGCGGACCGAACCGCTGGATTTCACCTGGATATGATCCACGGCAGCATCCCTTGATGCCGCACCACCGATGTGGAAAGTACGCATCGTCAACTGCGTACCCGGCTCGCCGATTGATTGAGCCGCGATCACACCAACCGCCTCACCGATATTGACCAAATTGCCACGCGCCAGGTCACGACCGTAGCAATAGGTACATACGCCATGCCGGGTTTCGCAGGTAATGGTAGAACGCACCAGCACTCGGTCGACACCTACATCCTCCAACTCTTCGACCTCCCGCTCGTCGAGCAGGGTGTTGCGGGCGAATAATACTTCATCGGTGCCCGGCCTCAGAATATCTTGCGCCACCATTCGGCCCAGTACACGCTCACGTAGCGACTCCACAACATCACCACCCTCAACGATCGGGTGCATGGTCACGCCACGCTCTGTCTTGCAGTCCACTTCGGTAGTGACCAGATCCTGGGCAACATCCACCAGGCGCCGTGTCAAGTACCCGGAGTTCGCGGTCTTCAAGGCCGTATCGGCCAGGCCTTTACGCGCACCATGGGTTGAAATGAAGTACTGCAGCACATCCAGCCCTTCACGGAAATTGGCCTTGATTGGCGTCTCGATAATGGATCCGTCCGGCTTGGCCATCAGGCCTCGCATTCCGGCCAACTGCCTGATCTGCGCCGCAGAACCTCGGGCGCCCGAGTCGGCCATGATGAAAATGGAATTCATGGAGTCTTCCTCCACTGTCTTCCCTGCACTATCCTTGACCACGCTCCTGCCCATGCCCCGCATCATTGCACGGGCGACCTGTTCGTTGGTACGCGACCAGATGTCCACGACCTTGTTGTAGCGCTCTCCGGCGGTCACCAGGCCTGAAACATACTGGTTCTGGATTTCCACAACTTCGGCTTCAGCAGCTGCCAGTATTTTCTTTTTCTCAACCGGTACGACGAGATCGTCAATGCCGATTGATACTCCAGACAGGGTAGCGTAATGGAACCCGGTGTACATCAGCTTGTCCGCAAACACCACCGTCTTTTTCAAACCGAGGCGCCGGTAACAGGAGTTGATCAATCCTGATATCTGCTTCTTTTTGAGCGTCTTGTTCAACATGTGGAACGGCATACCCTCGGGCCGGATTTCCGCCAGCAGGGCACGACCTACCGTGGTTTCAACCAGGTTGGTCTCATGACGTTCTTCACCGTGTTCTGAGATGATGGTTTCATCAATACGAACTTTTACCCGCGCGTGCAGTTGCACCGCCTTGTTTTCGAATGCCCGGTGCACTTCGTCAATATCGCTGAAATACATACCCTCGCCGAGCGAACCAGCCAGCTGACGCGTCATGTAGTACAGGCCGAGCACTACATCCTGGGTCGGAACAATGATGGGTTCACCATTGGCCGGTGAAAGGATGTTGTTGGTTGACATCATCAATGCACGAGCTTCCAGCTGTGCTTCAACCGACAGCGGAATGTGTACAGCCATCTGGTCACCGTCAAAGTCGGCATTGAAGGCAGTACACACCAGCGGATGGAGCTGAATGGCCTTGCCCTCGATCAGTACCGGTTCGAACGCCTGGATGCCCAGCCTGTGCAGAGTCGGCGCCCTATTGAGCAGGACCGGGTGTTCACGGATCACCTCGGACAGGATATCCCATACCTCGGGACGTTCTGATTCGACCAACTTCTTGGCAGCCTTGATGGTGGCAGCCATGCCCCGTCGCTGCAGCTTGCTGAAAATAAACGGCTTGAACAATTCCAACGCCATTTTCTTCGGCAATCCACATTCATGCAGCCTGAGTTTTGGGCCCACCACGATCACTGAACGGCCTGAGTAATCGACGCGTTTACCCAGCAGGTTCTGCCGGAAACGCCCTTGTTTGCCTTTGATCATATCGGCCAGGGACTTAAGTGGACGCTTGTTGGTACCGGTAATGGCACGGCCGCGGCGGCCGTTGTCCAGCAGGGCGTCGACGGCTTCCTGTAACATGCGCTTTTCGTTACGCACGATAATATCGGGCGCATTGAGCTCCAGCAGGCGCTTCAGTCGGTTGTTGCGGTTGATCGCGCGGCGGTACAGGTCATTGAGATCTGACGTGGCGAAACGTCCGCCATCCAGCGGAACCAGCGGACGCAGGTCGGGCGGCAACACCGGCAGCACCGTCAAGATCATGAATTCGGGGCGGTTGCCCGAATTGATAAAACCTTCAACCAACTTGAGACGTTTGGACAGGCGTTTCAATTTGGTGACGGATCGGGTAGCCCCCACTTCTTCACGCAAGTGGACGGCTTGTTCTTTGAGGTCGATGTCTTGCAGAAGCTCACGAATGGCTTCGGCACCCATCTTGGCGTTAAATTCGTCGCCCCACTCTTCCATCGTGTCCAAGTACTGTTCATCAGTGAGCAACTGACCACGTTCCAGTGTGGTCATTCCCGCATCGAGAACGACGTAGGATTCGAAATAGAGAATCCGCTCAATATCACGTAGGGTCATATCCAGCATCAGGCCGATGCGGGACGGTAGCGACTTCAGAAACCAGATGTGCGCCACCGGACTGGCCAGTTCGATATGAGCCATGCGCTCACGGCGAACCTTGGTCAACGTGACCTCTGTGCCGCATTTTTCACAAACAACACCGCGGTGTTTCATGCGCTTGTATTTTCCGCAAAGGCATTCGTAATCTTTGACCGGGCCAAAAATTGCCGCGCAGAACAGGCCATCCCGCTCTGGCTTGAACGTACGGTAATTGATCGTTTCCGGTTTCTTCACCTCGCCAAAAGACCAGGAACGAATCAGGTCCGGTGGTGCGAGACCGATCCGAATTGCGTCAAAATCAAGCGGCTGGCGCTGTCTGCCATAGAGATTGAGTAAGTCTCTCATTGCCGATCTTCTCCTAATCAGGTTTCTTCGAGTTCGATGTTGATGCCCAGTGAGCGGATTTCCTTCACCAGCACATTAAAAGATTCAGGCATGCCTGCAGCCATCTGATGGTTCCCATCGACGATGTTTTTGTACATCTTGTTACGGCCAGCGACGTCATCAGACTTAACGGTCAGCATTTCCTGCAGCGTATACGCTGCGCCGTAAGCTTCCAGCGCCCAAACCTCCATCTCGCCGAATCGCTGACCACCGAACTGCGCTTTGCCACCCAACGGCTGCTGGGTCACCAGGCTGTACGGACCGGTGGAACGGGCGTGCATCTTGTCGTCCACCAGGTGGTTAAGCTTTAACATGTACATGTAGCCAACCGTGATCGGGCGTTCAAACGGATCGCCTGTAAGGCCGTCGTACAGGATGGTCTGGCCACTTTGCGGCAAATGCGCGAGCTCGAGCAGGTGTTTGATTTCTTTTTCATTTGCTCCGTCAAACACCGGCGTGGCCATGGGCACACCCTGCTTCAGGTTATGCGCCAAGGTCAGGACCTCTTCATCAGAGAACTCAGTCAGGTCGACCCGGCCCTTGCGGTCACTGTTATAGATTTCATCCAGGAACTTGCGGATTTGAGTAATCTTGACCTTTTGTTCCAGCATTTCGCTGATCTGAAGACCCAGGCCCTTGGCTGCCCAGCCCAGATGGACTTCCAGCACCTGGCCAATATTCATACGTGACGGTACACCCAACGGGTTCAACACGATATCGATCGGTGTACCGTCTTCCATGTATGGCATGTCCTCGGTCGGTACAATCATTGAGATCACACCCTTGTTACCGTGGCGGCCGGCCATCTTGTCCCCCGGTTGAATGCGCCGCCTGACCGCCATGTAGACCTTAACCATCTTGAGCACTCCGGGAGCGAGATCATCCCCCTGGATGATTTTACCCTTCTTCTCTTCGAAGCGGGCATCAAAACCCTTGCGCTGTTCCTTCAACTGGTCGGCCATCTGCTCCAGCATTTCATTGACGGAATCGTTACGCATGCGGATATTGAACCAGTCTTCCCGGTCCATGCCCGCGAGGTATGTTGCAGTGATTTTGCTGCCTTTTTTAAGGCCTGCCGGGCCTTTATCCGCCACCTTACCCAGCAATGCGTTTTCCAGACGATGGAAGATGATGTTTTCCACGATGCGCAGCTGATCATTGAGGTCTTTGCTGACATGGCGCAGCTGTTCCTTTTCAATCGACATGGCACGTTCGTCTTTTTCCACACCATCACGGGTGAAAACCTGCACGTCGATCACCGTTCCATCCATGCCACTGGAAACGCGCAGGGAAGTATCCTTAACATCCGACGCTTTCTCACCAAAAATGGCGCGCAACAGCTTTTCTTCCGGTGTTAGCTGGGTTTCGCCCTTGGGCGTGATCTTGCCAACCAGGATGTCACCAGTGCATACCTCGGCGCCAATGTAGACAATACCTGACTGATCCAGCTTGTTGAGATTGTGCTCACCCACGTTGGGAATATCAGCCGTGATTTCCTCGGAACCCAGCTTGGTGTCGCGTGCCACACAGGTGAGTTCTTCAATGTGGATCGTCGTGTAGCGGTCTTCCTCCACAACGCGCTCCGAAATCACGATGGAGTCTTCAAAGTTGTACCCGTTCCAGGGCATGAACGCGACCAGCATGTTCTGGCCCAGCGCCAGTTCTCCCAGGTCGGTGGACGACCCGTCCGCAAGTACGTCGCCGATGGAGACCCGGTCGCCTACACGCACCAGCGGACGCTGATTCATACAGGTGTTTTGGTTCGAGCGCTGGTATTTGATAAGGTTATAAATATCAACACCGGGATCATCGACCGGAACTTCTTCCTCGTTAACGCGCACCACGATTCGGCCGGCGTCAACCTGGTCGATCACGCCGCCGCGTTTCGCCACGGCAGTCACACCGGAATCTGTTGCAACGCAACGCTCCATACCGGTACCCACCAGCGGCTTTTCTGCCCTGAGCGTCGGCACGGCCTGGCGCTGCATATTGGAACCCATCAATGCGCGGTTGGCATCATCGTGTTCCAGGAACGGAACCAGGGACGCTGCCACGGAAACAATCTGTTTGGGAGACACATCCATGTAGTTGACTTCAGACGGCGCCTTTAACGTGAACTCTCCCTGGTGGCGACAGGGTATGAATTCGTCAATAAGTTTGCCGTCCTTGTCCAGTTCTGCATTGGCCTGAGCAATGACGAAATCGCCCTCGACGATCGCGGACAGGTACTCTACATCCCGGGTCGCTTTACCATCAATCACCTTCCGGTAAGGGGTTTCCAGGAAACCGTAATCGTTGGTCCTTGCGTACACTGCAAGTGAGTTGATCAGTCCGATATTCGGCCCCTCTGGCGTTTCAATCGGACAGACGCGACCGTAGTGCGTCGGGTGCACATCACGAACCTCGAAACCCGCACGCTCACGTGTCAGTCCACCCGGGCCAAGCGCTGATACGCGGCGTTTATGCGTCACTTCGGACAGCGGATTATTCTGATCCATAAACTGGCTAAGTTGTGAAGAGCCAAAGAATTCCTTCACTGCGGCGGCTACCGGTTTGGCATTGATCAGTTCCTGTGGTGACAAACCTTCGCTCTCCGCCACCGACAACCGTTCGCGGACAGCACGTTCAACCCGAACCAGGCCGACACGGAACACGTTCTCGGTCATTTCACCCACGCTACGCACGCGACGGTTGCCAAGGTGATCGATGTCATCAACGCTGCCTTTGCCGTTACGGATGTCGATCAGTATGTGCAGGACAGCAAGGATGTCTTCACGATCCAATATACCCGGGCCTTCAATTGCGGTTCTGCCCACGCGACGATTGAATTTCATCCGTCCCACACTGGACAGATCGTAGCGCTCTTCAGCAAAGAACAGGTTCCTGAACAGGTTCTGTGCCGCGTCCTTGGTTGGCGGCTCGCCGGGACGCATCATGCGGTAAATATCGACCAGCGCTTCCAATTCATTGGTTGTTGGATCGACCTTCAGCGTGTTGGAAATGTAGGGACCGTGATCCAGATCATTAATATGCAGAATGTTCAGGCTCTTGATACGTGCGTCGCGCAGCTTCTTCAGCAGTTCTTCTGTCAGTTCGGCATTGGGGTCAGCCAGCACCTCGCCAGACTCCTTGTCAATGATGGCATTTGCGACAATTTTACCGATCAAGTATTCATCGGGTACATCAAGAGCTTTTACACCCGCATCCTCGATCATCTTGATATGACGGGCCGTGATCCGCTTGCCAGTGGCAACCAGCATTTTTCCAGTCTTGCTGCGGATGTCAAAAAAGGCGGTCTCACCTCGCAGACGCCCGGGAATTAGCGCCAGCTTGGCTCCGGATTTCTTCAGTGTGATCTTGGTGGTCTCAAAAAAGGTATCCAGGATTTCTTCATTGTTCATTCCCAGGGCACGAAGCAGGATGGTCACCGGTAACTTACGACGACGATCGATTCGTGTATAGATGCCATCTTTTGGATCAAATTCGAAATCCAGCCATGAGCCACGGTAGGGTATGACGCGGGCTGAAAACAGCAATTTACCACTGGAGTGGGTCTTGCCCTTGTCATGGTCAAAAAACACGCCAGGAGAGCGATGCAACTGCGAAACGATGACACGTTCCGTGCCGTTGACGATGAATGTGCCGGTTTTCGTCATCAGCGGCAGGTCACCCATGTAAACTTCCTGCTCCTTGACGTATTTGACCGGCTTGACCTTGGCGGAGCTTTCCCTGTCATAAATAACCAGGCGGACTTTCACGCGCAGGGCAGCGCCATAAGACATACCCCGCAATTTGCACTCTTTCACGTCGAAAACAGGAGAACCCAGCTTGTAGCTAACGTACTCAAGCGCTGCATTGCCCGAATAGGCAACGATGGGAAAGACCGATGTCAGTGCGCCATGGAGGCCACGCTCACGCTTTTCGTTCGCTGGAACATCAAGCTGCAAAAATTCCCGGTAGGAACGAATCTGCGTTTCCAGCAAGTAAGGCACCTCGAGAACGGACTCACGTTTGCTGAAGTCCTTGCGAATGCGCTTTTTTTCCGTGAAAGAGTAACTCATGTTCTGATTCCGCCTATATACGATCAAAATTCATAGAAATACAAGCAGAAGCGGGCCAGAGACTGT
>Ga0209988_10002761_pt1 | contig 11606 bp, 7 predicted proteins | sample N075metaG_FD_183115 | JGI IMG/M metagenome (GOLD analysis project Ga0209988, IMG submission 183115) | Deep subsurface microbial communities from Kermadec Trench to uncover new lineages of life (NeLLi) - N075 metaG (SPAdes) (version 2) | ecosystem: Environmental > Aquatic > Marine > Ocean trench... | reverse complement strand
GCTCTCGCTCTTGACGAGACACGAGCGCGCGATGTGGTAGAAGCCTTCGATGCGAGCGTCGTGCAAGCCCTTTTCGAGACAGGTGAGGAGCATCCGCCACTCTTGCAAGGTGACCTTGAGGCCGGCCTTGCGAAGGGCGTAGAAGAAATCCAGGAAGACCACGCGCGGCGAACCCGAACTAGCGGCGGGCGCCGCCAAGCTCCTCGAAACTGGTCGGTGTCTTTCCGCCGCGATCCTGGAAAGCCACGATCGAACGCGTGTCCTGTTCGTTCTTGAGCAGCGCGCCCATGAAGGGCAATTCGGATTCGAGCTGGCTCGGATCGACGCCGGCGCGCAAAAGGGCGGTGATCCAGTCGATCAACTCCGCGGTCGACGGTCGCTTGCGAAGTTCCTTTTGCTGTCGGAGCCAGTAGAACTTGACGAGCACCTGTTCGAGCAGCTTCTTCTCGAGGTCCGGATGGTGGACGTCGATGATTTCTCGCATCTGATCCACATCGGGGAAATCGATGAAATGGAAGACACAGCGACGCAAAAAGGCGTCGGGCAATTCCTTCTCGTTGTTGGAGGTGATGATGACCATCGGACGCTGCTTCGCCTTGATCTCGTCGCCCGTCTCCATCACGGAGAAGCGCATCTCGTCCAACTCGAGGAGAATATCGTTCGGGAATTCGAGGTCGGCCTTGTCGATCTCGTCGATCAACAGGACCTGGCGAGTCTCGGAGGAGAAGACGCGACCGAGCGGCCCGAGCCGGATGTAGCTGCGAATGTCCTTGACATCACCGTCGCCGAAGCGCGCATCGTTCAGCCGTTGGACCGTGTCGTAGATATAGAGGCCGTCTTCCGCCTTCGAAGTCGATTTGATATGCCAACTATCGAGTTCGAGTCCCAATCCCTCGGCGACGTGTTTCGCGAGCAGGGTTTTCCCGGTTCCCGGTTCGCCCTTGACGAGCAAAGGCCGCTCGAGCGCCAGCGCACAGTTGACCGCGTCGACGAGTGCGCTCGAGGCGATATAGCCGCTGGTTCCTTCGAATCGCTCAAAGCGCTCGGCGCTCTGTGTTCCGGTCGGTTCTGCTGACATGGGTCGACGCTCAAGGCCGCTCGTGAATGAGAAGCTTCCGCTCATCACCAAACATGACCGCAATCTTGCCGCGACCGACGACGCCCTGAACCACGCCCTCTCCGAGAGTCTTGTGATTGAGCCGATCCCCACGCTCATAGGAGTCGCGGATCGAATAGGGCAGCAAGGGCTTCGAGAGATCCGCCTCGACGATCACATCCGCCGGGTCGATCTTCTTTTTCTTGGGCTTCGGCTTGAGCTTGCCCGCGCCCGTCTCCCAGGACTTTTCGAAACCGATCGGCCCCGTGAGCGTCGGACCCTCGTCATCGTATTCCCAGCCGGGCACCGAATCCGTCGTCAGCCCAACGAAAATGATCTCCGTGCCGATCGTCTCTCCGACTTCCCGCGCGATTCGCTCGAGTTCCCGAATCCAACCCGCGCCCTTCTGGGCTTCGCGCTTTCGACAAAGCTCCCAATAACGCGGACTCGCGGCGATGACGACAGCCGGAGCCTCCTCACCGGTCTTCATGCCGACGGCCTCTTCGATCTCGGCGCGCAGCGCCTCGCGATTCGCGTCGATCACGGCCGCATGCGCCAACCCCTGCAGGACCAATCGAAGCGGGGTGTCACCCGCACCACTCCGAGTCGCTTCGGGATCGAGATATTTGACGACGACAACCGCGATCCGGTCTTCGCCGAGTAGCGCCAATAAAGGCAGGTCTTCGATTCCGGCGTTGGGATCCGCGTCGCCCTTCTCTTTGTCGGGCGCGGCCGTCCGGATGGGGACGGCGCTGTCGATGATCTCAATCGATTCGCCGCTCGGAAGTTCGAGCGACTTCGCGTGGGTTTCGGCTTCGTCCGTAGATCGGGCCGAGCGCGCGATCGCTTCGGCCAGATGCTTTTCGTCGCGGCCGTGTTGACGTCCCTTGGCCTTGCGACCGACGCGAACGCCGAGATGTGCGAGCCCTTCTGCCGACCGCTTCGGCGCATTGGCGACCTCGGTCTGGTAGTCGGCCTCGAGCGAGGCGCCCGTCAGCCGTTCCGCCGCCGCACGGAAACCCTTCGCTTGTTTGACGTCTCGATCGGAAACAAGCGCGATGATCGGATGAAGACTCACTGGAGGGATCTCCTGAATGGACGGCGCGAGGAGCCAGCCGACATCGGCCCTTGCGGGGGCCCGATTCGTAGGAAAGCCAGCTCGATTACCATCGGAATGACATCGAGGCCCCGTCGCGTTCCGAGGGGCCTCTCAAGGACTCTAACACCGCTGAGGGCAGAATTCCCAGTTGTCCCCTAGGGGACTGTGCAATGTGGGGTCCAGCGGGGATCCGAAGGACTACGGTCGACGGAGCCGGAGCTCGCCGCCATCGAGCTCGAAGACGAGCTCCTCGAAATCGCGGGATGCGCGGAAGAGAGTGGCCTCGAGGGCCGCCTGATGCTCGGTATGACTTTCGGGCTCGCTCAATCCGACCCATGAGGGCGGCCGCTCTTCGATCCGATCCATCCGATTGCGCTGCGACATCCAACCCCTCTCCGAGTGTCCAAGGCGACGACCGCATAGCCCGGCGCCACTTCCGCCTTATCGCGACAAAGCGGCCGAGTCTTGAAATCTTTTCGCGAGTTCGAGGGTCCTTCTTGCCCGATTCAGACGCGGACGTCTCAAGAATCGGAAGAACTTCGATGTCGTTGGAAGTGGGTCGCTCGAGATTCCCTTCGCCACCGAACTCCGCCGCTAGACAGAAGCACGATGAACGACGAGACTGGGCTCGTGCAGAATCGACTTTCGACCGCTCTGGTCATCGCGCTCCTGATCGCCCTCGCAACCGGCTGCGGCACGCTTCTCAAGCTCGCGGGTTCCGAAGCGGACGCGATCGTTTTCGAATCCGGTGAATTGCGAACGATCGAAGAGGTTCCTCTCGCCGAACTCGATCTGGCCTGCCAAAAAGCCGTTGAGGTGTTGGGCTACGAAGAGATCGAGAGGACGTACGAAGCCGATTCGATGCGACTGACGGCGCGCACGGTGGGTGGGGAGCCCGTCGAACTCCAATTAGCCGCGACGCGTCCCCGGCGAACGGAACTTCGGATTCGAATCGGCGTGCTCGGAAACGAGGCCCGGTCGCGACTCGTCCTCGAACAGATCCATCAATCGCTCTGAAGGGGCGGGGGAGTAGTGGCGATTGGAGGCGTCGCAAGGCCTGATCGAAGCGGTCGTTTTACTGGCCCTCGCCGCGGCGGGACTGGTCGTGACCGAACGGCTACGACTGCCTTCGGTCGTCGGCTTCCTCGTCGTCGGTGCCATCGCGGGGCCCGGCATGTTAGGCCTCGTGAGCGAACCCGAGCGGGTACGGGATCTCGCTGAGATCGGCGTTATTTTCCTGCTCTTCGAAATCGGACTTGAGCTGCCCATCGAACGGGTCCGAACACTCTGGCGGTCGGCACTCGTCGCCGGCGGATTCCAGATCATCGCAACGCTGGCTGTCGTCGCCGGCCTCGCCCACGCGTTCGGACTCGGATGGGCCGCGGCGGTAGTCGTTGGGGCCGGGGTTTCGATGTCGAGCACCGCGATCGTCCTCCGGCTGCTCGCGGACGAGGGCCAGATCGATTCGCCGGGCGGACAGCTCACTGTTTCGGTGCTGCTGATGCAGGACCTCGCGATCGTTCCTCTTCTCCTGTTCATCCCGCTCCTGGCAAGCGACTCGCTCAGCCTGGCCGAGATCGGTCTCGTGATCGGGCGGATGACGCTCGCACTCGGCCTGGTTGGAGCGGCCGCCTGGTTCGTGATCCCGCGAGTGCTCGATCGTGTGGCACAGACACGCAGCGGCGAACTCTTCAGCCTGCTCGCCTTGTTGATCGTGCTCGGCTCGGCGCTCACCGCGCAAACCTTCGGGCTCACCCTCGCCGTCGGCGCTTTCCTGGCCGGCGTCGCCGCCAGCGGGTCTCCCTACGCACACCAGCTCTTCAGTGAGGTCGTGCCGTTGCGGGGCGTGTTGCTCGGAATCTTCTTCACCGCGGTCGGCATGTTCTTCGATCCCAGCGGAGTCCTCGAAGCGCCGGGCGTCTTCGTCCTCGACGTCGTTGCGATCACGCTGGGAAAGATCCTGATCGTCGTCTTCGCGGGCATGATCCTACTCCGACGATCGCTTCGCGTGAGCCTCGAAGCGGGTCTCTCCCTCTGTCAGATGGGCGAATTTTCGTTCGTACTGTTGGGGGTCGCGGGCGAAGCGGGCGTGATCGAGCCCATTCTCGAACAGCGTGTCGTCGCCGCTTCGATCGCGACGCTCTTGATCTCGCCCTTTCTGATTCGAACTGCCCCCAGACTCGCGGCCCGCGTCGCGGAATGGCTGCGTCACCCCGGAGTTCGGATGCCGAAAGAGGCGGCCGACGACGAGCCACTGCCCGAAACACGGGTCGTCGTGATCGGTTTCGGGCTGGCCGGCCAAACCCTCGTCCGCCTGCTTCGTTCACTCGAAATTCCCTACATCGCCGTCGACACCAACCCGAACGCCGCGCGCACCGCTGCCGAAACAGGCGAGTCGGTGATCTACGGCGATGCGACCCGACCCCAAGTCCTCAACCATCTCCGAGTTCGGGACGCGCGATTGATCGCGATCGCGATCTCGGACCCGCTCGCGACACGTCGAGTCGTCTCGCGAATTCGGGCCATGGCTCCGGACACCCCGATTCTGGTCCGCGCGAGATACGTCGGCGAAGTCGATCGCCTTTCGTCTGCGGGGGCCACGATGGTCGTCGCCGAGGAATTCGAAGGCAGCATCGAACTGATCGCCCGCGCGCTCGAGATCTTCGACGTGCCGGCCGGGGCGATCCAGCGATTCACCGAGGCCCTGCGCGACGAGGGCTACGACGCAATTCGGGCGCCGGCGACGCTTCCGATCGATCCCTGGCTGATCGAGCTACTCGAGCACGCCGATACGGAATGGGTCGAAGTGCCGATGGCCCTCACGGGTGAGCCGACCCTCGGCGAGCTGGACATCCGCGCACAGACCGGCGGCAATATCCTCGTCATCGAGCGCGGCGAGACCCGCCATCCGAACCCGTCGCCCGCTTTCGCCTTGCAAGGCGGAGATCGACTCCTGGTGCTGGGAGGCGCCGACAACCTTCGGCGCCTGCGACGCCTACTCGAGACGGTCCAACGCGATTGACTTCGCAGTCGGGAGGCCGCGTGCTGTGCTAACTCTCTCGACCGAATCGACCCGCAGCGAAACGAAAACGACTCCCTCGCTGTGTTTCAAGGCTCTTCGATATTGGGCGTGGGCGATTATTCAATGCTTGTTCAATATTGACCCCTCAATATTGAAAACCGTGACGCCTCGTCCGATCGCCAGTGAGTCCCATGCGAGAGAACCCTCCGGAACCGAATCGAAACCCACTTCGACCCAGCGACACGTTCGTGCGTCGACACCTCGGCCCACGCAATCATCAGATCGCGGAGATGTTGGACTCGATCGGCTTCGACAGCCTCGAGGATCTGATCCGGGCCACGGTGCCGGATTCGATCCGTTTGAAGGAACCCCTCGCGCTCGACGGTCTCCCGAGCGAGCCACTCGGCGAACACGAGCTTCTTCAGACGCTGCGTGAAATCGCGAACGAGAACCAGGTCTATCGAAGCTATCTCGGCATGGGCTACCACGACGTCATCATGCCCGGCGTGATCCAGCGCAACGTGTTCGAAAACCCCGGCTGGTACACGCAATACACACCCTATCAAGCCGAGATCTCGCAAGGTCGACTCGAAGCCCTGCTGAATTTCCAGACCCTCGTTTCCGAACTCACGGGGCTTCCGCTGGCCAATGCCTCGCTGCTGGACGAAGCCACCGCCGCCGCCGAAGCCCTCGGCCTATGCCGCTCCGTCTCGCGTGGCAAGAAGCAAGGCTTCTTCGTGTCTCGGGACTGCCATCCCCAGATCCTTGGCGTACTTCGAACCCGCGCGGCCGCACTCGGCGCCACCCTCCACATTGGCGATCCCGAGACGGCGGATTTCGAAGCACTCGATTGTTGTGGAGTCTTGATCCAATACCCCGCAAGCGACGGACGCATATTCGATCCGCGCGCGATCATCGAACGCGCACATCAGGCGGGCGCGCTCGCCGTCGTCGCCGCCGACCTGCTCGCCATGACCTTGCTCACGCCGCCGGGCGAACTCGGCGCAGACATCGCGCTCGGCACGACCCAACGATTCGGCGTTCCGATGGGATTCGGTGGGCCCCACGCCGCCTACTTCGCAACCAGCGAGAAACATGCGCGACGCATGCCCGGGCGACTCGTCGGCGTATCGCGCGATCGCGACGGCCGGGTCGCCTACCGACTCGCCATCCAAACCCGAGAACAACATATCCGCCGCGAGAAGGCGACGAGCAATATCTGTACGGCACAAGTCCTGCTTGCCATCCTCGCGAGCATGTACGCGGTCTATCACGGACCCGAAGGCTTGACTCGAATCGCGCGACGCATTCACCAATTGACCCGCGCGCTCGCACGCGGGCTCGAACGACTCGGACACGAAGTCGCGGGTGTGCCCTTTTTCGACACCCTCCGCGTACGCCCGGTCGGATTAGGCGTCCCCGAAATTCTCTCGGCCGGATGGGAGCGCGCGCTCAATCTTCGGACCCACTATCGAGCCGCCGACCCGCGACCCGAATCCGCGGGCCCTACGAAAGAAGGCTTGGTGCCGGACGGATCGATCGGGATCTCGCTCGACGAAACCACCCGCCCAGACGACGTGATGGACATCCTGATGGCGTTTGCGAACAACCGGGATCTCGATTTCGACTTCGACGATCTCGATCGGGAAGGCGCGGGGGAAGGCGCAGTAGAGGGCGCGGTGGGGGGCGCAATAGAAGGCACAGCAGAGGGCGCAATGGGCGATTCGAGTTGGCCCTCGGCACTGATTCGAAAGTCCAGCTTCCTCGATCACGAGGTCTTCCATCGTCACCATTCCGAGACCGAGATGCTCCGCTATATCCATCGCCTCGAGTCCAAGGATCTTTCCCTCACGACGTCCATGATTCCGCTCGGCTCGTGCACGATGAAGTTGAACGCCACGGTCGAAATGGTTCCGGTGACCTGGGCGGAATTCGGCGGCCTACATCCCTACGCCCCGGCCGATCAAGCCGCAGGCTATTCGATTCTCTTCGAACAACTGGAAACCTGGCTGGGTCAGATCACCGGCCTGCCCGCCGTGTCGCTCCAACCCAACGCGGGCTCCCAGGGCGAGTACGCGGGACTTCTCGCGATCCGCAGATTTCACGCCTCCCAAGGCGAGACCGCCCGCAATATTTGCCTCATCCCGGTTTCCGCACACGGAACGAACGCCTCGAGTGCGGTGATTGCCGGATTCCGATGTGTCGCCGTCCAATGCGACGAGCGCGGCAATATCGACCTGATGGATCTGCGCGAGCGCGTCGAAGAACATCGCGACCGGCTCGGCGCATTGATGATCACCTACCCCTCGACACACGGGGTCTTCGAAGCGGCCGTGAGCGAAATCTGCTCGGCCGTTCATGAAGCCGGCGGCCAGGTCTATATGGACGGCGCCAACATGAACGCGCAGGTGGGGCTCACTTCGCCGGCGGAGATCGGTGCGGATGTCTGCCATCTGAATCTGCACAAGACCTTCGCGATTCCGCATGGCGGGGGCGGGCCCGGTATGGGACCGATCTGTGCTGCGGAACATCTACGAGAATTTCTACCGGGACATCCCGTCTTCGGCGAGGGTGCGGTGTCCGCCGCGCCCTTTGGGAGTCCGTCGATCCTTCCGATTTCCTGGGCTTATATCGCATTGATGGGCAGCGCGGGCCTAACGCGAGCGACGCAATTCGCAATCCTCAACGCGAACTACATGGCCAAGCGCCTATCCAATCACTATCCCATTCTCTATACCGGGCCGGACGGCCGTGTCGCACACGAGTTCATCATCGACTGCCGGCCCTTCGAGCGAAGCGCGAACATCACGGTCGAGGACATTGCGAAACGATTGATCGACTACGGCTTCCATGCCCCAACCATGTCGTTCCCGGTCGCGGGCACTCTGATGATCGAACCCACCGAGAGCGAGTCCAAGGAAGAATTGGATCGACTGTGTGACGCGTTGATTTCGATTCGGGAAGAGATCCGGGCCATCGAACGCGGCGACCACCCCGAATCGGACTCCCCTCTCAAGCACGCGCCCCATCCGGCGGAGACAGTCTGTGCGACCGAATGGCCCTTTGCCTACACCCGCGAGCAGGCGGCGTATCCGACGCGCTGGACGCGCCAGCACAAGTTCTGGCCGCCGGTGTCGCGTATCGACAACGCCTGGGGCGATCGAAATCTGGTCTGTACCTGCCCGCCTCTCGAGGACCTCGTCGAGCCCTGAAGAGCGCCAGGAACGACTAGCAGCCGCGGAAGAAGCCCGAACCGAGGAGTGCTACCGTTTCGCGCTTCACGCAGCCGCGGAGAGATCCCCCCTTGGACGCCCCCTATTCGATTCTTCAGATTCTCTGGTCGACCGATCCGATGACCCAGCGCGCGATCGGAATGGTGCTCGGACTCGGGTTGATCTCGGCCGTCACCCTCTTCCTTCCGCTCTTCGTCCGACTGTCGCGGCTCTTTCTCTTCGAAAGACGCCTTCGTGATTGGGTTCGCTATTCGGCTTCGCTGCCGAACGCGAAAAGCAAGCTCGAGACCGCGGGAGCGGGACACCATCTCGACCATGACGAGATGCGCGAACTCTTTGCCGACTCTCCGATCTCGGCGGCCTACGAGGAGTTCGAACGCCGCTGGAAGACCGCGGAACTCTCCGATGGAATCGACCGCGCCCCCATCCGCTTGATGGATATTTTCGACGAACGCCCGCTGCTTCCCTTCGGTCCACGCCGAAGCCTGTTGCCGGTCATGCCCGGTCTCTTCCTGGGCGTCGGCGTCTTTGCCGCGCTCATCGGATTGATTCCCGGTCTCGCGGGCCCGGCTGGCGATCCGCTGACGAGCGACACACAATCCGCATGGATGGCGGCACAGTTGGGTCTCGCGCTCCGCGCTTCCGCTTGGGGATTCATCTGTGCGATCGGCGCGACGCTCTCGGGCCGTCTGATCGAAGGGGCCTTTGATGCAAGGAGCCATGCTCTCGACCAGATCGTCGAAGACGCCTTCGGTTCCGTTTCGCCCGGCGAGCTGGCCGAGATCACGCGACAGACGCAACAGCGCAGCCTCGACACGCTCGGCAAGGAACTCAGGGGGTTTGCCAGCGAACTGACCGAGCGACTCGATCGCGGTCTGCAGAGAATCGAGCAATCGACCGCGCGATCCGCAAACCTGGTTTCCCAAGAACAACGCGGCGCGCTCCACACCATCGTCCAGGAGTTGTCGCTTTCGGTGCGACAGGGTGTCGAACACCATCTGGGCGAACTTCGCAGCGCACTCCAACGCGCGGTCGAACATCAGAGTTCGGTTACCGGCGGGCTTGCGGAAACCTTCGAACGGATGGTCGAAAACTCGAAGACACAAGACCGTGTCGCTCGGACACTGGCCGATTCCGCCAGCTCCGTCGAAGCGGCGGCCCACGCCATGCGCGGATCGGCCGTCGAAATGCAACCGATCCTGGAGCACCTCAGCACAACGAGTCGCGGGCTCGCGGACACCGCAGAACACATCTCCAACACGCAGACCGTCGTCGCACGCGCCGCAGAGGGCGTGCGCAGTTCCCTCGAACACGCCGCGGCCGGCGTCGACGACCAGCGACAATTCCTCGAGGTCTCGCTCACGGAGATCCGGCAGGTCCTTGCTGAACTCGGTGATGGCCTGGGTACCAGCCTCCAGCGTTCGCTGCATGAAGTCGACGACGTGCTGGGCAGCACCATCGGACGACTCACGAAGACCTTGGCCGAGAGCAACGAGACGATCGAGCGGATGGCCGGTCCGATTCGCGCGGCCGAGGGAACGACCCGCGAAACCCATGTCGCGCTGGACCGCGTGCGAAGTGAAGTCGAAGCGCTGGGCGAGTGGATGAGCCAGGCGGTCAAGCCGCTTAGGACAGGGATCGTCGGGGTGAGCGACCGGGCCGAAGATATCGCGCGCGGGATGGCCGAATTCACGACTCATACCCGCCAGATCGACAAGACCATGGAAGCGCTGCGCGTGGAGATCCACGAAGAAAGTCGGCGACTGCAAGGAACCGGAAGCGAATTGAGTCGCCGCCTCAAATTGGTCAGCGACACAGTGGGGCGGCTCGAGGGCACTCGTGCGATTCCTGCTCGCCGTCCAAAATCCGAGTCCCCAAGGATGGCGGACGAGCAGAGCGGGTCACCCCCTTTCCGGGATCATCGCGCCGAGTCGCCGTATACGCAGATTCCGGCGGATCGGGATTCGAGTTCGGCAGGAGCCATTCCATCCTCCCGTCCGGCCGATTTCGAGAGTCCGGCAAACCGGACCTACGACCCCGACCCCGACCCCGTCGAACCGCCTAACGCCTCGGAAGCGGCCGACCGCGAAGAACGGGACGCGGGGAATGGCAACGATCCCCATGAGACCGGAGGCCATCCGATCGCGTCATCGGGCTTTCGTCTCGGCACAGCGCTCGCACAGGGCCCCGACCCGTATAGTCGATTAACGGAAAACCCGGAGGCCCCATCCAATCCGCGAAATTTTCAGGTGGGGGGCCGAGAACTGGGTGACGACTTGAAGCTGTCGGATCTGCTGAGCCGAAATCCCGGCGACGAAAAGAAGCCGACCGCCAGCAAGTCGACTCGGCCCGAAACGAAAAGCAAGAATGCCTCCGACCCGCGCGACGAGTCCTCGCGCTCGTCGGACGATTCGGAGTAAACCGCCATGTCGAGCCGCTTTTTCGGCCGCACCCATCGAAGCCTCGACACCGGGTCCGACTCGAACCGTGGCGATGGCCTCGGCGATTGGTGGGCGGCGATCGGCGTGATCGCGCTCCTCGCCTTGGGAATCGTCTCCCTGACGGGTAGCGCGGGACCCCGAATCGAAACTCCGCCGACCCCAGCACCCGAAATCCTCGATTCCCCCGATCCGGAGCAACGATCGCTGGACGCGATCCAGGCCGCATTCCAGACTCTGTGCCAGGAACCCGTCCTGCTCGCCCTCGAACTCGAACCCGATTGTGAGTCGGGCATCATCACACTCTCCGACGCGCTCTTCGAGGGCTATGGAAGCGCCCAATTGGGCCCCGTGGCCCAGGAAGACCTGGCCGCCGCGATGACGACCTACCTCGCGCAGATGCGGCGGATGCCGGCCCTCTGGGACCGACTCGAAGCGATCGAGATTCGCGGCCACACGGATCCGCGCGCCCTACGAAACCCCTACGAGACCAATCTGGTCAGTTCCCAGCAACGCGCGCTCGGCGTATTGCTCTTCCTCGTCGGCTCGAACGACGTGTCTAAACTCGACCAGATCGAGTTGCAGCGGCTCGCCGTGGTCTCAGGAGTGTCCTTTTCGCGACCGCCAGCCGCCTGCCCGGAACGCACGCGCGAATGCTACGCCCAATGGCGCAGAGTCGAGATCCGGCCGGTCCTGTCGAAAACGCTTCCCGGCCTCC
>Ga0209988_10002758_pt1 | contig 11608 bp, 15 predicted proteins | sample N075metaG_FD_183115 | JGI IMG/M metagenome (GOLD analysis project Ga0209988, IMG submission 183115) | Deep subsurface microbial communities from Kermadec Trench to uncover new lineages of life (NeLLi) - N075 metaG (SPAdes) (version 2) | ecosystem: Environmental > Aquatic > Marine > Ocean trench... | reverse complement strand
TTTTAAGAAATTACACTTTTTCTATAAAATAATTATAATTCTAAGGGAAATTCATCCCAAAACCTACATATATTAAATCTCAACCATAATTTTCTAACACAATGCACAGATTTGATGAACTTGATATGAAATTGCTTTATGAATTAACCAAAGATGGATCTATCTCTGTTCCTATTTTGTCGAAAAAACTTGGGATCAATGCTTCCGTACTGTATAGTAGAATCAAGAGATTACTAAAGAAAAAACTAATCAAAAAATTTACTGTAGAAATTGATGATTCTCTTTTAGGCATTGGTGTAAAAGCTACAGTTGGGATCAATAGAGATCCAAAGTTAAAGGATTCAATTCATAAAAAATTCATGGAAACACCTGAAGTTGTATCAATCGCTGAAATTACTGGTAGATTCGATATAATGATTCAAGTTTATGCAAAGAACCTTGAAGCACTTCATACAATTGTAATTGAAAAAATTGGAAAAATAGATGGTATTCAAAATACTGAAACTTTTGTAGAATTACAAAAAACCTACAAAGATCCTGTTTATCTAATTCAATAATTATTGGAATTTTTCATCCCATTTACCATCGTTAATTTCAACAGTAATTTCTTTTGGGGTCTTTCCTTCTACTTTAACTCCTAATGCAACACATGTGCCAACGATGGTTTTTACAACAGATTTCAATGAAGAAGCATAAGATTTTTCAAGTTTTGTATTTGCTACTTTAACAATTGAATCCATTGTGACATCTCCTGCCCATTCAGTTCCTGATGCACCTGAACCTTTTTGGATTCCTGCTTCTTTCATAATTAGTGCTGAAGCAGAAGGAATGCCTATCTCAATTTCATACTTTTTTGTATCACTATCAACAACAACAGTCACGGGAACTTTCATTCCCTCAAAGTCTTTTGTTTTATCATTAATTGCCTTGATTACTTCCATAATGTTTACACCTAGAGGACCTAATGCTGGACCTAATGGTGGACCAGCAGATGCTGCTCCTCCAGTTACAAGTGCTGAAACTTTTTGTTCTCCCATTTTTTATCCTCTTAATATGAAAAATTTAATCCTTACTGAGCCCCACTTACTAGTTTCAGATAGTTTGCGTCTACTGTTACTGGTAATTGGTATGACGCATCCAACAAAACCACTGTTGCTTCTTCTTTTTCAACATCAATTCTGGTAATTGTCGCCTTCATTCCTTTGAATGGACCTCCTGTAATCTCAATTACGTTATCTACTGCTAATTGTGAAACTGTTGATTTCTTGATAAGATATCCTTCGATATCTTTGAATTCTAATTCTCCTCTTAATTGACCCCGAATGTGTCTTATCCCCTCAACTGCCATATATGCATCACTTGGGTTGATTGCTTCAACTACGACATAGCCTTTTAGATTATCAACGAGCAAAACTGATTGAATGTTAATTTTATTTGCATTTGCCTTGGCTTCTAATAATCTCATTACCACTTTTTCTTGTCCACCTGTGGTCCTAATTGCAAACAAATGTGATTTTATTTCCTCAGTTGATTGAACTTCCTCAGTTGATTGAACTTCCTCAGTTGATTTTATTTCTTCTGACAATTTTATCTACCAAATGTAATTACTGAAAATACAAACTGAATAATAAATCCAATTGCACCAACTCCAGCTATTCCTAACATTACTAATCTAAAGTGTTGCTGATACTCATCCCTGTCTGGTTTTTTGGCCATTTTCATGGTATTGACCATGTTTCTCAAAGTCTGCCTTGGGTTCATTGCTGGAAATTAATAAGGTGTCTTTATATCTCTTATCTCATGGAACTACTAGTTGCGTATCAAGATGACCCTGCAGGTCATAATATGGCAAAATTTCTTTCAAAAGAAATGAACCAAGAAGGTAATATTTTTCATGGAAAATTTTACGACTTGATAATAATTTCCACTCCTGCAATTTCTGCAGATTGGTTAGAAGAAAAATATGATTATGATGGATTTGTATTTCTCTCAAAACATGCTGCCGAATCAGGAGTATTAGCCTTAACTTGTCATTGTACTGGTAATTTTTCTGAAGCAAAATTCGGTGGAAATGAAAGACAAGTAGCAGTTCCTCATCCACATCTTCAAAAAGCATATCTTCAAACTTTGAAAAAAAACCACTCTAAATTTTCAGAATTCCAAATAACTATTGAGGCAACACACCATGGGCCTACTGCACTAACTAAACCATCTATTTTCATAGAAATAGGTACATCTGAGAAACAGTGGAACGATGTATCTTTGTGTAATTCAATAGCAACTTTGGTTCATCAAGTAATTACCCAACCAATCAAAGAAAATCCTATAGCAATTTGTTTTGGAGGAAATCACTATCCTTCAAAATTTACAAATGAATTACTTGAAGGAAAATATGCACTTGGAACTGTAATTCCAAAACATGCATTAGATGATCTTGATGAAAAATTATTTTCTCATATTCTTGCACAAAATAGTATGGCACAAACTGCACTTTTGGATTGGGGTGGACTTGGTTCCAATAAGCAGAAAGTACTTGGTTTTCTTGAATCAACAAAACTTGAGGTAATCAAACTTTGAATCTTGATCAAAAGATTTACAAAAAATTACTTGAGGTTCCAAAAGGTCAAATCACAACTTATGGTGAATTAGCAAAAGCAGTTGGATTAAAAAATGGGCAGAGGATTGTTGGAAAAATAATGAACAAAAATCCTTACCCTGTGATTGTTCCATGTCATAGAGTTGTGATGTCTACTGGAAAAATTGGTGGCTATGCATATGGAGAACAAATCAAAATCAATTTGCTAAATGATGAGGGCATTCAAATTAAAAATGGTAAAATTACCGATTTGAAAAATAGGATATATAGATTCTAGTTATTTCTTTTTTCTTTAATTTCTTCCATCAAAGTTCTAAGATGTGCTTTATTTCTAACAGTATTTCCGCCAACTTTTTTGTATAGTGCCCAAAATTCTGGATTGGTCAAATCTTTTCTATCTTTTGCTATCTTTAATAATCGTCTTAATGCCCGAACTTTTGCAACATATACTTCTTTTTTACCTACTCTTGCACCTTTTTTACCTTTTTTTGCACCTTGTGTTGTACCTCTTTTATTTTTCTGGGCTTTCTTTGCATGTGCTCTGCCTTTAGATGTACCAGTAAATGATTTGATTCTAATTGTATTTGCTGTAAAAAGACTTCGAATATTTTCTCTTGTAATTGCATCAGCAATATCATCTAGATGATCAGTGTCAAATTTTATTCTATGAACTCCGACACCAACAACTCTAGCTGCCAATCTTTTCTTTGCTTTAAGATTAACTACCACTTGCATTCACTCTCGCATTAAAAATTTTGAATTTACCTTCAACTGCTTTTGCTACAATTATTTTTCTTTTTCTAGTACCAACACTATGGCCAAATCTAACACCATCTTTTTTTGGATCCAATTTTTCTAAATCATTTAAATTGTAAACTAAATTATCTGTAAATCCTGAAGGATGTAATCCTCTTGCTTCTTTAGGCCCACCATATCCAACTTTAACAAGACCTGGTCGACCTCTACTCTTTTGTTTTCTTTGATGGTGATCAATACCTTTTGGTTTTCTCCAGTTAGTTTGTAGTCTAACATAACGCCAGCTTTCTGGTCTAACAAAATCAGGATTGTGTCCTTTTATTTCCTGTCTCTTTGCAAGCTTATCTTTGTTGATCGACATAAAAGTGAGTCTTGAATTTTGAAATAAATACGTTCCTAGCCAAAAAAAAAATTTCAGATAAGAAAGAGATAATAAGGAAATTCAAGGCGGATCGAAATATCTCATGAACAAACCTGAGATTGGTAAAATAATTTTTGGAGGCTTAATACTCTGACTCAAGTTGTAGGTAATGCTGTAACTGACAAATTCTCATTACAATTAACAACATTTGGGATCAATCCATCCAAAGTTCACAGAAATCTAGGCGTTGATGAAATGGTAAATCTTGCAGTTCAAAGAAAAGAGGGAGTTGTAAATTCCACAGGTTCTCTTTCAGTTAATACTGGAAAATATACTGGTAGATCTCCTGATGATCGATTTATTGTATATGATGACAAAACTCAAAATACAATTGATTGGGGAAAAATTAATCATCAGTTTCCAAGTGATAAATTTGAGAAACTTCTTGAAAAAATGAAAAACTTTGTTGAGAACAAAGAACTCTTTGTTTTTGATGGTTTTGTGGGTTCTGACCCTGAAAATCGTTTACCAATTAGAGTGATTAATGATCACGTTTGGCAAAATCTATTTGGAAGAACTTTGTTTATTCGACCTACAAATGAGGAATTAGAAAACCATGAACCTGAATTTACTATATTTTGTATTAATGATTTTGAAGCAGTTCCAGAAGTCGATGGAACTAGAACTAATGTATTCATCCTAGTTGATTTAACAAGAAAAATTGTTTTGATTGGAGGTACGCAATATGCTGGAGAGATGAAAAAATCAATGTTTAGTATAATGAACTACATTTTGCCAGAACGTGGAATTTTTCCAATGCATTGCTCTGCAAATATTGGAAAAAAAGGCGATACTACATTATTTTTTGGATTGTCTGGTACTGGTAAAACTACACTTTCTGCAGATCCAAATAGACAACTAATTGGTGATGATGAACATGGATGGTCTGACAATGGTACGTTTAACTTTGAAGGTGGATGTTATGCAAAATGTATCAATCTTAGTCAAGAGGCAGAACCTGAAATCTGGAATGCAATCAAACCAGGTGCAGTTTTAGAAAATGTAGTACTTGATGATAATGTGCCAGATTTTAATGATAATAGTTTAACTGAAAATACACGTGTTGCATATCCTTTGGATTACATTCCAGGTGCAGTAATTCCTAGTGTTGGTGGCCATCCTAATGTAATTGTATTTTTAACTGCTGATGCATTAGGAGTTTTACCTCCAGTTTCTAGATTGACAAAAGAAGGTGCTATGTATCACTTTATGTCTGGTTATACAAGTAAACTGGCTGGAACTGAACGAGGAATCAAAGAACCAAAATCTGTATTTTCTGAGTGTTTTGGGGCTCCATTTATGCCTAGACCAGCATCAGTTTATGCAAAATTACTTGGAGAAAAAATCAATCAACACAATACTGTAGTTTATCTTGTAAACACTGGTTGGTCTGGTGGTCCATATGGAATTGGAAAAAGAATAAAGATCAAATATAGTCGTGCCATGATCACTGCTGCTCTTTCAGGCGCACTTGATAATGTAAAATATGATCATGATGATTTATTCAATTTAGATGTTCCAACTGAAGTAGATAATGTTCCTTCTGAAATTTTAGATCCAAAAAATACCTGGGTTGACAAAGATTCGTATGCTATTTCTGCAAAAAATTTAGCTCAGATGTTTGTTGAAAATTTTAAGAAATTTGAAAATGTTTCATCTGATATTATTGATGCAGGCCCAAAATCCACTTCATAAATTATCTTCTTTTAATAAATCCAATAATGCCAATTATTATTGTAATTCCTGCAATTATCCCAATTTGTTTTTCTGGAATATCTATGATTTCTAATCTGTAAGAATTTTCTGGAAGTGAACTAATTTCAATTGTGTTAAATGCAGATGATGTATTTCCATTAACTTGAATTTTTGCATCAATCCAATATTCTACATTTTCATAGATTTCTATTGATGCCTTTTTATTTGGTGTAGCAGTTGTAGTGTCTGTTTTTCCATCTTTACTATTTATGATTGAAATTTTTGCAAAACTCCATTCTTCTGGATGATAAATATCAAAGAAAAGTTTTTGATTTTGTTGATTAACTGAAATTGAACCTGGTGTATAATGGAATAAAAATGGGATTACATAACGAGTACTATCATGATTGATAATTATTTTTCCTTCATGATCTCCAAAATTTTCTCCAGTGATATTCATTTTAATTTGTAAATTATTGTCTTCAAGAAAATATGTGAATTTTACGAATTCTGGTCCTTCAAATTTAACATCAAAATTATCAAATGTACCCTCAATCAATTTTAATCCTAATTGTTTTTCAGCAATTAGGTTATCTGACGAAACATAAACTACAAAATTTGGTGGTGTGATAATTAATTTTGCACCATATGCATTTCCTATGTCTAATCTTCCAGCACCTGATTCGTGTAGTGAAAATTCTTGTCCATAAGCATCTGAAACAGGCTCAACTGTAGTCAGTAATAGTGATTTTATTTCATGATGATGAAGTTCTGGGTTTTTTTGAAGTAATAGTGCTGCTGCTCCTGAAACATGTGGTGCTGCATAACTTGTTCCACTCGTAAAATTGTATCCTCCATTGTTTTGTGTAGAATTGATATATGCACCAGGTGCAACAATATCTGGTTTTATGTAAAATGGCGATACTGGCCCTCTAGAACTAAAATGTGCTACAAAATCTGGATTGTAAAATAAATGCATATTTGCTTCATTACCATTTTTTATGGATTCTTTGATTTCAAGTCCTTCTTCTCTATCAATTGATACAACTGGAATTTGTGGTTTGTATCCTGATTCCATAAATTCATGAATCAATTCACCCAAAAAAATTCCTGCTCTATTATTGTATACAATCAAAGCTTTTGCTCCTGCATTTGCAGCATTATTTTCCTTAATGGAGAAATACAATAATTCCCCTTCTACATCACTTCCCCTTTCAACAATTAATATTGCATCTTCTACATCAATTTCTTTCAAGTTCTCAATTTTTCCATATCCTCCAAAAATTATTTTTCCAATTATTGGTTCTTCTAGTTTTAAAGAACCTACCATTGGAATTACAGTATATGGTTTTTCATCTACTTCTAATGTTGCAACTAAACTTGAAGTTAGATTGTTATATGTTGCACCTACCGTAACAGATCCAAAATTTCTACCTGGACTACCAATTGTTTTGAATTCTGGACCATCATTACCTGCAGCAGTTACTACAAAAATTCCTTTATCTAATGCATTATTTACTGCACGTTCAATCTTAGAATTTGTTTTGTTTACACCTAAACTAATGTTTATAATATCTGCACCGTCATCAATTGCTTTTTCTATGGCTCTAGTGATTAATTCTGATGATACTCCTTCACCATCTTCTGAAACTTTGTATGCAAGAATTTTTGCCTTAGGTGCCATTCCAACTAATTGACCATCTGCTGCAATTACTCCTGCAACCTGAGTACCATGTCCATTTGTATCTAGAGGTGGCTGATTTTCATGTATGAAATTATATCCTCCAATTACTTTTCCATCAGGACCCCATCCATATAGATCTGGATGATTAAAATCTACTCCAGTATCAATTATTGCTATTTTAATTCCAGTTCCATCAATTCCATCCATTCTTGGAATTTCTGTTCCAACATATGGAATACTTCTATTCAAGTATGTTTTAATTTCATTTTCAGATTGTAGAGGTTGGGATAAAATAAAACCCACCAAAAAAATCACAATAAAAGAAAAAACTAATAATTTCACAAATTTTCTAACTATTTTTACAAGTAAAAATGAATTGCTTACTAAACCAATAAATTGAATAAATTTTCAAAGGAAGTTATGGGAAAATACACACTTCCTGAAATGCCCTATGCTTATGATGCATTAGAACCTCACATTGATGCAAAAACAATGGAGATTCATCATACCAAACATCATCAAGCATACACTGACAAACTAAATGCAGCTCTTGATGGATGTCCATCTGAAATTCAAGAAAAAGATATCCTTGACATTTTGTCTGATATTAACTCAGTACCAGAAGACAAAAGAGGCGCAATTAATTTCAACGGTGGTGGCTATGATAACCATAGGCTATTTTGGAATAACATGAAAGCAAATGGAGGAGGAGAACCTGGAGGATCAATTGCTGATGCAATTAACAGTTCTTTTGGAAGCTTCTCTGACTTTAAAGAAAAATTTACATCCACTACAGCAGTAATTCAAGGCAGTGGTTGGGGATGGTTAGTATACAATCCTTCTTCAAGTAAGGTTGAATACAAATCAATGCCAAACCAAACTAGTCCAAGAACTGAAGGATTAGTACCATTGTTAGGCTGTGATGTTTGGGAACATGCATACTATCTCAACTATCAAAACAAAAGACCAGTATACATTGAAGCATGGTGGAATGTAGTTAATTGGGATGAAGTAGAAAATAGATTCTCAAAAGCAAAATAAAGTTCTAATCTTTATTTTTTTATTTTATTATCGTTAGAGTTATCTGTGAATGAATTTATAACCATCTAAGAATGGTTTGTTGTAAATGAGTGAAGAACAGACACAACAGTTAATGCAGCAAATGCAAATGCTTGAAACATATTTTTCTGAATTATCTCAAAGAGAAGTAACTTTCCTGAATGTTTTAAAAGAGACAACTGCTTCAATTGAATCCATCAAATCTCTCAGTGAAAAACCTGAATCAGAAACTCTTATTCCAATTGGAATTGGAACATATATTCCTACAAAAATTTTATCTAACAGCAAGATTGTTTTGAGTATTGGTGCAGGAGTTGCTGTGGAAAAAGATTTTCCTTCAGCTATAAACTACCTTGAAGTACATATTAAAGAAATTGAGGTTGCTTTACAAGATAACGCTGCAAAAAAACAAGATGCAGCAGCACAATTGGAGAAAGGACGAGAACAAATTAATCAATTAATGCAATCTGTATCACAACCAAAATCCGGATAAAAAAAATGTTTGAGAAAATTCGTGATGCATTTTCTAATGCAGCGAAAAGCCTTAGTGAAAAGGAACTCAAAGAAAAAGATATTGAAGAAATTCTTTTTGAATTAGAAATAGCTCTTTTAGAATCTGATGTAGCTAGTGAAGTGATTGATGAAATTAAATCTGACCTAAAAGAAAAACTAATTGGTTTAAAAATTGACAAGCATCAAATTGAAAAATTTGTTAAAGATAGTTTGATTTCAAGCATCTCTGCATTATTTGATGCTGTAGAGAAAATTGACCTATTAGAAAAAATTAATGAAAAAAAGAAAAAAGGACAACCATTTTTGATTTTATTTGTTGGAATTAATGGCACTGGAAAAACTACTTCTTTAGCTAAAATTGCATATATGCTACAACAAGCAAAATATTCTGTTGTAGTTGCTGCAGCCGATACTTTTAGAGCTGGTGCAATTGAACAATTACGGGAACATACCAATCGTCTTAATCTAAAACTTGTTGCACAGAATTATAATTCAGATCCTGCAGCCGTTGCTAGAGATGCTGTATTGTATGCAAAATCTCACAAAACCGATTGTGTGTTAATTGACACTGCAGGAAGAATGCAAACAAGCAAAAACCTAATGGAACAAATTGAAAAAATCAACAAAGTTGTAAATCCTGATATGACAATTTTTGTAGGTGATTCTTTAGCTGGAAATGATACTGTTAACCAAGCACGAGAATTTTTTAAACGTGTAAAATTCAATGCTTCTATTTTGACAAAAAGTGATGCAGATGCAAAAGGTGGTGCTGCTTTGTCAATTGTGAAAGTCACTTCTACACCAGTTCTTTATGTTGGAACAGGACAAGAATATTCTGATCTAAAACCCTTTGATAAGGAAACTTTTCTAGAAACTGTTTTTGGTTCATTAGGTGATGTTGACATAAAACTAGAAGAACCAACACAAGAACCAGAACCAACACCAGAACCAAAATCCGAACCAACACCAGAACCAGAATCAACACCAAAACCAGAACCAACACCAAAACCAGAACCAACACCAAAACCAGAACCAAAACCTGAACCAAAACCTGAACCAACACCAGAACCTGAACCAGAACCAACACCAGAACCAACACCAGAACCAGAACCAACACCAGAACCAGAACCAACACCAGAACCAACACCAGAACCAACACCAGAACCAACACCAGAACCAACACCAGAACCAACACCAGAACCAACACCAGAACCAACACCTTCGTCTACTGATCCGTTTGAAGGAATTAGTGATGATGACATTGCAACTTTTTCAGATCTATTTGATGTTCCTTCACCTGAAAATGATAACGAAGCTTACAAACTAGCAAATAAGATTCGTGAGTGGATTAAACATGGTAAACCTGAATCCAATGAATGAAAAGACAAAGAAGAAAAACCTAAAAAGAAACAACGTATGTTTGGTTTTGGGAAATGAAACTCAAAACAAAAGATTTACTCACTTTAGCGGAATTAACACCAAAGGAATTTGTTGAATTAATAGATTATTCAATCAAACTAAAAAAAGAACTCAAAAAAGGTAGAAACAAACCTATTTTGAAAAATAAAACATTAACGATGATCTTTCAAAAACCATCTACTAGGACACGTGTGAGTTTTGAAATTGGAATGTATCAGTTAGGTGGTTATGCAATAAATTTATCATCAAATGATATGCAATTATCACGTGGTGAATCTATTGAAGATACGGCAAAAACTCTCTCACGATATACTGATTGTATAATGGCTCGTGTTTACGAACATGAATTATTAGATAAACTATCTGAATATGCAAATGTACCTGTGATAAATGGATTATCTAATTCTTTTCATCCTTGTCAAACTTTGGCAGATTTTATGACAATTAAAGAGAAGAAGAAATTCAAAGGATTAAAGATTGCTTGGATAGGCGATGGAAATAATGTTTGTAACTCTATGATTTATGGTGCTGCATTATCTGGAATTGACATGTCGATTGCAACTCCTAAAGGATTCGAACCTGACAAAACTGTTGTTAAAGAATCAAAGAAATCTACTAACATTGAATTAACTACAGATCCATTTGTTGCAACAAAAAATGCTGATGTAGTTGTTACTGATACTTTTTCATCTATCCATAATAGTAATACAAAAAGAATTAAAAAATTTCTTCCAAAGTATCAAGTTAATTCCAAGTTAATGAAATCTGCAAAGAAAAATGCGATCTTTATGCATTGTCTTCCAGCTAAGAGAGGACTAGAAGTAACATCGTCAGTAATTGATGGTTCTCAATCAGTTATTTGGGATGAGGTAGAAAATCGTCTTCATTCTCAGAAGGCATTACTTGCATCTCTTATTCACGCTTAACGTATATAAGAGAAGATTCAAAATCGGTTTCTATAGATGGCCTATTCTAAAATATTGAGAAGACTTAGAGAAGAAAAGACCAATTATAAAAAACGAGGAACTATGTTGATGGGTAAACGTGATTTTATTACTGTAAATATTACTAATGAAAATACCCAAGTCCAAATTCTCAAGCCTGGCATGACTGGTGATACGGTTGTTGCATCTGCACATTCTAGATATTTACTTCAAAAAGGATGGAAAGGTTCCAGAAAGAGTGTCCCTGCAGCATATCTTACAGGATATTTAGCAGGCAAGAAAGCACTTGGTAAAGGTGCAAATGATGCTATTCTTTATACTGGAACTAAAAGATATACGCAAAGAATGGCAGCAGCTCTAAAAGGAGTAATTGATGCTGGTGTTAAAGTCCCAGCTGACAAAGAAACATTTCCATCTGATGATAGAATCAACGGAGAACATCTTACTGTTAAAAATGATATTTCAAAAATGAAATCAACTATTGATAGTGAGGTCAAATAGAAATGAGTCAAGCAACACAA
>Ga0209988_10002756_pt1 | contig 11608 bp, 13 predicted proteins | sample N075metaG_FD_183115 | JGI IMG/M metagenome (GOLD analysis project Ga0209988, IMG submission 183115) | Deep subsurface microbial communities from Kermadec Trench to uncover new lineages of life (NeLLi) - N075 metaG (SPAdes) (version 2) | ecosystem: Environmental > Aquatic > Marine > Ocean trench... | reverse complement strand
AAAGGATAGGTATATTATGCTTTCTGAAAATGCGCTGAAGTTGTTAAGAGAATATTATAAGTTGTATAAACCAAAAGATTATATTATTGAAGGACAAAAAGGCGGAAAGTACAGCCCCAAAAGTGTCCAGAATATTTTTAAAGCTGCATTAGAAAAAGCCGACATAAAAAAGAAGGCAACTGTTCATACTTTGCGCCGTAGCTTTGCTACTCATCTTTTGGATGAAGGGACTGATATTCGCTACATTCAAGAATTACTTGGGCACAGGAAACTGGAAACAACACAAATTTATACTCACGTTTCTTCGCACTTAATTAATAAAATTAAAAGTCCCGCAGATGATTTTATTATAGAATAATTTCTTTGGGAATATTTCGTGAACCAAAATAAAATACATGGCTTAATCCTCGCAGCCGGTTTCTCCGGAAGGATGGGGAAGTTTAAACCTTTACTAAGCTACAAAGGTAAACCTTTCATTCAGAATATTGTGCTTAGATTAGACTCTGTTTGTGATAAGATAATTATTGTTACTGGCTACAAAGCAAATGAAGTGGAAGAGAATGTTAATCAATTAAACCTTCCTTCTAAAATTGAGTTTGTGCACAACGCAAGTTTTGAAAAGGGAATGTTTACATCTTTGCAGGCAGGTTTAGCTAAAGCAAAAGAATGCGATTGGATCTTTTATCACCTTGTGGATCAACCGGGATTGCCGGAAGTGTTTTATAAAGAGTTTGTTGAACAGATTGATGATAAACATAACTGGATTCAACCTAAAATAAAAGAGCAAAAAGGTCATCCGATTTTAATTAAGAGAAATTTATTTCAAATAATTTTGGATGCACCTTCAAATTCAAATCTTCGTTTAATCAGTAATGATCCAAAAGTTAAAAAGAAATTTTGGGAATGTGGTTATACAGAAATATTTCAGGATATTGATACCGAAGAAGACTATTCAAAATTAAATTAAAATTCTTACCCGGTCTTAACTAAAAGCAACTGCGGTGTAAACTCTTCAGCAGGTATCAGTTCAATACTGTTTAATTCTTTCTCAAGAATCGCCAGATTGTTAAGCAGATCAATTTTAGTCTCTTCATTTTTTACCATAATTTCTGAGAACAGATGTTTATAGTAATCTATTCCATCCTGCATATTTTTTTGAAACTTAAGGAAATACTTCAATTCTTTTTCGGAAATAGGTTTTGGTGAGTCATCAATTTTATCTTTAAGATAATTAATGTACAAATCAATTTCTTTGATAAACATATTTGGGCGGTCATTTCTTTTTATAATATTTGTTCTGCCGTAGATGTGATCGACCATCTTTTTTAAAGAAATAATTTCCGAATAATATGCCATGTTAGGTCCGGGACAAATAGATACATTTTCACCTTCAACTTTTCTATCAATATCGTTATTGATGAGCGGAGTGGTTCCAAGTCCTACACATAAGCAGGATTTATCAACAATCTTATCAAAATGTTTTTTATGTTCTTCAGAACTCAAGCCCTTTGAATCAAGTTCTTTTAATTTTAGATTCTGATATTGGCGGGAAGCAGCACATATTGCTTTTTCGGTAAATTCAGTATTAGATACGAGAAATTTTTTCGGACACGGACTTCCCGGTCTTCCTTTATCAACAAGCATCAGCTTTTCAATGTCTTTTGTGTTTCCTTTAAGCGAGTTGAAAGGAACACCGAGGGGTGAAATCTTACTTAGGTACAAATCTTTTTCTTTGGCTTCGGATAACGTCTTTCGGGTATGCTCATCAACATTTGTAACCTCGGGAACAAGCAGAAACGGTGTTGCCCAGCCAACGGAATCAAGTTTATAGTAATCTAAAATAAACTGATGTTCTTCAAACGTTCCGATTCCGCCTTGAGCGGTTATTTTCACATCAGGTGGTTTTTGCGGGCATACCCTATTTTTGTTTTTAAGTGCAAGAATGTAAATATCAAAAATTGTTTCGATAAGTGTTTCCCGGCTTACTCTGAATTCATCTAAAATCGGTCCCATCATAAAACCATCGGAAGCAAATGCATGTCCGCCACAGTTCAAACCCGATTCAATTCTGTATTCAGAAACCCACAGACCTTTTTTCGCAAAAAACTTGCCTTGAATGATCGCTGAACGGTAATCGCTTACTTTTAAAACAATTTTCTTTTTTAAATTACCATTTTCATCGTGATAAAAGTCTTCAAATTTTTCGAAGTAGCCGTACAATCTTGGATTAAATCCTGCAGATAAAATAATTGATGAACTTAATTTGCTGTTTGCAAAACCACGCAAAGCAGCGTGTGCATCGTTGTATTCGGAAGGAAGTTTTTCATCTTTTATATAGTTAGCTTTATCAAGTTTGGTCATAATATTTACATCAATACTTCCAACGGGTAAATTGTTATGAAGCCAATCTTTTATGTCATTTAGGTTTTTATTGTTCTTAACTAACTCATAAAATTTTTGCTTTAATTCCGTACTATCGGGAAGCATATTCATATACTTTTCTACTTCAGTTCTATCTTCAGAAAATGAGTTTTTAAGTTCATCAAAATTATCTTTTACAATATCGTCTATTAAATTTAGATAAGCCGTAATTCTTTTAGCTCTGAAATCTTCAGTTTTTTCGGTTATAGGTTCGTAAGGAATGTTCAATTTTTCACAGTAAAAGCCCCTCATTTTTTCTATCAAAATATCATCTATTATAGAAATGACGGATGATATTCCATACTTAGCCACTCTTACGGGAGTATCGATGGTAAACCCAAGTCCCATTACTGGAACGTGAAATGTATGTTCGTTTTTCATTAGAATTTTATTCTTTAGGTAAAATAACAAACTACATGAATTATGCCGAATAAAAAACTATTTTTCATTACCATTTGATACTTTTACATTACTTTTACATTAAACTAAAAGCTGTAATTTCAGTTTTACGAACGGATATAACTTTGAGGATCAACTTAAGTTATCTTTTCAATTCAAATAAGTTCCCATTAGCCGTTCAAATTTTCAAACAATCGTTTCGGCTTATCCAAATAAATTTTATCACGGTCAACCATATCAAATTCTTTCAACAATTCATCTCCTTACTTCTTTGGAAGACGAGCATCTGTTATTGGATATCGCTTTGAATAAATGCCTGTTTTTTTACCCGCCTTAGTGATAGCATAGGAAGGAATGGTGTTTATTTTTTGTTAGATGTAATACTTAATTATTTTGTTCAAATTTAGAAAGCAGCTTGTTTGTTTGAGCATTCAGTTTTTTCTTAAAGAAAGTAATCCATCCCAACAGAAGTCCTTTGAAACCTAATGCTTGTCTCGACCATCTGTATAAATTAAAATGATCAGAATGTTTAATGATTTTGCCATCCTTAAATTCAAACTCAGCATTAATGATGTTATGAACTTTTCTGCCGGTTTTGCTAAAAACATAAAATGCTTCCCAATGAACTTTCCATTTTTGGTTTGCAAATTCACTGTTTGAAGCTTTTATTTTGAAGTCTTTTCCTTTTTGGCTGCTGCAAAGCATTCTCCACATATTCTTTGCTTTTTCACCTTTTAAAACTCCAAACGCCGGATCTTCAAATATGATTTCTTTGTGATAGCATTCGACCATACTTTCTGCATCAAGGTTTTCAAAATCCCTATAAAACTTTTCTATTATATTTTTCATACAGCTACTTCTCTTTTTTCTTCACACAATATAAAAAATTTACAGGCAAACACGCTGCTGGAAAAAGTAAAAAATAATTTACATAACATATTCTGTTACTTACCGGTATTCTTCGATCGTTGGAATAAAACTTCTTCAACATCTTCCAGTTTCATTCGCTTGGTTTTAAGTAGAATTAAAAAGTGATACAGTAAATCGGCTGCTTCATTTTTAAAGTGTTCATCATTTTTGTCTTTTGCTTCAATTATTAACTCAACCGCTTCTTCTCCTACTTTTTGTGCAACTTTGTTTATTCCACGTTGATAGAGTTTGTTGGTATAAGAATTTTCCATGTTGTTATTAATGCGCTGTGCAATGGTTTGTTCTAATTTATATAAAAAGCCTTTGGATGTTTTCTCTTTAAAACATGATATAGAACCAGTATGGCACGTTGGTCCTTCCGGTTCGACTTTGATAAGAATAGTATCATTATCGCAATCGGGTTTAATATCTTTTACCAGCAAATAATTACCGGAGGTTTCTCCTTTAGTCCACAACCTGTTTTTGCTGCGGCTAAAAAAAGTAACCTTACCTTCTTTTTGTGTTTTTAAAAAAGCTTCTTCATTCATGTAGCCAAGCATTAGCACCTGAAGACTTCTAAAGTCCTGGATAATTACAGGCACCAAGCCGGTTCTTTCATTATATTTTATATTCATCTTACAGATATGTTTTTAGTTTTTAAATAATCTTTTAATTCAGTAATTGAGATTTCTCCAAAGTGAAAAATACTGGCAGCTAACGCTCCGCTTGCTTTTGTTTGTTCAAAAATTTCTTTGAAGTGAACTTTTGTTCCTGCTCCACCGGAAGCGATTACAGGAATATTTACAGCTTCACTTACTTGATTAGTAATATCAACAGCAAAACCGATTTTGGTACCGTCATTATTCATTGATGTAAGCAATATTTCACCTGCACCAAATTTTTCAACTTGCCTTGCCCAGTCGATAGTTTTAAGCGGGGTAGGAGTTTTCCCTCCGTTTACGTGCACCATCCATTCGTTGTTTTCAAATTTTGTATCAATTGCTACTACCACACATTGACTGCCGTATTGTTCAGCCATTTCAGAAATAAGCCTGGGACGTTTAACTGCAGAAGAATTAATACTTACCTTATCGGCTCCTGCTTTTATAATTGCAGACACATCTTCAAGCGAATTAATTCCTCCGCCAACCGTAAAAGGAATATTAATTTCCCTGGCAATTTTTTCTACGAGTACCGAAAGTGTTTTCCTTTTTTCTTCAGTAGCAGTAATATCTAAAAATACAAGTTCGTCAGCGCTTTCCCGCACATATTTTTTAGCAAGGTCTATGGGATCTCCGGCATCGCGAATATCTAAAAAATTTATGCCCTTTACCGTTCGCCCATCTTTAATATCTAAACAAGGTATGATTCTCTTTTTTAACATAACATACTCAATTTATTTAGTTTGATTTTCCCTTCATAAATTGCTTTGCCAACAATTGCTCCTTCACATCCAATCTCTTTGAGTGTCTCTAAATCTTTAACAGAAGAAACACCGCCGCTGGCAATAAGCTTCACGTTGGTTTGCTCTACAATTTCGGCATATAGTTCGGTTGAAGGTCCCTGCAACATGCCGTCTTTTGAAATGTCTGTGCATATAACATACTTGAAGTTTTTGTTTTCATAATTTTTAATAAAATCAAGCACATCTACATTCGAACTATTCTGCCATCCTTGCGTTGAGATTTTACGGTTATAACAATCGGCGCCCAATATTATTTTATCCGCACCGTATTCGTCTAACCATTCTAAAAATAAAACGGGATTATTAACCGCAATACTGCCTCCCGTAATTTGTGATGCTCCGTTTTCGAAGGCAATTTTCAGGTCATCATCACTTTTTAATCCGCCGCCGAAATCAATTTTTAATGATGTCTTTGTCGAGATGTCATTCAAAACTTTATGATTGATTATCTGTTTCGATTTAGCTCCATCCAAATCAACCAGGTGCAAATATTGAATACCATTGTCTTCAAATGCTTTTGCAGCTTCCAAAGGGTTTTCGTTATAAATTTTTTGTGTGGTATAATCGCCTTTAGTAAGCCGCACACACTTTCCATTGATTATATCTATTGCAGGTATAATTCTCATAACTCTAAAAAGTTTTTTAAAATTATTTCTCCTACAACAGCCGATTTTTCAGGATGGAATTGCGTGGCAAAAAAATTATTCTTTTGCATAGCTGCACTAAAAGGAACAATGTAGTTGCAAACAGCCACTGTATTTTCGCATGTTTCTGAATAGTAGCTGTGAACAAAATAAACATTATCATTGTTGTTAATTCCTTTCAAGAGTTCTCCTTTTACATTTTCCAAATTGTTCCATCCCATATGCGGCACCAATTCTTTGGGAGGAAATATTTTAACAGAAGCATCAAAAATTCCAAAACAATCGGTGTTACCTTCATCCGAATATTTACACATCAACTGCTGCCCTAAACAAATTCCTAGAACAGGTTGCTTTAATGATTTGATGAGCGTATCCAATTTATTTTTCTTTAAGTAATTCATAGCCGAACTTGCCTCTCCGACTCCCGGGAAAATGACTTTTTCAGCAGTGCTGATTCGTTCTACGTTATCGGTAATTATACAATCGTATCTCAATCTTTTTACCGCATTTTCAACCGATCTGATATTGCCTGCGTTGTATTTAATTATGGCAATCATAATGTTCCCTTTGTGCTTGGGATTGAATAATTACCGGTTTTACTTACTGCCATTTTTATAGCTTTTGCAAATGCCTTAAAGATTGCTTCTATCTTATGGTGTTCGTTATCTCCTTCTGCTTTGATGTTTAGATTGCACCTTGCACTATCGCTGAATGATTTAAAAAAGTGCATGAACATTTCAGAAGGCATTTCACCAATTTTTTCTCTTTTAAAATCAGCTTCCCAAACCAACCAGGGTCGTCCGCCAAAGTCGATAGCAACTTGTGCCAGACAGTCGTCCATAGGCAATAGAAAACCGTATCGTTCAATACCTTTTTTAGTTCCCAATGCTTGATAGAAAGCTTCGCCTAATACGATTGCCGTATCTTCGATAGTGTGGTGTTCATCAATATCTAAATCGCCGTTTACTTTAATGAATAGATCAATGTTTCCATGCTTGGCGATTTGCTCTAACATATGATCAAAAAATCCCAAGCCGGTTGAAATGGAACTTTTTCCGGAACCATCTAAATTGACTTTAACTTCGATTTTGGTTTCAGAAGTTTTCCTTGCAACACTATACGTTCTCGGTTCGGATTTGAGAAGTTGATAAATATCATCCCAGTTTAATGTTGATAGCATAGCATCTTCGCATTTATCTTTATTGATGTAAATTGCTTTACAGCCAAGATTTTTTGCAAGCTGCACGTCTGTTAATCTATCACCGATTACAAAAGAATTTTTAATGTCATAATTTCCTTTTAGATAGTGTTTAAACATAACAATGCCGGGTTTTCGGGAAGGAAGATTTTCGTGAGGAAATGTTTTGTCAATCAGAATGTCGGCAAATTCAATTTCTTCATTTTTGAATGCCTGAATTATCTTATTCTGTGGCGTCCAAAATTTTTCTTCGGGAAATAAATCGGTTCCCAATCCGTCCTGGTTTGTAACCATTAGTAATTCGTAATCAAGCTCTTTCGCTATTCGGGATAAGGATTGAAAAACTCCCGGGTAATATTCCAGTTTTTCTAAGCTGTCCAATTGAAAATCGATAGAAGGTTCAATCACTAAAGTCCCGTCTCTGTCTATGAATAATACTTTCTTCATAATTTATAATTCATTTAATTCTTTAATGAGTTTTTTATTTTCATCCGGAGTTCCAACTGTTATTCTAATACAGTTTTTAACCAAACTATTTCTGTTTCTAATTATCACCTTTTTTCTGATTAGTTTGTTGTAAACATTATCGGCATCAGTTACTTCAACTAAAATAAAATTAGAATCAGAATGGTAAACCTTTTTTACAACAGGTATACCTTGCAATTGTTTTTCCAACCAGGATTTTTGCTTCAGTATTATGGATTTTCTTTTTTCAAATTCAGAATAGTTTTCCAACGCATTCACAACTGCTTTTTGATTTAGTTCGCTTACATTGTAAGGGGGTTTTACTTTGTTAAACAATGAAATTACCTGGGCACTTGCATAAGCTGTGCCTACTCTTGAGGCAGCTAATCCCCATGCTTTGCTGAATGTTTGAGAAACAATCAAATTAGGGAACGCTTTGATTTTGGTAATGAAGGAATCTGTTTTGCTGAAGTCGATATATGCCTCATCTATTACTACAATTCCCTTAAATTTTTGCAGTAGTAATTCAATGTTATTAATGATATTTCCGGTTGGATTGTTTGGCGAGCAAACAAGTATGAGTTTTAAAGCGCTATCATTCAAATACTTTTCTGCAGCATCAAAATCAATTTGAAAAGATTTATTTAAAGGAACTTTTATCAACTCAATGTCATTAATTTGAGCTGAAACATCATACATTCCATAACCTGGTGAAAAAGTCAGAGCTTTATCTTTTCCCGGGTTACAGAATATTCTAAAAGTCAAATCAATAACTTCATCGCTGCCATTGCCAACAAAAATATTTTCAGAAGGAATAGGTTTTATTTCACTTAATTTTTTCTTTAGTTCCTTTTGATAAGGATCGGGATAGCGGTTAAGCTCTCCGAAAGGGTTTTCGTTGGCGTCTAAATACACTCCATCATCCCCGGAAAATTCATCTCTTGCACTTGAATAAGGCTTGAGATTGAGAATGTTTTTGCGAACTATTTTATCGTTTAATTCAAACATTTTAAAAACTTTTTAATCTTAATGTAACTGCATTTTTATGGGCAAACAATTGCTCTGCCTCCGCCATTAGTTCAATTGAAAGACCGATATTTTGAATGCCTTCTTTCGTTAATTCCTGAAAGGTGATTTTCTTTACAAATGAATCTAAAGAAACGCCACTATAATTACGTGCATAACCATTTGTCGGAAGGGTGTGATTTGTTCCGCTTGCATAATCTCCCGCACTTTCACAACTGTAATTTCCTATGAAAACCGAACCTGCATTTGAAATTTTGGAGATCAACGGTTTAAAGTTATTTCCTGCTAATACCAGGTGTTCGGGCGCATACACATTACTGAAATCAATACACTCTTTTAAGCTTGGCAGAACAATTGCCTTACTGTTTTCTAAAGCTTGTTGTACTATTTCTTTTCTTGGTAATGTTTTTACTTGTTGTTTTAATTCTAATAAAACCTTATCAATTACATCATCACCATCGGAAAGTAAAATAACCTGACTGTCTTTTCCGTGTTCGGCTTGAGAAAGTAAATCGGCTGCAACGAACGAAGGATTACAGGTTTTATCGGTAATAATTAATAACTCACTGGGACCTGCGGGTATGTCGATTGCTGCACCAAAGTTTTGAGCTTCCTGTTTTGCAGCAGTTACAAACTGGTTACCGGGACCGAAAATCTTATCTACTTTAGGAATGCTGTTCGTTCCAAATGTCATTGCACCAATTGCCTGGATTCCTCCGACTCTGAAAACAGAAGTGATTCCCACCAAATCAGCAGCATATAAAATTACATTGTTGATCTTCCCACTTTTGCTCGGAGGAGTGCACAGGATCACTTCCTTACATCCGGCAAGTTTAGCAGGAATACCTAACATTAAAACTGTTGAAAACAAAGGAGCAGTACCGCCCGGAATATAAATTCCAACTTTTTCAATAGCCCTGCTTTCACGCCAGCAGCTTACTCCTTTTACAGTCTCAATTTTTTTTGATTTTTCTTGCTGAGAAGCATGGAATTTTTCAATATTACTTTTTGCAAGTTGAATGGCTTGCTTCAATTCTTCCGGTACTTTATTAGAAGCATCAATTATCTCTTTTTCATTTACTGCCAACGAATCTAAATCTACCTTATCATAAATATGGCAGTATTTTTTTACGGCTTCATCACCATCTTTTTTTATCTCATCGAAAATTTGATTTACTATGTTTTTCAACTCGCTTATATCGGCAGCCGGTCTTTGTGTTAGCTGCAGCCAGTCTTGTTTATTTGGATATATTATTTTATTCATATCTATTCAAGTTATAATTTTACAACACCATTTTTTCGATGGGAATAACAAGTATTCCTTGTGCCCCGAATGATTTTAGCCGGCCAATGATATCCCAGAATTCATCTTCCTTTACCACGGAGTGAATACTACTCCATCCCTCTTTTGCTAATGGTAAAATAGTAGGGGATTTCATGCCGGGCAGGATGGATAATATCTGCTCAACTGAACTGTTTGGTGCATTAAGTAGAATGTATTTATTTTCAGATGAGTTTCTAACGGCTTTTATTCTGAACAGAAGTTTATCAAGAATCTGAAGCTTACAGTCATCCAAAAATTTATTCGAAATTAATACTGCTTCGCTCCTGGCAACAACTTCAACTTCTTTTAAACCGTTAATTAAAAGCGTGCTTCCTGTGCTTACAATATCGAAGATTGCATTTGCCAAACCGATTCCGGGAGCTATCTCAACGCTTCCGCCAATTTCCTCTATTGCAACGTTAATCTTCTTTTCATCAAAAAACTTTTTAAGGATTTTAGGATAACTGGTTGCTATTTTCTTGTTGGCGAAATATGTAAGACCGGTATAGCTTTCATCCTTCGGGATTGCTAAAGATAAATTACAAGCGGCAAAGCCAAGTATCTCAACTGTCTTTACGTTTTTCTCTTTTTCCCATACTTCGTTTTCACCCAAAATGCCTATATCCGCAACACCTTGTTCAACATATTGAGGAATATCATCATCGCGTAAAAACAGTACTTCGATTGGGAAATTTTTGGCAGTTGCTTTTAGATTGTTGTTGCCATTAGAAAGCTTGATTCCGCATTCTTTAAGGAGTCCGAGAGATTTCTCGTTCAGTTTGCCTTTTTTTTGAATTGCTATTTTTAGTTTACTCATTTTTTGATTCCTGTGCCTGAGTAAACCTGTGGGGAAATAAAAAAACCCGACTGATTTACTCAGACGGGTTTATGATAATTTTTACTATTTTACAGCATATCAATTCAACCTCGCCCGAGAGCAAGTATGAAAATGATGGTGATATAAATTTGTCTTTTTCATTTGAGGTACAAAGATAGTATGGTTTTTTAATATATCAAAATGGTTTTGTTTTGTTTCTAATGGCGGATTGCGAGTGATTCCTTATCAAACCGGGATGAAGCTGGAACGGATGAAAGCCGCACCGATTAAGCACTTCGTCGCTCATTACTATACTGCATGTTGAACGAAACCGCTATCGCGGTAGCAAAAGAGTTCTTTGAAATTTTGACGGAGCTAAAAAGTAGCAATAAATTTTTATATTTTCTCTCAACTTATTCATTAAATAAAAGGACTAGAGAAATGGGAGAATTAAGTAACAAAATGCTGCAAAGAATGGGACTAAGGAACTTCAGCAAGCGTACTATCCAGATATATCTGTTTCATATGAAAAGGTTTGTTGCCCATAACGGTAAATCACCAGACTTACTTGGGAAAGAGGAGATAGAAGGATATCTTTATTCACTGTATAAACAAAAAGCGAGTGGTTCGGGGATAGCACAAGTCTAAAGTGCGCTGAAGTTTTTCTATTGCGATTGTTTAGAGAGACCCTGGGAGTTAGATAAGATACCACACCCGAAAACTGAAAAGAGATTACCAATAATACTTTCAGCAAATGAAGTAAAAGCAATTTTGAAGAATGTTGGAAATATCAAACACCAAATGGTATTAATGATTATCTATTCAGCAGGTTTGAGGCTTGCAGAGGCACTGCACATAAAGGTGAAAGATATTGATAGCGGCAGAATGCAAATCCGGGTTGAGCAGGGTAAGGGCAAAAGAGACAGATACACTTTGCTGT
>Ga0209988_10002755_pt1 | contig 11609 bp, 9 predicted proteins | sample N075metaG_FD_183115 | JGI IMG/M metagenome (GOLD analysis project Ga0209988, IMG submission 183115) | Deep subsurface microbial communities from Kermadec Trench to uncover new lineages of life (NeLLi) - N075 metaG (SPAdes) (version 2) | ecosystem: Environmental > Aquatic > Marine > Ocean trench... | reverse complement strand
AGGGCAGGAATCGGTCAAAGTCACGGTATTCAATTTCGTCCGTGCCGAAACCGACATGACGCTTGCGCGCTATGCGGCTCAAGGCGCCTTCGGGAAGTTTTTTCACATCAGGCAACCAGTGCCTATTGATAGACAAGACGTGATCCGGATGAATCTAGACACAATTTATTCGGCTGGTATTTTTGACCTGACTGAACCCGTCACAATCACGAAACCAGAATCGGGCCGTTTTCAATCCATGATGATCATGAATCAGGACCACTCCATATTTCCCACGGAACATGGCTCGGGTAGTTTTACGTTGACGAAAGAAAAAATCGGCACGCGTTATATGTTTCTCGTTTTCCGAACGTTTGTGAACGCCGGAGATCCCAACGATATCAAGGAAGCAAATGCGCTCCAAGATCAAATCAAATTTGAGCAAGCCGATCCCGGATCCTTTGAAATCCCAAACTGGGATAAAAAGTCTCTCGGAAAAATACGAGACGCATTAAACGTGCTTTCTTCCGATATTACTGATTCCAAAGGATTCTTCGGCGATAAGAGTAAGCTTAACCCGATCAAACACTTACTGGGCACTGCATACGGCTGGGGAGGCAACCCCAAAGAGGCTGCTATTTACGATAACTTCGTTCCTGAACAGAACGATGGCACAGTCCCATATACGGTTACAATAAAAGACGTACCTGTTGATGCTTTTTGGTCCATCACTGTTTACAATGCCAAGGGCTTTATGGAGAAAAATGACCAGGGTGTGTACTCCTACAATAACGTCACGGCCTCACCCAATGATGACGGCAGTTTCACCATTAATTTTGGCGGCGACCCGAAACAACAGAATTACATACCAACACCAAAAGGTTGGAACTGTCTCATACGAATGTACCAGCCCCGACAAGAGATTATCAATGGAACGTGGTCTTTCCCAAGGCCAGTGGTTGCTAATTAAATAGCTGAAAGAGGAGGTTGGAATGAAACAACTACAGACTCTCAAATTATTCGTGACTTTGGTCGCCGCGCTTGTGATTTCGGCCCTGGCCCTGTCCTCGTGCACGCAGACCAACATCACACCGGATGAAGCCCGCGCCATCGGACGAGAGGCCTTCATTTACGGTTTCCCGTTTGTCGAGGGCTACAAGACGCTTTACAAACAGGCCGTGGACAAAGGTGGCCGGGACTTCAAGGCGCCGTTCAATCAGATCGGCCACGCCCGGAGTGTGGCCACGCCGAAAGACACATGGGTGGTAACGCCGAACTCCGACACGCCCTATTCGTTTGCCTGGCTGGACCTGCGCGCCGAGCCGGTGGTCATTACCATGCCGAAGATCGAGAAGGAGCGCTATTATTCTTCCCAGTTGATTGACCTGCAGACGTTCAATTTTGCCTATCTAGGCACGCGCGCCTTTGGCAACGAAGGAGGCGATTTTCTGATCGCCGGACCGCACTGGAAAGGCAAAAAGCCCGCTGGCATCAAAGCCGTGATCACGAGCGAGACGGAGCTGTCCTATGCGCTGTTCCGCACCCAGCTCTTCAACGCCAGTGACATCGAGAACGTGAGGAGAATCCAGGATGGCATCCAAGTGCGGATGCTGAGCGCATATCTCGGGACACCCGCCCCGGCTGCCGTGCCCGCTGTTAGCTGGCCCAAGCTGCTGGAGGATATGACCGAAAGCGCAAATCTCTTCAGTTACCTGAATTTCCTGCTGCAGTTCTGTCCAACGCATGCTTCGGAGACGGAACTTATGACCCGCTTCGCGAAGTTGGGCATCGGCGCGGGCAAATCGTTTGACACCGAGAAGCTTTCTCCCGACGTGAAGCAAGCCGTTGAAGCCGGCATTGCCGACGTAGGGAAGGAGGCCATGCCCGGATTGATGAAGCGCATCAACGCGGGCGAACTTACCAGCGGCGACCTGTTCGGCACGCGGGAATTCCTCAAGAACAACTACGTTTACCGCTTTGTCGCCGCGAAACTGGGTCTATACGGAAACTCGCGCGAGGAAGCCGTTTATCCGACCTATTTCGTGGACTCGGAGAACAACAAGCCCGATGCTGCAAAGAACCCTTACGAACTGCGCTTCGACAAGGGGCAGCTACCGCCCAGTGCAGCCTTCTGGTCGCTGACGATGTATGACGGCAAGTCGCAATTCCTCGTGGCCAATCCGCTCAAGCGTTACCTCCTGAACTCGACGATGTTGGACTCGTTCAAGTACGGCGACGACGGTTCGCTGACGCTCTACCTTAGGAAGGATTCGCCGGGTGCGGACAAGGAAGCCAACTGGCTGCCCGCACCCAATGGGCCGTTTTATTGTATCCTGCGCATCTACATCCCGAAACCCGACGTGTTCAACGGCACATGGAAACAGCCGCTGATGCAGCGGCTGGAATAGTAGAACTATAGACCAGCTAACAACCGGAGCGTTAGGTCTCTAAGTGGAAGTCGCCACAGGTGATGCAAAGGTAGTGAGGAAAGGAGGCTGTTTCGATGGCATTTTCAAGAATTCGAATTAGTTAATTGGTTAAGCAACACCCAACATAACGAAAGGAAGATCAAACCATGAAAAATACAATCACGACAAGTCTTATTTGTACGATGGCACTACTGTTGTGCCTGCCGTTTGCAACAGCCAGAGCGCAAGCGGGTGGCGGCATTGTGTTTGGGATTTCGTTAGGCAAAGGGTTCTGAAATTGAAAGTTTGCAAACGCTCTAAAGTGATAGCATAGCTCATTTCTGATTGCTGGTTACTCGTTACTCGAAACGGGATGCTGGTTGCTGTTCGTAATAATTGCCCTGCCAAAATTTGGGATACCGATGACCAGAAACAAGAAACCCCGAGTGGGCAAGCCAGCAACTTTACCCGAAAGGAGGCAAAACCATGACCTGACAACTCATTCACCAGTCAATTCATTAACAGTTGGAAATGTTTACATTCCCATCAATTTATCAATTTAACAAAAGGAGAGTTATTATGAAGTTTAAACTCATTTTGGCTTTTGCTACCGGTTTTATCATGTGCGCCGGCCTCATTACTTGGATGGCATTTGCACCCCCACCCGAGGACAGCTCGCCGGTCAAGGCGCTTAGCGACCAGGATGTCTACTACCCAGGGAGCGAAGATCTCGCCCCGAATGAAATGCGGGTAGTCGCTTGTGGAACGGGCATGCCCAACGCTCGCCCCAAGCAAGCGGCGGCCTGTTTCCTCGTCGAGCTCGGTAACGGCGATAAGTTCATCTTCGACATCGGCAGCGGTTCAGCGGAGCGGCTATCAGCGATGAAGATACCTTACGACTATCTGGACAAAGTCTTTATCGGTCACCTGCACTCAGATCATTTTGGCGACTTGGGGGCCCTGTGGATCGGGGGCGTCATCGGCAACCGTATCAAACCGCTGCGAGTTTGGGGACCCAGTGGCCACAAACCGGAGTTCGGCACAAAGTACGCGCTCGCTCGCATGCAGGAGATGTTTACCTGGGACAGTGGAAGTCGACTAGGGAATGTGGATATTCGTGGTCAAGTCCTCGAAGTCAATGAATTTGATTACAGGGCCGTTAACAAAGTGATATACAACGAGAACGGTGTGACGATTCGGACGATTCCGGCGATTCACGCATTGGACGGCCCAGTCAGCTTTATTCTCGAGTGGAACGGGCTCAAGTTCGCCTTTAGCAGCGACACCTTTCCGAACCAATGGTGGTTAGAGCATACGAAGGGCGCCGATATTGCCATTCACGAGTGCTTTATTCCCCCGGCGGATCTGGTCCGAAAACAGAAGTGGACCCCGGGGGCGGCTCTGAACGTGGGTACGCAGGTGCACACTTCACCAGCACAGTTTGGCAAAGTGATGAGCGATATCAAGCCGCGTCTCGCGGTGGGCTATCATTTTTTCAATGACTTCGATACGCTGCCCAATGTGTTGGCAGGGGTTCGCAAGACCTACGACGGCCCGCTGGCCCTGGCCACGGACTATATGGTTTTCAACATCACAAAGGACGATATTAAAGTGCGTATGGCCGTAATTGACGAGGATATCTGGCCGCAGCCAGCTGTAGGCAAGAAACTTCCGCCGGATGCCAGCAAGCGCATCGGTTTTTCTGACTTCATTAAAGGTGGTCGTGTGCCCTACAAAAACGTGGTAGATGAGATCTACTCAGACATCAACAAGAAGTACGGGACCAACATCCCCGTGCCGAAGTAATCAAGACCTCTGGCCGGCATGACACCCATGTCGGCCAGGCCTTGGCGTCCAAAGTGAATCTAATAAGGAGTTAAATTATGACGCGAAAATTAACTGTTATTGTAACAATAATCGTGATGATGGTCATCAGCAGAATACTGCAGGCAGGATCGGATGAGAAGCAGCCTGAAAATCAAGGGCATAAGGATGAATCGCATCATCACAATCATCATATTGGACTCTTTGGCGGATTCACCAATGACCTGGATGAACACAACGATTTTACACTTGCCCTGGATTATGTATACCGCTTGCCGGTGTGGGAACAACGCTTGGGCATCGGGGATTTGGAGAGGTCATTTTTGCCGAGCACAAGGGGGCGTACCGCTGATGCTGAAACCGGCGGGAAACCTGTTTTTTGTCGTTGCTCCGGGCATAGTGATAGTGGACGAGGAATCCACAGACAACCACTTCCTCTTTCGCCTGGGCGCGGGTTATGACATCGATCTTGGCAACATCAGCCTTACCCCGACGGTGAATCTCGATTTTGTGGAAGGAGAAGAATCCCTAGTGTTTGGGATTTCGTTAGGCAAGGGGTTCTGAAGTTGAAAGTTTGCAAGTGATCTAAAGTGATAGAATGGCTCATTTCTGATTGCTGGTTGCTGTTCGGAATATTCTGCCCGAACCGCCGCCGGCCAGGTGGAGGGCGAAAAAGACGTTAAGATTCTTGGCCGGATGGGCAAGACGACCCGAAGAATTAGTCGAATGGGATGGTGCAGATCGTATGGAGAAAGTAGACGAAAGAGATTCAGAAAAAAAGCTAACCCGCAAGGATCGTTTAGTCCTAGCGGTCTATATTCTTTGGATGGTTCTTTTTTTCTTTGACACCGTCTGGGCTCAGAAAACGGACATCGTAGTTTTGAAGAATGGGGATCGCATAACCGGTGAAGTCAAGGATCTTAAGCTTGGCAAATTAAAATACAGTACGGACGATGTCGGTACGATTTTTATCGAATGGGACAAGGTCCTTTTTCTTAAGTCAAAAAGCCACTACGAGGTTGAAACGGAGGAAGGAGACAAATATTTTGGTACCGTCGAGACGGATACAACGGAGAATAAGCTCCTGGTTTTAAATCAGGATCGGATGGTCTCTCTGGAGCTGTCACGGGTTATCCGCATGTCACGAATAAAGGACAATTTCTGGAAAAGGCTGGACGGTTCCGCAGATCTCGGCTTCAGTTATACAAAGGCAAGCGAAGTTGGGCAGCTGACTTTAAATGGAGATGTTCGGTACCGCACGCGCAGGATTTCGAGTAACTTGGCTGTCAGCTCTACGAACACCTTTCAGGAAGATGAGGAAACGACGAAACGCAATACCCTGAAATGGAGAAGCTTCTTATTTTTTCCAGATCCGTGGGTGACTGCAGGTTTGGTTAAGCTTGAGCAAAACAGCGAGCTTGGCATCGATCTGCGCCTCTTGCTTGGGGGCGGGCTCGGGCGCTTTCTCATAGAGACCAACTTCAGCCAGTTGACCGTTCTCGCCGGGTTGCAATACAATCAGGAATGGGTGGCAGACGGCGAACCGGTTGATTTCAATTTAGAATCCCTGTTGAGTGCACAATTTCAGACATATCGCTTCGATGAGCCGGAGCTCGAATTTTCAACGACACTCAATGTGTTGCCTGAACTCACGCCCATTGGTCGAGTCCGGGCAGAATTTGAAATAGGTTTGAAGTGGGAGATCGTGAAGGATTTTTTCTGGAATCTAAATTTGTATGATCAGTTTGACAGTGAGCCGCCAACGGACGCCGCTGCCAAGAACGATTGGGGAGTTGTGCTTTCGTTTGGGGTGACGTTTTGAGTGGAGTTGTTGAAATAAAAAAATTATTCACAAAGAGGAAAGGTCATGAAAACAATATATCTAGTTCGCCCCGTTGCTCCGGGCATAGTGATAGTGGACTAGGAATCCACAGACAACCACTTCCTCTTTCGCTTGGGCGCGGGTTATGACATCGATCTTCGTAACATCAGCCTTACCCCGACGGTGAATCTCGATTTTGTGGAAGGAGAAGAATCCCTGGTGTTTGGGATTTCGTTAGGCAAAGGGTTCTGAAGTCGAAACTGTGCAATGATCAACATAAATTGGTTGAAAAGTTCACGAGAATACCTTATGAAGTTCAAAAATCTGTTGCGATGATAAAGTATTTCAAATATCTGGGTATCGCAGTTGCCATACTCCTTCCGACTCTGACATCGAAGGCCGACTATATCAGTCTCATTCAAGCGGACAAATGCGAGACTCTCATCGAGGTCTTCGTTTATGAAGATTCGGTCAGGGTGACTCTTGAGATTGGAGAGCGGGACTATCAGTGGTTTAAGAATATAATTCCGGTGAAATATTATGAAGAGGGCTTTGCGGAAACAACTCGACTGCAAAGCTTGCGGGTTTTTATCAGTGAGGATTTTGTGCTGGAAGCCGATGGCCGGACGCTGTTCGGGGAAGTAAAGAAAATTGAAAAGATCAAACGTATTCTGCGGGCTTCTCTTTACACTGGCAAAGTCGATACCACCAGCACAGCCAGTCCCTACGTTGTTTTTGTCGAAATCGTCTATCCTCTTGGCGGGAAGCCCGCAAGACTGGCCGTGACGCCTCCACTCAAAGAAGGCTCCGATTTCACATACGCCAACATTGGCTTTGTGCTTTATCACAAAAAACTTCCCGTGAATGACATCCGGTACCTAGTGCGAAGAGAGCCCGTAAACCTGAACTGGGAGGACCCCTGGTACACCAATTTCGATAACATCAACATTCGCCGGCATCACAACTCCTCGCTCATGTCGTTTCTTTACGTCGAACCGTATGAAGTCCGGCATGAAATATTGGCACGGGTCAAGGATCTGGAGCCCTGGCTCGATTTTGATAAGGGAATCGACGACTACATCGAAGTGGCGGAGTTCGACAGTTTCAAGAACATGGCTGCGAACTTTCTCAAGGGACGGAACAATGTGCTCATCGACGGCGAGGACATCGAGCCGATCATCGACCGGGTTCATTTTGTCGAGGCGCGGATTTCCGGAATTCAGATACTGGAGACGCCGCAACGGCTGGATTACTCGTCAGCGATCATTGGGGTCATCTTCGCATATCCGAACCCGGGGATCCCGCAAAAAGTTACGATAGATTGGGATCTGTGGAACGAAAAAATCGACCGGGTTCCCAATACAGCGACCGACCCGGCGGGACCGATGCCGTATTTTCTGACCCCGGACGATAACGTGCTTGTCTGGCAGAATTTTCTCAAGCAGTACAAACTGCCGACCATTTCCGAAGTCAGCGTCACCAACGCCACTTTAAAAGTACGATTCTTAACGATTTTCTTTCTGATTCCGGTTGCTATCATATTTTTTAAAAACGGCAAGCGTGTGACCGCCTGGGAGAAAAAGACGAAACGGATGACGATAATCTGTCTTTTGGTAGCCGCGTTCAGCTACCCTTTAGGATACACATTGGAGATTCCTTTCCTTAAAAAGCAAGGCTTCTCCAAGCCGGAGGCCACGCAACTGATCAGCCAGCTATTGAAAAACACCTACCGCGCCTTTGATTTTCGTGACGAAAGTGACATTTATGACAAGCTCGCCATTAGCAATGATGGAGATTTCCTTTCTACCGTTTATCTGCAAACGAAAAAGAGCATGGTGATCGCGAATCAGGGTGGCGCCAAGGCCAAAGTCAAAGATGTGAGCATTCTGGATGTCAAAGAAGTAGATGCCGACGGCGAGGGACTGTCCTACGAGTGCAAATGGAACGTCAGCGGTACGGTCGGTCACTGGGGCCACATTCATCAGCGTACCAATCAGTATCATGCAATATTAAATGTCAAATCCGTGGATGGTGTGTGGAAGTTGTATGGGATGGATATGATCGAGGAGGTGCGGTTGTAAAAACAGGGGCCAGCTCAGTCGGGCTGAGCCCGTCGAAGGGCTCAGGGTAAACTCCTGTCGACGCTCGAAGCGCCGCACGTAAATCTTAGCATTTCAATTGGACTAACTTGAAAGTCAAATAATTTATCACCAGACTGAAATGATTAACATCGAGAACCTCAAATACAGTTACCCGAACTCGGACTTTAATTTAGCCGTGGGAACCCTTTCGATTGAGAAGGGCAGCAGGACCGCTGTGATCGGCCCGAGCGGTTTTGGCAAAACAACCTTGTTGAACCTGATCGCAGGCATCCTTCAACCCCAGAGAGGGGACGTCAAAGTAAACGGTACCAACGTGAGTCAGTTAAGCGACAGCGAACGTAGGAACTTCAGAATTCGGGAAGTCGGGTTTGTGTTTCAAGACTTCAAACTGCTGGAGTATCTGAACGTGCTTGACAACATCTTGCTCCCCTTCCGGATCAACAGATCGCTTGAAATAAGTAAAGATGTAAAGTCGGTCGCCAAAGATACCGCTGCATCTCTGAACATCGAAGATAAACTACGCAAGCACCCTTCCAGACTCTCACATGGGGAGCGCCAGCGTGTAGCGATTTGCCGTGCTTTAGTGAATAAGCCCGCCATCATTCTGGCTGACGAACCCACTGGAAACCTCGACCCGGACAACAAAGCTCACATCATGCAAATTCTTTTCGACTACGTCGACAACTATAACTCCACCTTGGTGACCGTCACACACGACCACGAATTGCTGAAGGGTTTCCAACAAATAGTCGATTTTAAGGAACTTGGTCAATGAAGCAAAGCCTTTATCTTGCCTTTCGTTATCTCTTTTTTCATAAATTTCGGTCGCTGGTATTGATCGCGTCGATAGGCATCGTCATTTTTTTACCCAACGGTTTGCGGCGGCTCATCGAGGAGAGCGAAGCGCAAATGATGCAGCGGGCGAATTCCACCCCACTCGTAGTGGGAGCTAAGGGTAGCTCGACGGACCTGGTCATTAACACCCTTTATTTTCAGCAAGAGAAGATCGAGAACCTCACAATGGAAGTAGCGGATCGGCTGAGTGCTACGGGATTAGGTTACTCGATTCCGATTTTTTCAGCTTTCAAAGCACGCAGTTTTCCGATTGTCGGTACCAGCTTGGATTACTTCGATTTTCGCGATTTGAAGATCAAGGAAGGACGGAATTTGAGTTACGTGGGCGAATCTGTCGTTGGGTCAAATGTCGCCAACCAGCTCGATCTCTCGGCAGGCGATGCTTTGGTTTCGTCCCCCGAAAACTTTTTCGATCTGGCAGGCGTGTACCCACTGAAGATGACTGTAGTAGGGGTTCTGGAACCCACGGACTCACCCGATGACAATGCGGTTTTCACCGACATAAAAACCACCTGGATCATTCTTGGCCTGGGACACGGTCACGAAAATTTGGCAAAGACCAACGATCGCAGCGTCATTCTCGAAAGAAATGGCAGCTCTGTTAAAGCCAATGCCAAACTCTTCATGTACAACGAGATCACGGGCAAAAATCTGGATAGGTTTCACTTCCACGGGGATACCAAAGATTACCCGATAAACTCCATTCTCTTTGTGCCAAATGATCAAAAATCTTCTACAATCCTAAGGGGCAGATTTGAAGCGAATGAATTGCCCAATCAGGTGGTTGTGCCAGCAAGGGTTGTTGAAAATTTGCTGCAAAGCATTTTCCGCATCAAGCAAATATTTAACACCGTTTTTATATTAGTGGGAGTAGCGACCCTTTTGATCTTAGGTTTGATTGTGGTTCTATCATTACGCCTACGAAAAGATGAAATTTACACGATGTTCACCATCGGATCGAGTCGGGCTAAAACCTTTGAAATTCTCGGTTTCGAACTGCTGACTCTTGTTACTATGAGTGTTGCCGTTGCTTCAAGTTTGTACTACTTCACTGGCTTTTTTGTGGAAGAATTTATCGCGCGTTTTATTTTGTGATCCAACGGATAATATTAGACAGTAAAAACAATAAACAATAAGATGGTAGTGTCAAAAGTTACATGAAAAAATGAAAAAAATATTAAGAAAAGCAAAAAGAGGTTTTCTTGAGACATTGCAACTGAATGGCCAAACGACAAAGCTTGTTACCTGGGAAGCGTCATGGTATTGGGACAGCGCTGACGCTGAAAGCGTCAAATATAATAGCCCAGAGTTGCCTGTTTTTGGGCAACCCTGGGTATTGATTCCGCCTAAACCACGAACCCTGAAGGGGTTCCATAGCGGGTCATCGGCATTCATTTTATGTGACCCTTTCAGGGTCAAAATTTTGTTGCTTGCCATCCCAGGGTAAATCCCACTATCGATGGGATTAACCCTGGGCTATAATATGTGACCGCGTTGCGGTCAGGGGGAGGCCGAAAAAATTGAGTTAACTACTATACTACAAAATCAATATTCTTTAAACAATTGTTACTTTAATTTTTGACACTACCCTGTTTTTAAAAAGGAGAAATATAATGATTGCAATCATTAAGAAAAGCCAAATCACGGCCAGTCGCTTGCTGCTCTTGGCAATATCAGCTCTGTTTTTTGGTGCAGTTTATCCTGTTGCAGCACAGGATCCCGTGACAGTCAACGCCGGGACGCGACTCATGATTCGCACAGAGACGGTGCTGAACACTGGAAAAATCAAGAAAGGCGAGCGTTTTACCGGTGTTCTGGAGGGGAAACTGATGTCCGGCGATGTTACCATCGTCCGGCAGGCACGAAAGTTTATGGCAAAGTTGTGGCAGTAAAAAAAGCCAAACGGGGGCGGGCGAAAAAGAAACAAGCCAGGTTGGTACTCCAGTTGACTGACATCATGATCAATGATCAGTTGCAGCCTATCGTCTCTGATGAGCTGACATTTGACACTGAGAAGCCTGAGACTCTGAAGAAGGTTGCAAAATCCGCCGCAATTGGTGGCATTATCGGCGGCAAAGACCAGGCAAAGAAGTCCGCAGCGATTCGGGGTGGCATTGAAATGGTAAAGAAGGGCGAGCAAATCAATATTGATAAGGACAGTCTGATTGAGTTCAGGCTCATCCAGCCCCTCGCTATTAAACCGTCAAGTTCGAAGGCAGGCAAGTGACGAAATCATAATGAATTTGGCTGGGGTGCGAGTTTCTTTATTCATTTTCAAATATGGCTGGGCGACTACCAAATGTAATCGACGGATAAATTTAACTGATGGAATTAGCAGTGATGAGAAGACAATTTAGATTGAGTTCGAGGCTCGCAATCTGTTTGCTCGCCTTGGTGGCCTTTCAATGTGACTCAGGGAAAGACGGAGAACACATCTATGACGAGAGGTTGCAGACCAATGGTGCAAGTGCGCCCGAGCACGTCGTAAAGCACGGTTCGGGGGCCACCGAAGCTATGGTATGGATTCCCGCCGGTGAGTTTATGATGGGGGCCGACAACGAGCAGGCGGGTGAAGACGAGTATCCAAAACACAAAGTCATGGTCGACGGTTTCTGGATG
>Ga0209988_10002754_pt1 | contig 11610 bp, 12 predicted proteins | sample N075metaG_FD_183115 | JGI IMG/M metagenome (GOLD analysis project Ga0209988, IMG submission 183115) | Deep subsurface microbial communities from Kermadec Trench to uncover new lineages of life (NeLLi) - N075 metaG (SPAdes) (version 2) | ecosystem: Environmental > Aquatic > Marine > Ocean trench... | reverse complement strand
CATCTCGCCGAAGAAGTCCTCCTCGCCGATGATGTCAGTGACATGGGTCACCTTGCCGTTGGCATCGGTGAACCGGCCGACCGAGATACCGGCACAGGTGGCCTTTATCGGGACGCCGGCATCCATGAGGGCCAGGCAGCCGCCACACACGGAGGCCATCGACGAAGAGCCGTTGGACTCGGTGATGTCGCTGACAATCCGGATCGTGTAGGGGAACTCCTCCAGCTCGGGCAGAATCGCCAGCAGCGATCGCTCCGCGAGCGCGCCGTGGCCGACTTCGCGACGACCGGGGCCCATGATTCGCCTGACCTCGCCGACGGAAAACGGCGGGAAGTTGTAGTGCAGGTAGAACTTCTTGGCGTACTCGGGCATCAGCCCGTCGACGATCTGCTCATTCCGCGTCGTGCCCAACGCACAGACGCACAATGATTGCGTCTCGCCACGCTGGAAGAGCGCCGAGCCGTGCGTGCGTGCGAAGATGCCGACCTCGATCTCGATCGGCCGGATCTCGGTACGCTCGCGGCCGTCGGCCCGGATGCCCTTCTCGGCGATGAGCTTGTGGCAGACCTTCTTCTCCAGCCGGCGAAAGGATTCCTTCGCGTCGGCGCGCTGCTTCTCGACGGCCTTGTACTCGGGGTAGCTGCCGGTCTCAGGCAGTTGGAATAGCTCGATGGCCCGATCACGCAGGGCATCGACCGCGTCGCCGCGCTCCTGCTTGCTCTTGATCTGGCGGGCGGTGGTCAACTCGGCCTCGAGGGTCGTCTTGACCTTCTCAAAGACGGCCTCGTCAGGAAGGCTCAGCACGCCGAGTTTCTTCTCGCCGGCACCGACCTTGTTCATGAGCTCGACCTGCATCTCCAGGATCGGCGCGATGCCCTCTTCGTAACCGAAACGGATGGCCGCAACGATGTCGGCGTCCGGGACCTCGGCGGCACCGATCTCGATCATGTTGATGCCGTCGGAGTGACCCGACAGGATCATGTCCAGGTCGGAGAACTCCATCTGTGCGTGCGTCGGGTTGAGCACGAACTGCTCACCGTCGTCGGTGACGATCCGGCCGACGCGGACCGTGGCAACCGGGCCCTCGAAAGGCGCGTCGGTCAGGCACAGGGCCGCCGAAGCGGCGCTGCATGCCAGCACATCAGCGTCATTCTGGCCGTCGTGGCTCATCACCCAGCACTGCAACTGGATCTCGTCGATGAAACCGTCGGGAAACATCGGGCGGATGGGCCGGTCCATCATCCGCATCGTGAGAATCTCTTTCTCGTTCGGGGCCCCCTCGCGCTTGCGGAAGCCGCCGGGGAATTTGCCGGCGGCCGTCAGCTTCTCGCGATAGTCGCACTGCAGGGGGAAGAAATCGAGACCCGGCCGCGGGTCGGCCCGCATGGCCGAGGCCAGGACCGTCGTGTCCGCGTACGTGGCGATGACCGCCCCGCTGGCGAGCTTCGCGACCTTGCCGGTTTCGAATTTGAGTTTGCGACCGCCGATTTCCCGTTCAACGCATGCGTATGGCATGACCTTCTGTCCTCGATAGGGAGTCCGCCCGCGGCGATTGGATCATGTGCATCTTGTGCATCAGGCAATCACTGCGCGAGCCTTGTCGTGCAGCCGCCGACTCCTCAGTGGCAGAAGGCAAGCAACAGTCAACTGTGTCTTGCCTACTGCCGCCCGTTGCCGACGAGCCGCGTAAGTTCCATCCTCAAGCAAAAGCCCGGCCCGCTACTTGCGGAGGCCGAGCCGCTTGATCAAAGCCTGGTAAACGTCTCGTCTTGTCGCCGAGAGATACTTGAGCAGTCGGCCTCTCTTGCCGACCATGAGCAGCAGCCCGCGGCGGGACGCATAGTCGTGCTTGTGCGACCGGAGGTGCTCGGTGAGTTCCCTGATCCGCTCGGTCAAAATGGCGACCTGGACCTCCGGCGAACCTGTGTCGCCGTCGGACCTTCGGTGTTCCTTGATCAGTTCCTGCCTGCGTGCCGCGGCGATCATGTGCAAAAGCTCGGAGATAGTAGACTAGGTACGCTCATGAGAATCGACTAGTGTAGCCTCGGGCGCCCCCGGCGTCTATGGAGCCCTGATGCGGATCCTGATCGCGGACAAGCTCGCCTCCGAGGGAGCAGACTACCTCGAAGGCCAGCCCGATACCGAGGTTACCGTTCGGACGGGCCTGGCCGGCGATGACCTCGCCGAGGCCCTCCGCGAGCACGACGGGGTCGTCGTCCGCTCCACGGTGCAGGTCACCGGACCGGTATTGGAGCAGTGTGCCGGCACGCTGCGGGCGATCGCCCGTGCGGGTGTCGGTGTCGACAACATCGACGTCGAGACGGCGACCCGGCTGGGGATTGCCGTGATGAACACGGCCTCGGCCAGCACCATCACGACGGCTGAGCACGCATTCGCCATGATGATCGCGCTGGCCCGGAACATCCCCTGGGCCCACGCGGCCATGGCCGGCTCCGGCTGGGACCGCAGCAAGTTCGTCGGGACCCAGCTGCACGGCAAGACGCTCGGCATCGTCGGGCTCGGACGGATCGGACTCACGCTCGCCCAGCGCGGGTTCGCGTTCGGCATGAAGGTATGCGCCTACGACCCGTTCATCAACGCGGAATCGATGCTCGATGGGACCATCCCGCTGCTGGGTTCGATGGACGAGCTCATGGCGCGGAGCGACTTTGTCAGCCTGCACGTGCCAAGAACCGACGCGACGACCGGTATCGTCAACGAGGCGGCCTTCAATGCTGCGAAGCCCGGTATCCGGATCATCAACGCTTCGCGTGGCGGAATCATTGACGAAACCGCGCTGCTGGCGGCACTGGACGACGGCCGGTGCGCCGGCGCAGCCCTGGATGTGTACGACCCGGAACCCCCGTCTCCTCAGAGCCCGCTTCGCAACCACCCGAAGATCCTGACCACACCGCATCTGGGCGCGTCAACAACCGAGGCACAGGAGGCCGTCGCGGTCGACGCCTGCCGGGCGCTTGTCACCTACCTGCGTGGTGAGGGAATCACCGGCGCCGTCAACGCCGCGGGTATCAGCCTGGATCTCTCGGACCGCCAACGGGCGTTCGTCGACCTTGCCGCGAGGATGATCGCGTTGCTGCACGCGGCCGAGGTCCCGCGGAAGCTGAGCCGGGTCCGGTTCACCGTTCGCGGCGAGGGGCTCGCCGGCGGCGCAGACACGGTCGCCCGCTACGCACTGGTCGAGTTGCTGAGCGGACTCCTGGACGAGCCGGTCAGCGTCATCAACGCAGGCCTGATCGCCGAGCATCGCCGCATCGAGACCGAGACCGTCATCGCCGCCGACCACGGTGAGGACCGCCTGGTCATCGAGATCGACTCCGGCGGCGAGCCCCGGCGCGTCGAGGGCGCGATCTACGCCGACAACCTTCCTCGGATCACGAGCCTCGACGCCTATTCGATGGACATGGTCGCGGCGGGGCACATGGTGCTGCTGACAAATACCGACGAGCCCGGCCGGATCGGCCTGGTGGGCGGAATGTTCGGCGATGCCGGTGTGAACATCGCGGAGATGGTGATCGGCCGCAAGACAAACCCCCGCGCCGGCGACACGGTCGCGATGATGATCATCAAGCTCGATGCGGCACCCAGTCCAGAACTGCTCAATGCCCTCGAGAAGGCCCCCGGCATCCTGCGTGTGGCCAGCGTCGAGTTGTAGTTCCGGTTATGCGGCCCATCGGGTCGCAAACTTCACGCTACGACCGGTCGCAAAGGAAACTGGAACCCTGCAATGACCGATAGCACGTCAAGCGGGCAGCAATGCGCGCAGTGGAGGGCGCCGTCAATGAAGAATTCAAGAGACACCGCAGAGCGGATGAGACCCATTCTGCAGGCCATGGAACGATCAATCGATGCAGCGCGGCAAAAGCGGCTGCAGAACGTCGATGGACCGGCCCAACCGAGGCCGATGGCCGTCGATCGGCCTCTCAACGGCGACGGTGAGATCCCCCGCCGCAAGGCCCGCCCGAAACGGGCGACCCCCCAGATGCTCCACCCCGGCGGGTCGGAATATCGGGCCGAAGCCATCTGACCGGCATATTCTCGCCCCCTCTCTCAAACGTGCTGTCCGGACCGGAATCACACTGATCCCGGCCGGGCCTTCTCATGCGCGGTCCGACACCTGCCGATCCAGTGGGTAGCGAGGCAAGCGGAGACGTTCCGATGTGGAGCCCCTTTTCTCGCAAATCACAACGTCCACACGGCCCTACCGTCGATTCCAACGAGCACGCCTGGGCCTCCAACGTCAACAATTGCATCGCCACGATCGACCGCATCGGCCCGACGGCCGTCGCGACGCTCATGGTTGAGACCCTCTCGACCCAGCACGGCGTCAATCTGCTGATGGAGCTGTTCGACGAGGTCAGCCAGTTCGGCGCTCAATCGCTGGTGCTCGATATGCAGAATCTCCAGTACATGGACAGCGTGTGTCTCGGATGCCTGGTGCAGTCACTGAACCATGCCGTCGAGGGTGGCGGCCGAATCGCGCTGGTGAACACGGAAGGCAACGTTCAACACCTGTTCCGCGTGACGCAGCTGTACCGGCTGTTCCCGATCTGCCACGACGTACCGACGGCGCTGACGGCGATCGAACGGGCAGCCTAGTCTTCCGACTCAGTTGTTACCGCTTCGGTCTTCACTTCGGCCGCAACCGCATCCGCCGGACCGGCTGTGTCGGTGTCCTCGACCCGGGTCGGACGGCGAGCATCGTCACCACTGACGTGCATGAGACCGCGACGCTGATCGCGAAGACGACGGCTCTTGCCGATACGGTCGCGCAGGTAGTAGAGCTTCGCGCGACGTGCGTCACCGCGACGGACGACCTCGATCTTGGCGATGCGTTTCGAGTGCAGCGGGAAGATCCGCTCGACACCTTCATTGGCCACGATGCGACGCACGGTGATCATCCGGTTGATGCCGCGGCCACGTTGAGCGATCAGTACACCCTGGAAGACCTGGGTCCGCTCCTTCTCGCCTTCGACGATGCGCACGTGCACGTTGATCGTGTCACCAACGCTGAAGACGGGGAAGTCGGCTTCGGACTTGAGCTGGTCGGCAACGACCGACTCGACGAGTTCTTGACTGTTCGTGGCGGGCATGGTGAAAATCCGTAGGTTCTAGAGATCGGCGTCCGGCCCCAGCAGATCGGGGCGGCGCCGGCGTGTTCGGTCGAGCATCATACGCATTCGCCACTCCCGGACTGCCTTGTGGTCGCCGGAAACCAGCACATCCGGGACGAATCGGCCATCCCAGTCCCTGGGCCGAGTGTATTGCGGCCCCTCCAGCAGTCGCTCGCCGGCCGGGCCGCGGGCGGCGAAGGAGTCCTCGGCGGCCGAGTCCTCGTGGCCCAGGACGCCCGGCAGGAGGCGGACGACGGCATCGACCAGGAGCAACGCCGGGATCTCGCCGCCACTGAGCACATAGTCACCGACGCTGATTTCGCGAAGCTGCATCGCTTCGATCACGCGCTCGTCGATACCCTCGTAGTGCCCGGCGATCAGGAGCAATCGGGGGTGCTTCGCCAGTGATTCGACACATGCCTGGTCGAGCGGGACACCCTGCGGGCTCAACAGGATCCGGGACGCAGGCCGGTCGTCCATCGCCTCGACGGCCACGATCGCATCGTGAAGCGGTTGGCACATCATGACCATGCCCGGCCCGCCGCCGAAAGGTCGATCGTCAACCGTTCGATGTTTGTCGTGTGTCCAGTCGCGAACGTTGTGCAGGTGATACCCGGCCGCCCCCGCCTTTGCAGCCCGACTGAGAATGCTGCAGCCAAGCGCCCCGGTGAGCGCCTCGGGGAACAACGTCAGAATATCAATGCGAAGACCAGCCATGAAGCCCACCACATTGCCGGCTACTGGCTACTGCCTACTCGCTCTTCTGGAGCTTCTTCCCCGGCTTCGGATCGCACCCCACGCGCTTCAGAAGCGTCGCGACGGTACGGCTCGGCTGGGCGCCGACGCTCAGCCAGTAGTCGGCTCGCTCGATATTGACGCTTACCTGCCGGTCCTCGGGTGCCAACGGGTCGTACCAGCCCAGTTGCTCGATGACACGTCCGTCCCGCGGGGAACGGCGGTCCATTGCATTGACCCGGTAAAACGGGCGATGCTTACGTCCCATTCGCTTCAATCGAAGCACGACCATCGCGATCTCCTGTAAGGTCCCCCGCCGGAACGGCAAAGGATAGCAGCCGGCCCGGCAAGATCAATCCGGAGCGTGGTTTCAGAACAAGTGGTCGACCGGGGGGTTGCCGACCAGGCCGCCGGCCAGGTCCACCAGGGCAGCGGCACCGACCCAGCAGTACCCGATCATGATGCCACCGATCGGGGTCATGAAGAAGATCGCCAGGAAGGCGAACAGCCCGAACAGCTGTGCTTGGGGTCGCTCGAACAGCTCACGGAAGCGCGGTGAGAACCCGGCGAGGATGCGGCTGCCGTCGAGCGGCGGGATGGGCAGCAGGTTGAACGGCGCGAGGATCAGGTTCAGGGCGATACCGAGGTACAGGAAGATCGCCACGTTGCCCGCCAGGGTCGAACCGGCCGCAACGTACCGATTCCACACGGTCAGCGCCACCAGGCACACAGCCGCGATCAGCAGGTTCATGGCCGGCCCCGCCGCGGAGACGTAGATGTCTCCCTTGTGACCATCGCGGAAGTTGTAACGGTTCACCGGCATCATGCCCCAGGCGATGCCGCACAACGCGAACATGAACAGCGAGTGCAGCCCCATGTGTACGATCGGGTTGGCCGTCATCCGCTGCAGGCGGATGGGCGTATCGTCGCCCTGCCAGATCGCCGCCCAGCCATGGGCAAGCTCGTGCAGCGTGATCGACAGCAGCACCCAGAAGATCCAGCTGATCAACTCGATGTACGCGCCGTCACGAACAAAGCCACTCACCCACCAGTCCATGGGAGCCTCCGGAGGAGAGCTTACCGCCTCTACTTGAACTCCGCAGAGAACGTGGACCGGCCGCGCTTCAGCTGGATGTGAAGCGGACTGTCGGCATCAAAGCCGTCCATGACCTGCCGGAAGTCGTCGATATCTTCGATCGGCTGGTGGTCGAGGGCGATGATGACGTCCCTGAGCTGGATGCCGAGACCGTCGGCAGGGCCGTTGGACGTAACGACGATCACCACGACACCCCGGCTCGTCTGCAGCTCCTGGTCGCGCATGCGTTGCTCGTTCAACTCCTGCACGATCAGGCCGAGTTCCTCGGAGGCGACGGCCCCTCGCTGGGCCAGCAGCAGTTCGACACGCGGCGGCCGCTCACCCAGCAAGACCGGCATACGACGGTCGCGTCCCTCCCGAAAGATGGTCATTTCGACCCGCGTGCCGGGTGGGCGTCGCGCGACCGCGTTCATCAAGACGCTGGAATTCGGGATCACCTTGCCGTTGACGCCGGTGATGATGTCCCCTTCTCGAAGCCCGGCCTCGTCGGCGGGGCTGCCGTCGGACACGTTCAGGATCAGCACGCCCTGTCCTTCGAACCCCGCTCTCGCGGCCTCGTCGGGGTCCACCGGCCTGGTGCTCATGCTGATACCGAGCCAGCCGCGGAGGACCTCGCCGTGTTCCAGGAGGCTTTCCAGGACGCTGCGGGCCATGTTGCCGGGGATCGCGAAGCCGATGCCCATGTACCCGCCGGTCTGGGTCGTGATCGCGTTGTTGATGCCCAGGATCTCACCCCTGAGGTTCACCAGCGGGCCACCGCTATTGCCCGGGTTGATGGCCGCATCGGTCTGGATGAAGTTGCCGAAGTCGGCGAGGCCCATCGCCGGACGGCCCTTGGCGCTGATGATGCCCGCCGTCACGGTGTTTTCGAGACCGAAGGGGTTGCCCACCGCGAGCACCCATTGACCGACCGCAATGTCGTCGGAGTCACTGAACGTCGCCGGCTGGAGGTTGTCGGCATCGATCCGTATGACCGCGAGGTCGGTCTCCTCGTCGGTGCCGACGATCTCGGCGTCGTACTTGCGGCCGTTGGCGAGCGTCACCTCGACCCGCAACGCGTTCTCGATCACGTGGTAGTTGGTCAGGATGTGACCGTCGGACCGGACGATCACGCCGCTGCCCTGGCCGCGTGTCGGCCGGCCGCGACGCTCGTCGTCGGGCTCAGCGCGGTCGCGCGAGCGTCCGAACCGCTCGAAAAATTCCTGCAGGTCGCGCCGGTCCCGGCCGCCGGGTCGCTGAAGCGCCGTGATGTAGACCACCGACGGTGCGATGACCCGGCTGGCCTGCTCGAAGGCGAGTGACAGGTCCTCGACGCGTCGGACCGCCTCGCGTTCGCGGCCCTGGGACTGTGCCTGGGCCTGGGGCGCCGGCAGGAGGCCCGCGGACAAACCGAGGATCAGGACGACACCGGTAGCTGTGTGTGTCTTCATAGTGGATAATTCCTGTATGGTGGCCGAGTCTTTCCCCTAGAACCCTCTTATCGGCAAGAAGATTCTAGTAAAGCTCAGGCGGCCCCGGCGGTGGCCTTTGCGGCGGGTTTGATGTCGTCGGCGAAACCGAGCTCGACAAGCCGTGCCAGCGGGCCGTGGGGCCGTTTCGCCTCGTCATCGAGCTTCCGGCCGGCGGACGGGTTCGTGTAGCGATTGAAGACCATCGCCTTGACCGTGCCGAACAGCCCGCCGAAGCTCGCGAACGTGGCGTCCACGGCCGTCGGCTCATATCCGCAGTGGACCATGCACTGCTGGCACTGCGGATTGCCCGAGGCCCGGCCGTAGTTTTCCCATTCGGTGTCGGCGATCAGCTCGTCGAATGTGTCGGCATACCCCTCCTGCAGGAGGTAACACGGCTTCTGCCAGCCGAATATGTTGTACGTCGGGTTGCCCCAGGGCGTGCACTCGTAATCGCGGCGCCCCATGAGGAACTCGAGGAACAGCGGTGACTGGTTGAACTTCCAACGGCTCTTGCGATTGCTGAGGATCATCTCGAAGAGCTCGTTGGTCTCGCGTCGCTTGAGAAAGCTTTGTTGGTCCGGGGCCTTGTCGTACGCGTAGCCGGGACTGACCATCATGCCTTCGACGCCGAGATCCATCATCTCGTCGAAGAATCCGCGGACCGAGTTGGGGTCGGTGCCCTCGAAGAGGGTCGTGTTGGTTGTCACGCGGAAGCCCATCTGTACCGCCAGCCTGATGCCCTCGGCCGCCTTTTCGTAGATGCCCTCGCGGCAGACCGCGAAGTCATGGTGCTCCGCCTGGCCGTCCATGTGCACCGAGAAGGTCAGGTACTTGCTGGGCTTGAACAGGCCCTGGTCGAGCTTCTCCTTGAGAAGGATCGCGTTCGTGCACAGGTAGATGTACTTGCGTCTCTCGACGAGACGCTCGACCAGCTCTGCAATATGCGGATACATCAGCGGCTCGCCGCCGGGAATCGACACCATCGGGGCCCCGCACTGGTCCACCGCATCCATGCACTGCTCGACCGTGAGGTCCTTCTTGAGGATGTGGGCCGGGTACTGGATCTTGCCGCACCCGGCACAGGCCAGGTTGCAGCGGAACAGCGGCTCCAGCATCAGAACCAGGGGATACTGCCGCCGGCGGCGAAGCTTCTGCTTCACCACGTACCATGCGACGGTCGACATTTGTGAAACTGGGACACCCATCAGGGGTAAAGATATCCGATTTCAGTCCCGGAGGGCCGGGAAAGCGCGAACGGCCTCTGGCAAGCAACCGTAGCACCGGGGTCATGGTTGCAATCTCGGCCTGTCACTTCGCGTCCCCCGGATCCTTGCCGCGGCTGTCGGACACCAAACCGGCCCGTATCATGCCCGAGCGGAGCACTGCGGTGGATGACCGGACCGATGAGATGCTGCTCGACGATTACGTTCACGGCGATCGTACCGCTTTCACCGAGCTTATCGGTCGTTACCAGAACCAGCTTCTGCATTTCCTGATCCGCTTCCTCGGCTCTCGTGCCACCGCCGAAGACGTCTTCCAGGAGACCTTCGTGCAGGTGCATCTCTCCGCCGAGACGTTCGACGTCACTCGTCGATTCAAACCCTGGCTCTTTACAATCGGTGCCAACAAGGCACGCGACCACCACCGCAAGCATGGCCGCGAGCCGACCGTCTCGCTGTCGGCGCCCATGAGCCGCGAGCAGGAAGGTCGGCCATACGTCGACCTCCTGGAGGCCGAACTGCCGAGCCCGTCGGCACCGATCCTCGACGCCGAGCGAAGCCGGCTGGTGAAGACCGTGATCGAATCACTGCCCTACCACCTCAGGGAAATCCTTCTCCTGAGCTACTTCCAGCGATTGAGCTACAACCAGATCGCCGACTCGCTGGAAATCCCCTTGGGCACGGTCAAAAGCCGGCTGCACACCGCGGTCGCCGCGTTCGCAAAGGCATGGAAGGCATCAATGGTCCGTGAAGGACGAACTCAATCATGACCAATGTTCAACCACCCTCGGATCTGTCACCCGCCGATCAACGCATCGTCGACACATTGGTCGACGCCGGCTTCGACGCCGGCGCGATCGAGTCGCCGTCGCAGGAAGACCGGGCGCGCATCGATGCAGTCACCCGTCTGTTCGAGTTGCTCGATGACTATCCCGTCGAGGATGGCGATGAAACGCTCGTGCACGCGACGCTGGCGCGGATCGATCGGCACGAGGACTCCCGCAGCGCGCGAATGACATTCGGCAGTTCCACGATGGATGCCGGGCCGCGTCGTCGCCTGCGGCTGCCCGACTTCATCTCGGTCGCCGCGGTCATCCTCATCGGTGCCAGCGTCGTCTGGCCGATGGCCACGCACATGCGGCAGCAGTCGATTCAAGCCGGCTGCGACAGCCACCTGCGGATCGTCGGGCAGGCGCTCGGCCAGTACGTGGGCGACTGGGGAGCGGTGCCGACCGTACGGACCGGCCTCTACGAGTCCTGGCGGCCCGGCACGAAGAACGCCCTCAACCTCAACCCGCTCATGGACTACGACTACTGCGACGCCAGCCACCTGACCTGTCCGGGCCACGAGGGTCTCTTCGGTGACAGCTTCAGCTACCAGTTCCAGACCGCCGGCCGCCAGCCGAGCTGGGGCGGCGTCAAGATCATGGTGTTGGTTGGCGATCGCAACCCTCTCATCGACGCGGTCATCGCCGGTCAGTTCATGCAGGCCCTCACCGCCTCGGTCAATCACGGCGGCCGCGGCCAGAACGTACTGTCCTCCGACGGGCACACCCGGTGGCTGGTACAGCCGATCGTCGGTGCTCGCGACAACATCTGGCTGCCCGATCGCATCAATCTGCCGGGCGGTATCCGCATGACCACGCTGCGTCCGGGCGACAAGCTGATGGACCCGGCCGACGTCTTCCTGGCGCATTAGTTTTTCCGCTCCGTACGGCCCTGCGGGCCGACACTCGCTCTCGTACGACCAGCCGAATTCATCGGGTGGCACGGCCGAGCGAGCGCTAGCGAGCTCGCCCGTGGAACAACGTCCTAAGACACGGGCGACGTCGCTCACGCTCCGTCGGCCGTGCCACCCGGACCCTTTTTCTTGACATTCCCCGCCCCGCCGCTACCCTTCGCGGTCCGAGTATCTGCCATGTCCAAGACGAAGAACAAGCCACATAAGGGCCTGCTCAAGCGGGTTCGGGTCACCA
>Ga0209988_10002751_pt1 | contig 11619 bp, 9 predicted proteins | sample N075metaG_FD_183115 | JGI IMG/M metagenome (GOLD analysis project Ga0209988, IMG submission 183115) | Deep subsurface microbial communities from Kermadec Trench to uncover new lineages of life (NeLLi) - N075 metaG (SPAdes) (version 2) | ecosystem: Environmental > Aquatic > Marine > Ocean trench... | reverse complement strand
AGCTTGGAAAAGGTAATGCCTCGAGTTTGTCAAAGGCCGACTGCCCGACCCTGATTAGTTCGAGTGCCTCTTCCTTACTCTCAAGTTGGGTAAATTCTTCTATATTTGCACCTGCGATAAATCCATTTTCCTTGTCTGAAAGAATGATTAATCCCTTTGGATTTAATTCTGCTAGATGTTCCAGAATCACAAAGAACTCTTTGAACACGTCTGATGAAAAAACATTGGTGCTACTGCCAGCCTTGTCGAAATGTAACCAGACAATCTCATCTTCGTCCGTTTCAAGGTGCCAGTTTTTCAACTGTTTATTTAACTTGGTTTGCGACATTGATTATTTCCTCAAAGCAAAATTCGATATTGGTCTACGCGCTATCTCGTTCTAATAACATCGCGCCACCCTGTCCGCCGCCGATACATAAGGAAGCCAGTCCCCTGTTTACATTATTCTGTTCAAGTAAATGACAAAGATGCAGTACGATTCTGGTACCGCTGGCACCAACAGGGTGACCAAGGGCGATGCCACCACCATCCATGTTCAGTTTGGCCTGATCGATTTCACCAATCGCTGAACGTGTGTGTAATTCCGACCGACAATAATGACTGTCCTTCCAGGCCTCTATACAAGCCAGGACCTGGGCGGCAAATGCCTCATTGATTTCCCAGTAATCTACATCATCAACTTTAAGTTTGTTACGTTTTAATATGGGCCACATGGCATGTGCTGGACCCAGTCCCATTTGGCTGGGTTCAACACCAGCCCACTCACTGTCCACCACCCTTGCCAGCACCGGTAATTGATGTTTCTTAACAGCATCTTCGCTGGCGAGAATGACCCAGGCAGCACCATCCGTGATTTGTGAACTGTTCGCTGATGTAACAAGGCCAAACTCTCTGTCAAAAACCGGTTTTAATGTTGCCAGTTTCTCGACATTTGCATCCGCCCTTACGCCATCATCATGATCGTAAAACTTACCCTGGCTGTCATACAGCACTTCAATCTCAGATAAACGACCCTGTTCCATAGCTGCGGTCAGACGTTGATGACTTTGCACGGCGTAGGCATCCATTGCCTCTCGTGTTACTGAAAAACGGTGGGCAATGATTTCTGCTGTTTGACCCATGGATAAGCCGACGACCGGATCAGACAATCCCTTAAGCAACGCGATTACGGGAGTTAACAAGGCAGGACGAAATCTGGCTAATATTTTTAATTTACTGGTGACATCTCTTGCTGATGAAAAATTTCCAAACCAGGTTGCCATGGCCTTACTAAATAACAGGGGGGCATAACTCATTGCCTCGGTACCACCTGCCAGAACTAGGTCTGATCGACCCATGGCAATGTTTTGTGCGGCACTATCAATCGACTGCATGCCTGAAGCACAGTTTCTCTGTACCGTCCATGCGGGCACAAGCTTGCCGCAACCTAGTCTGAGTGACACGACGCGAGCAATATTTGCCTCATCGGCGCCCGGCATGATGCAACCAAGAATAACTTCATCGAACTCCTGCGGTGCAAAGGATTGCCTGGCGAGTAATTGACGTCCTGAATTAACCGCCAGATCCGAAGCCGTGAAAGGACCGGGAATACCGCGTGCTTTTAAAAATGGCGACCGACTGCCATCAACAATATAAACTGCCCGACCCGATTTTTTAGTTGCCATGATTCACTCTCCACCCCTGCCCCAACTCTGAAAATTATCGATCATCCTGAATCCAGAAGAATTCAACCCTTAGCACTATTGAGACTAGACTTTTTAACACCTATATTCCATCGATATATAGGTATCCTAATCTATTTTAAGAGCGAGCGCTCGTTTTTTATTACTGGCGAGTTTAGACCAGGTTTTGACTCTATATCTAGCGTTTAATCAAAATAATTCAAGACCACGACAGGTGGTAGTGACTTAGTTGAAACTAGTTCATGTAATCAGGGGGCGGGGGCCATAAGATCCCTCAACTACGTTTGGGACGCCTATGGCGGATATTTCTACGCCCCACGTATCCTTGGATCGAATGCATCACGCACTGCATCAGAAAACAGATTGGCAGCCAATACCAAAACAAACATAAAAACAAAAGCGGCTGCCAATGACCACCATACAATGGGTTCCCGCGCCATTTCCAGACGGGCACTGTTGATCATATTGCCCCAACTATGCATGCTGGGATCGACACCGATGTTGATATAAGACAGCACAGCCTCAGCCAGTACCAGAGCACTAAAATCCAGCACGATTGAAATCATGACAATATGCATCACATTCGGTAGTAAATGCCGCAGTATGATGGTGAAATCACCCACACCAAAGGCCTGCGCGGCCTGTACATAATCAATCTCTCTTAGCTTCATGGTCTCGCCTCTTAGCATTCGGCAAAGCCCTGTCCAACTGGTAATCCCCAAAATGATGCAGAGAAATAAAAGACGCATGTCCGCACGTTGTTCCAGACTGACAAAATCATCCGCATGATTTGCCATATAGACCTGCAACATCAAGATCGCTGCTGCAATCAATAAAACCCCGGGAATAGAACTGAGCGTGGTATAGAGATATTGAATCACATCATCTACCCAACCACGAAAATAGCCCGCCATTAAACCCATTAATATGGCAAAGGGTAACATCACCAGTGTCGTCAATGTACCAATGATAAGGCCGGTCCTAACACTCTTCAGTGCCTGGTAAAAGACATCCTGCCCAATCTTGTCCGTGCCAAAAATATGATAATAATTTGAAAGCGTTAGTGAGACAGTCAAGGTAACAAGTACAGCACCCAGGGTGAGATGAATAACCTTCCAGGGGACGTCACTCTGCTTGAGCATACTATGCAAGACATCCTTAAATGAGCTGTTTCTACGACACTTAACCGTGAAAATAATAACCACTGAAACAAAACACCAGATGATCAAACCATAAAATAATCCAGTCAGCGATTTCAGTACAATATCGGTCATTCTCTCATGCTCAGGATCGACCAAATGTGCGCCACTATAATCCAGGCGGGGATATTCACGTATTGTCGACCCGTCTGCTAATTCAATGGTTTCTTTCGAATAGGCATATGCTGCAAACGGCGCAGAATAGGTTTTTTCATCCCGCACTCGTAAATGAGTGATTGCAACATCGAGCACACTTAATATTTCTGTTGAATAAATTGTCTCTTGATGATCGTCGCTCTCAAGTTCTGGATGAAAATGAATTGAGTCACTTATGCCAATCAGGAGGTAGAAAAACAAGATTACTGCGGAAGCCATGGCCATTGGATTCCTTGCCACTGTTCTCCATGGCGCCCGGAGATGTTCCTGCCCGCGTGCATACCAGACAAAGCTGAATACCATCATCAGCAGTAAAAGTATAAGAGCATCTGTAATGAATAATACTGGCATCGCTTATTGCAACCTGACGCGCGGATCAACCAGGGTGTACGAAATATCCGTCAGCAATAAGCCAATGATATAGAGCACTGAGCCTAGAAAAACCATGGATCTGACGATGGCGAAATCCTGGCTACTGATGGCATCGATGGTGTAGCTACCCAGACCTGGAATAGAAAAGAATGATTCTGTAATCAATGAGCCCATAAATAGCAATGGCAATATAACAACCACACCAGTAAGAATTGGAATCAGCCCATTCCTTAACACATGACGATAAAGCACAACGCTCTCTGATAAACCTTTCGCCCTCGCAGTTCGGACATAGTCCTTATTCATTTCTTCAAGGAATATGGTGCGATACCAACGTGTACTGGAACCGATACCACCGACCAAACCGACCAGCACGGGTAAGACAATAAATTTTATCGAGTCGAACCCGGTGTCATATCCGGAAATAGGAACTAGATGAAAAAGTTTGCCGATAATAAATTGACCACCAATGATGTAAAATAATCCTGAGATAGACATCATCATCACACAGATCACGACACCCCATATATCGAGATAGCTTGCGCGAAAAAAAGATAGTATAAGACCGAAGGTGATGTAGGTCAGAAGGCCAAGGAAAAGACCTGGTAGTGTAATCGAAAGGCTGGGCCACATACGCTGACTAATATCGTAGCTAATGTCCCGACCGCTGTCAGAACGACCAAAATCAAATACAAACAAACGCACTGATTTCTGGAAAAAGATCGTGTTGGTGATTTTATCACTCCCCTGTGCTTGCGAATTCCAGAGCACGGGTTTATCGTAACCGCGTTCGTGCTTCCACTTTTCTATCGCCTGTTCCGTCACACGCTTCTGACCAAGGTGCATACGCGCCATATCATCTGGCGTGTTGACGACAAAAAACAAAAGAAAAGTAATCACATTGACGCCGATTAAAATGGGAATAGCGTAAAAAAATCGACGAATAATATAAGCCGTCATAAAGCCGCCGACCTTTCTCTTCGTCTATGATAAGCAATCGCCGGGATGATGCTTAAGCACAAAATAATTATGCCTAAAAGCACAGGCCACCAGACAGGCTGGTTCCATAACTCACGTTGCGCCTGGCGTTTAACTGGATCGATACGTTTATATTTTAATTTATTATTCGCCATTAAGTTTGGCTTGGCATTTTTATACCAGTCGTGGTGTAAGGAAAATGCAACAGGGTGATATCCCCACAACCAGGGTGAATCTCTACGCACAATTTCAAGCATCTCATCGATAATCAACTGCCGTGGTTCACCATTACTCATATTTTTCATTTGATTAAACAGTTGATCAAACTCTTCGTTCCTGTAATTCGAGGCATTCTCGCCATTGATTCCAAACTTGGCATTGGGGCCGTAGAGCAAGAACATAAAATTCTCCGGATCCGGATAATCTGCATTCCATCCCCATTGATATATCTGTGCAGTGCCTTTTAACATTTTGTCCTGAAAACGATTGTAATCCGTCGCTCGAATCACCAGCGTAATACCCAGCTTGTTAAATTGTTTACGTAGCCAGTCGAAATTAGCCTTGCTGCCTGGACCCGCAGCGGGCGTGTCCAGATAAAGCACCAGACCCTGTCCAGTTTCCACGTCCCTGCCCCCGGGATAGCCAGCCTTGATCATAAGCTGTTTCGCAACATCAATTGATTTACGCCTGGCCCTGTCATTGACCCAGACGTAAACATAAGGATTGATGCCGCTTCACCTGTTTTGTAACCGAATATGCCCGGAGGCACTGGCCCCTGTGCCGAGATACCACGGCCATTGGCAAAGATACTGATAAACTCCTCAAAATCCACAGCAATGGCGATGGCTTGTCTCAACATCCGGGCACGCTCGCTTTCTCCGCCAACAATTTCATCACGCATATTAAACCCAGTATAGAATGTCGAAGTCGTCACTTCTGTCATCAACTGAATGTCTTTGTCTTGCATCTCTTGCGTTAAATCCGCTTCACCCTGAGTATTAAATTGCACCGCCTGGTCAAAACTATCAGAGCTAATGCCCGAAGTGTCGTAATAACCCTGTAAAAATTTGTTCCATGTAGGAATAGATTCCTTTTCCAGACTGAAGACTGCCTTGTCAATGAAAGGCATGATTTTACCGGCATCTTCTAATAATCCAAGTGCCGCATCATTTTCTTCGCCTGCTTCTGGAAAGGCTTCACCCCGAAAATTTGGATTCCTGTCGAGCACCATCCGACGATTTGGATTATTCTCAGTGAGCATGAAAGGGCCTGTCCCTATCGGGTACCAGTTAAGGGTGATATTCCGATCAGACATCCCGGCCTGTGAATAAAAAAGATCCGCCTCCCATGGCATGGGCGCGAAAAATGACATGGAAAGCCAATATAGAAATTGAGGGTATTTCTCTTGCAGAATAATTTCAAAGCTTGTTTCATCAATAACTCTGGCACCCTCAAGTTCATATTCTCGCAGGTCAATATAGGATGAGGCTTCTTTTTTCGATGTTTTAAATTCTTCTTCGAGTTGCTCGCTGAGTTTGGACAAGCCTAGAATATACTGACTCATCAGACTAGCAATAGGTGAATGTATCTTTGGGTGTGCCATACGTTTAATCTGATAGACATAATCTGCAGCGCTTAATACTCTTGTGCCCGTTTCCTTGAAATCAGAGAGCGTATGGATTCCTTCTAGATCACTTTCTTGAAGATGGTGATAAATGTAATCACCTGTTTTGTCTATGGCCAGTGCTGGATGCGGCTGATACAGCACGCCCGGCTTAATCGATATGCTGTAAATCACCTTCGATATTGTTTCCGGTGGTGCATCTTCATTGATGATATTTCCCTGGCTATCCTGATAAACAGGCACAGGCATTTCAGTTGCCGTCAAAGGTATTAACTGGTATGGCCGCTTGAGAAAGTGATATTGCAGGGGTGGTTCGTAGATTTGCCCAAGGAATACATATTCATTCGAGCTATATGAACGTGCAGGATCCAGATGTTTAGGCCTTTCCGAAAATGTATCGTAGTAAATATTCCTGTCGTTTTCGGCAGCTGGATACGGGTTATTCAAAGATGAATCCGAGCAGGCTGAAATTAAACCATACGCAAGCAACAGAAATATTCGATAAACTGTATGCATTTAATCTATTTTCATTTTGAAATGCAAAATTATGACTGTATTCTTATCTTGCATGTTTAAAAGTTCATATCCTGATTTTGAATCCTTATCTTATGTAAACATGATCATACTATAATGGATTCAATATAGTATTATTCAGCTTATGTTTTGAGTGTGTTTTTCAGGCCAGCCTGATTCCTGTAAACTTTGAGAGCCTGCAAAGAATCAGGTTCCCTTAGATAGTCTAAAGAATTTTAACCATGGGATTTCAACTATGAGTTTTTTAAAAGGTAAGCGCGCTTTAATTGTTGGTGTTGCCAGCAACCGTTCAATCGCCTGGGGAATCGCAAAAGCGATGCATCGTGAAGGTGCAGAATTGGCATTCACTTATCAAAACGACAAATTAAAGGCTCGCGTTGAAAAATTTGCGGCTGAGCTGGGATCAGAAATTACCATGCCCTGTGATGTTGGAAGTGATAAAGAAATCGATAAGGTCTATGAAGACCTGGCAAAACACTGGGACAGCCTTGATATCCTGATACATTCAGCAGCGTTCGCACCAAGAGAACAACTTGAAGGTGGCTATATGGACTGTGTTACCCGCGAAGGTTTCCTGATGGCCCACGATATCAGTTCATATAGCTTCGCTGCCCTGGGCAAAGCTGCCAGACCGATGATGGCAGGAAGAAATGGTGCCATGCTGACTTTGACTTATATCGGTGCCGTACGCTCCATGCCCAACTACAATGTGATGGGCGTTGCCAAGGCCAGTCTCGAAGCCAATGTCCGTTATATGGCCTCTAGCCTTGGTCCTGAGAATATACGCGTCAATGCTGTCTCGGCAGGCCCAATTAGAACATTGGCCGCATCAGGCATCAGTGGTTTGAGGGATTTTCTGCGCCATGTTGAAGAAGCTTCACCACTACGCCGGAATGTCACTATTGATGAAGTCGGTAATGTGGCTGCATTCCTGTGTTCAGATCTGGCCTCGGCAATCACTGGTGAAATCACCTATGTCGATTGCGGGTTTAACTCTATAGGCATGAGCTAACAGCCCAAAAATGTCTCTACAAGGCCATAATACCCTGCTTTGGGCAATATTCGCCGGTGCCCTGGGAGGTATATTCTCAGGCTGGTATTTTGGTGACGCGATGTTGTCCATTGCGTGGCTGGGCACACTGTTCCTCGATGCCCTGAAGATGACTATTGTCCCGTTAATCGTCGCTGCAATTATTTCTGGCGTGACCTCAATGGGAGATGTCCGCAAATTAGGTCGGGTGGGTGGTCTAACCATCCTTTATTATGCTTCTACCACTGCACTGGCAGTTTTAATAGGCCTGGTCATAGTCAATCTTATTCAGCCCGGCAGTGGCATAACAGAGCTGAGTAGTACAATTCCGGATGAAGTCACAACACTTGAAACAGCCAGCTTCACAAATATCATACTCTCGCTAGTAACTCCCAGTCTCATTGCATCGGGAGCAGAACTCGACTTATTACCCATTATTGTCTTTTGTCTGTTCTTTGCAGCTGCACTTACCACCGTCGGTGAAAAAGGAAAAGTAGTAATCAGCTTCTTTGATGGTCTCAACGAAGTCATGATGAAACTGGTGATCTGGCTCATGTACCTGGCGCCTATAGGCATCTTTTCCCTGATTTCCGCCCGCTTGGGGGCAGCAGGCGGCGGCGAAGCATTCTGGAATGAAATTAGTGCCGTCGGCTGGTATTGTATCGCGGTACTGCTCGGTTTATTTATACACTTCCTGCTGCTAATTACTATTCTTCATCTATTCAGCCAAAAGGGAATCGCTTATCTAAAAAGCATGATGCGGGCACTGTTGACCGCATTTGGCACAGCCAGCTCATCCGCAACTCTGCCAATTACAATGGAGTGTGCAATTGAAGGTGGTGTAGACAAGCGTGCAGTCAAGTTTGTCTTGCCACTGGGCGCAACAATAAACATGGATGGTACTGCACTCTATGAAGCCGTAGCTGTCATGTTTATTGCTCAAGCTTATGGATATAGCATGGGCCTGATGGAACAAACTATAATTTTTATCACCGCGACCCTGGCCGCCATTGGTGCTGCTGGCATCCCTCAGGCAGGACTTGTTACCATGGTCATCGTTTTGACTGCAGTAAACCTGCCTCTGGAAGGAATAGGCATGTTATTGGCAGTAGACTGGTTTCTGGACAGGTTCCGGACTACTGTCAACGTCTGGGGCGACAGTGTCGGCACAGCGGTCATTGAAAGGGTCATCCCTGACTGAAGACTGCTGGAATACTCTTGTCTTGCTGGTTCAGATTCACTCGATACAACATTACCGAGTCATATTGTCAAAGGTTGCTTGAATTAATTCTGATACTGGCCTTATCCATTAATGCGTCAACCAGCGAAGACCATTCATCACTGGCCTTCGATTGAAGTAACATTGCCTTGGTTTTATCAATATCTTCATCCAGTAGTGTAACTGGATATTCGATTTTCGAAACAGCAACCACAGCATAATCTTCTTTGCCAATTTCTGTTCCCGCAAATGTGAAGCCATTCTCTGCTGGTTTACCTAGTTTGAACGCCGTGCGTAATATCTTTCTATTCACTGAGACAACATCACGATTTACAGCCTCTGCATGTTGCCACTCAAATCCAAGTGTCTCTGCCACCTGAGAAAGATCTGAACCCTGCTTGAGCTGCTCAAGGATCTTCTGACCTTTTTCCTGTTGCAATTTACTCGCATGCTCAGATTTAAGTATTTGTGTAATTTGTTGCTGCACTGTTTCGAGCGATTTTTTCTCGGCAGGTAAATATTCCAATACCCGCAAAATAACAAGATGATTATTATCTAATTCAATCGCCTCACTATTTTGACCAGATTTAATAGCTTCTTGATTAAAACTCGCAGCAAGTATTTTTGCGTCAGCTAACAACTCAGTTGCACCATTCCGATTGAAAAAATCACTTTCCTGGATCTCAATATCAATTTCCTCAGCAGCGACTTCCAGCGAATCTGCATGCTCATAAGCCAGGTTGACCAATTTATCAGCCAGATCAAAATATTTATATTCTGCCTCTGAATTTTTGTAATCTTTCTCTACAAGCTCACGAGAATTCTCAAAGGTATTATTGATGCCGCCTTTGATGCCCTCAACTCTGAAAATATGCAATCCTCTGTCTGTCCTTTCAACCTTACTAAGCTCACCCTGCTCCATGGTAAACACAAGTTCATCAATTTCTTTAGGCAAAACACCCCTGGCAAGATAACCATGCTCACTCACCAGCATATCGGGTTTCAGACCATCATCATGTTTTTCGGCAACATCTGTAAATGAAATACCTGAGGCAATTAATTCCCTCATTTTTTCTGCCTTGTTGTTGGCAAGCTCAATCTCTTCATCTTCGGCTTCAGGCGAAAGTTTAATGTCGATAACATTTACCTTTCGTTGTTCCTTTACATCATATTTGTCCTTATTATCATCATAATAAGTACGTAAATCTTCCTCACCGGCCACAATCTCTTCGGCCAACTTTTCTACAGATAATTCAAGATAGGCAATCTTAACCTGCTCCGGTTCTGATAATCCTTCACTGGTCTTGCCGTAATATTCCTCGATTGCATCATTATTAATCTCAATCGAATCCACCAGATCATCTGCAGGTAATATTACATAGGACAAATCGCGTGTTTGCTTGCTAATCCTGGTTAACCAGACGGCTTCTTTTTCAGATACAAATGCACTATTTGTTACTGCACCCTGTAATTGATTTGCCATCAGCTCCAAACGTAACTGATGTTCGAAACCTGTAGGCGTCATGCCCAGTTGCAACACACCTCTTTCATAATTGGCACGATCGAACCCATGTTCACTACTGAATACATCAATATCTCTGACTGTTTTTCTTATCATTGAATCACTGATATACAAACCACTTTCAGTCGCTGCCAGATTAATAACTTCATCCTGAATTAACTTATCCAGGGTCTGTTTTTTTAATAATTCTTCTTCAGCTGGAGCAAGCGATTTGCCGGTATATTTTTGCATTTGCTCACGAAAGTTACTGTAGGCTTGTTGAAATTGTCTCAGATTAATATCTTCACCATCGACTGACGCAACCACCGGTTCTGCTCCCTGATCAGCAAAATTAATCCCCCATACAGCGAAGGTGATAATCACCAGGCCCATGATGGCCCCCGCAACCCAACCGGTAGCCCAATTTCGAATTTTCTGCATCAACATGTCAGTATTACCTATACATTACAACTCATTAATTTGTGTATTTTCAAAACCAAAAACGGGCGTACCCTGCAACGGGAACGCCCGCAAACTATTGGCGGAGTGGACGGGACTCGAACCCGCGACCACCGGCGTGACAGGCCGGTATTCTAACCAACTGAACTACCACTCCAGTTGTTATTGGTGGGTGCTGAGAGGCTCGAACTCCCGACATTCGCCGTGTAAAGGCGACGCTCTACCAACTGAGCTAAGCACCCAAGTATGCACCCTTCTTGGGTGGGCTGCGCGCTAGTTGTTTATGGCATCCTTCAGCGCTTTACCAGGCTTGAATCCTGGTACTTTGGAAGCCTTGATTTGAATCTCTTCGCCAGTCCTTGGGTTACGCCCCATTCTTGCTTTACGGTGACGTACAGAAAATGTTCCGAAACCAACCAAGGTAATGGTATCGCCTTTTTGTAATGATTTTGTGATGCCTTCAATAGCAGCATCAAGTGCACGTCCTGCAGATGCCTTTGACAGATCAGCGGAGTCAGCGATAGATTCAATTAATTCAGCTTTGTTCATGATTTTGTATTCCCCTTAAGAAATTAAAAAAGCCCTTAGCAGTCTTGCGGCGGGCCAGTGAAATCAGGTGTTCCAATAAATTGAGTAAGATTCTTTTCCAGCGCAGATTTTATACCAAGCGGTTAAATATCAGTCAAGCGAATCGGCCTGAAAACAGCAATTTTATTTACTTTTTTTTATCAGTGTGGCCTGATAATATCCTTACCTGACTCTGAAATTACTTCATCTGACTTAACAATATCTGATGATTTATCATTTTCAGAGAGTGCCTTAGGCATACTTTTTAATGCAAGCTCGAACACTTCATCTATCCATC
>Ga0209988_10002750_pt1 | contig 11622 bp, 8 predicted proteins | sample N075metaG_FD_183115 | JGI IMG/M metagenome (GOLD analysis project Ga0209988, IMG submission 183115) | Deep subsurface microbial communities from Kermadec Trench to uncover new lineages of life (NeLLi) - N075 metaG (SPAdes) (version 2) | ecosystem: Environmental > Aquatic > Marine > Ocean trench... | reverse complement strand
CACGGCGCCGTACTGCCGCGCCGACGACGTAGTGATGCCGATGTAGTCGAATCGTCCCTCTGCCTTCCACTCCTCCAGCGTGTCGAGATGCACCTCCACGTCGCGGAGGTTATGCACCTTCATGAGCTCAATATGGGAGGGGCGCTGCAGCAGCGCCATCGAGCGCTGCATCTGATCGATGCCCTCGGGTTGACCGTCGATCCAGACCTTGGTCGCCACCCAGAGAGTCGTGGGGACAGACCACGTGGCGTACTCGCGGGAAGACAAGCTCGACCCCACCCAGACGATCACGAACCACCGCGCGGGCATGAACCACCTTCAGATGCTGCGGCCTCTCCTCTTCTCGGACGGGGTCCTGGCCGGCCGGATCACCGTGGAGCGCTTCGTCGAGGTCACGGCGACGAATCCAGCCAAGCTCTTCGGCATCTTCCCCGAGAAGGGCACGATCGCCGTCGGGTCGGACGCCGATCTCGTCCTGTGGGATCCCGAAGAGACACGCACCGTGCGCGACCAGGACATGTTCTCCGCCACCGGATTCTCGATCTACGCCGGATGGGAAGTCACCGGGTGGCCGCTCGTCACCGTTCGGCGGGGGGAGGTCGTGTTCGAGGGCGGCGAGATAACGGGCCAGGCAGGCACGGGACGTCTACTCAAGCGGCGTCGCTGGGAGGAACGCTGACCCCGGGGCCGCACTCGGCGACCCCGAGGGTCCATACAATCGTGCGTCGGCCGTCGGCCTAGTAGCCGTCCGCCTACGGCATCGCCGCCGGCAGACCGAACGCCGCCAGACCGTCCGAGAGCTGGACGAGTATGATCTGATGCCCGTCGTGCTCCCAGCTCGACATTCCGTATCGCGGCAGCTGAGGAAGCTCGATCTGCCCGACCCGCTCCCCCGTCCGCTTGTCGATGGCGAAGAGGGAGGGCGTGTCGTCCGCGGTCATCCCTGTGGCGAACAGCAGGTTCGGCGACACGACGAGCGTCGCTTGGCCCGAGCGCCCACGGTTGTAGATCGACTCGTCGGGGTCGATGTCCTGCAGCAACGGGTGGTTGCGGATGCGGTCCTGCTCGGCCTGCGACGCGTCCCCGTTAGGGATCGTCCACAGGATCTCGCCCAGGTTCAGATCATAGGCCACGATGCGCCCCGGCGGTCCCTTCCATATGGGAAGCCCATCGACGTCCTGCTGACGTCTCGGCGCACGTGCGGCCTGACCGGCCGAATTCGAGAAATCGGAGTACTGCACGCCCGTCTGCGCGGGGTTGTCGAGAGGAGAGTCGATCGCGGGCATGACCGAGAGGCGCCCGCATCCGTTCGTCGACGGCACGAACATGAGGCCGCTGGTCGGGTCGCCGGCCACGTTGCCGAAGATGTTCGCACCGCCCGCGCCACTCGGGCACTGCCAAGCCGGGCCGGCGGGGTCGCCCACAACCGTGGGCGGGGAGAACAACGGTGCGAACAGGTCGTTCTCCCGCGCGACCTCGAGCGCCCGCTCGTAGATCTCCGGCGTATAGTCGATCAGCATGGTCTCGTCTCGACCCTGCAGGTCGAACGGCGGCGGCGTGGTCGGGAACGGTTGTGTCGAGGAGAGGCGCTCACCCGGCACGTTCGACGGCGGCACGGGCCGCTCCTCGATGGGCCAGATCGGCTCGCCCGTCTCCCGGTCGAGCGCGTACAGGAACGCCTGCTTGGTCGCCTGGAACAGGCCTTTCACCGACCTGCCGTCCACCTCGACGTCCATCAGGAGCGGCGGCTGAGACGTATCGTAGTTCCAGATATCGTGGTGAATGAACTGATAGTGCCAGCGCCGTTCGCCGGTCTCCGCATCCAGCGCGATCACACTGGTGCTGAACAGGTTGTCGCCCGGATGATGCCCGCCGTAGTAGTCGATCGTCACGCCGTTCGTCACGATGTAGACGAGTCCCAACTCCGGATCCGCCGTCATCGGCGCCCAGGACGAGATGTCGCCCGTCCAGTCCCAGGCGTCGGTCTCCCACGTGTCGTGACCGACCTCACCCGGCCTCGGGATCACGTTGAACTTCCACTTGAACGCGCCCGTCGCCGCGTCGTACGCCAGGATGTCTCCCGGCACCATCTCGATGCGGGTCTGGTTGTAGCCCTGCTCCGCCGAGTTGCCGACCACGACCGTCCCGTTCACGACGATCGGCGGTGACGAAGACGTGATGTAGCCGAGCTCGAGCGGGATGCCCATGTAGGGGTCGTAGGGCCCATTATCCCACCTCTCCCACGGACCCCACCCCTCGATCAGGTCGACGACCATGTCTACGCCACCGGATTGGGAGAAGCCCGGAATGTCAATTTCCTCGCCCCAATTCTCGAGCGGCCGGCCCGTGTCGGCATCGAGCGCCCAGAGGAAGAAACCGGGCGAGGAGACGAACACCACGCCCCCGCGGCCCGGTACCTCCGCGTACGCCACACCCTTCCCGTAGGCCTTCCGCATCGAGTACTCGTAGCGGTGGGTGTTGGGCTCGGTGAAGCTCCACAGCAACTCGCCCGTCTTCGGGTCGAGCGCGATGACGTTCCTCCGCTGACCGGTCACGGTGATGACCTTGTCGCCGATGTAGGAAGGGGTCGCTCTGGGCGTGCTGCCACCGAAGCTGCCGGCATCGAAGCGCCAGAGCATCGTGAGCTCCTCGAAATTGCTCCGATTGATCTCGTCGGCGGGGGTGTACCGCGTATGCCACGCATCGCCGCCGAGGTACGTCCAGAGACCGGCCTCCACACCCGGGCCCTGGGCCACGGCGCCCAAAGGCACGGCTATCGAGGCGGCGAGGCCGAAGCATACGGACAGGGGCGCAAGAAGCTTGCTGTGGTGTTTCATCATGTCGGTCTCCATCAAGGTCCACTCGCCCCACCGGGCCTACGGCCGGCGGGGCACTTTCAGGTTAAGGACGGAGCACCGCGGCGACAAGTAGGGCTCACGGATCGACCGCTGACCCGGCCCGCGAGTCGCCCAGCAGAGCCGTAATGCGCTTGGCCTGGTCTTTTCGGTCAGGGTCCAGATCGATCTGAAAGCTGCGCATCTCCAAGCAGGGCGACCGGCAACGATTTCCAACAGTGGGCCTGGGTAGACTCGAACTGCCGACCTCACGCTTATCAGATATGAGTCGGGCGCTCGTGGGCGCTGGAAACAGGGGGTTTCGGCCGATTCTGCGCTGGTGAGCACCAGTCAGCGCTGGCCAGCACTGTTACAGGTTGTGTTGCAGCTTGCTCGCCGGGGGCGACCATCTAGGCGCATTTCGGAAAAGAACGGGGTAAGGGTCGAGCCTCGGAGAGGCACCTGGGGCGTCGAGGCGGACCGGACTGCCGAGCGGTCTACAGGATGAGCGTGGTCACCCGCTCAATGAACCAGAACGCCGCAGGAACACCGATCGCATATGAGCACACCGTCGGCAGAGCCGGTCGTAAACGTGCCAGCCCCGGGAAACGATGCGCGACACTGCCTCGACCGGCGAGCCAAGCCACTGACAGAATCGGCAGAATGACCAGAATCTGACCCACTTCGACGCCCACGTTGAAGGAGAAGAGCGACGTCAGCAGTTCGCCCGACTGGAGACCGATCTCGGAAAGCGCCGCGGCAAACCCGAGCCCGTGCAGAAGACCGAACGACGAGGACACGAGAAACGGATACCGGTTGGCCAGACTCTGTGGACGTCCGACCGCGATCTCTCGGGCCAGGAACAGGATCGACAGTGCGATGGCCGCCTCCACCGGAACTACGGGCACGACGAGCACTCCAAGGGCGGAGAGCGACAGGGTAACCGAGTGGGCCAGCGTGAAGCCGGTTACGACCCAGAAGATGCGGCGGGCAGACCCGGCGAGCATCAGAAGGCCTACAACAAACAGGAGGTGATCCCACCCACCGAGGATATGCTCGATGCCCAGACCGGTGTAATCCATCGCCACCCGCGCCCGAGACGGCCTGCTCGGCACGGTCCATTCCGATACGGCCGGGGTCAGGACGGCCATGCGAACGGCGCCTTCCAAAGGTGAAAAGCGCACCACGGTGGACAGGGACGGGTTGAACTGAGGATAGTGGAAGGAGATTGTCCGGCCCTCCAGCGACCCGTCGCACATCATGACGCCGCCGAAGCTGGAGAAGCCAATCGGGACCCCCGTCCTGTCCTGGCCTGGGACGCAGCCTGCAGGCCATTCGATGGTCGGCCGGTTGGAGAACTCGACGCTTGGCGGAATGCGTATTCGGACGCGGTACACATACCCGGTCTCTTCCACGATTTCGACTGAGAGCGGTCGGGCGTCGTGAGCTTCGGCCGGTGAGTACGAGGCGAGCACGAGGAGCGCGACGAAGAGCGCTCTCATCGCCGCACCTCCGCCGCCAGGGCCTCCAGATCCGGGCCGACCAGCGTCACCTCATACCCTTCGACAATCCGGTCGATCGTGGTCCGGCGCGCGGCGGCGACCCGAATCCTCTCCCGGTCCTCTCGCACCCGGTCCTCGATCTCTTCCAAGTCGGGAAGCCGAGCCGGCCGCCGCTCGGTAAGGAGGACCAGATGCCACCCGTAGGGGGAGCGCATGGGGCCGTACCACGTCGACGATGACGGCTCGACGCGGTCTAGCGTGGAGGTCAGATCCGGGCCGAGATTGCTCTCCACGAAGTCCCGGGTGCGCTCGACATAGTTCTGGAAGTAGAGGGGGCGGTCGCCAAGCCCGGGGGCCCCGCTGAAGGGGACCCCTCGTTCGTTTAGCTCTGTGAGCATTTGTATCGCCCCCTCACGAGCCTCCTCGTCGCCCCGACGCTCCGCGTTGAAGAAGACATGGGCGAACGTGTAGACGGGCGGCTCCCAATAGTCGGCGTTGAACTCGGTGTAGAACTCCGCCAGCTCGGCTCGCCCGACGTCCTCCGTCTCGATGCCGCTCTCCAACAGGAAGTCGAGTCTCTGAATCAGGCGCTGCCGAATGACGTAGTCCCCTTGGTCCAGCCCCATGGCGAGGGCCTCGCGGTAGAGCGCCTCTTCGCGAACATATTCGTCCACGAGGACCTCTTGCTCAGCCAAAGTCAGCTCGTCCAGGCGTTGGTCGAAGAGATCGAACTGGAACGCATTGGCCCGATACTGCACGAAGGTGAGGAGAGCGTCCCTGCTGACCACGATGCGCTTGGACTCGTTCCCGTCGGGCGCCGAACCCAGCAACCCGTACGCGCCGAACAGGGCTCCTCCAATCAAGAGAAACTGGACCAGGGGATCCCGTACCCAGGAGGGCACCCACGAGGGCACCCATGCGGGCATGCGGCCTGGCTCGCTCACGGCGTGTACCAGATCGGTGACGAGAGGGCTCGCTCCTGGATCACCGAGGGTCGCGCGGTAGCTTCGGCCGGGTCCTGACCGAGCGCCACCGCGTCGTAGGTTGAGTGTCGTAGAGTTGGGATTTCGAGCACTCGAACGTAGTAGAACGCGCGCTCGTCCGGATCGAAGTCAGGGTCCACCCACACGGTTGAGAGCTCCGCGCTCCCGATTCTGTTGTCGTAGGTCAATCTCTCCACGTCGACTGTGCTTCCGATGGCGGGCACCCTACCATTCGCGTCACGTCTGCGGTCGCCGGCCCACTCCACGTCGTAAACCCGTTCATGCGTGTCGCCGTCCTCGTCGAGCCATCCCTTGATCACTTGCACCCGATCCAGATTGGCCCCCACAGGGTCCTTTACAGCGTGAATCAACAGAGACACGGGACGGTCGTTCGGGGCCTGGGCGAGGTCCCCTCCCATCGGAACGCCACCTCCATACCCGACGGCCGCGATATCTCGAGCGTTGGCATCCTCCGCATCGAACTCGAAGCCTCCGAACAGCCGCAGCTGAATTCGCGGACCGCTCGTCGCGTACACCTCCTTCCGCTTGAACGCCGCGGTCAGAGCGTCACGGGTGTTCTCGCTCGCCCACGCTCCGGTAAGCCCTTGCGCAGCATAGTCCCAGCCGACCACATCCCAGTTGCCGCCGAACGGACTGGGAGTCGGCCTCGCGCCCCCTTCGGGGGAGGAGTCGAGGACGGTCTTGCCCCAGAAGTTGTCCTCGTCCGATGTGCTGAGGCTCGTGTGCGAATCGGTCCCCGCTTGAAGCCCGAACTTGTATGGGTTCACCCCAACCCGGTCCTCGATGTCGAGACCGCGAAGCAAGCCTGTGCGTGCGTAGCTGCCGGCCGCGGGATTGGGGTCCGCGACTCCGCTGCGGAGGAGGATCTCGTAGAGCTCAAAACTAGCAAACTCGTCAATCGGTGAGAGCAGAGGGTGGGTCTCAGAGGTCCCCTTGATCTGCAGCACCTCAACCAGCGGCTCCCAGCGCATGCGTGTCCTCGCGTATTCGGCGCTGATCGGACGTCCCTCGCTGTCGACCATGTCGAACATGAGGCCCAACGACAGGTTCGAGTTGTGAGGAATGGCCACGAAATCGATCCCCAGGCGGTCGCTCGTCATCTCCAGCCAGTTCCAGAGATCCTCCGGTCGGGCGCCGGTGCTTTGGGGCGATGCAGGAAGAAACCTCTTGGCCGTCTCTCCGTCGGCCGGAGTGAACACGACGCGGTGAAGGTTTTCGGGCGTCATCGCAGTCCACTCCCACCCTATGAGCGCCGTGAAGGTACCCGGGTCGTTGTTGCGTTCGGCCGCGTCCACGTAGAGCGACCACACGGCCTGCTGAAATTCCGGCGTATTCCTCCGCCCTTCGACAGGGGCACCTCGTCCGAACAAGCCTCCGGAGTGATCCGCGACGACGAGAAAATCCAGCGGACGGTCCAGACGCACCCGATTGAGGAGCGTCGGATGAGTCACCGGGAGTCCCTTGGCAAAACGGTACGCGGTCTCCGGACCCGCACTCACGTTCCCCCAGTTGTATGCGTCGACCGAATACGATGTATGGAGGTGCGTATCACCCCAGTAGACGTTCCTCTCCTGTCCCGTTATGGGTCGGGCGGAAGCACTCACGGCAAGTGTGAGCGAGACGAGCAACCATCTCTTCCTGATCATCTTCATCGTGGTTTCCGTCTCGTCACGGGGTGTACCAGATCGGTGACGAGAACGCCCGTTCCTGGATCCCCGTGGGCCGGTCCGTAGCCTGTTCGGGGTCGAGCCCGAGCGCCACCGCGTCATACGTCGACCATCGCGGCGTAGGAATTTCCAGAACCCGAACGTAGTAGAACGCACGCTCGTCCGGATCGAAGTCGGGGTCCACCCACACGGTGGAGAGCTCCGCGGTCCCGATCGAGTTCTCGTACGTCGCGCGGGCCACATCAACCGTGCTGCCGATCGCCGGCACCTTCCCGTTCGCGGCGGTGCGCTGGCCCGCCCACGCCGCGTCGTACACGCGTTCGTGGGTCTCGCCGTCGGCGTCGAGCCATCCCTTGATCACCTGTACACGATCCAGATTCGCACCCGCCGGGTCCTTTACGGCGTGAATCAACAACGATACGGGAGTGTCGTTCGGAGCCTGGGCGAGGTCCCCTCCCATCGGAACGCCACCGCCATACCCCACGGCCGCGATGTCTCGAGCGTTGGCATCCTCCGCATCGAACTCGAAACCTCCGAACATCCGGAGCTGAATTCGTGGGCCGCTCGTCGCGTAGACCTCCTTACGCTTGAACGCCGCGGTCAGAGCCTCACGGGTGTTGGCCGTGCTCCACGCTCCCGTGATCCCCTGGGCCGCAGAGTCCCAACCCACCGCAGCACCGAAGCCCGGCAACCTCGCGGGGCCACTCGCTGGACCCGATCGGGCCCCGAGCCAGCCCGCGAATAACTCTTCATCGGTATCACTCAGGGTCGTATGGGTGTCGGTCCCACCCTGGATTCCGAGTTTGTACGGGTTCACGCCCACCTCTTCCTCGAACCGGAGCCCCCGGAGCAGAGCGGTACGTACGTAGTCGGCGGCGGCGGGGACCGGGATGACTCCACGGAAGAGGAAGGGAAACAGCTCGAAGTCTGCGAACTCGTCCTCCGGCGACAGGAACGGATGGGTCTCGGATGAGCCCTTGATCTGCAGCACCTCTACGAGCGGCTCCCACCTCATGCGGGTCCTGGCATACTCGGCGCTGATGGGACGACCCTCGCTGTCCACCATGTCGAACATCAGTCCGTTGGAGAGGTTCGAGTTGTGGGGAATGGCGACGAAGTCGATCCCGAGGCGATCGCTGGTCTGCTCGAGCCAGCTCCACAAGTCCTCCGGCCCCGAGGCGCCTGCGGAGGAGAGCGGGAGGAACTCCTTCGCCGTCTCGGCGTCGGCTGGAGTAAACACCACGCGATGCAGCATTTGCCCACCCGGCATGAACGTCCACTCCCACCCGATGAACGCGGTGAAGGTGCCCGGGTCGTTGTTTCGCTCGGCCGCGTCCACGTACAGCGACCACGCGGCCTCCTGGAACTCGGGTGTGTTCCTAGCCCCTTCGATGGGAGCCCCTCGTCCGACTGGCGAGTGGTCCGCCACCACGAGAAAGTCGAGCGGCCGATCGAGACGCACCCGATTCCCGAGGCCCGGGTGGACCACGGGAAGCCCCCTCGCAAAGCGATAGGCCGTCTCGGGATCCGCGTTGACGTTCCCCTGGCCATAAGCATCCGACGAATAGGACGTATGAACGTGCGTGTCACCCCAGTACAGGTTCCTCTCCTGTCCCGTTACGGGTCGGGCGGAAGCACACACGGCAAGTGTGAGCGAGACCAGCAACCATCTCTTCATGATCATCTTCATCGTGGTTTCCGTCTCCAAGGGCTGCGCCTCCCTTCCAGTGATGCTCTCGCCAACCTAGGTACACCCATCCGCACGCGCTACACGGTGTGCCAGCAGTCTTATCCTCCCACGCCGGGTCACGCCGAAACCGCGTGCGCCTACCGCCTGGCCCCGCTATCATGGCGAGGCACACGGGGCGGTTCGAACGATCTCTGGATACCAGAGGAGCACCAAATGGGCATCGCAAACGGCATGGGCGATGTAATCGGAAGAGGCATGCTGTGCACACTGGCCCTGGCGTGCGCAGGGCTGATCGGTATCGAGACTCGTCCCGTAGCGGCTCAGTCGGTGGAGTCATCCGGGCTCGAGTTTCCCTCGGACGGGTCCTACCTGCGCTTGCAGGCCCCGGGAAACGAGGCCTATCAGGCCCTGGATGGATACCGGATGAAGCAGCTCGTCGCCGAGCAGACCGCGATCGCGCGGCGCTATCGAGACGCCGGTCACCAGTACTGGGGCCGGATCATCGGCACCGAAGCCGATCACGAAACGGCGTCGTGGATGGCCGAGCGACTCCGTCAGGCGGGAGCGGAGGTGCGGCTGGAGCGCTTGGACCTTCCACCGCAGTGGGTGCCACGATCCTGGGAGGTGTCTGCATCGGGCTCCGGTGAGGTGGTTACGCTGGCGTCTGCCTGGCCGACCTACGCGTCTCCTGGCACCCCGTCGGGCGGAATCGAAGTCGAGCTGATCGACGTTGGTCTGGGGATGGAAACGGACTTTCGAGGCAGGGACGTGCGTGGCAAGGCCGTGATCATCCACGCCATTCCCAGACCTGGTATCATTTCCCTCATAAGCTCCCCAGCGGTGAGGGGCGCCATCAGGCGGACAGACGAACATGGCGCGGCGGCCATACTCCTCGTCATCGAGTTACCGGGCAATATTCAGACGTCGCTCTATAACGTGAACAGCTCGGTACCAACGCTGGCTCTCGGGTCGAACGATGGTGCCACCCTGCAGCGGATGCTTTCCGACGCCGACCCGAATCAGCCTCCACGCCTGAGGCTCCGCCTCGATGTGGAGGAAGTGAGTGGGCTGACGACCACGGTCGTGGTTGGAGAGGTGCCGGCGGCTACGGAGGACGCGGAAAGGATCGTCATCGTTGCTCACCGGGACGCCTTCTTCGAGGGCGCCAGCGACAACGCGTCGGGTGTCGCCACCGCGATCGAGCTCGCTAGGTATTTCTCCCAGGTGCCCAGGAGCCAACGCCGTCGAACGGTGGAGATCATCGGCACGCCAGGCCATCACAACCGTGCAAGGACTGGGCAGGTCTGGCTTGAGGAGAATCGAGAATCCGTGTTGCGGAGAGCCGTGCTGCTGATGAACGCCGAGCACAGCGCTCACGCCCTCGTGGATCACTGGGGAGCTGCACTCCACGCCACCAACTCCCTCGGGCCCTTCTCGTGGAGGGTGAACGGCTCGGCCGAGTTGTTGGAGATCGCGAATCGCGCCTTCGACGGATTCGGAATTCCCAGATGGGCGCAGACAGGAGGGCCAAGGGGAGAGTTCTCCCCGCTGAGTACCCTCGCACCTTCGGTCGTCTTGATGCACGCCGGGGTCCTTCTTCACACGAACGCGGAGACGGACGAGGCGATTCCTGCGGCCGGACTCGCCGCCACAACCCGCGCCTACGCGAAGATCATCGACGAGGTCAACCAGTTGGACCTCTCCGCGTTGGTTCCGAGAGCGGCGAACGCGCGTCAGGACTAGCTCGGTGACCGGACGTCGTTCACACCCGTGAACCTGGAGGGCAACCTGCAAGAGCCGTCCACGTTGCTTAAACGTAGAGAAAAGGGGCCCACGTCATGAGAAGCAAGTACGCTATTTGGGTATCCGTTCTGGTGCTGTTGGGAAACTCCGGTCTAGCCGCACAGGCAGCCAGCATCGCCGTCACCCGTCTTGGCGATGGTCCTATCATCACTCCTGAAATGGATACTCGAATGGGCGGCAATATCCAGGGACCCTCGTTGATCAAGGTGCCTGATTGGGTAGGGAATCCGCTTGGCAACTACTATCTGTATTTTGCCGATCACCGCGGCGCTTACATTCGCATGGCCTATGCAGATGAAATTACTGGCCCTTGGACCGTGTATTCGCCCGGTACCTTAAAACTCGAAGACTCCTTTTTCCCCACTACTTGTCCACCCTGTTCGCTGGCACCAGGGCGAAACGCGGCGCTATATGCACATATCGCATCACCAGACGTGCACGTGCGCGAAGATCTTCAGCAAATAGTGATGTACATCCATGGTCGGGGTGAAGGCAGGCAATTCACACGAGCAGCCGTGTCTCATGACGGCATTCATTTCGAAGGCAGAGAAGAGGAATTGGGTCGCGCTTACTTTCGCGTGATCGAACACGAAGGTTTCTTTTATGCCATGAGCATGCCTGGTTCCCTGTATCGCTCTCGTGATGGTCTGTCAGGTTTCGAAGCAGGCCCTCAGTTTTTCACCAGAGACATGCGGCACTCCGCCCTGTTGATTCGTGATGATCACCTCTATGTGTTCTTCACCCAACGGGGAGATGAGCCGGAACGAATTTTACTTTCCACCATTGAGTTGACGGACGATTGGCGGGAATGGACGGCGACTGACCCGGTAGAGGTATTGCGTCCCGAATTCGACTACGAAGGCGCCAACCTGCCCATCGAACCTTCCAGAGGAGGCTATATCGATGTGCGGGTCCACCAGCTCCGGGACCCGGCGATTTATCAGGAAGGCGATAACACCTATTTACTTTATTCAGTTGCTGGCGAAAGTGGCATCGCCGTCAGTGAAATGGAGATCCCATGAGTCCTCGTCTCTACTTGTCGATCCTGATTACGCTGGTATTGCTGTGTTCCCCCTTTAGTAACGTTCACGCACAAACCACGCTATCACCCACGGATCATTG
>Ga0209988_10002747_pt1 | contig 11627 bp, 11 predicted proteins | sample N075metaG_FD_183115 | JGI IMG/M metagenome (GOLD analysis project Ga0209988, IMG submission 183115) | Deep subsurface microbial communities from Kermadec Trench to uncover new lineages of life (NeLLi) - N075 metaG (SPAdes) (version 2) | ecosystem: Environmental > Aquatic > Marine > Ocean trench... | reverse complement strand
GCTGAGCGCCGCCTGTTCCCTATACGACCCACCTGTTCCCTGTACGACCCACCTGTTCCCTGAGAGACCCGCCTGTTCCCTGGGAGACCCGCGAGGGTCAATTGTGCTGGTCGAAGGTCAGGAAGCTGGTCAAGGTCGCAGTTGCTCAGCACGATTCGGAACGCCGGCGGCAAGTGGCGCAATGCGCCACCCGCCCGACACGCCTGGCCGAACTGCGCAATGGCGACGTGCTGTTCATCGACGAGATCCACGCGATCCCGAACCAGGTCGCAGTCTTCCTCTACGAAGCGATGCAATCACGCAACGGCAACCCGCTGGGCGTGCAACGCGTCGCGGGCCTGCTCGGTATGCCGGGCGCGTGGCGGCCTGACTCCTGAGGCTAGCCCATCGTGAGCGGCAGGCCGAGGCTTCGACGTACCGCCGAGAGCTGACCGGCGTGGAAACCTTCGTGCCAGGCGAGCGTGAACGCCGCACCGCCGACGTTCGGAGCAAAGCCCTCCAGTTCGTCCGGCACAGGTCCCTGCAACTGCTGCTCGTCCAGCGACTCGAAGCCCGTCAGCAGGGACTGCCGCGCCCGGTCCAGGCCCGCCTTGATCTCGTCGATCGACGGATAGGTTGACGGGTCTTCACTCGGCTCGGATTTCATGCCGAACAGCGGTCCCCACGACTCGTCGATGACCGATTCGCGATTGCCGATCGTGCACGCGAACCAGTCGTCGGTGACGGCGAGATGCCCCAGCACCCACAGCGCGTGGTTGGCCCCGTCCAGGGGTTTGCTGCAGAACTTCTCGGCGGGGATGTCATCCACCATCTTGAGCGTGCTGCGTCGGGCGAATTCGAGGACGGCTCTCGCCGCTTCGTGTGTCGTGGTCGTGGCGGTTGTCATGGGTGGGGATTCCTTTCAGTGAATCAATCAAAGAGCTGTTCGCTGAACCCGCCGGTCTGTCTCAGAAGCGGCTCGATACAGGCCGGGTCGTCGTTCGCCGGGCTGTTGACGCGATTGCCGACCGGGATCGCCGTCAGGACTTCGTCGGGGGCGGGGACAAGCAAGGCGCTCAACTGCCCAGGCGTGTCGGACTCCAGCCAGGTGGACCAGTCTTCGGGAGCCAGGAGAACGGGCATCCGGTCGTGAATAGGCACCATGATCCGGTTGGGCTCGGTGGTCAGGATCGCAAAGGCCTCGATGGGAGAACCGTCACCGAGCAGGGCCTCATCCCAGATTCCGGCGAACGCGAACAGCCCGCGGTCGGCCCGCTGTATGAAGAACGGCTGCTTCGCAACTCTTCTGAGCGCTCCGTAGCGGCCTCCGGCCGCACACTCGCTCTCGCGGCTACGCGGCCGATTCGATCGGCCGCTTCGCTTGGACGCCGACTGCGCTTGTTCGAGCTTCTGCCACTCGAAGAAACCGGTCGCCGGCACGAGACACCGCCGCGACCGGAATGACTTGCGGAACGACGGCTTCCGGGCAACCGTCTCGCTGCGGGCATTGATCAGCGGTCGCGGGTTGCCCGGGTGCGACGTGAGGCCCCAGCGGATCGTTGCGACACGCCGCCTGCCCGACTCCTGGTCGACGCGGACCACGGGCACACTCTGCGTCGGCGCGATGTTGTATCGCGCTTCAAACGCAAACGTCTCGGCCAGGTCGAACGCCTCGGCGATCTCGTCGGGTCGTGCTTCAAGGCTGTATCGGCCGCACATAGGCGGAATCCTAGCTGTACGATGTCACCATGTCCGCAGACACTTGCCCGTGTGACGTCGGCCTCATCGGCCTCGGGGTGATGGGCCGTAATATCGTTCTGAACCTCGCCGACCACGGCTACCGGGTGGCGGTGTATAACCGCACGGCGTCGGCGACCACCGAGTTCCTCGCCGAGCACGGCGCCGACGGGTTCCCCGACGGTGGCGGCCTCCGTGGGTGCGACACGCTTGACGCCTTTGTGGCGGCGATCGCCGCACCTCGTGTGATCGTCATGCTCGTCAAGGCCGGCCCGGCGGTGGACGCGGTCTGCGAACAGCTCATCGCGGCCGGCGCCAACGCCGACGACATCGTCGTCGACGGGGGCAACAGCCTCTGGACCGACACGATCCGACGCGAACGCGATCTGAAGGGCAAGCTGTCCTTCTTCGGTTCCGGCATCTCGGGCGGCGAGGTCGGCGCGCGGTTCGGGCCGTCGCTGATGCCCGGCGGCGATCCGGCCGCATGGCAGCGGCTGCGACCGATCTGGGAGTCCATCTCCGCGAAGGTCGATCCTGACACGGGCCGGGCGATCGAGGGCGCCACCCCCGGCGCGCCGGTCAGCGGCGGCGAGCCGTGCACGACGTACCTGGGACCCAACGGCGCCGGCCACTACGTCAAGATGGTCCACAACGGCATCGAGTACGCGGACATGCAGCTCATCGGCGAGTCCTATCAACTGCTGCGTTCGATCATCGGGCTCGCACCGACGGCGATCGGCGATGTCTTCGCCACCTACAACGAGGGCGAGCTGGAGAGCTACCTGATCGAGATCACCGCCGACATACTCCGTCAGGCGGACCCGGTGACCGGGCAACCGCTGGTGGATGTCGTGCTTGACCGCGCCGGGATGAAGGGCACGGGAACCTGGACGGCGGTCAACGCGCTGGAACTGGGCGTGCCGGCCGCGTCGATCGCCGAGGCCGTCATGGCGCGGGCGATGAGCGCCGACAAGGACGGCCGCAGCGCCGCATCGCGGATCCTCGTCGGACCGACGGCTGAGACCGTAGAGGATTCGGCGGGCTTCGTCGACATGGTACGTGACGCGTTGTACTGCTCAAAGATCTGCGCCTATGCCCAGGGCTTCCAGCTCATGCGGGCGGCCCAGAGTGAATACGACTGGACACTGGACTTCGGCCAGATCGCGCGGATCTGGCGTGGCGGGTGCATCATCCGGGCGGTGTTCCTGCAGAAGATCACCGAGGCGTACCGACGCGAGCCGGGTCTGGCCAACCTGTTGCTCGATCCGTATTTCGCCGGGGAGATCGCGCGTCGCCAGGAAGGTTGGCGGCGTGTGCTGGCGACCGCGGTCCGTTCGGGTATCCCCTGCCCCGCTATCGCGTCGGCCCTGGCTTATTACGACGCCTACCGCAGCGAGACGTTGCCGGCAGGGCTCCTCCAGGCGCAACGCGACTACTTCGGCGCCCACAGTTTCGAGCGAACCGACCGGCCACGCGGCCAGTTCTTCCACCTGGACTGGCCCGCCGCCGAGCGTACGCTGGCGGAGGTATGACCACATGAACAACGAGAACCTCTGGGCACCGTGGCGCAACGTGTACCTCGATGAACTGAGCCGCAAGGCCGAAGCGGCCGGTAAGCCCGACCTCGACGCGGGCCCGTTCCTCGTCGAGTACTGGAAGAACCCCGACCGGGACGAGGCGAACCATGTCGTCTACCGAGACGAGCACGGCATGATCCTGCTCAACAGGTATCCCTACGCCGCCGGTCACCTGCTGGTCGCCCTTGGTGAACCGAGGCCCACGCTGCTCGACTACGAGCCGGCGCAACGCGCGGCGTTCTGGCACCTGATCGAGTTCGGCACCGATCTCGTCGAGCGAACCTTCCACCCGCAGGGAATCAACACCGGGATCAACCAGGGCCGCGCCGCGGGCGCGGGCATGCCCGATCACCTTCACGCGCACCTGGTTCCGCGCTGGCACGGCGACACCAACTTCGTCACCGTTGTCGGGCAGGTTCGCGTGGTGCCGGCTTCGTTGGAGACGATCGCGGCGCAGTACCGCGCCGCGGTGACGTGAACGGGATGGCGCTCGGCCCCCGCGGGTTCGCCCCTTGGCTCCGCAGGTTTTGCTCGAACCCCAAGGACAAAGTGGGCTCGCCCTCCGACGGTCCCGGCCTTCCACTCGATGGAGGCTTGGCCTTCGCCGCGGAAATCAGCGATCCCTCGGGGATCATCAGGCTCGAGCAAAATTCCTGCGAATGGGCTGTGACCCGAGGGGGTCGAACGTCATCAGTTATCAGCGTACCGCATGGGCGACAGCCCGGTCGGCCTTTTTGTGCTGTTCGGCGCTTTTCCGAATCGCAGACTATTTTTGCATTTAATTGACACAGGTACTTGTGACTGCTACATCTATATATCTGTCCGCGATTCGTAAACCGCTGCTGTGAGGCCTGCTATGAAGACCGCCGCTCGATTCCTCGTCGTCGCACTGACCATGACCGCGGCCACTCTCGGCGGCCTTGGATGCGCCCACGAATACCAGAACAGGCCGGCGCCGGCTATGGCCAGCACCACCGAGCGATGGGTCGATGTGGCCGACAGCTACTCGTACATGCGGAACATCAACCAGCGTGGCGCCATCGACGACTTCAACCGGGCCATCTATATCGACAATCCCACCCGCCTGAGCCCGTGGCCGATCGTCGATATGTCCGGCAACCCCAGGTAATAGTTCTTCTATCGCCCCGGCGTAGCGACGTCCAACCACACATTCCATCGACCTGGCAGAGGCCGTGAGCCCACTGCAAGTCGTCATCAAATCCGTCGGACGAGCAGTCGCTTCATTCCACCCCCGGACCCAGCCGTACATGCTGCGGCCCAACTACGCGCGCGAACTCGCCGCGTGGTGCGTGCTGCCGCTGATGCTGGGGACGGTGGAGGGCGGTGTGGTCGGTGTGCTGGCAAAGACCTACTTTGTCGGCTCGGTCACACCCGCGACACTGAACATGACCGTCGCGATCCTGATCGGTGCCCCCGCGTTCGCAAACATCGTCAGTTTCCTCTGGGCGGGGCTCAGCCATGGCCGCGACAAGATCCGGATGCTCGCTGCGCTCCAGGCGGCGACGGCGACGTGCGGACTGCTCATCGCGTTTGCCCCGCGCGCGCCAATGGGCCTGCTCATGGTGACCGTCGGCGCCGTCGGGGCGCGGATGTGCTGGTCGGGGGTCGTCGTGCTGCGCTCCACGGTCTGGCGCGCCAACTACCCTCGGCACACGCGTGCGCGGCTGGCGGGCAAGCTCGCCACCGTCCAGGCGCTGGCGATGACGGTGGCCGGCATCGGCGTCGGACTGGCGATGAGAATCGACGACAATGCGTTCCGGGTGCTGTACCCCGTCGCCGCGCTGCTCGGTTACTTCGGGGCGTGGATCTACCGGGGGCTGCGGATGCGTGGCCGGCGGGCGATCCTCCGCGCTGAGAAAAACGACGACCAGGGCGCCCGGATTAACCCGGTGCACCTGCGGCAGGTGCTGCTGGCCGACCCGCGGTTCCGGCGGTACATGACATGCATGTTCGTGTTCGGGTCCGGCAACCTGATGGTCGGCGCGCCGCTGGTGATCATGCTCAAGGACCAGTTCCAGCTCGACCCGTTCACTTCGGTGCTCATCGTCGCGTCGGTCTCGACATTGTTGATGCCGATGAGCATCCCGATCTGGTCGCGTCTGCTGGATCGGGTGCATGTGATCCGGTTCCGGGCGATCCACAGTTGGACGTTCGTGGCCTCGACAGGGACCTTCTTCGCCGGGGCGGTGACCGGCCAGATCTGGCTGCTGTGGATCGGGGCGGTCTTCAAGGGCCTCGCCTACGGTGGCGGCGTGCTCGCCTGGAATCTCGGGCACCACGACTTCGCCCCCGCCGAACGTGCATCGCAGTACATGGGCGTCCACGTCACGCTGACCGGCATCCGCGGTCTTCTCGCGCCCATCATCGGCGTCTGTCTCTACGAGATCCTGGAGTGGACCCACCCCGGCGCCGGGCCGTGGACATTCGCCGCCTGCCTGGGCCTCACGGTCATCGGGGCGGTCTGGTTCCTGTTGATGCAGCGGTCGCTCAGCGGCCCCGGATGCGACTCGGAGTTCAAGGACGGCCCACCCGTCCAGCCGCCGGCAGCGGCCTAGCCAGGGCTGCCCTGCTATACTGGCCGGCTTCGTTCACAACCAACCGTAAACCCTTTTTTCCCGGTCTCGAGCGTTTTCTCATGGTCAACTACAACCTCATTGCAGACATCGATATCACCGAAGTCCAGGTCGATGATCTGGTTCGACAGGCCCTTGGCGAGAACGTCGCCGAAGGCGACATGGACGACCTCCTCAAGGAGCAGATCGAAAGCTTCCAGCGTGGCAACATCCTCAAGGGCAAAGTGGTCGGCAAGGCCGGCGACGACGTCGTCATCGACGTCGGCTTGAAGTCCGAGGGCCTCGTCAACAAGGGCGAGTTCGAGAATTACGACGCACTGGAGATCGGGGACATCGTCGAGGTCCTGCTCGAGGAACTCGAGGACGACACCGGCGCCGTGCGGCTGTCGAAGCGCAAGGCGGATCGGATTCGCGGCTGGGAAAAGATCATCGAGACCAAGAAGGAAGACGACATCGTCGAGGGCAAGTGCATGCGCAAGATCAAGGGCGGGTTGCTCGTCGATATCGGCGTGCCTGTCTTCTTGCCCGCATCGCAGGTGGACATCCGTCGCCCGAGCGACATCGGCGCCTACATCGGCCGCACGATCCGCGCGGTCATCCTCAAGGTGGACGAGGAGCGACGCAACATCGTCATCAGCCGCCGCCGGCTGATCGAGAAGGAGCGCGAGCAGGCAAAGCTCAAGCTGCTGGAACGAATCAAGAAGGGCGACACGGTCAAGGGCACGGTCACGAACATCGCCGACTTCGGCGCGTTCGTCGACCTCGGCGGCATCGACGGCCTGCTGCACATCACAGACATGAGCTGGGGACGTGTCACGCACCCCAGCGACGTCGTGCGGATCAACGACGAGATCGAAGTCAAGATCCTCTCCATCGACCTGGAGAAAGAGAAGATCGCCCTCGGGCTCAAGCAGCTCGAAGAGTCCCCGTGGGAGTCGATCGAGGGCAAGTACCCGGTCAGCTCGCGTGTCCAGGGCAAGGTCGTCAACCTCGTTTCCTACGGTGCGTTCGTCCAGCTGGAGCAGGGCATCGAGGGCCTCGTGCACATCTCCGAGATGTCCTGGACCCGACGCATCAACCATCCCAGCGAGTTGGTGAACGTCGATGATATGGTCGACGTGGTCGTGCTCGACATCAACAAGGACAAGCACGAGATCTCGCTGGGCATGAAGCAGACAGAGGTCAACCCCTGGGAGCTGGTGGCCGAGAAGTACCCGCCCGGGACCATCATCGACGGCCTGATTCGCAACCTCGCCAACTACGGCGCCTTCGTGGAGATCGAGCCGGGTATCGACGGCCTGCTGCATGTCTCGGACATCTCGTGGACCGAGAAAATCTCCCACCCCAACGAGAAATTCAAGAAGGGCGACCCGGTCAAGTGCGTCGTGCTGGACATCGACCGCGAGAAGCAGCGTGTCGGCCTCGGCCTCAAGCAGCTCAGCGAGGACCCGTGGCTGCATGCGATCCCCGATGCCTACAAGCCGGGTATGGTCGTCCACGGCACCGCGACAAAGATCACCAACTTCGGCGTCTTCGTCGAGTTGGAAGAGGGGCTCGAGGGACTCCTGCACATCTCGGAATTGGCGGACCACAAGGTCGAGTCGCCGCAGGATGTCGTCAAGGCCGGCGACAAGGTGGACGTCAAGATCCTCCGTGTCGACGTCGAGGAGCGCAAGATCGGGTTGAGCCTCAAGCGTGCCATGCTCGCCGAAGACAGTGGCGACGGGCACGAGGGGACATCATCTCTGCCCACTCCGGCGCGCGGCGGCATGGACGAACACGGTGCGTTGGGCACCGACAAGATCGAGTTCTAGAGGTTAGTTTGAGCGCTCCGTACGGCCCTGCGGGCCGACACTCGCTTTCGTACGACCCGCCGAATTCATTCGGCGGGTCTGAGCGGACGGGCAGGGACAAACGCGCTGCGTGCCCGCCGAGCGAGCGGACCAGGGCGTCTGCAGATTCAATCGGGGTGCCAGCGGTGCTAACAAAGGCTGACGAAGGTCAGGAAGGTCAACAACGCCATCCGCTTCCGGCCATCGGTCAGGATCATCAGTCCCTGTACGAGCTTCATGTGGACTCCTCTCACGTATGTCCGCTTGAAAGAGTTCAAACGGCGTGCCTGACGGGTCCGAGGGCTGCGAGACCCCTTTCCGGGCCGTTTCGACGATTCCGGGCACGTCGGGTGTGGCCTGCGGCCAACACCAGACGTGGCGTCAATGCAACATCCGTCGCGATCCTGATCGCACTCACCGGCACCACCGCCACGGCCCGGGCCGCACCCGACCCCGACGCCGCGGATGTCGTGGCGGCCTACATGGCGGCCCGGTCGTGGATTGACGACTTTGACCTGCCGGGGCCCGGCGACCCGGCGGCCTCAATCACGCTCGGCGATGCGTCCGGGGTGTGCGTCATCCTCCGCCACGGCGGACGTGTGATCGGCACCGGCACGGATACCACGGGCGACGGGCTCATGGTCCGCCGCGCAACCGGCCGGGCGCTGGGCGAGGTGCTCGGCGATCCGGCGGTCGCCGCACTGCCGGCCGGGCAGGTCGCGAGCCCCGGTCGAGCCCTGACCCTGCAGCTCGAGGTCGCCGGGGCGCTGGTGCCGTTGATCGGCAGGACTTTCGCCAACATTGCCGGGCAACTCGAACCGGGCCTCGATGGCGTGGCGATTCGGCGCGGCGGGCAACTCGCCATGCTCTTCCCGTCCCGGGTGCGCGCCAACAACACCGCGGGCCGGCTGGAGCGGCTGCTGCCCGCACTGGCGGTCGACGTGGGGCTCGCCGTCATGCCGCTGCCCGAACTGGCGAGTCGTTTCGACGTGTCGCTGTACCGCTTCCGCACGATCGACCTGGCCCAGGCGACACCGCGTGGGCCACCCTTTCAGACAACTCGTGGCGACGTGCTCGTGCTCGACGAAGCCGTGACACGCGAATCGATCGAACGCCTCGCACGGGGCATCGCCGATCACCTCGCCGCGTCGATGGCGCAAGTCGGTGACCCGGTCGGCCTGATGGGAACCTATAAGCCCTCATCGGACCGCTACGAACCCTTGATCGCACCGCCAGTGGAGCAGGCCCTCGCCGCGTGGGCGCTGTCGCGCTACGGCGGGCTCCCGAACCTCGACGCCGAGACGGCGGCGCGGGTGCACGCCTTGAGCGGCCGGATCCTCGAAGACCTGTCGGAGGTCGCACCGGGGGAGACCGATCCACTGCTCAGCGCCGTCGCGTGCGCGGCCATCGTGCACGCCGCCCTCGAACACCCGACGTTCCTGGCCGGCGACCGGGCCCCGCGGCTGTTCCTCGAAGCCGCCGCACGCGTCCGAACCGGGTGGACTGAGCACGACGGTTTCATCGACATCGACGAACAAGTTCCCGTGCCGCCGCATGCACAGGCACTGGTCGCGTCGGCGATGAGCCGACTGTTGGCGGCCGACATGACGGCCATCGACGTCTCGACCGCCAGGGGGGCACTCGACGCGGCGTGGGAATCCGTACCACCGCACGGGCGGGTCGCGTTGCTCCCGTGGATCGGCTGGGGCGAGGCCGACTACGCGGCCGCGACGGGCCGGCCGGTCGCCGCGGAGCAACTGCGCGCGATGCGCGATCTGCTCGACGGTGCCCGACTCGACCGCGTCGCGCTCGTCAAGATCGGGGGCCCCGATCTCGCCGGCGGCTTTGATCTGAGCCGGCAGCGTTCCAGCCTGGCGAACTCGCAGTCGCTGCGGCCGGCGGCGATGCTCGCGTGGATGATCCGCCATCCCGACTTCACGCCACCCGACGAAGCGTCGCTGGCGCTTGGCCGGATGCTGCGGACCATGCGTTTCATCATGCAGCTTGCCGTCCGGGACTCGCTGTTGTGGTCGTGCCCGGACCCCGAACGTGCCAGGGGCGGTATCCGCCAGGCGACCTGGGACTGGGACCAGCCGGTTCCTGCCCAGGCGCTGGCACTGGTCACGGCCACCGAGGTGCTCCTGTGCCTCCAGGAATAGGCACCCGGAATTCATGACTGGCCGGGGCGATCGTGGTGTCCAAGTGAGGGGGCTTCGCCGGACCATCCCTTGCACGAGGACAAACCCATGAGAATCGCCCTCTTACTGCTTTCCGCGTGCGTCGCGGTCCTGTCGGCCGCCGCGCCCGCAACGTCGCGTCCACTGTCAAGAGCGAACCTGCAGCACACGCTGATCGACACCGTCATATCGGTCGAGTACCGCCAGACCCCGGCGCGTGAGGTGTTCAAGCACCTCAAGACCGTGCTCGGCGTGCCGATCGTCGGCCGCTACAGCGACGACAAGGCCGGTCACGGCATCGATCCGGAAACGCCGATCACGCTTGACGTCACGGACACGCCGGCGATCGACGTGCTCGAACTCGTCCTGGATCAGTGCGAGGACCTCGACCCGTGCTCGTGGCAGCTCCGCAAGGGGTTCGTCGAGGTCGGGACGAAGGAGAGGCTCAGCGCTCCGGCCGCACAGGTGATCAAGCTCTACCCGATCCGAGACCTGATGATGATCGCACCGTATTTCGACAACGCCCCGGCTCTCGACCTGGCCGTGGCGCTGAACCAGACCGGCGGCAGTTCTGGTAGCTCGGGCGGTTCAGGCGGCGGATTCGGGGGTGGTAGCAGCGGCAGTGGCGGCGGCGGCAGCGGCGCGATTATCTCGGGGCCGGCCGAAGGCCCCGTCCGCGTGGCGGACTTCGAGTTCGTACAGGACCTGATGGATCTGATCCAGGCCGCGGTCGAGCCGTGGTCCTGGGAGGACAACGGCGGCTCGGCAAGGATGAGCTACCTGTCGGGCAACCTCATTATCAGGGCGCCCGGCTTCATTCACCGTCAGCTCGGCCGACCGTGAGCTTTCCGGAACCAAGGTGTCACCCGGGCGTCTGACGGTCTGTGGGCGGGGGAGTCTGAAAATTCCCGAACAGACTCCAGTCAAAGGGATTAGGGTATTCTGCGACCGTCGAATATACTCTTGCGAATCAGATTACATGGGGCATTGGTTGTCCCTAGCCGCCACGGCGAACAATTGGAGCATCACTGATCATGAAATCCACGGCCATCGTCCTCGCCGGCACCTGCCTCCTGCTCGCCGCCCCGGCATTCGGTCAGAGTCTCTCGGAGCGGATCAACTACGTGATGCAGCAACGCGCCGAGGCGCAGACACGCAGCATGACGATGGGCCAGATGCTCAGCGTCCTCACGTACACGGACATCACCGTCAGCTTCCCGGAGACGCCGGCACGTGAGACGTTCAACTACCTCCAGACGGTGCTGGGCATTCCGATCATCGGCCGCTTCAGCGATGACAAGGCCGGACACGGCATCGACCCCGATACGCCGATTACGCTCGACGTCGTCGACAAGCCGGCGCTGACCGTGTTGGAACTCGTCCTCGACCAGTGCGAGGAGTTCGAGCCCACGACCTGGCAGCTTCGCAACGGTTTCGTGGAGGTCGGCACCAAGGAGCGACTGAGCGCCCCTGCCGCCCGCGAGATCAAGTACTACCCGATCCGCGACCTGCTGTTTGAACCCCCCTACTTCGACAATGCCCCGAACCTTGACCTGGCGACCGCGCTGAACCAGACCCAGCAGAGTTCCGGTGGCGGCGGCGGCGGCGGTGGCGGCGGCGGCTTCGGCGGCGGCGGCGGCGGTGGCGGCGGCGGTGGCGGCAGCGGTGGCTCGATCTTCGGCGACCCCGGCGACGAGCGGGAGCGCAAGAGCGAGGCCGAGCAAGCCCAGG
>Ga0209988_10002746_pt1 | contig 11629 bp, 11 predicted proteins | sample N075metaG_FD_183115 | JGI IMG/M metagenome (GOLD analysis project Ga0209988, IMG submission 183115) | Deep subsurface microbial communities from Kermadec Trench to uncover new lineages of life (NeLLi) - N075 metaG (SPAdes) (version 2) | ecosystem: Environmental > Aquatic > Marine > Ocean trench... | reverse complement strand
AACCGATTGGAACCTGGTTTTCAACCGATACAACAAGCTCAGCCTGGTTGCGGTCCCCAAGCGGACCACCATCGTGTCCCAGCGTCGCCACCGGTGAACCCGGCATCAACCTCAAGTCGCCATTCCCGCAGCATCCACATACATGGGATCGTGGTTAAAAATGGTTTCCTCGAAGATAATTGGTGTTCCTGAGGCACCGGTATAGGTTCCACCACCAGTACCAAAGGCAGGATCGCCAATAACAACGGTGTCGCCATCAGACTTAACACCTTCAATACTGAATGTATCCACATAAGCAATCGTGGAACCTTCCCTTTCCATGTAGATAAGTTGATCCGTACCACCGAAGGTCTCATGGCCTTCCTTGGAATTGGTGATAAGAATATTACGGACGGTTTCATTTGACAGATCCCGCGTCCAAATAACTCTTCGCTGGCAATCATTAAAAGTTATGTTTTCAATCAGAACCACAGGATTATCTCGCTTATGGAATTAAAGAGATAAGAACCTCGGTAAAAGCGCCCAACATGAATGCCATCGCCGAGCGTTTTATTGGATCAGTACGACGGGAAGCACTGGATTATTTCTTGCTTATCAGTGAGCAACAAATTTTGAATATTTTACAGGAATACATTGATTATTATAATTCGAAACGGCCTCATCAAGGCTTGGGTCAGCAGGTTCCTGAAGGATACAAACCTCAGAGACATGGAAAAGTGCGTAAAACTCCCATTCTTGGCGGCTTATGTAATCATTATGATAGGATCGCAGCATGATGGAATAGAGTTTTTCACCCCCCCGGTATTTCATTTATGTAATTTATAATACAATTTTGTTATCTGAACCTCAAACAAGTTGCTTAATTATCCAGTGAAAATGGGGAATTCTTACCAATGCTTTTTCTTTAACTTATTTGATTCATAACTGCAAATTTAACAACAGATAAAGATACGCTCAGAAGTATTTGGGTCTTCCATAAAACACTCCTTTTTAAAAGTCAAGCATATTTTGGTATTATTGTTGCTTGGAGCATCATGCTCATTTAAAAGAGGTTAAAGTTAAGAGACAACATGTATGAGTGAAGATAGAGGTAAACGTAATGATAGAAACACAAGTTGTTGATCTAAAATATCGTTTCATTTTGGTTGTCGTAATATGTAGTATTTTCTTCACTCATATATCGGTAACAGCTCAGGGACTTAACATCTGGAATCCGGCGGATCGCAATCTACCTTGGACATCTGAGATAAATCCAGCGGTAATTTCTTTTCAGCATGCAAAGGTTTCTGCTGGTCTTAAGGTGTTTCATTTAGGTTTTGTACCTGATGCCTCCTTTAGCCTTCGCGAAAACCACGTAAATATGAGCCTGCCATTCTATCTGCCATACCAAATTGGTGTCGGCTTTGATGTTCGCTACTTCGAAGGCGGAATTTATTCCGAGCTGGCCGGCGCCCTGCTATTGAGTCGTGAATTTTTCCATCGATTCTCTTTAGGTTTCAAAATTGGCATAGAACATAGATCTTTTAGCCGTGATAATTTCAATTTAGTTGACCCCAACGATCCGGTATTAATGGGTAGTTTGGCCTCGAAAAGTTTAAACCTCGGATTTGGTGCATATTGGAATCCAGGAAGTTTTACTTTTGGAGTGGGGATTGACCATGTGAATCGTGCCAACATCGGCCTTATGAATCAGGCTCTTCTGCCGCGTGAAATTTCTGCGGCGGTTGGCTATAATATTGGGATATTAACCCCAACATTAGTCTTGTATGATGACGGTATGAGTAAATACCTCGGCATCTCAATAGCGGCAACACCAAACACCTCCAGTCAGGTGCGCTTATCCTACAAAAACGACATGCCATTCAAAATAGAAGTGAGTCTCAATCTTTCTAAAAATAGTAACCTAACATATGGCGTCGACCTGCCGACCAAAGGTACGCATACGGTTTCTAACGGCTCACATGAAATATCATACTGCCACATCTTTGCACGTGAACCTGATATTGCCGTACCTGAAATTTCGTTTTCTACGCTGGAACTTCAGATACTGGAAGAAACAATATCGCGAAGTCTACCTTCTGAAATGACACTCGAAACTCTGGCAAATTTAGATGAATTAGCGCCTGAGTATCTTTCCCCTATCCGACAATTCAACCAAAAAATTATCTTAACTGCAGGCAGCCTCACTCAGGACGAAACTGAGTTAGATCGTAAGAATCGTTTTCGACGTCTTGGAACGGCCGTTTCTAAAATCACGCTCCATAACTCGGATTGGAAGATTATGGTAAGGGCGGATGATCATACAATAGAAGACGCCGGGTTGCTGAAAGATTTTCTTCTGCAAAATCAGATAGTTACTGATAGCGAAATCACAATTGTGGAATTTTCTTCCCAGGAACGGGCAGACCTTGATGGATTTGAGCCGGGTTGCATTACAAAAGTACATAAAGAATTACAACTATCTGCGGTTAATCTCATTATGCAGTTGGTTGTATTAAGTAAAACTCGTCGCACTCAAGGATGGCAATTGCAGATTCAAAATTCTCGCGGTAAAGTGGTCAAGAGTTATGCTGCCAAAGGTATTCTTCCTGAAACACTCATTTGGGATTGGACTGATGTGAATCGCAAAATTGTAAAACCGGGGCGTTACACGTTCCATTTAGAACTGAAGGCTAAAAGCGGGAAATCATTAAAGTCTGATATAAATCAGATTAATGTCACCTATATTAAGCGCAAAGTAATGCTTAAATTTTCAAGCTGGGGGCCTGGATCAAGACAGTTAATTAATCGAAACCATGGAACATTAAACTGCGAAGAAAAAATTGACAACAATGTAATTAAAACAAATAATGAAAAAGATAGAGAGAAGAAAAATGAATCCGAAAATTAAGTTCAAGAACAATAAACTTCAGTTTTTATGTTTGGTTTTTTTGGGAATGCTGCTCGTCATATTTATATCTTGCAGGCAATCGGCTGGTCAAAATCAGTCACCACAAAGGCCGACGGTACAAAATGAACAAGTTCAGAATCAAGCCAGTGAGGATGCAGCTAACAATGAACAGCTTTCTATTTGGAATATCATTCTGATGACCGATTGGCTATTTTGGCCTTTTGTTATGTTAACCATCGCCGGGCTCTTGCTTATATCGTATCGCACACTTCTGGAATATCGGGAGAAAACTCGCGCACAGGAATTTTATGTAAGGTCAGCTCACGAAAGTGACATAAACTCGCTCGTTGAGACAATCCAGAATAGTAAGCCTAACCGCACCAGTCAGCTTATCCATCTCATGATAAGGACATTTAACAAAACTGGTCGTGCAGAACCCATTGCAAATGATGTTGACCAGTTTTTGAACGCTGAGCGCAATTCGTTTGCAACTTTTAACCGTATTATGGATTTTCTTTCGGATACGGCAGGCGCTCTTGGACTGCTTGGTACCGTTTGGGGAATTTTTGTGACTTTTCATGGCGGTAAGCTCGATGGACCAACGATTTTAAGCGGAATGAGTGTTTCTCTGATTACGACTCTTGTCGGGTTGATTATCAGTTTGGTTTTAAACATGGGTACCACTGCGGTTTTCGCTCTGTTCAATGGAGAACTTAATGTGCTTTTTACCAAGGCCAAAGAAACACGTCAAACTTTATTAAGTCTTGAAAAGAGATCTCAGTTCGATGGTAAGCCCGGTACCGCCTCTGTTCGTCCGAAAGTGCGGAAAGACGAAGTCGTTACTGTCGTTGAGAGTGAGTATTAATAATGGCACCGAGAGATCGTGATAAATCAAAACTGTCTAAAATTGGGTTGTAGCGTTATGAGATTTTCAAGGCAATTTTCTCGCAGGTTTAGCAGGACTGGAGTTTTGATTACAAAAGGATTCTTGTTAACATATCTCATACTGTGTGCATTAACACCTAAAATATCTGCCGGTAAAGAAGCAGGCAAGGAAAGCGATAAAAAGGATCCGAAAAAATTGACCGCACCTGCAGGGGTCTGGATTGAATCACTTAATAAGCCGTTAGCAGCCGGCACACAATTCTCATTAAATATCCTGGTGGGTAATGAAATGCAACCCATTGATGGCTTATTTGGGATTAGCTTCGAGCTGCATTATTCCAGTTCAACCTATTTAGAATTTGTTGAACCAGTAGAGGCAACGGCTGGACCATTTTTAGAACCTGACACTTATACTTTTACCCGGCATGAACCTGAAAATCAAATATTTTTTCTGGCTGTTAGTCGCAAACGCGGGGCAGCAGGGCAAAGTGGATATGGACAGGTTATGCAATTGCTGGCAAGAATTACTAAAGGAGCGCCACCACTATGGCCGGTTTGTTTTGAAATTAAAAATATATCCGCCAATGATTATGCCGGAACGGCCGTTCCAGTCCAGGCAGGCCCTTCATTGTGTTTAACGGTTGCGGATACTCCCATTGATGTTATGCCCAACCCATTTACACCTAATGATGATGGTTCAAATGATCAGGTGGAATTCAAACGTGATGGTGGCATGCCCGGCAATTGGTCAATCTTAATTATGGACCGCTCGGGGCGAGCTATCAAACGTTTGACCAACGGGGAATATTTCTGGGATGGCCGCAACGAGAAACGTCACAAGATGTTGCCGGGTATTTATTTGTATGCGGTTCATAATGGTAAACAAACTATAAAACGTGGATTGCTATGGCTCATTCTTTAGAATAACACAAATTAGAAACGAAAACTTTTAACATAATTTGATATTACATGACCTATGAGCATTTTAAGAAAAAAACAAAGTTATTTACAAATGTCTCTGATAATGGGACAGATATTACAAAGTACATTAAGTATTCATTATTTGCGAAATATTTTATTTGGGGTATTCATTATTACCGTGGGTACGATTTCCAGTTTTGCACAAACTACTCACGCCGCAAAACATAAGGAAACAACCGTCCAATCCCAGGGACTTCGGTTGCGTTACAAGCAGATCGATGCTTCAGGATTTCCAAAAATTGTGTCATATGTTAACGTGAGTGATGATGCTGGTTTTATGGTTGCTGGATTAACCAAAGATGATTTTTTAGTACACGAAGATAATGTGTATGAATTCCCGATTGAAGTAGACGTGGAAGGAATAAGCGTTGTTCTTGTACTTGATCGAAGCCTCAGCATGCACGAGTCTAATTCTTTCGACGATGTAAAAGCTGCGGCTTCTAACTTTATCCAACTATTACATGGTCAGGATCAGGCTGCCGTCATTAGTTTTAATAAAGACATAACGGTTGAACATCCTTTTTCGAGCGACAAAACGTCGTTAATCGCAGCGATTTCTCGCCTGGTTAGCGTGGGTGCAACCCACCTTAACGATGCCGTGGTCGAAGCAGCCAATCTGATTGAAACACAAGAAGGGCGCCGGGCAATTATTCTTCTAACCGATGGCGCGGACGGAGGCAGCGACAATTCACATCGAATGGCGATAAATAGCGTTCAGGAAACTGGTACGCCGTTGATTACAATTGGCTTAGGATTGGCTTCGGGCAGCCCTCAAGAAAAGGCCCTAATAACTTTTGCTGACGCTACAGGCGGGTTGTATTTCGCCAGTCCTACTTCTGCTGACTTGCTAGGGATTTATTCAGCCATCGCATCACTCTTGCGCTCCCCGTACAAAATCAGCTACACAACACATAATACAGCTACCGACGGCAAGGTTAGACATGTACGAATTGATGTCCAGGACCGGGGCTTAACCCATCAGGATACGGCCAGTTATCGGGCTCCGAATCACATTGTCACTGTTGCACCCGTTACTGCAGCGACAATTAGTCCGGGCATTGAATTTGGGCTGGACATTGAAATTCCGTCGACCAGCAAATATCTCTACCACCGTATGAAAAATTTTGATATGACTTTAAAATATGATCAAAGATATTTTAAAGTTAAACAACCTTTTGAGCAAAATATTGTTGCCGGCTCACTCTTTGGAGCGGTTTCGGATCATGATATAAATATCCATGTAGATGAAAACAGCGGGCTCATTACTTTGACTTTGAGTAAAAATGCAGGCTCCGGGTTATTAGAAGGGCGCGGACAGCTCGCTCATATTAACTTTGAAACGGATATAAATTTATCAGATAGTACATCATTTACATTTGAGATAGCTGATCACCAAGCTACCGATGAAAACAATTGGCCAATCGCCACACAAGCGCAAGACCTTACTCTTCTTAGCTATGGACTCATTGTATGGCCCGGGGATATTGACGAGAATGGTACAGTGGAATTAATTGACGTCACCCTACTTGGTGTTTACTGGGGTATCACCGGACCAGGACGTCCCACGGAACTAGACCTATTAGCCTGGAAACCACAACTGTCAGGTCGTTATCCAAGGAAATCCGCCGCCCACGCAGACACAGACGGCAGTGGCCTTATCAATGAACGTGATCTCGTACCAATTGGTTTGAACTGGGGTAAAAGCACGTTCTCTACTTCCACAGTTGCTAAACAAATCCCGGCTGTAACATCAAGCGCACCACTGGGAAATCTGCGAACGAAGTTATCCTATTCAGATGAGCCGGGTAAATATTTCCTTCATTTGGTTTATGAAGGATCACAGGCTGCCCTGATTAGGGGCACTACGTTCAGTGTTATTTATCCCTCTGATAACATGGTTATTACGGCAGCAAAAGCTGGAAAAGCCTGGCCGGCGCAACCATTATTCATTTCTTCACCTGATCAAAATAGTGGCAAAATTGGAGTTGCAGTCATGCTAACGGCAGATTCGCCTGCGTTAGAGCAGGGCGGTGAGCTGGTGAAGCTCGAAATCCAATCGGAAACTATTCCAGACCTGGCAAAAATAAAATTTGAAAACGCAGGACTGGTCTCAGCGGACGGTGTGATCCATGACGTATTGGTAGACAACAGTATGGCGGAAGCCACTTTAACAATGCCAACTAATTTTACTTTGTTTCCTGCGTATCCGAATCCATTTAATCCGAGCACCAAATTACGTTATGCCTTAGCAGAAGCAGGAGAGGTTGAGGTGCGTATTTACAACGTAACCGGTCGTCTTATTTTGAGTTCCGCCGAAAACAAATTCGGACCCGGTGAGTACATCTGGCGATGGGATGGTCGAGACCAGAATGACCAAACAGTTAGTACAGGTGTTTATTTTGTGCAGTTTAGATTTGAATCGCTCAGCGGGAAAACATGGACAGGGGGACAAAAAATTACTTTAATCAAGTAGTGGCTTTGTCGAGTGAATCGGTTAAAAGTCATTTTGCGCTAATTTATTTTCATGAAATATTCGGGATAGAGGTCAAAATTAAGTGACAGTCTTATAAATTATCTGTGTCAGTACAATTTGTAATTTGATATTTATGAGCTGTTGTTTTGCGTTTTTGTGCGCTACAAATAATTAAGTAAGAGGCGTGTTATGGGAAAAAGCAATTTAATGATTCGTTTGATTGATATCGTATTTATTCTCTTGTTCGGATTTATTGCGGTATCAGAGATTAATTCTGCAAAATCAATTGTCCCACCCAAAAGTACGGAAGTTACAGAAGATTCCCCTGAAGGCGCCCACATTGTAATAGTGGGGATAGAAAAAAAGGGCATCTTTACTATTGGCAGAGGTGATATTGTATTTACAGATCTGTTTAAATTGCAGGAGTATTTCACAAAAGTAGCCTACGAGTCAAGGTCGAATGGCAAAAAGGTAGGAGTGCGCATACGGGCAAGTTGGGATGCACCAGTGGAGTACACTTTGGCCGTTGCCAAAATTTGTAAACGTCTGGGGCTACCGAAGGGTATTGATGTAGTCAGAGTTATTGGTAAATAGGAGTAATTCAAGTGAATAACCGACGATTCATGATTCGTTTGATTGATATAGCTTTAATTATTTTGTTTGGTTTTATCGCAATTAGCGGGCTGAAAACAGAGTATGTCAATCTGCCAAGTGGCAGCAATAGTCAAGTAACAAAACAGTGGCCACATGAGGCCACACTACATATCTATGGCAATTATTTCGTTTTGCAAGACACAGATCGTGAAGAGAAATTGCGTAATTTACAAGATTTGGAAGTCATGATGGTTGAAGTGAATAATTATTATCTTCAGAAACAATATAAATTTGTTATAAAAATAGAACCTCATAAATCCAGTATCATGCAAAGCTTAATTGACGTATTTGATATTTGTCAACGGAACAACATAGACAAGAATCTCAATTATGATGCAATTTAAAAATTATATAAAAAATCAAGATAATCTATTTCCTTTGTCGGCGCTAATATCTTGTGCTATTTTGCTGATTGTGTTTATTATGGCGCAAGTATTAACCTATTCCTCCCTTGATGAGACGGAATTGTTGAATGAAAAAATGGAGATTCGAGAACTTGTTAAGTTAAAGTTGGCTCCCCAGAGAAGCAAATCTCGAGAGCAAAACTCGAATCCCGCGAAGGCTGAAATCGGTAAAAATGAACAACCAGCGCTGCAACATGCAAAACGAACCCGAGTTGTAGCGGCATTGATACAGGGTTTTGATATTGAGAATCATATTTCGAAAATAAACTCGGCCAGTCGCAAAGAAACCAATCATCAATCCCAACAGAGGACAGAAATAACTATAAATTTCGCAACTAATTTTGAAGGGCTTGAAACTGTCAAATTTAACAGCGAGTTTAATAACCGCTTATCATCTATATCCAGAGGACGGAAAAGGGACATGAATAATGGGCAAGGACCATCGGTTCAAACTGGTGTTGGAAGCCGCAGGGGAGTAATTTCCAGTTTAGATGGCAACGCGATGGCGGGACGCGCCACCAGACGTTCATCGCGTATGGCAGATCCTGGCTCAAGCGGGCCTAAAATTAGCTTTCCTACAGTTTCGGGTGGATCTGAAGCTACGCTTGATTTGCATGCCCTCATTAAATGGATGAAAAATCACCCGGGCAGCATTCCCAAATTAGTAATGTATGAAATGGGCCACAAAGATGGGGATTTGGCTTCGTCAGTTGCCTTTACAATGAACAACCGTCGATTTCGTCTTTTTCTCTCATGTAACGAAGTCGAAATGTTGTTGCGAATCTGCCTCATTGAAGATAACTTCTTTACTTTACTCAAGGATAATGGAATCAAAGAGCAGAGCAACTATCTCACAACTGGTAATGTGATGAGGGATAATAGTCAAATTAAATCACTCATCAGCTCACGAGAGGCGCCGCGAGATAATGCTGCGGCGTTTTACAATATTTTCTGGAGCTGGTGGAAGCAACAGGAGAAGTAAGAAAAAGCACATATATAAATTTCAGAATGATACGTGAAGTTTTTTAATTCTTATTTTAAAACAACGATATAAAAGCGAATCAAAAAAATTTAAGGAACAAGATGTCAAGTAAATTCAAGTTTTATTGCCTCATAAACTGTCTGATGTTAGGTTTAACTATTGGATGTGCTTCATTTAATAAGAAGGCCGGAAACAGAATGGACATTCCGCCCGGTTTGGATAGCACAACGGTTGTGATTTCGTCCAAGATGGCAGACGAAAATTTCGTTTCATCGAGACGAGAAAAAGAAGCTAAAGAACTGGCCAAAATTGGTAAGGAGAATTTGACACAGGTTGATGAATTTTGGTCTTATCTTTCGCGGAGCGTAAGAAAAGAAGATGCGATGACTGAAAATGAAAAACAGCAATTTGACCGAGAATTCACTCAGGGTGCAAAAGCGCTTAAACTTGTGAAAAAGTTATCAAAAAATGGCAAAGATCTTCAGCCTGTGGAAGCTGCGTTTGATCAGTGTTTAAAGGCTCAGCATCATTTGGAACAAGCTTTGCGCATTAATCCGTTTGATAAAAATCCCCGTATGCTGTTGTCAGTTACATACTACTATTTACAGCATCATTTTGGACTTCAGGGCAATCACGCCAAAGCGGTTGAAATTCTGGAGCGCTTGATTCGTATAGAAAAGGGTGAACATGAGTTATTTCGCTTGCTGGCAGAAAACTATCTGGCTTTGAAGGAATATGATCTTGCCTTTAGTAATTTCAATAAGGCACTGGACGTCATGATAAAAATCAGCTTCGATGCTCCCCCAGACACCTCCATGCTTTTCTATTATAACCATGCAATGGGCGATGCATACGCAAGAAAGTACGATGCAACAAATGCTGTTAAAACCTTGAAGATTGCCAGGGAATTCGCACGCACTGAACAGGAAAAATCGGACGTCAACAACTATTTAAATTGGATAAAGTGGGATGGCGGAAATATTCGCGCCTCGGAAGTTTGGGATCATGTGTTAGAATTGGAGACATCGAAAAACTATGCTGAGATGGCTAAAGCATGCGTTAATTTGCTGCCAAGTCTGACAACTAACAAGGCAAAAATAAGTGTGATGCATCAAGTAGCAGTAGTGGAGTTCGAATTTCTCGATCAAATAGAGCAGGCCGTAGAACGCATGCATCAGGTTTATGAAACGTTATCCGGCACGAGCCTGGAATCGGACAGCCTGGAAATACGACCTTATCTGGATACTTATGGAGCCATGCTATACCGTTTGGGAGTTGAAGCACTTGAGAGAGAAGATAAAAAACTTGCTTTGGCCTATTATCACAAAGCCGCTTCATTTGAATGGGAGCAGGTAGCTAAAGTCTTTTACGAGCTGATGGGTTTGTTATGGAATAATTCGGAACAGGTTATTACCTATGGTGAAAAGGCCCTGGCTCACCACAATGGACTCTCTGAGCAACAATACTGCAATTTAATGTCCAGGATGACCAGGGTACATAAAAGCAAGGGACAATATGACGAAGCAAGAATATATTACAATAAATGGAAACAATGTCAGGAGTAAATATGAATGAATCTCGACTCTTGTTAGTGATCGCAATATGTCAAATGAGTATTGTGGGTATTAATTATCAAAAGGTGTATGGGCAATCGTCAGGAATCTCACTTGACAAAACCTTGGTGCAAACAGTTACAATCAAGAAACAGAAACTCATCACGTTTTTTGCAGAGGATTTCATGATACCAGAGAAAGAAATCAGTCGGCTTATAATTTATGATCTTAATGGGGATGGATTTGGCGATACTGACCTCGTCCGAACCTATCCAGGAGGCAGACTTTATCTGATTACTCCTAGCTCAAAAGCACAAAACATTATGAACAACTGGAGTTTTGGCGGTAACATAAAATTCACGGCCAATTCTAATGACCCGCCAAAAATGTTTGAGCAAGCGTCAGATTCTATTCAAGCCATGGGTGCGATATTTGGAGAACTTCTCAAATGTCTGCGAAGGAATTATAAGGGAAAGACAATAAAGCTGCATCTGGAACAGGATGATAATAACGTTACTTCGATGGAAATGTGGAGCTACAATCCTGACCTGATGCAATACCAGCCTCCTCCAGTGACAAAAGTGGCTGTCGAAAAACCAGTCATGAAACTTATCTATCTTGAAAAAACAGTGGTGGATAGTGTATTTTATAATCCGCATTAATTTCATTTAACGGTTAGGCACTTTACTGACGGTAGTGGACCGTTGTATTCTCAGAGTGTTTGATAGATGGGATAGATAAGGCTGATTCTTAAGCCCGTGGGGGTGAAAAACTCTATCCATCATGCTGCGATCCTATCATAATGAT
>Ga0209988_10002745_pt1 | contig 11632 bp, 12 predicted proteins | sample N075metaG_FD_183115 | JGI IMG/M metagenome (GOLD analysis project Ga0209988, IMG submission 183115) | Deep subsurface microbial communities from Kermadec Trench to uncover new lineages of life (NeLLi) - N075 metaG (SPAdes) (version 2) | ecosystem: Environmental > Aquatic > Marine > Ocean trench... | reverse complement strand
GTATCAACCGAGTCTGAAAAGACTTTGCTGTAAACTGATTCTTTTCCTTCAGTATACAAAAAATCAATGTTTGATAGACCTCCACCCAAAACAATTACATCAGGATCCAAAATATCTATAACATTTGCAAGACCAATTCCAAAATTTTCTAAAAATTCATTTTTCCATTTTTGTCCAATTTCATTATCAATATTAGAAAGAATTTCAGGAAGGATTTGTGATTTTCCAGTTAATTCTTGCCATTGTTTTTCTAATGAAGGACCACTAATGTAAGTCTCCACACATCCGGTTTTACCACAATAGCAAGAATTTCCATTGCGATGTATGGTGTGATGTCCCCATTCACCTCCAATATTAGTTCTACCAGAATGAATTTTTCCATTAATTATAATTCCGCCACCTACACCAGTGCCCATTATCACTCCAAAGACCACATCAAATCCACAAGCTGCACCCATTTTAGCTTCAGCCATTGCAAAACAATTGGCATCATTTTCCATTGATATTTTTTTTCCTAGTTTATTTTCTAGATCTTCTTTCAGTGGTTTTCCAATCAAACATTGAGTATTACTATTTTTAATTAATCCAGTTTGTTTAGAGATTGTACCAGGTGTACATATACCTAAAGAAAAGTCAGAATTGTTTTCAGAAATACCTGAGACCAAAGATAAAATTGTATTAATAATTTCTTGATAATTATTTTTTGGAGTTGAAACTCTTTTTCTTTCTAAAACATTTAGATTTTCATCAAGTAGAATAGCTTCTGTTTTAGTACCACCTAAATCAATGCCAATTTTGTACAACAATAATTTATCAAAATTAGAAGGCTTAAGTTTTAACTAAAACTTATCCCATTGGAGGCATACCGCCACCTGATCCACCTGATCCTCCAGATATAGAAATTACATCATCTATTCTAAGAATCATACATGCTGCTTCTGTTGCAGATTTGATAATCTGTTCTTTTACTACAATTGGTTCTACAACATCAATTGCTAACATATCAGCAATCTTTGTGTTTCTAGCATCAATACCAGTCCATTTATAGCCCTGATTTTGTTTTGCTCTAAGATTAGCCATAGTGTCAATTGGATCCATGCCTGCATTTTCAGCAATAGTTAACGGAATTGTCTCTAATGCTTCAGCATATTTTTTAATTGCAAGTTGTTCTCTTCCATCAAAACTATTAGCCCACTCCTTGAGTTGTGAGGCTGCAAATGATTCAGGTGCACCTCCACCTGCAACAATTTCAGGCTTTTCAATTACATCTTTTACTACCATTAAAGCGTCATGAATTGAACGATCAACTTCATCAATTACTCTTTGAGAACCACCACGGATTAGCAAAGTTACTGATTGTGGATGTTTACATCCTTCAATGAATACCCATTTATCAGATTCAACTTTCTTTTGTTGAGCCAAATCAGCACTTCCAAGGTCTTTCTCTGAAAGATCATCCAAGTTATTAATTACACGTCCACCTGTGGCTTTAGAAAGTTTGATCATATCACTTTCTTTGACACGGCGAATTGCCATAATACCATATTTTGCAAGATAGTGTTGTGCAATATCATCAATTCCTTTTTGACAAATCAAGACATTAACTCCAACATCACGTAACTTGTCAACCATAGTCTTTATCATTCGATTTTCTTCTTCTAAGAACATCTGCATTTGGGTTGGATCAGTAATCCGAATTTCAGAACTCATTTCAGTTTTTTCAATTTCTAATGCTGAATTAATTAACGCAATTTTTGCTTTTTCAATTTTTGTAGGCATTCCACTATGAACAATTTCTTTATCTAAAACAATACCTTTCACAATTTGTGTATCTTGAATTGAACCACCTGCTTTCTTCTCTACTTTAAGATTATCAAGATCAACAGTGTAATCATCACCTTTTTTGATTACAATATCAAGAATTGCATCAACAACAAGTTTTGATAGAATACCACTGTCTTCAGAAACTAATTTTGATTGCATACTAGTTATTGCAATTTTAAGGAGATATTCTTTGTCATCAGGTCTTATTTTCTTTGATAATTCAGAGTAAATTTCAAGAGTTTTATCAGCAGCTACTTGGTAACCCTCAACAATAATTGAAGAATGAACATCTTTTTTGAGAAGATCTTCTGCTTTGGCTAATAATGCTCCTCCAAAAATAACAGAAGACGTTGTACCATCACCTACTTCTGCATCCACTGTTTTAGCGATTTCAACTATCATTTTGGCTGCTGGATGCTGAACATCAATTTCTTTTAGAATTGTAGCACCATCATTTGTAATAGTAACATCACCTAAGGAATCAACTAGCATTTTATCAAGGCCTCTTGGTCCAAGGCTACTTCTAACCAATTCTGCAACTAATTTTGCTGCAGCAATGTTGTTTTGTTGAGCGTCTTTACCTTTTTGCTGTAATGCGCTCTCTTTTAGAACTAAAATAGGTCCATTTGGTCCTTGTTGAATTGATGCCATAGATTATGCATCAATCCACTAAATCCCCCTTTTTAACATTGCTTAGTTAATCGGCTGGATATAATTTCGTTTTTTCACGTCTACAATTCCACCTGAGAGAATTCTAACAGATGGCAAAGCCAGAAAAGGTAAGAACAATGGAATTAGATGTGGTCTTGGAAATTTACATCCTGAATCTACAATAGAGTTATTGATTTCTTGAAAATTTGATAAAACCTTTTCAAAAGAATCTGTAGAAACAATTCCAGCAAATTGTAAAGGCAAAGAAGCCAAAATTTTGCCAGATTTTACTACAACAAGTCCACCCTGATTCTTTATAATATGATTAGAAGCAATTGCCATATCAGAATCATCAGAACCAATAACTATCATATCATTTTCATGAAAACTCCAAGTTGAAGCAAAAGCACCTATATCTGCTCCAAAGTTTTCAAGAAATCCAATTGAATGTCGATTTGTTCCATGAATTCTATCAAATGCTGCAACTTTCCATATATCAGAATCAAAAGAAGCAGAAACATAACCATTTTTTGAATGGAGTTCAGCTGAACCAATTTTAGTAATAATTTCAGTTTCCATAAAGATAGTGTTTGCAAGAACATCTTTCTTTTTTGATTTTATAAGAAAATCATTTTTTGAGAATTTTTTTAGTTTAACAGTTTTTTTAATCCAAGACGGGATTATTTTTTTCTTGATCGAAGTTACAATGCTTCCATTTGAGACAACAAGTTTTCCGCCCACAAAGACTTTGACTGGTTTGAATGATTTCAAATCATCAAAAATAAGAATGTCTGCTAATTTACCCGGTGCAATCCCACCAAGATCTTTTCCCATATTATAATAATCAAAATTATTTTTTGATGCCATAGTAATTGCATCTATGGGTTTTAGTCCAAGTTTGATTGATTCTCTAATACAATGATCAATATGACCAAATTTTGTAATATCTAGTGGATTAAGACCATCAGAGCAAAACATTAAGCGATTAAGGTATGTGCCATGAGATAAAATTCTAGGAATGATTTCCTTTAAATCACGTCTTATAGAACCTTCCCTAATCATTACCCACATTCCAAGACGTAATCTTTCTATCACTTGATCAAAATTAATGGGTTCGTGACAAGAGAGTATTCCTGATGAAACATATGCATTAAGTTTTTTTCCGCTAATACCTGCGGTATGTCCATTTATTATACAATCACACTCTAACATTGTTGAAAGGGATTTCATTGTTTTAGGTTCACGTAGAGTAACTTTAGTCCATGAAAAAACTTCTCCCAACCCAAGAACATGTGGATGTTTTATTGCAGATTTTTCTTGTGATAAAGAAAGAGATTTGCTATTACTAAATTTTGCATCAACTGGAAGACCTCCAGGAACCACTTGAAAAATTCTTATTGGTAAATCTTCTCCAAGTTTGAGAAATTCTTGAAAACCTTTGTAACCTGTAACACTAACAACATCAATTGGATCAGAAAAAAGAGAAGTAACACCACAAAGAAGTGCCTTTTTTGCAAATTCAGATGGTAGTACAAATTGATCAATATGTAAATGAGGATCTGCAAAGCCAGGAGATACAAATTTATCTTTTATATCAATGACTGTAGTTTGTGGACCAAGTGTATGTGTAGCATCTGGACCAACATATGCAATCCTATCATTAATTATTGCAATCTGAGTTTTTGGAATAATTTCTTTTGTATATACTGACAACAAATTACAATTTTTTAAAACAAGATCAGCTTTTTTGTCACCCATTGCTACAGAATTCAAAGACGTAATTGAATTTCCTAGGCTTAAATTCACGGTAATTAATTGGATTTTGCATCTATTATAGATTGAATGCTTAAATTACGGTTGAAGAGGTTTCGTTGATATGAACATGCCAAAGGTGATGAGAAAGTATTGTCCTAAATGTAAAACACATACTGAACAAAAGGTTTCCATTTACAAAGCTGGAAAAAGACGTGGTTCCGCTAGAGGTGAACGCCGTCATGCAGAAAGAAAACATGGATACGGAGGACAGAAATTCCCAAAACTTGCAAAACCAGCCAAAGTTACAAAAAAAGTTACTCCTATCATGACATGTACTGTATGTAAAAAGAAATACAATAAACCAGGCATTAGAATTAAAAAGTTTGAGTTGGTGGCCGTATGAAAAAAGATCATATTGAAATTCCACAACCATCAAGCAAATTTCAAAAAGTCAACTGCGGTGAGTGTGGTGAACTTCAAGTAATTTATTCACATGCATCAACAATAGTCGCATGCAATTCTTGTGGCAACACCATAGCAGAACCAACAGGTTCAAAAGCTAAGATAAATGGTAAAATCTTAGGTAGTGCTGAGTAAATCATAGTCTTGTTTTGTATTTAGATTAAATGCAATTCTCTTATCATCAATTATAATAAAATTTTCTTCTATATTTTTAAGTGAAGTAATTTTTTCTGAATTAATTAAAGAAATTCCAGTATAATGACATCTTTGATTATCAAAATTTATAGAATAATCTGATTCAATTCCAAGAGTAGTTAAGAATTTGTTTGTAACAAGAATGCTAGTCCAAATATTTTGAGAATTATAGTGAGTTACAATTTTTTGTATAATTTCTTCGTCTAATAAAGGCAAATCACCAGAACTGACTAAAACTACATCATTGATAGTTTTAAGTGCTAAATTTAGATCTTCTACATAACCAATTCCAGGAGTATCAAAAGTTTCAATATTATTTTCTTCAAGTAATTTTTTTGTTTTTGGGGAATTAGAACTAGTAATTGATATAATTTTTGAAAAACAATTTGAATTTTTTAAAGAATCAATGACATGAAGAATTACAGGTTTTTTGTATTTGAGTAATAATTTTTCGTTATCTAAACTCATTCGAATTCCTTTACCGCCTGCCATTACAAGACCAATCATATTGATACAAACACCATCAATGAAGCCAATCTTGTAAGTTCATTTGTAGCACCAAGAACATCACCAGTAATTCCACCAAAACTACGAGTAGATAGAGCTAGAAGAAATAGAGTTATGGTAACAGTTACACCAAGCATTACCAATCCAGTAGTTTCGCCAATAACAATTACTGGAATTAACATAATGATGAATGCAGCTACAAGTTTTTTCTTATCTTTCATAATCTTTACAAAAGGAGAATTTGAGCCTAGTGAGGCTGAATTTCCCAAACTTGCCATTAATACCATAGAGAATTTTGCCAAAATTTCACTTATCAAAATTGCTCTAAACAAATCAAATCCACTTGTAAGAGAAATTGTAACTACCAAACCAATAAGATACAAAACAATTGCAACAATTCCTGCAGAACCCGTAGAAAGATCTTTCATTGCTTTAAGTTTTCTATCTTTGTTTCCCTTTACCATAAGCCCATCAGCAAAATCAGCCAAGCCATCTGCATGATGAATTCCTGTAATAATTGCAATAGATGCAACTACTAACAAGCTAACTAGTAAAGGATCTAAAATGAAAGATAATCCAAAACCAAGAGAACCAATTAAAAGTCCAATTGCAATTCCAACAATAGGAAAAACATACATGTATTTTGCAATATTTTCTAGAGTTGCATTTGATGATGGAAAGATTGTCAGAAAAGAAAAAACAGAACTAATTTCTTTAAGCATGAATCCACCATCCAACTTGTGATAAAATAATAATTATTGGAATAGTAACTATTCCAAAGAAAAGAATTGAAGTAAGTTTCATCATTGTAAGTGCAGAGTTTACATGTTCTTGTGTTAGAATTATTTCGCCATTACCTAACTTGTAGTGATTAATTTTTTCAAACTTTGTTCCAAGTGCACCTGCAAGTGCAGCCATAGGATATCCTGCATTAGAACTTTCAGTTTTTTTGCCATCTCTAATCATTATTTTGTATGATTCTTTCCAATTATTTTGTAAAATTGCAGCTGAAATGATCATTACTAATCCTGTGAGTCTAGATGGAATGTAATTTAAAATTGTGTCACAAGTTGCACTAAACCATCCTACATTTCTAAAAATATCAGTCTTGTATCCAATCATTGAATCTGCAGTGTTAATTACTCGATACAAAAATGCTCCAGGCAAGCCAAAAAGAGCAAAATAGAATAGAGGTCCAGTAATTCCATCAACAGTATTTTCACTTATACTCTCAAGTACACCTGAAATAACGTGATTTTTATCTAAATTCTTGGTATTTCTTTTAACAATCATAGATAGATTTGTTCTAGCCATATCGAGATTGTCTTGGTCAAGTGACTCTAATACTGCTTTTGCATGTTTTTCCATTCCACGAATAGCAATGGTAGTTTTTAGTAATAATCCACCAATAATTATAGATACAATTAATGAAATAATATCAATTGAAATCAAAGATATTCCAATATTTAACATCAAAAGCAATAAAATTACAATACTTAAAGTAATTGTTACAACTAGAATTCCTCCAAGTTTTTCTATAACATGATTTTTGTTTATCGCAAAAGGTGTTAGTTTTGCAATTAATCCACCAATCCAAGCTGTTGGATGATATTTATTTTTAGGATCGCCAAATGTAAAATCAAAAAATATTGCAATGCTAATAATAAAAATAGATTCCAGGATCATTGTAACATCCTCTCAATTGATTTGATATCAATGTTTGATTTTACAGTTTTTGCTAACTTGTTTAATTCAGTATCAATTTTTGAAATATTTTTCTTGGTCCAAGTAATTTCTTTAGGTTTTACATTAAGAGAATCTTCTTCAGGTAAATCCAATGTCATCATTGGAATAGTACCAATGACAGGTATTTTTGTAATATTTTTGAGTTTTTGAAATCCTGGCTTTAACACATCAATATCTCCTCTAAACTTGTTAAAAACAAAACCTTTTACTAATTTTTGATATTTTTTTTCAATTAGTGCCATTGTTCCAACAATACTTGCAAATGATCCACCTTTGTCAATATCAGATATCAACAATACTGATGCATTGGCTTTTTGTGCAATCTTCATATTTGCAATATCAAATTTTTGTAAATTAATTTCAGCCGGAGAACCTGCACCTTCCAAAATTATCAAATCAAAATTTTTCTGTAAAGTTTTCAATGATCTAGATGCAATCTTAATTCCTTCCGAGTTTACAAATTTTTCATAATAGTCTTTAGCATGCATTTTCTTGTAGCGTTTACCATTTAGATACACCATACTATAGTAATTTCCTAATGGCTTGAGTAAGATCGGATTCAAGTCAGATGTAATATCGCACCTTGCGGCAATAGCTTGTATTGCTTGAGCCCGAGAAATTTCAAAATCAGGCGTAATATATGCAAAATTTGACATATTTTGTGATTTGTATGGGGCTACGTTGTATCCCTTATCTGAAAAAATTCTACATAAAGCTGCTACTAATGTTGTCTTTCCAGCTCCAGAAGATGTTCCTTGAATCATTAAGGATTTCATGAGATAATCTCCAATGCTCTTACTAGTTTTAGATTATCCTTATGAGACTTTACTGCAATGCGAATGTATTGATTACTTAATCCTCTAAAATTTTTACAATCACGAATCAATATATTATGTTTAAGCAATTTTTTTTGTAGTTTTGTTGAATCATATTTTGTTTTGATTAAAATAAAATTTGTAGATGAATCATGACATTCAAATCCATCTAATTTAGCAATTTTATTTTTTAGATATATCAATTCTTTTTTAATGACCAATTTTGATTTTGTTAGATGAGATTTATTTTTAAGAGCAATATTTGCAGCATTTTGTGCTAAAAAATTTACACTCCATGGAATTTTTATTTTTTGTAAAATTTCAATCATTTGTTTAGAGGCAGCAGCATATCCGATTCGTATTCCAGGTAATCCAAAAGATTTTGTCAAAGAACGAAGAACAAAAAGATTATCATATTTTTTTACATATGATATAACAGATTCATCAGACTCTGGAACTAGTTCAATAAAACATTCATCAACAAATACAATTGAAGATAGTTTTTTTGCTGTTTTAATTATTATGAGTAGCTGGTTTTTTGACAAAAGTTTTCCTGTAGGATTATTAGGATTACAAAGAAACACACATCCATTTAGTGGTATTTGTGAAATAAATGAATTAATATTTTCAGATAAATTCATTGTTTTAAAATATGAAATTTTACAGTTGTTGAGTTTTGCAGCTGTTTCATATTCTTGAAATGTTGGAACAGGTATCAAGACTTTGGTTTTCTTTGATAAAAATGCAAAACAAAAATTGTAGATTATTTCAATTGCTCCATTTCCAACTAATAGGTTTGATTTCTGTAAGGATGTGTATTTTTTTAGGCTTGAAATTAATGCTGATGAATGAGAATCAGGATAGTTTTGTATCTCGTCCAGATTTTTTTTGAGATTTGTTTTTACAGATAATGGAATTCCTATGGGAGTAATATTAGAACTAAAATCTACAATATGTGAATTAGAGTTTTTAATGGAATTTCGTCCACCATGTATTACTGGAACATGTCGAATGATGGATGATTTTGTTCGTATTCTCACAGTTCCAAATAGAGTTAGGCGATTTAGTATGTTTTGGTAATTCAGAAAACGATTATTAATTGAAAGCGATCAATTATCAAATTATGGATAAGAAAAGAGTAGCAATTATTGGTGTTACGGGTTCTGTAGGTCAGGAATTTGTACATTCATTACATAACCATCCATGGTTTGAAGTAACTCAAATTGCAGCATCAAACCGTTCTGCAGGTAAAAAATACATGGATGCAATCAGGGATCCAAGTGGGATCATATCATGGGATGTAGATGGAGAAATTCCAGAATACATCAAAGAAATGACAGTCAAAACTGTTGATGAATTAGATGTTTCTCAATTAGATTTAGTTTTTTCTGCAGTAGAATCAGAAGCTGCAAGAGATATTGAAACTAAAATGGCAGCTGACGTCCCAGTTATCTCGACTAGTTCTGCTTATAGATATGAAGATGATGTGCCAATTCTCATTCCAGGAATTAATGATGATCATGCAGAGTTGCTTGAAATTCAAAAGAAAAATAGAAACTGGAAAGGTTGGATAGCACCACTACCAAATTGTACCACAACGGGTTTGGCAATTACACTAAAACCACTACTTGAAAAATATGGAGCAAAAAAGGTGTTGATGACATCAATGCAGGCAATATCTGGGGGTGGAAAATCAGGTGTATCAGCAATGGGAATTATGGATAACATAATTCCATACATTCCAAAAGAAGAGGAAAAAGTAAAAATAGAAACAAGAAAAATTTTGGGAAAACTAAAAGATGGAAAAATTGAAGATGCAAACATTAGAGTTAGTTGTACCTGTACTAGAGTACCTGTACTAGATGGACATACTGAATCTGTTTTTGTTGAAACCACTAAAGAAATAGATCCTATGAAAGCAAAAGCTACATACGATCAATACAACAAAGAGATCTCTGTAGCTGGATTACCATCAGCTCCTGAAAAATACTACGCATTTCATGAAGATCCAACTAGACCTCAACCAAGAATGGAAAGATCTGTTGGTGGTGGAATGACTACAACAATTGGAAGAGTGGAGAAAGAGGAATTGTTTGATAACGGACTCAAGTACATTTTGTTTTCACACAACAAGAAAATGGGTTCAGCAAAAGGCGCAGTTTTACTAGCAGAAATGTTATACAAAAAAGACAAGATTTAGAGTATTTTTTGTAATTTTTACAATAATAACTTTATAAGAACCTGAAATCTAGATCGACTCAGGTGTTTTGAACGGTAAAAGTAGATAATTTGGATTTACAAATTTTATCAGAATTATCTAATGATGCATCGATTTCAGTTCCACGTTTATCAAAAAAGATCAATGTTAACTCTTCGGTAATTTATTCAAGAATCAAAAGACTAGTCAAAAGAAAATTAATTGAACGCTTTACAATTGTTGTAAACGATGCTGAACTTGGTTATGAAGTCAAAGCATTAACTGGAATTAACATGGATTCAAAAAAACGTGATCATATAATTGAGGAACTATTCAAAATTGATGGAGTTAGAGAAATTGCTGAAGTTACTGGTAGATTCGATATACTAGTAACCATGTATTCAAAATCATTAGAGAATATGCATAAAATGGTCTCTGAGAAAATTGGTAGGATTGACGGAATTCAGTCCTCAGAGTCATTTATTGAGATGAAATCAAGAACTAAGGCAATGCCATATATGTCAACACAGGATAGTGACTAGTATTGCAAAAACAAAAGTCAGAATCTCGTGTAGCTGTATACTATGAATTAACAAAGCCAAAAATATGGTATTTACTAGTTTTTACTGCATTTGGTGCAGCGTTAACTGCATCCAACATTTATGGTATTGAAATTTCTCCAGCAACATGGATGTTAATGTTATTTTCAGTTGCAGCTGGTTCAGCAGCTGCTAACACTTTGACAAACTATCATGACAGAGATATTGATGCAATTATGGAGAGAACTAAGGATAGACCTCTTCCATCAAAGAGAATTTATCCAGCAGTAAAAGCAAGGAATTTTGGATTAGTGTTAGCTGGAATATCATTAGTTTTAGCATTTGGAATTTCAATCGATACAACATTAGAACAAGGTGCATGGGCAACTGCATTCATTGCATTTGGATTGGTAAATAATATTATTGTATACTCGTATGTGTTAAAACGAAGATCAAGAACTAATATTATTTTAGGAGGTTTATGTGGTGGTGCTCCCCCTTTGATTGGATGGGTGGCTGTAAGTATGACAGATTTATGGACAATGGGTCTTGCAATGGCAGGATTGGTGTTTATTTGGATTCCAATGCATATTTGGGCTTTGACCTTACATTTCAAAGATGATTACATCAAAGTAAATATTCCAATGTTAACTGTAGTACAATCTGAAAAAACATCAGCAAGAATTATTGCAATTTCTACTGTCGTAATGGTGTTATTTTCAATTGCCCCATTCTTCATAACAACTGAAAGTGGTGAAGAAATGGTAGGTGCAATATATCTATGGACTGCAATTGCATCAGGTGCATTAATGCTAGCATTAGCAATATGGGTCATAGTTAAGCCTATGGAAAAAGCCGCATGGACTTTGTTCAAATTTTCTAGTCCATATTTGGCAGTATTGTTTATTGCATTAATGGTAGACTCTGCATTTTAAAATTCT